>Ga0136611_10002688_pt1 | contig 12405 bp, 16 predicted proteins | sample AntDrymUQ2232306_2_FD_106645 | JGI IMG/M metagenome (GOLD analysis project Ga0136611, IMG submission 106645) | Polar desert sand microbial communities from Dry Valleys, Antarctica - metaG UQ223 (23.06) | ecosystem: Environmental > Terrestrial > Soil > Desert | place: Antarctica: Dry Valley... | reverse complement strand
TGAAACGGGTAATTTCTGATGCTTGTCACGCTGTGTCATACAAGTTTAAGGTGCGAAACCTGTTGCCTTTCTGGGGCGAAACCCTCTAAACGACTCACCTTCACCAAAAGTGCGGAAGACCCCTTTTCGCGCTGCCGTGGACGGCGTTTTTACTGTCGGCTTTGCGCGAGGCGAAGCCTTCGACGTGGCGCGCGAACGACGCACAAAGCAGGCTGCGCGTTTTCGCGCTGGCGTGGCTCGTGGTTCCGGTCGCGTTCTTTTCGCTTTCCGGCTCCAAGTTGTCCGGCTACATTTTGCCCGCTTTGCCCGGCGCGATGCTGTTGGCCGGAATGAGCGTGGCGGCCTATGTGCGCGGCGAAGACGGCATCGGGCGCGCCCGCGTCACCGGCACAATGCTACTGCTGTTGGGAATCGGCGCGGCGGTTTACACGCAGCGGTCGGGCGCGATGACGAATGGCGGCACGGCGGCTGTCGCGCTGCCTTTGATGGGCGCGGGCGTTGTCGCTGTTGCGATGGCGCAGCGTCGCGCGTTGTGCGCGGCTTTGGTCATCGGCGCGATGTTGCGACGGAAACCGTGAACAAGGTCGCGCAAGTCACGCTCTTCTTTTGGATTATGAAGATATGCGCCACCACGCTGGGCGAAACGGCGGGCGACCTGCTGGCGCAAACGATGAACGTCGGCTACGCCGTCAGTTCCATCATTCTGCTGAGTGCGTTTCTGGTCACGCTGGTCATGCAGCTATCAGCGAAGAAGTTTCATCCCACTCTTTACTGGGCGGTTATCCTGACCACCAGCACGGCGGGCACCACGATGTCGGATTACATGGACAGAACGCTGGGACTGGGCTACGCCAAAGGCGCGTTGATTCTGATTTCGGCTTTGATTGTAATTCTGGCCGTCTGGAGTTGGAGCGAAGGCACGCTTTCTGTTGACCACATCAAGACGCGAAAAGCCGAATGCTTTTACTGGGCAGCGATATTAACTTCCAACACGCTGGGCACGGCTTTGGGCGATTACTTAGCCGATAGTTCCGGGTTGGGATTTCTGGGCGGCGCCGCTCTCATTGGAAGTCTCATTGCGGTGGTTGTCGTTTTGACCTTTTACACCAAAATCAACCGCGTGCTGTTGTTCTGGATTGCTTTTGTGCTGACGCGCCCGTTCGGAACGACTTTCGGCGACTTGTTGACCAAGCCCGTTGAGAAGGGCGGCCTCAACTTCGGCACCGCCGGCTCTTCGCTGATTCTCGCCGCCTTGCTCGTGAGCGTTCTCATTTATACGATAAAAAGAGACCAGCGCGCTCTGGCCCATCCAGCCTGAAAGTACGCCTGAATTCGGGTGTACTCAGGACTTACGCAGCAAGGTTGTAGGGGCACGACATATCGTGTCCAATCGCAGCACGCGGGCTTGATGTATCAAGCCCCTACAACATAGTGCAAGATTTCTGCGTAAGTCCAGTGTACTTTTACCCTTTACCATGAATGTTCTAATTGTCGAAGACGATGCCAGCGTCGCGCGTTTTGTGAAGCAAGCGGCGAGCGAAGCCGGGTACGCCGCACAGGTCGAAGGCGACGGCTTGCAGGCGCTGCAAACCGCGCAGGCGATGAACTTCGACCTGATTCTGCTCGATGTCATGCTGCCCGGCTTGAACGGCTTCGAGGTGTGCCGCCGTTTGCGCGCGGCGGGCGTTGCGTCTCTCATTCTCATCATCACGGCGCGCGACACGACCGAAGATAAAGTCGAAGGCTTGGACGCGGGTGCGGATGATTACATCGCCAAGCCATTCAAAGTCGTCGAACTGCTGGCGCGGATGCGGGCGCTCTTGCGGCGCGGCGCATCGTCTTCGACAGTTCTCCAAGTCGCCGATTTGACTCTCGACCCGGCCACGCGGCAAGCTGCGCGCGGCGGCAAAGCGATACCGCTTTCGGCGACAGAGTACTCGCTGCTCGAATACATGATGCGCCATCCCAATCGAGTTTTGCCACGCTCGACGATTCTCGATCATGTGTGGCAATACGACTTCGGCGGCAGCGACAACGTGCTGGACGTTTACATCATGTATCTCCGCAACAAGATTGATAAAGGCCAGGAGCGGCGCTTGATTCACACGGTGCGCGGCGTCGGCTTCCGACTGGGCGACGATGCCAATTAAAGCCATGCGCCCCAACTCGATTCGCGCGCGCATGACGCTCGGCTTCGCGCTTTTCATCGCCGTTTTGATGCTGGCGGTCTGCGCCGCATTCTTCGTTTACACCCGGCACACCGCCCGCAAAAACGCCGACGCGCGTTTGGCCTCGACTGCCGCATCCATCCAGCAAGAATTGAGTGGCGGCCAACACAGCCTCGACAAGCCGGAAGAGTTTTTAACCGAAGAAGACGACGACCTGCGCGCGGCTGATGCCGCTCTCATTATCGTGGACAAGGCGAATCGCGTCGTGGCTCAATCGCAACAACACGTTCCTTCGTGGCCGCCGCGCGACGACGAATGGCGCATCATCAGCTTCGAGTCCGGTGCGCGCCGCGTTGTTATCGGTGTTGAGTGGCACGAAACCGAAGAAGCCTTACGCGAACGCACTTATTTTTTATTGGCATTGAGCGCGTTCGTAGTGGCGTTGTCTTCGCTGGGCGCGTGGATTCTGGTGGGTCGCACCCTCGCACCGATTGACGGGCTGGCGCGACAGACCAAAGCCGCGTCAACCGAAAGCCTGCGCGTGCAATTGGAATCGCCTTCGCCCGATGCCGAAATCAGCCGCCTGGTCGCAACGCTCAACGATTTGCTGGCGCGATTGGGCGAAACCGCCGCCACGCGCGGGCGCTTCTACGCCGCCGCTTCACACGAACTTCGCACGCCGCTGCAAGCCCTCACCGGACACCTGGAAGTCGCCCTCAGCCGCCGGCGCGACGCCGAAGATTATCAAACCGCGCTGAGTGAAGCCCACGCCCAGGCCGAGCGATTGACATCGCTCGTGCAGGATTTGTTACTTCTCAACCAACTCGATGCCGATACTTCGCGCCCGCCCGCCGTGCTGCTCGATGTCGCCGATATGTGCGTCAGCGAATTGTCGCTGTTGCGCTCGCTGGCCGATGAGCGCGGCCTCAGCATCGAACTGTCGCTGCCCGACGCCTGCGAAATCACCGCGCCGTGGAATCACGCCACGATGCTGCTTCGCAACCTCTTGGAAAACGCCGTCAAATACGCCACGCCGGGTGGAAAAGTACGCCTGAATTTGGCCCAAAATACTTTGACCATCTGCAACGACTGCGCGCCGGTCGCGGGCTGGGACGCCGACAAGTACTTTGAGCCGTTCTTTCGCCCCGACGCTTCGCGCAACAGTCAAACCGGCGGCAACGGCTTGGGCCTGGCGATTTGCAAAGCCATCGCCGACAGCAACGGCTGGACATTGACTTTGAAGCAGGAAGAAAACGGCGTTTGCGCCGTCGTGGTGTTTGCGCCATCGTCATAAATGCGAAGTTGCAAAAATCGGCAACTGATTGGCACTTGAAGCGTCGTGGCCGATACGAAATGGGGGAGTTATGGCGCGGGTCGCTCAATCAGAAGGCGTTGCAGAAGACAAGACGGGCAGCGGACAGCGCGCGCTGGACAAGCTGTGCTTCGAGCGGCAGGCGCAGGTCGCCAAAGCTCTCGCCAACGCGCGGCGCATGGAGATTTTGCACCGACTGCACACCTCGGCGCAGCCGGTTGAAGCCGCCGCGTTACTGGAAGAACTCGGCATCTCCAAAGCCAACCTGTCGCAGCAGATGAGTGTGTTGCAAGGTGCCGGTCTCGTTGAGGCGTTGCGCGATGCTGGCCAGAGTGAAGGCGCCGGACGCGAAGGTTCGCGGGTGCGTTACCGTCTCACTTCGCCCAAAATCGGCGCCGCCTGCGACTTGCTGCGCGAGGCGCTTTTCGACCGCATCGAGCAGGAGGGCGAACTCGCCCGTCGTCACCGCCGCTAAACCACGATGAGGAACCGCTGCGCTGGTGCGCCGTCAGAACCGGCACGTCAGTTGCAAAGTTTCGCAACAACACAACTAAATCGGGGAGATGACAATGGAAAGCAAAAAAGTCAACGACGAACTGACGGTGACGGGGCAGGTCGCGCCGGACGATTTGCAGCAGGCGGCGCAGCAGGGTTTCAAATCGGTGCTGAACCTGCGGGCATCCGACGAGAAAGATGTTCTCGCCGATGAAGAGCAGCAGGCGCGGGCGGCGGGACTGGAATACACCAACATTCCCGTTAAAAAAGAAGAAATCAGCCCGGAACTGACCACGCGAGTACTCGCAGCCATTGACGCCCTGCCCAAACCGGCCTTGATTCACTGCGCGAGTGGAATGCGCGCGGGCGCGATGGCGTTCATGCACGCGGCGACGCGCGGCGGAATGAACGCGCAGGAAGCGATGGAAAAGGCGCAGGCGAGCGGCTTCGATTGCTCTGCCGAGCCGCAACTCAAGCAGTTCTTCGAGCAATACGTGGACAGCCACACGCAACGCTAAGCCTTTGTGATTGCAAGGCACGGAGACTTCATGTGGACAATCGGCGCGTGGGCGGCTCTGGCATTAAGCGGTGTTATCGGATTGTCATTGGGGCTGGTGGGCGGCGGCGGCTCGATTATCACAGTGCCGGTGCTGGTGTATGTGGCCGGGCTGTCGGCACGCGAAGGCGTCGCGCTGTCGCTGCCGATTGTGGGCGTGACGGCTCTGGTGGGCGCAGTGGCGCAGTGGCGCGACGGCAACGTGCATGGACGCGCGGCGCTCATCTTTTCGCTGACGGGGATGCTGGGCGCGGTCGGCGGAGCGCGCCTGACGCCATTGGTGCCGCCGCCGGTTTTGATGACGCTGTTCGCCGCGCTGATGATTGCGGTCGGGGCACGCATGGCACGCGGCGGCGACGAGGAGAAGATGCCGCGTCGTGTCGAGTGCAACCCGCTCAAATGCGGCGCGACCGGTTTGGGGCTGGGCGTGTTGACCGGATTCCTGGGTGTCGGCGGCGGCTTCTTGCTGGTGCCCGCGCTGTTGAGCTTCGCGCGGCTGCCGATGCGCCAGGCGGTCGGGACTTCGCTGCTGATTATCGCCGCCAACTCGTTGGCCGGATTTCTCGCCCATCGGGGCGAAGTGCAAGGGCATCTGCCTTTAGCCGCCGCGTTTACCGGGGCGGCGGTGGCGGGCATGGTCGTTGGTCTGCGCTTGTCGCATCGCGTGCCGCCGGGTGGCCTCAAGAAACTCTTCGGCGCGCTGGCGCTGGGCGTCGCTGTTTTCCTGCTGGCGATGAACTTCCGGCCTTTGCTGGAGCTTGTGAGCCACAGCCGGTGAGACGCGCGGCGTGGAGATGTGAGCGAATGAAATGGACGCTTTGAAAAGATGGGGGAAACGATGGACTGGCTCTTTCCGCTGCTCTTTGTAGCGGGCTACTTCGTGCTGATGCGCTGGGTGCTACCCTTTTTCGGTGTCGGGACGTGAATGTCGCGCGCCTGCAACGTCGAGTTTCGACGCGAACCAAAAAAATCATCGGAAAAATCAGGCGATGAGCCTTCGGCAGCGGGAGCAAAAAAGCGCGCCGCCAATGAAACAACCGATTAATTCAGAGAGGAAACATCATGCTGTTGGAAACCGTGAAATCCGAAGGTCTGGCGCATCTGTCGTATGTGCTGGGCGATGACAGCCAGGGCGTTTGCGCCGTGATTGACCCGCGCCGCGATGTCAGCATTTATCTCGACATCGCGCGCCACAATAACTGCCGCATCACGCACATTTTCGAGACGCACATCCACGCCGATTTCGTCTCCGGCGCGCGCGAGTTGGCTTCGCAAAGCGGCGCCCCGATTTACGGCGGCGAGGCCGATAACTACGGCTTCGAGATACAGCAATTGCATGAAGGCGAGCGTTTCGAATTGGGCCGTTTGTGCGTGCAAGTACTTCATACGCCGGGGCACACGCCGGAACACGTCTGTTTTCTGGTCAGCGGCGGCAAAGGTTCGAGCGAGCCGTGGGGGCTGTTTTCCGGCGACACGCTCTTTGCCGGTGAAGTTGGACGGCCCGATTTGCTGGGCGGCGGCAGTGAAGAAAAGCTGGCGCGTGCGCTTTATCACACGCTGCACGACAAGCTGCTGAAACTGGGCGATGAAGTCGAGATTTATCCGGCGCATGGCGAAGGCTCGCCCTGCGGCGGCAGCATCGGCGACCGCAACACCAGCACCATCGGCTACGAGCGTCTTAATTCGCCCAAGCTGCAAGCGGACAGCGAAGACGAGTTCGTGCGGCAAGTGCTGGCCGGTCTGCCGCCCGCGCCGACGTATTATCCGCGCATGAAAAAAGTCAATGCGAGCGGCCCCAAAGTACTGGGCTGCATCGCCAACCTGCAACCGCTCGACCCGCAGCGTTTCGCGCAAGAGATGAAGGCGCAAAGTACTTTGATTCTCGACGCGCGCGAAATCGAAGCCTTTGGCGGCGCGCACATCAAGGGCGCGCTCAACATCGCCTTGCGCGCCGAGTTTCCCGTCTGGAGCGGCTGGATGCTGCAACCCGAACAGCGTCTCTTGCTGGTGCTGGCCGACGAGGGTGACGTGGACGAAGTGCAGCGCCATCTGCTGCGTATCGGCATCGAAAACGTCGGCGGTTTTCTGCGTCACGGGATGCGCGGCTGGATTGAAGCCGGTCTGTCCTTCGAGACGCTGCCGCAAATCAGCGTGCATCAATTGAAAGAGCGCATCGAGCGGCGCGACGGCCTGCAAGTACTTGACGTGCGTCAGGACGACGAATGGGAGCAAGGCTACGTCCCGACGGCGCGCCACGCTTTCGTGCCCAAAGTGCCGGAAGCGATGAACGACTTCGACCGCGACCAACCGATTGCGACCTACTGCGGCAGCGGCTATCGCGCCAGCATCGCGGCGGGCTTGCTTCAAAAAAGCGGCTTCCGCGAGGTTTACAACGTGCCCGGCAGCATGAAGGCGTGGAAAGCCGCCAGCTATCCGCTCGAAGGCGGCGATAGCAAGCCGACGCCGGACAGCAACCCCGCCGATTCTTAATCAGCAAGGAGACAAAATCATGGCACAGACCAACCGAATTGAAGAAAACACCGCGTCCGAAGTCAATCAGCGCATCGAAGAACAGAGCCACAACAATGTGCTGGGCTACGCGGCGCAGGGTAAAGACGCCATCTCGAAGCGCATTGACGAACTCGATGCCGAGTGGGACGTTGAGCGCGCTTTGATGACCGGTGCCGGGGTGAACGTGCTGTTTGGCGTTGCGATGGGCGCTTTTGTCAACCGCAAGTGGTTTTACTGGCCCGCCGTGGTGGGCGCTTTCATGTTGCAGCACACGCTTCAAGGCTGGTGCCCGCCGCTGATTCCGTTTCGTCGCAGCGGCGTCCGCACGCGCCAGGAAATCGAACGCGAAAAAACCGCGCTCCGCATTTTGCGCGGCGATTTTCAGGGCGTGGGCGGAGACGGCGATGATGCGACGGCGCATGCGGAAGCGGCGTGGCAAGCGGCCAAATCATGAAGTTCAGGAAGGAAAACAAAGCATGAATCGTAAAACATCGATGGTTCTGACGGTGGCGGCGAGCCTTGTCTTGTCTGCGCTGGTGGCTGTTGCGAAACCGGCAAAGCAAGTAAAGCTGCACAAAGTCATTTTCGAGATGAGCGTGGACGGAATGCCCAAATGGGAATCGGTGCTGCGGAACGCCGAGAACGTGCAAAAGAGTTTCGGCGCCAAAAACACACGCCTTGAAATCGTGGCGCACGGCAAAGGCATCGGCCTGCTGCTGGGCAAGAATGCGGCGGCGAATCCCGAACTCAAGAAGATGATTCAGAAGCTGCACGCGCAGGGCGTGATTTTCGCCGCTTGCAACAACACGCTGACGCGCCTGAAGATTGACCCGAAAGAGTTGGTGCAAGTCGCCATCATCGTAGATTCGGGCGTGGCCGAAGTTATTCGCAAGCAGGAAGCGGGCTGGACGTATGTCAAAAGCGGCTGAGAACCGACTGGAGAAACACCGTGAAAAAATCACTTTTAGCCGAAATCGCGCTGTATGCGTTCGCGGGCACCGCCGTTGTTGCCTTCGCGCGGGAAAGAAGCCTGTCGTGTCCCTTGCGCCAAAGCGCGCCCATCGCCGCCAAAGCTGTGAAAGCGGCTCCGACGGTCGAGACGATTTCGCCGCAGCAGGCGCAGGCGATGATGAAAGCGGGCGCGGCGATGGTGGATGTGCGCGAACCCGCCGAATGGGAAGAAGCGCACGTCGCGGGCAGTACTCTAATTCCTGTGGGCGAACTCAAACAAGAGCCAGGCAAGGCGGCGCTCGCACCCAAAGTTCTTTTGCTGTGCCGCAGCGGGCGGCGCGCGGCGGTCGCCGCCGATGCGATGTCTGACCTGAAAAACGTGAAGCTGTTCGTAGTCGAAGGCGGCATTGTGAACTGGCAAAAAGCCGGTCTGCCCGTCTCGAAAGGCAAATAAAAGCAATTCGAGTACTCACATCGCACATCAGGAACCCTCATGAAAAAATCACTTCTGACCGGAACTTTGACTGTCGCCGCATTGGGCATCGCGCTGGGCGGCGCTTGCATGGCAACGGGTAACTGCCAGAACAAAATCACTCCGGCGTCCGCGCCGGTTGCGCGTGTGTCGGTTGCGTCTGCACAAGATTCCAAGACCAAATCCGCGCCGCAGGAAATCCGCTGGCACACTTCGTTGGAAAGCGCCCTCAAGGAAAGTAAGCGCACCGGCAAGCCGGTCTTCGCCGACTTTTACGCGACGTGGTGCCCGCCGTGCCAGATGCTCGAAAAGCAAACCTACCCTGACGCCAAAGTCATCGCCGAATCGCAAAAGTGGGTGATGCTCAAAATTGACACCGACAAGCAAACCGACCTGGCGGTTCAATACAGCATCAGCAGCCTGCCCACGCTGGCCGTGCTGCGCTCCGACGGCAAGCCGGTCACAGGCGTCGGCGGCTTTCTGGATGCCGAACAGTTCGTCGAGTTCTTGCGGGAAGCCAAAAAGAAATTACCGGCCAAAAAGTAAGGCGTCTTGCAGAAGTATCCCGACCGGCTGCAAGGGTGTGAAGAACATGAGGCGCAACCTACAGCCAACTGCTCCGCGATGAATCTTTCATTCCTCAAAATTCCGCTGCTTGATTTCGTCGGCTCGCCGCTTTTAGTCGCGGCTTTCGGCCTGCTGTTATGGTTGCAAGCTAGGTGCTCTCTGCGCCGCCAACGCTTTGCTGCGTTGGGCCGCATCGTCCGCAATCTGGTCTTTGCGGCACCGGCGTTTGTGGTGCTGCGCTTAGCTTTGGTGCCGATTCCTCTGGCGGCGGCGGTCTGGGCGGCGCAGCATGATTTTGGGCTGCTCCACCGGCTGCCGCTATCTCCGGTTGTGGCCGGCGCTCTCGGCATTGTGCTCTTCGATTACGCCTATTACTGGTGGCACATCGCCACCCATCGCGCACCGCTGCTGTGGCGCTTTCATAACGTGCATCACACCGACCTCGACATGGACGTTTCCACCGCAACGCGCTTTCATTTCGGCGAACTGTTATTGTCGGTCATCTGGCGCACGGCGTTTGTGCTGGCAACGGGCATCGCGCCTCTGGCGCTGATTGTTTTTGAAATCGTCTTTGAGTGCGCCGGACAGTTCCATCACTCGAATTGGCGGCTGCCTATTGGCATCGAGCGAGCCTTGAACACAGTACTTGTCACGCCACGGATGCACGGCATTCATCATTCGATTGTGCAGCGCGAAACCAATTCCAACTGGGGCACTATCTTTTCCTGGTGGGACAAATTGCACCGTTCGCTGCGAATCGACATCGCACAGGACGCCATCACCATCGGCGTGCCGGCCTACCGTGATGAGAGTGAACTCACCATCGGCCAGCTTTTCCTGCTGCCTTTTCGTCCCCAGCGCCCCTGGCAGTTGCCCAACGGCGAAAAACCGGAGCGCGCACCACAACCGGCGGACAAAATGGCGGCTTGAGACGGGGAATTGATGGACAACCTTAACCCGCGCACTTCCGACGAATGGCGCATTTTAGACGACGACTGCGCGTTGGGGCGCTTTCTCGACCTGTTTTGCAATCGCTGGACTTCGCTCGTCGTCCACTCGACGGTCTGCGCGACCGAAAGCCCCGACTGGCTCACCGCGCCGCGAACTGCTGCGCGAGATGCTCGGCAAAGCCAGTGGATAAAAGTACGCCTTAATTCGACCGGACTTACTGAAACGCGGCACATGACAGGCAATGTATACGGAAAAAATATGGGCGAGAACTGCGCGAACCGGCCTTGCTGATCGAAGATTGTCTGGAAGGATCGAGCGTTGGGCAGGTTGGCTTTTACTGCAGCGTCTTGATCTGCGGTCACAGCGGCCATTCGGGAGAATCAGCGCGTTGATTCAAAGCGTGCCCGCAAATAAAAAGTGCGCCCGAATTCGGGCATACTTTTGTAATAGCCTCTCGTTTCACGGTGCAGCGATTCACTTCCCTCATTTAGTCTGTTTTGCAGGCACATGGTCCAATGGCGCTTCACGAGCGCAGAGTGTCTTTGGGACTGGACTGCGGCGCGGAATCTTCGCTACCGAGCTGGCGCCGGGGCCATGCAAGAAAACTACGAGATTTCTACGGTGCGCCGCGCATTCGGCACACATGGCGTGGTCAGCGAAGGCGCCTCGATCAGCGGTTCGATCACCTCGATCATTGCTCGATATAGCATCGCATACACCGCACAAGTCGTTGGCAACTAAGTCGCTGAGGCGCATGGGCGTACGACAGCGCAGGCGTTGCAGGCGCAATGCGGCGAGGTTGCTGCCAGCGAGCGCGATTTTCAGTTTATCGCTTCCCGTACCGAAAAAAGAACCGAAATTATGCTTAAGTGGTTATCGGCTAACCTTGGTATTTGAGGAGAGCAACGCAACTACGCGAGAGCGGTGGCAGCCTGCTCAGCAACCTCAAACTGAACTTCGGGAATTCCGTTTTTAACTGTTGCGTATATCGTAAAGTATTGAACAGTTTGATTGAAGGCAAACGGGGGCTTGAGGCCAATTTGCAAGCCCGCTTTATGGAATCGCCCTCGGCTATCTTCATAAGTTCGGCGCGCAAACTATTTACGAAAAACGATTTCTTCAAATATCGTTCTACTCTCATTTTTTACTGCAACTGAGATTGCAAAGTTCACGACACGCTCTCGACTTTGCCAAACTTGACCTGAACTTTGTTTCTTGAGTTTACAAGCAGTCTCATAAATACCGACAGAGCGATAAAATGCGTCTCTCGTTTCAAAAGTACGCCCAAATTCAGGCGTACTTTACGGCAAATCGACAATAGCTACGCACACGAAACGAGATGGCGGGTATTTATGAGACCGCTTCTAGGATGATTTATGCTGTCTCAACACGACCTGCTTCATTTTTCGCAACGCGGCTGGGTTTTGATTCCCCAGGCTTTCGATGTTTGCGAGGTCACCGCCTATAAAGAAGGTTTAGATCGCTTGAGCCAGACGCGCCGCTCTTACGAACCGGGCGATGACATCGAAATCACGATCCTCGACAATATGGTCATTCATGATGCATCGTTTATGCAATGGTTTGAAAATGCGCGGGTCATTGAAGCCAACAAGCAACTTCTGGGCGCGCAACTGCGTTTTCAAGGCGTCAACGCGCATATCAAGCGGCCTCATCTCGATCGCAATACGCGCGCCGCCCAATTGAGTGATCCCGAAACATTTGGCTGGCATCGCGGCCTGCGCCCCAAGTGGGGCAACTTTGCGCATGATACTGATTCCACATTGATGAACTGCGCGTTTCTCAATAACATTACCTGCCTGACGGACGTGTCGCCGGGCAATGGGAGTACCCATTTTCTCGACGGCTCGCACCGTTTGGAAGGCGATTATCATTCTCTCAAAGATCAATGCTCTGTCGTGGCTGTTTCTGCGCAGGCCGGGGATGTCTTGCTTTTTACCGAAACCCTGATTCATTCCGGCGCGCCGATTCTTTCAGAAAACGTGCGTTACAACATGTACTTCGGTTTCACGCCGCCGTGGTTTTGTTCGTGGCCAGGCATGGAAGTGCCTAAAGTCACGGTTGATTCTGTTGTGAACGAGGAAGTACGCAACATATTGGGACGCACGGGCTATTTCGGGCAGGAAGCCGAACTTTGAACGCTGTGTGAGGATCGCGTGCGGACTCGCTGCATGACCAGAGGGGTTTTGACGGCGTGCATCACTGCGGAAGTGATGACGGTGTGCTCGCCGTTGTTTTCCCGCGCGCGATTGGCGCGGTTTTTCCTCATCGGTTTTGTTCATGAAAGATCGCTTTTTGCGACTTTTCAAACGTGCCAAAGCGAAAATGAAGCTTTGAAATGCAAGCGGAAGAACATAAAGTGTATACTGAATCTCAAGCCTGCACACGATTTCAGGATTTCGGC
>Ga0136611_10002687_pt1 | contig 12405 bp, 9 predicted proteins | sample AntDrymUQ2232306_2_FD_106645 | JGI IMG/M metagenome (GOLD analysis project Ga0136611, IMG submission 106645) | Polar desert sand microbial communities from Dry Valleys, Antarctica - metaG UQ223 (23.06) | ecosystem: Environmental > Terrestrial > Soil > Desert | place: Antarctica: Dry Valley... | reverse complement strand
TAATAGACCTCGTTGTTTTTGCCCAGTTGATGAATGGTCGCGCCGGCGCCCAATTCCACATCATCAATGTGGGGCGCGAGGGCGACAATAGTTTTTCCGTGAAGATCAAGCATTGATTGGTTTTTCGATGTTTGTATTTTGTCGCAGCGTTTGCGCCGTGATGCTCAAAGTCAAATTCTCAGCGCTCTCGCTGTCCTGATGAAATCCCAATTGCCGGTAGAACTCAATCGCTTTCTCATTCGCCACGCCAACCTTGAGAGTTATCGTAGGAGTACTGCCGGTCGCGGCGTTAGCGGCCAGATGATGCAATAATCGCCGGCCCACGCCACGTCCCTGCTGCGCGTTGTCCACCGCGAGGCGATGGATATGCAGACTTTCCGCCTTCTGTGAGGCCACTAGAAATCCCAGGGCCGTTGTCTGCCGTAAAGCCAGACAGGAGTACTGCCACTTCCCCGGCAACTCCGACAAGTAATGCTCGCGCTGCCACGCCTCGCCGATGATGGCGGCATCCATCGTCAGAATCGCTTCGAGATGCACGCTTAACAACTCGCGCGACAGAGGCACGATTTTGCAGTCCGTAAACACAGTTTCATAGTTTAACACGATGACGGGCGCGCTCTGACAAGATGGCTTTCGCACGCAGGGCGATGGCGTGGCCCGCCCCTGAAGGAGCGGGCTGAGATGAGAAGCCCCGTGAACGGGGCTGAAGAACGCGCCCGCAGCAGCATACAACGCGCTTGCGGCTTGACTCAGCCCGGTTCACCGGGCTTTTTTCTCAGCCCGCTCCTTCAGGGGCGGGTGTTATTTCAAGACAGCGGCAGCAGCTTTTTATAAATCTCGTAATACTGCTCGATTCCCTGTTCCAGCGAAAATTGTTCCTCTGCAGCGGCGCGGCATCGCTGCAAAACCTGCGTCCGTTCCTCCGCGAGCAGCGCCGTCATGAAATTCACCGCCGCCTCAAATTCCGCCGCACTGAAATCTTTGGTGACATAGCCGATTTTATTGCTGGTGATAATCGCATCCACATCGCCGATGGAATGGCCGGTGATAATGGGAATGCCCGCCGCCAGCGTCTCGCCCATGCGCGTCGGCGCGACCGCTTTTTTGGCGAAGACCGGCGGCGTGAACCAGAACCCGATGTCGGCATCGAGCAGCGCCTGCGGAACTTCGCTGTAAGGCACTTCGCGGATCGAGAATCTGTCCATTTGTAATTTTCCCCGGCTGATGAATTCCCGCAGCAAATCTTGGCCGGCGCCCACCAGCATGTTGAATCGCGCGTGGGGAAAATGATTATGCACCAGACGCAAAAAATCCCATAACTCGTTGATGGCGATGAGCGGCGAGATGCCGCCGAGATAAACGAGATTGAGAACCGACTCGTCGCGCCGCCGCGCCAGTCGTTGCTCGTAAACCGCTTGAAACCGTTCCAGGTCGCAGCAGGTCGTGATGCGATGAAATTTGCCGTGCATCGCCGCGCTGACATAAGGCCAGGTTTGCATTTCCTCAATCGCGCTTTTGGTCAAAGCGATGACGGCGTCGGCGTTGATGAGAAAGCGTTTTTCCATCGCCTTGAAAAAATGATAAACCCGATTTTTCGGTAGCGCCCCGCTTTCCAATCGCTCATCGGCCCAGAACGCGCGCATGTCGAAAATAAAGCGCGTGCGATACAACTTCTTGAAAATCAGGCCCAGAATCGAAGGAATGTAACTGCGGCAATGAATCGCGCGCACGCGATGGCGCGGAATATAGCGCAGCAGCAACCAGAAGCCGATCCACAAATCGTAAACCGTTGCCAACAGGCTAAAGCGTTGGTGATAGCGCAGCGGTTTCCAGCGGATGTGATGCGCTTTGAGCGTCGCGCGCACTTCCGCGCCCAGCTCGGCGAATTTCTGCGGCTTCTCGTAGCTGACGATGGTGAAGCGATAGCCTTTGCGCGTCAGGCCGATGACATAAGGCATCACCTGCGATTGGCCCAGCGGTTCGGTCAAGCCGTTATAAGTGATGTAAACAACGTGCATTCTTCGTTTCCTCAATCGCGTGCAGCATCAAGCGGCGCCAGCAAGTCACGATAAAAATCTTCCCATTGCGCCGCCACCGCTTCGGCGCTGAAATGCTCGACAATTCGCTGCCGCCCGGCGCGCCCCAATCTTTGCCGCAGCGCCACGTCCGCCATCAATTGAGCGATGCCGTCCGCGAGAGCTTGCGCGTCGCCGGGCGGCACCATCAAGCCCGACACGCCGTCTTCGATGAGATCAACCAAACCGCCGACGCGACTCGCCAGCACGGGAGTTTCCAGCGCCATCGCCTCGGCGGGCGCCAAGCCGAAGCCTTCGTGCGTGGATGGCAGTACTACGGCGTCGGCGACCTGGATAATGGGCAGCAACTTTTCCTGTGGAATTCTGCCGCAGAAAATAATCTGGTCGTCCAGCCGCCGCTGCTTCACTTCATCAGCCAGCGCCTCGGCCAGCGGGCCATGACCGAGAATCAACGCCTTCGGACACAATTGGCGCGCGCGCAGGATTTCGAGCGCTTCGATAAAAAAGCGGTGGCCTTTGGAAGGCACCAATCGCGCCGGAATAACAATTACGAAATCCTCCGCGCTAAATTGATAATCCGTCAAAACCGCGCCGCGCTGCACATCGGCGAGCGGGCGCAGCTTCTCGATGGGAAAGGCATTGGGAATCACCCGCACCGGCGCCAATCCCAATTGCTCTGTAAAATGAGCGGCCACGGCATGGCTCACGGCGCTATAGCCGTCCATGCCGTGACGCATGAGCCGGCTGTCCAGCGACTTGCGGAGTTTTTGCCACGCGCCATGCGCCGGATAGATGTCGTACACGACATCGTGGAACGAGACTGCCCGGCGCGGCCCCGGCGCCCCGATTTTGCTCAGCGCCGTGTAGATGTTGGCGAAGAAAAGATGGCTGTGGAGCACGTCGCAGCGCCGGCGTCGGGCCAAAGCCGCTATCTTAAGCGTCGCCTCGACCGCGCTCCAGCGGTGGCGCACCTTGAGCCGATGCACCCGCACGCCCATCTCTTCCAGCGTGCCCGCCAGTTCATAAGGCGGCCACAATACGGCGACTTCGCAGTGATGGCCCCGGCGTCGCAAAGCGGGCATCAAATTCACCAGAGCGTGTTCCGCGCCGCCGCCGCCCAGCGATTCGATGATGAACAAGAGTCGCATAAAGCCTGGCTAGCCGGCCCAGCGACCGGCGTAGAAGTAGCGGTTGCCCCAGCGCCGCGAAACCAGACGCGAGATGGCCTGAGAAAGCCGGCGCAGGACGAATAGCCCAACCGACCGAGGCCGCCGCAGTTCGGGGCGCGACAAGCGGCGCGGCGCGGGCCATGCCACCTCGCTGACGGAGAACTCAACCTCGCGCAAACCGCAGCGCCGGAACAACTCGCGCTGGCCGCGCGCCGTGGCGAGCAGAACGTGATAGGGCGCTCTTTCGGCGCACTCTGCACCGCGCCATGAGCGCGCCAGGCGCAGCGTTAAAGTGAACACGTTGAAATTGTTTTCCAGCGGCCCCTGGGCCAGCAGCAGCCCGTTGGGTTTGAGCAGGCCCAGCATGGCGGGCACTTGATGATCGAGATCGGTCAGGTGTTCCAGCACATCACCCAGATGCAACACATCGGCCAGCGGCTCCTGGCCCAAGAGTGCGGGTTCGCTCACCACCCGCGCGCCGGTGCGTTGGGCCACCGAGGCGGCCACCTCCGCGTCGAGTTCCACGCCCACCGCTTGCCAGTGCAGGCGCATGGCTTCGCGCAGCAAATGGCCGGCGCCGCAGCCATAGTCGAGGAACGTGCCGTGCCGCGCTTTCTTGAGCCACGCCGCTACCCGATCATTTTGTGAAGGAGCGGCGGGCATCTCCACCGCAGGCGATGGCGCTTGAGAATCTTGCTGTGGCGGATACCAGGTCGCCAGGTACTCAGGCCCATACATCTGCGCGAGGGTGGCCGCGTCCGGCATCGGATCGCAATACAGCGAGCCGCAGCGCGTGCATTGAAGGTAGGAAAATTCCCGGCCCCGGTAAGACGTGCGCCCCAGCCAGGAAGGGCGGGCGCCGGCATTGGCGCAAAGTGGACAGGCCATGAAGATTGAAGTGATATGAGGAAACTCAGCCAGGCATCAATGCTCGCCGGATAACTCGTAGCAGTATAGTTAATCGGTTCGCATCGTTGCCAGCACGCAACCCATCTGTCAGGCAGGGCAATCGCATGACGAATGCTTGAGGCCCGCGCCTGGTTGGTTGACTGGTGGCTTTTGAACTTTGATAATGTAACCCAAGCTGCCTACGGCTTCAGCGATTTCAATCGCTGGCTGACTCAGCATAGCAACTTGAATTATCTAACGCTTAAAATGGGGCAAGACCGGCGCTTGATGACTGCGCGAGCCGCCCGTCGCTTACGCTGCGGGTTCGTTGAGTCGCGCCAGAACACGCAGTGCTGAGGTGGCGCGCGCGGCGGCGTGGCCGTCCTGAGCGTGCAGATGGCGGGCGCGAAAACGCGCGCGGCCTTCCCGCAAAGCGCGCTGCGCGGCGGGATCGTGCAGCAAGGATAGTACCGCGGCCTGCGCTGTGGCGGCGGAATGCACCGGCCAGACCGCGCCGGTGGCAATGAAATCAAACGTGTCGGTCGCGGTGTAGGAGATATTGATGACCGGTTTATCGAACAAAAAAGCCTCCAGCGCGACGGTCGAATTCATCATCACCATCAGGTCGCAGGCAGCGATAAGCGGCGTGATGGATGGCTCATCCAGAATGCGCAGGCGCTCAGCGGGCAGCCCCGACGCCTCGGCGTGCCGCCGCAACAACGCGCCGCCGCGATCCACGGGATGCGGCTTGAGCAGCACCACGGCGTCCTCGCTTTGCAGCGCGCCCGCCAGCCCGCGCATCAATTCGCCGAAAAGATCATCGAGGGTTTCAGGTTCCAGCAAGCCCGGCAGAGCATGGCTGCCGATCAGTAAAATCAGCGATTGCGACGCGCCGACACCGAGCCGCGCGCGCAGCGTGGCGGCTTCTGCCTCAGCGTTGATGGCCCTCAACTCATCGTAATAGGGGTGGCCGCAGACGGTGATCCGCTCGCGCGCCACGCCGCGCTGAGTCAGGTAATCAGCGTCGGCCTCGGCGGTGAGTAGATAATGGCCGCTGCCGGGCAGGTTGTTCTCATATTCCCAGATGCCGCACGTCTGCACGACGGCGACCTCGCGCCCCATCGCCCGCGCGACTTCGAGATACTGCTCGCCGACGGGCGTGGTCACCAGCAGCGCCCGTGGGTGCGCCCTGAGTACTGCCTGCATCGCCTGGATGTGCGCCACGACACCTTCCATCGCCCCACTGACCAACAAGCCGGCGGCTTCGTTGAGCGCCACGTCCTGCCATAGCAGCGGCGCCGCCGCGCGGGCCGCCACGATGATGCGCGCGCGCAGCGCGGCTTCAATGCGAGTACTGCCTGTCCTGAGCCAGGGCTGTCCGCCTTCGAGTCGCCAGACTTCGTGAGGCGGCTGCCAGCCCGCCGGATTGGTGCGCTCCTCGATGACGCGCACCCTGTCCTTCAAGCCTTGCAGAATCGGGAAGAGGCCGAGCGAGAAACGACTGGTGCGGGCGAGCGCGAGATAGTCGAAGGCGTGCGGCGTCAGACGGCGGTTGTGGGCGCGGTCTGCCAGGTCGGATAGATAACGCCGCGCCGCGCGCAATCGCGTCGTGAGAGACGCCCGCGCGGCGCCGCTGCGACGCCATTCGAAGGCGATGCCGCGCGCCGCGCAGAGCGCCTTAAGGGCGGCGCCGCGCCAACCCGCCGGGCCGCTATAAATCAATCGCTGCGGGCTTTGCCGGCGCAGCAAATCATCGAGGCGCATCAGTAAATCCGCGAGCCGGATGCACTCCACGATAATGCCGCGATGGTAGCTCATGCGCAGCGGATCAACCGCGGGCAGACCTTGCTCGGCCAGCCACTCCGCGAGGCGCGCGGCGGCGAGCGCGGCGCTAATGGCGTGCGCCAGAGATTGTCCCGCCGCCTGATTGCGATCCCAGTGCGAGCGGCGGTCGAGACTGCCCAGCGACGGCACGCCCGGCAGCGGCGTGAGGGCATAAGCCGGCCCGTCCACACGCGCCGGCGCGCTCAGCAAATGCAGAGTGCCGCCGGGCGGAGTACTGCCAGTCGCGTGCGGTGTCGCGCTCAAGGCCCGCTCCCGGCGCGCCGCATTTTGTTCGCAAGGGGCACCTTCGCCAACAAATGTTGCGGCAACAATCCGACGCGCAGCAGCAGCGCCAGGAACAGTGCATAGACCAATGCTTTGAGCAGCAATGACAAGCCCACGTTCGCGCCGGGCAGCCAGCGGCAGCCCAGCAAAACAAGGCCGGACAGAGCGGCGATCCACAGCAGGCGCGGCGCGTTGATGGGCAGGCGCAGCAAGCGCCGCGCGGCCAGATAAACCAGCGTCGCGGGAATCATGTAGGCCAGCGCCGTGTTCCAGGCGGCGGCCATGATGCCGAAGCGCGGCACCAGCAGCAGATTGAGCAGAATGTTCAACGCGGCGGCGCCACCCGTGATGAACGGCAGTACTCCAGTCTTCTTGAAATAGAACAGCACGTTGACGAAGCAGATGTACATGCCGTGAAAAACATAAGCGGCGATGACCCAGGGAATGACGGCGGCGGCGGCGCCATATTTGGGCGGCGCCAGCAGCATCACGGCCTCGCGCGCCACCAGCATTCCCGCCAGCGCGATGAGAATCAAGCCTGTCATCACATGAGTGATAATCTTGCCGAGTTCCTGCGCGCCCTGCGCCTCGTCGCGCTTGAGGGTGTCGAAAAAAATCGGCGCCCAACTGCCGGTGAAGGCGCTGACCACCAGCAGCATCCCCATGCCGAGGTTATAGCCGAGGGCGTAAATGCCGACTTGATCGAGCGACACGAACATGCCCAGAATCAAGCGATCCGACAGCGTGAGCGCCCACAGACTGATCGCGTGGGGCAGCAGCGGCAGGCTGAAACTCAGCGCCTCGCGCACCACGCGGCGGTCGAAGCTTAGTTCCAAATACGGCGCGATGATGACCAGGCAAACTGCGGCAAAAGCGACGTTACCGATCAGCGTGCCCCACAAACTGCCGGCGGCGCCGCCTTTGAGTACTGCCACTAAATAGATGGTGCAGCCGGTGTTGAGAAAAAATCGCGCCAGGTTGATGAGCGCAAAGGTTTTCGCGCGTTCCTGAACCTGCAGCAGCGTCATCGGCAGCGCGCCGATAACGGAAAAGAAAGCCGTCGCCAGCACGATCTTGAGATATGGATCGAAAGCGACGCCGTTGACTTCATGCAGCGCCGGCACATGTTGCCCGGCCAGCCAGAGAAGCATTAAGCTCGTCGCGGCGCAGCCCAGCACGGCGGCGCTCAGACTCGAAACCGTGCGATTGAGGCGCGCCCGATCATCCTTCGCGTCAAAATAAAAACGTGAGAAAGCGGCGTCGAGGCGCAGCGCCAGAATCATTTCCAGACTCGACGTGAGCACAATCGCCGTGGCGAGAATGCCGTAATGAGCGGGCGTGAGATAGTGCGTGTAGAGTGGCGTCAGCAGCAGCGAGGCGACTTTTGTGATGACCGAGCCAAGACCATAAATGCCGCTGCCTTTGAGGACGCGGCGCACGATGCTGCTCATGCCGTGGCGGCTTTCGCGCGGCGCATCAAGCCGACCTGGCGCCGTTGGATCGAGCGCCGCCGGCAAGCTGTTTGTCATCGCTGAAGACTTCGCTACTCAAATTATCGTAGGCGTAATACTGGTTATAGACATCCTGATCGTGGCTGTTCTGATGCGGTTGGACTTTGTTGAGGATGACGCCCAGCAAGCGGCCACCGATGTGGCGCAGCATCGCCTGGGCGCGCAAAACGTGCGGCTTGGGCGTCGAATCGGCGGCGACCACCAGCACCACGCCGTCGGCCAGCGAACTAAGCACCTGGGCGTCGGTCAGCGACAGCACGGGCGGGCTATCGATGATGACGATGTCGCAGCGATCCTTGAGGCCTTCGATCAAGCTGCGTCCGGCGGGGCTGCCCAATAGTTCCGGCGGATTGGACGGCAGCGTGCCGGCGGGCAGGATGGTCAGGTTCGCCACGGAAGTTGGAATGAGAGCTTCGTCGAGCGTCGCTTCGCCGGACAAAACATTGCTGAAACCCGGTTCGAGCGGCACATTGCCCAAACGATGCTGCGTCGGGCGGCGCAAATCGCAATCAATCAGGATAACGCGCTTGCCGTCGAAAGCCATCACAGTGGCGATGTTGAAAGCGCACAGCGATTTGCCTTCCGCCGGGTCGGCGCTGGTGATGAGAACGCTCCGCAGCGGCGCTTCGGCGGCGGCTAGCATCAGATTGGAGCGCACGATGCGCGACGATTCGAGCAGCGCGACCGCTGCCGGCTGCGCGTCGGTGACATAAGCCAGTCGCTGCTCGCTGCCGCGTCGCAAAAACGGCATGGTGCCCAGCACGGGCGAGCGCAGCAGAGGCTCCAAATCTTCGACGGAATGCACCGAGGGATCGAGCGTTTCGCCCAGCGCCGCGACGAGCAGCGCGAGCGCGAGGGCGCAGGCCAAACCCATGATGACGGCGCGCGACCAGGTGCCCCCGGCAGGCACGGCTTTGCTGGCCGGATTCACCACGGTCGGCGTTTCCACGTCGGCTTTGCGCGCCAGATAGACCTGCGTATAGCGGGCAATCGCCTGGCGATAGGTTTCTTCCTGCAACGCGACGCGCCCCACCAGTTGCGTCAATTGATATTCGGTTTGCGGCATGTGCCTGGCGTCGCCGCGCGCGCTGCCGAGAACGCTTTGCGCTTTGGAGGCGCGCAATCGCGCCGCGCCCAGCAAGGTGTCGGTGCGCTGCTCGACCAGGCGTTGCGCCTCGTTAAGATTCTGCCGCGCCTGGATCGCTTCGGGCGAGTTCGGGAAAAAATCGCGCAGCACGGTTGCATAATTGGCGCGCGCTTCATTGACTTTTTGTTGCAGGCTCATCACGATGGCGTCGTTTTGCACCGATTGGCCGGCGCGCCCGGCATCGGCTTCGAGTTGAGCGGCCCGCGCCTGCTGCTCCATCTGCTCGATGCGGCCCGCCACGCCGGACAAATAGGAATCGAGACTGATGATGTGTGTGCGCTGCTTGTAATCGCGCAAATCGCGCTTGGCTTTCAGCATCAGGCGTTCCGCGTCGGCCACCTGCTGCTTCATCAGGTTAAGATTGCTTTGATTCGATTTGGCCGCCAACTCCTGCTTGTGAACTCCATAAACATCAACCAATCTGTTGGCGAGGGCAATCGCGGCGCGCGGATGGGCCGCCGAGACCATCACGTCAATGGTGTCGGATGCCGCCGGCGCGGTCGCTTGAATATCTTCTTCCTTCGGGCCTTCTTTCCCCCAACCGGCGCTTCGCAGCGCGGCGGGCAACCCTTTGAGCGCGCGCTCAATAAGGGGCGGGCTGGTCAGAATGGCGATCTGAGTGCCCATCGTCGCGTTGGTGGTTGAAGACCTGATGAGGGCGCTGAGAGGATCGGTCGTCGGCGCCGCCGAGGTGCTTTTCGGCGGCAGCATCGTGATCGTCGCCATGTACACCGTTTTATCGGGCCGCAGCCGCCACACCACAGCGGCCAGCGTCAGCAGAAACACCACCAGCATCGGCTTCCAACGTCGCCGTATCATCGCCCGCAAAGCGCCCGGATTGAAGCCGCCGGGCGCGGTCTTTTCCTCGACCGGCGCGCTTTCCTGACCGAGCGTCGCGAGTAGCTGCTCCATCAGCGCGCGCACCTGTGGATCGGCGAGGTTGGCACCACCGTTGCCATTGGCGCCGCCATTTGCAGTGGCGTCGTCGCGCGCCGCCAGTGATTGGTTGGCGGACGCCGACGCTGTTTGTTGCTGAGATGAGGCGGGGTCGGTTGGAGTCATGTGATCAGGGAAAAAGTAAAAAGGAAAAGGGGAAAAGTAAAAACTAAGAAGTAAAAAAGTAAGGCGTCTGAGTTAGGCGACTTCGAGTTGCCTTTTATTTTTCCTTTTTCCTTGACAGAGTATGCGACAGGCAGGCGGCGGCTGGCAAATTTTAACCGCGCGCCGGCTCGGCCATTTCCTCTTTTGCTTTGCGCGTCAATTCCGGCAAATGTAAATCGTTGGCCATGACTTGTTCGAGATGCGTCATGCGCCGCGCATCCGCCGTTCGTATCATCGGCTCGCCATAGGCGCGGTCAATCCAGAAGCGCGCGAAGCTGCTGATGTAGCTTTGCAGTTCGCCCAGTCGCTCTTCGGGATAGCGTTGCGCGAGATTGATGGTGAACATGCGCCGGCTCGTGTTGCCGCCCCACGCCGAATGTTTCGTGTTGTGATTGAAGCACACAACGTCGCCCGGCTGGGTTTCCAGCGCGATGGCCGGCACTTCGCTGCCGCTGATGCCCCACTTGTCCGCGCTCTGGCCGATCTCGTTGGTGATCGCCACCGCATAGCTGTCCTGCACGCGATGGCTGCCGGGAATCACGCGCAGCGCGCCGCTGTCGCGCGTCAGCGGATCGAGATAAAACGCGATTTTGAGATGGCGGCCGTGACTGTGCCAGCCGTCGGAATGCCAGCCGGTATCGCCAACATAATAATTGCCGTCGCTGCCCATGTAGTTGAAATCGGTGCCGAGCAAGCCTTCGGCGATGCCGAGAATGCGCGGGTCGTCGAGCAACGCGCTGAGCGCCTCGCTTTGATCGAGAAACGGCACCATGCACGAACGCGCCTTGCCGTCGTGTTGGCGCCCGGCGTGGCCGCCGCCGCTATCCGTCCAGACCGCCTCGAAATCGGCGATGATGGAATCGGCGCGGTCGGCCAGCAAGCCCGGAAAGCCGAGATAGCCGAAGGTGTCGAAAAAGTTTTTCTGCTGCTCCGTCAGTGCGAATGTCGAATCTGTCACGGTGTCTCCTCTAGCACTTTTACGAAGGTGTTCGTTTGCATCACACAGGCAAGCGGACGCTGTTGAGTACTGCCTGTCTCCGGCCTTGGCGATGCCGCCTCAACCGCGCGACGGCTCGGCCATTTTCGCTTTGGCCTGGCGCGTCAATTCGGGCAGGTGCGAGTCGTTGGCCATGATCTGCTCCAAATGCCGCAGGCGCCGCGCGTCCGCCGTGCGCATCATGGTCTCGCCGTAAAACCGGTCGAGCCAGAATCGGGCGCCACTGCTGATGTAATTATGCAGATCATCCAGCCGATCTTCGGGGTAGCGTTGCGCCAGATTGATGGTGAACATGCGCCGGCGCTGGCTGCCGCCCCATGCGGAATGCTTCGCATTGAAGTTGAAGCACACGATGTCGCCCGGCTGCGTTTCCAGCGCCACGGCTGGCACCTCGCTGCCGGGGATGCCCCACGACTCCGCGCTACTGCCGATTTTTTCCTGCAATAACTGCGCATAGCTGTCCTCGATGCGATGGCTGCCGGGCATGACTCGCAAGGCCCCGGTAGCGCGTGTTATCGGATCGAGGTAGAAGGCGATCTTGACGTGCCGTATCTCGGCATTAAAGCGGTCGGAATGCCAGCCGGTGTCGCCGACATAGTAATTGCCGTCGCTGCTCATGTAATTGAAATCGCTGCCGAGAAGCCCCTCGGCGATGGCGAGAATGCGCGGCTCGTCGAGCAGCGCGCTGAGAATCTCGCTCTGGTCAATGAAAGGCACCAGACAGGAACGCGCTTTGCCTTCGTGTTGCCGGCCTCCATGCCCGCCCCCGTGCCTGGCCCATAAAGCTTCAAACTCGTTACTGATGTCGTTGATGCGGTCGGCCATCAAGCCGGGAAAGCTGAGGAAGCCAAACGTGTCGAAGAAGTCTTTCTGCTGCTCTGTGAGCACGAATGTCGAATCTGTCACAGTGTCTCCCGATGTTTATAGAATGCGATGCGCCGCAATCGCATCCCATAGTATAAACCGATTCAAAAGCGCGGTGTCCACGCGCCCGCGCCATGCCGCCGAGTACTGCATCTGCTACCGCATCTTCCGCCCTCCATTGATTTGGGTTAAACACTTTCCTCGCAGGCAAACAAAGGAATCTTTTGATACATCTTGAAGTCTGGCAATGGGCCGTAGCGTTCGCCGGGGCATTTTTAATTGGCATCTCGAAAACCGGCATCTCCGGCATCGGGATTTTCGCCGTCTCGTTGTTTGCCCTGATATTTCCGCCGTTTCAATCATCGGGCATTGTGCTGCCGATTCTCATTTGCGCCGATCTCGTCGCTGCGCCGGCCTATCGTAAACACGTCATCTGGTCGCACGTCGTCCGCCTGTTCCCGTGGGCCGCGACGGGCATCATCATCGGCTTCCTCGTGATGCGTGAGATGAGCAAGCAGCCGGACATGAAACACGTCAACGCCCAGGTTGGGCAGATGATGGGCGCCATCTACATCGGCATCGT
>Ga0136611_10002686_pt1 | contig 12406 bp, 8 predicted proteins | sample AntDrymUQ2232306_2_FD_106645 | JGI IMG/M metagenome (GOLD analysis project Ga0136611, IMG submission 106645) | Polar desert sand microbial communities from Dry Valleys, Antarctica - metaG UQ223 (23.06) | ecosystem: Environmental > Terrestrial > Soil > Desert | place: Antarctica: Dry Valley... | reverse complement strand
TTTGACGTCGTGCTGGAGCGCTCGATCTCATTTGGGCGCTCGCTCTACGCTTTGAAACTGCTGGAAGACTGCGGCGTGCGCTGCGTCAATCGCTACGAGGTCGTGGCGACGTGTGGCGATAAGTTGTTGACAAGCGCCGCCCTGGAGCGCGCAGATGTGCCGCAGCCGCGCACGATGGCGGCGTTTACGCCCGAAGCAGCGTTGCGCGCGATCGAGATGCTCGGTTATCCGGTGGTACTTAAGCCGGTGGTTGGCTCATGGGGCCGGCTGGTTTCGCGAATCAATGATCGCGACGCGGCCGAAGGGTTGGTCGAGCACCTCGATGTATTGGGCTCATGGCAGCAGCATATCTACTACATTCAGGAGCACGTGGCAAAGCCCGGCCGCGATATTCGGGCTTTTGTGGTCGGCGACGAGACGATCTGCGCGATCTATCGCACTAGCGAACATTGGATCACCAATACCGCACGCGGCGGGCGCGCGAGCAACTGCCCGGTCGATGGTCCGGTCGGCGATCTGGCTGTGCGCGCCGCGCGAGCAGTGGGCGGCGGCATCGTGGCGGTGGATCTGCTGGAAACCCTGGATGGACGGTTGCTGGTCAACGAAGTCAACCATACGATGGAATTTCGCAATAGCATCGACACAACTGGTGTGGACATTCCGGGCCGGATCGTAGATTACGTTCTTGCAGTGGGGCACCAATGAGCACGCGCGTCTCGATCGCGGGCGCTTCCGGCTATGTCGGCGGCGAACTGCTGCGTTTCCTGTTGCGGCATCCGCAGATCGAGCTCGCTCAGGTCACGTCGGAGCGTCTGGCAGGCCAGTTCGTCCACGCGGCGCTTCCAAATCTGCGCGGCCATACCGCATTGCGCTTCAGTCCGCTGGCTACTCTGGAGCCATGCGATGTCCTGATCCTGGCGCTGCCACATGGCTCCGCTGCGCGTGACATCGAGCGCTGGAAGTCGCTCGCGCCCCGCGTCGTGGATTGCTCGTCCGACTTCCGGTTGCATGACGCGACGGCCTACCGCCGCTGGTACCATGCGGAGCATCCAGCGCCGGAATGGCTTTCCCGTTTCGTCTATGGTCTGCCCGAGCTCAATCGCGAACGGCTACGTGCGGCGCGCTATGTGAGCGGCGTCGGCTGCAACGCGACTGCAGTCAACCTGGCCCTGCTGCCACTGGCACAAGCCGGGCTGATCGATACCGCCCGCCCGATCATCGCCGAGGTCAAGGTTGGCTCATCGGAGGGTGGCAACCAGGCGAGCAGCGCCAGCCATCATCCCGAGCGTAGCGGTGTCGTGCGCTCCTTCGCGCCGGTTGGTCACCGCCACACCGCCGAGATTCAGCAAGCGACCGGGTTGGAGCAGATTCATCTTTCGATTACTGCGGTCGAGCTCGTGCGCGGGGCCCTCGCGACGTGTCATGTTTTTCTGCGAGAGCCGGTCGATGACCGACGACTTTGGAAGGCTTTTCGGGCAGCCTATGCTGAGGAGCCGTTTGTGCGCATTGTGCACGAGCGGAACGGCGCCTATCGCCATCCCGAGCCGAAGATCCTGGCGGGAACGAACTATGCGGATGTGGGCTGGGCTTTGGACGAGGAGACTGGACGAGTGGTCACGCTGTGCGCCATCGATAACCTTGGCAAAGGCGCGGCGGGTTCGGCGGTCCAGTGTATCAACCTGATGCATGGCTGGGACGAAGGCATTGGGCTCGATTTCTGGGGTCTGCATCCGGCGTGAAGGTGAATATGAATTACGACCAACAACCACTTGTGGTGAAGATCGGCGGCGCGGCGGGTGTCGATCTGGAAGCGCTCTGCTGTGATGTTGCTGCGCGCTGGTATGCCGGCGAGCGGATCGTGCTGGTTCACGGAGGCTCGGAGGCTACCAACGAGCTTGCGCAGCGGCTCCAGCATCCGACTCGGATGGTGACTTCCCCCTCGGGACACGTCAGCCGCTATACCGACCGGCGGACGCTCGAAATCTTTGCCATGGCGACAGCAGGCATCAACCGGCGCATCGTCGAATTGCTGCAAGGAATGTCAGTGCCAGCCTGGGGGCTTTCCGGTATCGATGGACGCGTGCTGCGCGCGCGCCGGAAGCCGGCAATCCGGGTGGTGGAAGATGGACGAGTGCGTATCTTGCGCGACGATTGGACCGGCACGGTCGAAGCCGCCGACGGCGATCTGCTTGAGATGCTGCTCGGCGGTCGGAATGGGCGCCGTTACCTGCCGGTGCTGGCGCCGTTGGCGGCGGGCGAGCATGGCGAGATGCTGAATGTCGATGGCGATCGCGCCGCGGCGGTGGTCGCCGGGGCGGTTGGGGCCGGCACGTTGCTGTTGCTGTCAAACGTAGCTGGCCTACTGCGCGATTTTCCCGACGAGGGCTCGCTGGTCGAAGAGCTTGACGCTACGGATCTCCATGAGGCGATGGCATGGGCCCAGGGACGCATGAAAAAGAAGCTGCTGGGAACTCAGGAAGCGTTCGCTCGCGGTGTTGACCGCGTCGTGATCGGCGATGGACGACGCGCCCAGCCGATCAGCAATGCAATGGCAGGGATTGGAACGACCGTAGTCGCGGCGGCTGTCGCCGCGACTCTGTAAGCAAAGGGTTTCTATGACTGTATCATCGACAGCTGCCGTCGACTACCAGGCGCTTGAGCAAGCGCATGGAATTGGCGTCTACGCCAAGCGGCCCTTGACCATCGTGCGCGGCGAGGGCACAACTGTCTGGGATGAGCATGGCCGCGCGTATCTTGATTGCGCCGCAGCGTATGGTGTTGCCAATCTCGGCCACTGCCACCCGCGCATTGTTGCCGCCATCCAGGAGCAAGCCGGCCTGCTTCTGAGTTGTCCTGAGACCCTGCACAATGACCAGCGTGCCCTGTTGCTACGGGAGCTGGCGGAGGCACTGCCGGTAGGTCTTGACCGCATCTTTCTGTCGAACTCCGGGGCCGAAGCGATCGAGGCGGCGCTGAAGCTCGCGCGGGCCGCGACTGGCCGTACTGGCATCGTCGCGACCATGCGCGGCTTTCATGGTCGCACCTTCGGGGCCCTCAGCGCGACCTGGGAAGCGCATTACCGCGATCCGTTTATGCCGCTGGTGCCAGGCTTTACGCATGTGCCCTACAACAATCTCGAGGCGCTCGAAGCGGCGATCAGCGATGATACCGCCGCAGTGCTGCTCGAGGTCGTCCAGGGTGAAGGCGGTGTGCGGCCGGGAACGGTGGCATTCTTGCAAGGCGCGCAGGCGCTCTGCCACAAGCGGGGAGCGCTGCTGATCGTGGACGAAGTGCAGACCGGCATGGGCCGCACCGGTAGGCTCTTCGCGGTCGAGCACCATGGGTTGGCGCCGGATGTGCTGGTGCTGGCCAAGGCGCTTGGTGGTGGGATGCCGATCGGGGCGACTGCCTTCGGCCCACGAGTGGGCCGGTTCGCCACTGGCATTCATGGCTCGACCTTTGGCGGCAATCCGCTCGCCTGCGCCGCGGCGCGTGCCGCCCTACGGGCCACAATCGAAGAAGAATTGCCGGCGCGCGCCGAACGCCTGGGGCACTATCTGCTGGAGCGGCTGCGCGGATTGCCGGCGCGGCGCGTGCGCGAGGTGCGTGGGCTTGGCCTGATGGTTGGCATCGAGCTACGTGAAAAGGCCGCGCCATACCTGCGAGCGCTGCTGGAGCGAGGCATCATCGCGCTGCCGGCCGGTCCTTCCGTGATTCGGCTCCTGCCGCCGCTGGCAGTCACGCAGACCGAGCTCGATCAGGTGATTGAGGCGCTCGAAGCCGTGCTTGGGGACGAAGGCACCTCCAATGCTGATAGATGACCAAGTTGTGCTCTCGGGGATAGGGATTACCGACGCGGCTGCCGTCGCGCTGCTGCATGGCCTGGTCGCCCAACCGAGTCTGTCGGGCAATGAGCAGGCTGCTGTGGCTTATCTCGTCGCGGAAATGCGCCGGATGGGGATGCGGGCATGGATCGACTCGACCGGCAACGCGGTCGGCAGTGTTGGCGAGGGTGGTCCAGAGATCGTCTTGCTGGGCCACATCGACACCGTGGCCGGCGAGATCCCGGTGCGGCTCGTCGACGGCAAAATGTATGGGCGTGGGGCCGTGGATGCCAAAGGTCCTTTGGCGGCTTTTGTGGTGGCCGCCGCGCGATTGGGCGTCGCCGGTTTCGGTGGGCGGATCACGGTTGTCGGCTGTGTCGAGGAAGAATCGCCATCGTCGCGCGGCGCGCACGGTATCCTTGGCGATTTTCGACCGGACTTCTGCGTGGTGGGCGAGCCGAGCGGGGTCGACACGATCACGCTTGGCTATAAGGGCAGCCTGCGCGCACGCTTACGGATCGCGCAACCCTGCGGTCACTCCGCACATAACCGGCCAACCGTAGCGGAAATAGGGAGCAACGTCTGGCAGCGTATCCGCGCTTGGAGCGACGATCTTAACGACGGTCGCGAGCGTGCGTGGGACCAGCTGCTGCCGGCGCTGGTTGGGATAAAGAGCGGCAGTGATGGCATACAGGAGTGGTGCGAGCTTGATCTCAGCATCAGGCTGCCTAAAGATTGCCCGCCTGATGCGGTGGCGATACATCTCCAGGAACTTGTTCCGGCCGGCTCGGTCACAATACTTGGATCTGTTCCGGCTTTTCGCGCCACACGCACGTCCCCTCTATGCCGTTCGCTGATCGTGGCCATGCGCGATCAGCAGCTTCATCCCCGTTTCGTGGTCAAGACCGGCACCGCCGATATGAATGTGGTCGGACCAGTCTGGAACTGCCCAATAGTCACCTACGGACCGGGCGATTCAGCTCTCGACCATACCCCAGACGAACATATCCTCGTCGATGAGTATCTCCAGTCGATCCGCATTCTAGAGCACGCCCTGCAACTGCTCATACCTGGGGCGGTAACAGAACCCAAAATAGTTTTGACGACCAAAGCCAGTAAGCGGAACGATCTGTAGGTGCCGGGCTTGCCCCGGCTTTGGCAGGAGGCCGGGGCAAGCCCGGCACCTACGGTAGCGCCCCGTTAGTGGGTAAAGCTCCCGGCGTTTATTGGATGCGAGCCAATTCGCGCTCGGCCTCCAGACGCCACGGGTCGCCGGCCGGCGCTTCGGCAATCAGGGCCGAATAGGTCGCGATAGCATCCGCGCCTGTGCCGCTCTCGTTCCAGGTCCGGCCCAGGTAAAAGCGAGCCTCATAGTAATCTGGTCGGATCTCTGTCGCGCGCTGGAACTGCCGAATGGCGTTGGCGTAATCTCCCGCCGCGCGGTAGGCTCGCCCAAGCCAGTATAAACTTTCCGCGCTCGTATCACTCAGGCGCACCGCTGTTTCCAGTTCGGCGATCGCCGGCCCTTGCTGATCTTCGGCGAGCAACAACACACCCCGGCGGAAATGTGGCTCGAACCAGTCTTTACGGACTTTGGCTGCTTGGTCGTATGCTTGTAGTGCCTGCTCGGTCTGCCCGAGCGCGGCCTGAACGTCGCCGATGACGACCAATGCTTCGGCGTCGTTGGGATTGCGTAGGGTTGCGGTGGCAAGCTCCTGTAGCGCGTCGTCCAGCCTGCCTTCGGCCTGGAGCGCACGCGCGGCACCGAGGTAAGCCGCGCTGTTGTCAGGCGCGATCCGCTTGACGCTGCCGAAGCTTTGGAGCGCGCCCGCTGTATCGGCGGTCGCGAGTTGCGCCTGGCCAAGGGCCAGCAAGAGCCGCACGTCGGCGGGATTCGCGTCGATGCCGCGGCTGTAGTGACCGCGCGCAATGGCCCAATCGCCGCGCGCCGCCGCGATTTTTCCTAGTCCGAGGTAGGCTCCCGCGACCTGGGGGTCGCGCTCCAATGCCGCAGCGTAGCGCTCACCTGCTTCGTCGTACGCTTCCCGCGCGAGCGCGATATCGCCTTGTCCAACAATGGCAAGCGTATAATTCCCACCCGCCAGATCGAGCGCCTTTTGCTCGGCGTCGGCTGCTAGGTCGAGACGTCCCTGTGCCAGGTAGGCGGCCGCCAGGCCATGCTGGGCTTCATGTGAGGTTGGACTCAAGCGCAGCGCGCGCTCGAAGCTGCCGGCCGCCGCTTGGGGAGCGCCACTCGCCAGCAACGTCTCACCTAACTCCCGGTAGGTCAATGGATCGTTGCTGCCGCTCACAACCGCCGATTGAAAAGCTTGAGCCGCCGCGCCCGGCTTCCCAAGCACATTCCCGAGCAGCTTCCCCAGTTCGATGTAAGCGCTTGTGCGCCCGGGATCTGCTGCCACGCTGCGGCGGAGCAGGTCTTCGACCCGTCCGTAGTCGGGCTCAGGTCGCGCGATTTCGACCAGCGCCTGTTCTTCTAGTGCGGCGGCTGAACCCGGCTCGACGGTGAGCGCTCGGCCAAGCGCGTCGTCGGCAGCGCCAAGCTGACCGGCCTCACGATACATACGTGCCAGCAGCACCAGCGACGAGGTGTCATTCTGGTTTGCGAGCGGCAGCAGGAGCGCCTCGGCCTCCTTGAGCCGGCCTTGCTCACGCAAGACGGTAGCGAGCTGGATCGTTGTCGCCGCCGATGGCCGCTGTTGTGCCAGCCAGCGTAGCTGCGGCTCGGCCTCGTCCCATTGCTGATCGGCTATTGCGATATTCGCCAGCAGTTCACGGGCAGGGAAGAAGCTGCCGTCTGCGGCTAACGCCCGTTGGAGGTCTGCCACTGCTTCTGCTCGCTCGCCACGGTCGAGACGCAGGCGCGCCTGGCCGTACCACGCCTCTGGCCGTGCGGCGAGCCTTGTGTCCGCAGATGCATTCCGCGCTAGCTCAACTGCGGCTTCCCAGGCCTCGCCGGCCGTGCGCGGATCGCCGCGAAGATAGGCCGCGCGCCCGCGCTGATAGAGCAGGTCATATTGAGGCAAACCGCCCGGAGCTTTCTCCATGGTCGCCTCGGCTAGAATCACGGCTTCCTCAAGGGGAGTGCGCCGACCGCGAAGCGCATCCCAGAAGCGTCGCAGCGAAGAGCGTTGCCGACGCTGATGGAGCCGCCCCTGCTCGATGATGACGACGACCAATTGGTAGTCGCGGTTGAGGAGTTCTTCTTCGAGACGCCGCGCCTGGGTTTCCATAAACCGCTGCATTGTGGGTCTGTTGGACGCGCCGTATGCGGTCGCGCGGCGCAGGTATTCTTTGCGTCGCTCCTCGATAATCGCCACGCCGCGTTGGGCCTCAGCCCGGATCGTATCGAGCTGCTCAGCGGTGCGCTGGGGCGCCGCCTCGAGCTCCCACTCCAGCCGTCCCGTCACGGTTAGACTCGGTGTCAGGGCCAGCAGCGCGCTTTCCATCAGAGCCGGGCCGTTATTGGGCTCGAGTGCCAGCACAGTCGCGAGCATCTCGCGCGCCTTGCCAAGCTCGCCGGAACGACGGAGCGCCTCCGCGAGCGAGGCCAATACGATTGGTCGCCCGTCGCTCTGAGCAGCGGTTCGCAGGTCGGGCAGGGCCTCGGCGGGACGTCCCTCGTTCATCAGCAGACGGCCGAGGTTGAGATGCGGCGCGACCAGTGCTGGATCGGCGGCGACTGCTCGCAGCAGTGCCTCGCTTGCGGGTTGCTGCTGATCGAGCAGCAGCGCGCCTACATTGTTCCAATGCTCGGCGCGTGGCGCAGCCTGGAGGGCGCGCCGGGCTTCTAGCGTGCTTTCGGGGAAGCGGCCTTCCGCCCACAAGATGATCGCCTGAAGCACGGCAGGGAGCTCCGCCCGCAGCACATCCTCATAGTCCCGCTCCAGCGTTGCCAGCCTGAGGGCGGCCTGATCGACATCGCCACGTGAGAACAGCACGAGACTATCGAGCAAGGGTGGCAGCACGGCCGCGCCATTCAGCGGTGCGGCCGCGAGATCAAAGTGGCGCGGTAACACCAGGTGTCCATCGTACCCTTGCCAGTCGCGGGGCTCCCAGGGCGCGTCAGGCAGCCAGGTCAGGTGGGGCCGGAGTCCAGGTGTGGTAGCGGTCGATCCGGCCAGCGTCTCGCCCCACAGTATCACCTCGGCGCCGTTGCGCCGCGCCGCTGCTTCGGCTACATCGGGCGATGTAACCTCGATGTCTAACACTGAAATGTTGACCGGCATGGTCATGCGCTGGCTCAGTTCGTCGCCCAATTGCTCCGCGACGATCATGCCGGTACGGTCGCTCTGGCCGTCGACGGTGAATGGCGCGATGCGCACCACAAACTCGTTGCTTGGCGCGGTCTGTCCGGGCTGAAGTGCGCCGAAAGTTATCAGGAGGATAGTGATGCCAAGCAAAGCGATCAGCGCCAAGGCAAGTATGCCTGGACGCCCGCGCGACAGATACCAGGGCTGCTTTGAGCTTCGTTTCATGTTTGTGAGGCGCCGGACAAGGCCGGTTACGACACGACTTCGTCGGGGAGTGAACTCTCTTCCAGGCGCAACAATTGAATCAGGGTGGTCATGAACTGGCTGATCGTCAAGTCATTCGGTAGCGCGGCATTGGCGCCGGCGGCAATCGCTCGCTCGTCCTCGCCTTCGATGGCAACGATCACGATGATTGGCAGCGTCGGGGAGCCGTCCCGCAGCGCGTCAAGTCGGCTCCAGGAGCCCGGTGCCGAAGCTTCAAGTATGACCAGGGCCGGATGTTCAGCCAGCAGCGTATCCGCCGCAACATCCGGCTCGTGACGCTGAACGCGGCAACCGGCGCCGGAAACGGTTTCCTTAAGCCGGTCACACAGTTGCTCATCGCCACAGGTAAATATGACCAGCGGTGGCCGCCCACGGCGGTCGATCAGCAACGCATCGACCGAATGCTGCCGTTCGTCAAAGGCGTAGGTGCTGCCGGTGCCTTTCTTCGCAAAGCTTTTGACTTCGGCCGCTACAGTCGAAACCTGATCATAAGAATCGAATTCACGGCGACTGGTATCGACAATGCCGATCGAGATACTGACGAGGGGAAAGCGTCGTGGTGTTCCGAAGCGATCAAAGCCGGTCAGATATCCGCGTTGGACATCCTCAAGATCGTAGAGTCCGGTGACCGCCGCGTCGAATCGCGCGATCAACCATTCGCTGATCTTGGCCGCCGATGCCGGGTTGGTCAGCATAACGAAATCGTCGCCGCCAATATGTCCCATGAAATCTTCGTCGTCGCCGCGCTTGTTTTTGAGCTCGGTGATCAAGTCGCCCATTAACCGAAGGACGCGATCGCCGCGCGCGAAGCCGTAGGCATCGTTGAACGACTTAAAGTTATCGAGGTCGATCCAGAGCAGCGCGAATGGCCGCTCGTTGCGCAGGCGATAATTGACTTCCTCCTCGATCCGCAGGTTGCCGGGCATGCCGGTAAGCGGATTATTGACCGGCATCCGGGCAGCGCGCCGCAAATTCGCTTTAACCCGGGCAACAAGCAGGTCGTTATTGAAGGGTTTGGTAATATAGTCGTCCGCGCCGCTTTCAAAGCCTTGTACCGCTTGTTGACTGGTGGATTGGGCTGTGATCAGAAGCATCGGCAGATGGCTGGTGCGGGTATCCTGACGCAGTTGACGCACGGCTTCCAGGCCATCCATGACCGGCATCATCACGTCAATTAAGAGCAGATCGGGCAGAATTTCGCGGGCGGCCCGGACCAGCGCGTCACCACTTGGCACAGTGACCACTTCATAGCCATGCCGCTCCAGCACGGTGGCGAGCAACGTACGTAAAACAGGATCGTCGTCGGCGACAAGTATTCGATCAGCCATGGCAGTTGGTAGGTCCTAACGCCCTTGTGCCGGTGGAGCCGACCCTATCTGCGATGAAGTGACATCGCCCAGGGCGAGCCCTTGATCGAAGGCATCGAGGATGTACCGCACCTCCTCGCTGGGGGTCATGCCTTCATTTTGTATCACGAGTGCGTCGTCTGGGACCATTGTGTTACCTTTGTCGAGTGCGTCACGTCTGCGCAAGTCTTCGACGACGGTGCTCAACGGCAATTCGTTGCCCCGTTGCAGTAATTCCTCGTGGCGCCGACGTGCTCGCTCAGGTAAAGGAGCATCAAGAAAAAGCTTAAGTACGGCATCGGGCATAACAACTGAGCCAATATCGCGTCCGACCATCACAACGTTGCCGCGTAGACCAATCGCCCGCTGCTGCTCGCGCAAGGCCGCTCGCACCGGCGGATAGATCGCCACGCGCGAAACATTCCGGTCGACCATTACATCGCGCAGCTCCCAGGTAAGGTCCTCGCCGTCGGCGAGCACAGTGTATTGTCGTCCATCGTCGACCGTAGGCGGCTGAACCGCCAAATCGACGGTGCGCGCAAGCTCGGCAAGCGCCTCGACGTCGTCAAGTGACAATTGCCGTCGGAGCGCCAGCAGTGCAATCGCGCGGTATAGGACGCCGGTATCGAAATACACATAGCCAAGGCGGCGCGCCAGCATCTCGCCCAATGTGCTCTTGCCGGATGCCGCCGGCCCATCGATGGTGATGACGGTGCGCAAACGCATAGGACCCCTTCCCCTCCTCAGGTCAGGCCGCATTGTAGCAGGGGCATAGACACTGTGCAACCGACATAGGGCCACTCCGCAGAGTAGGCCTATGTCGGTTACTGGGGAACCTGTTCTTAGCGTAAGCCGAGTGTGAGCGCGCGTGGCACGAGATCAAGGACGGGCGCGGCTAGCAGCCCCTGCGCGACGATCAGCGCCGCAGCGACCGCCACTCCAGCCAGGAGTGGCGTGGTCGTAAAGCTGCGTGCTGGCACGGTCGCTTCGCGCATATACATATTGACGATGATGCGGAGGTAGTAAAAGGCTGAGACGACACTGGTTACCAGGCCAATCAACGCCAGCCACCAGAAACCTGCTTCGTAGGCGGCAGCGAAGACCATAAACTTAGCGATAAAACCTGCCATGGGCGGGATGCCCGCCAACGACAGCATAAAGACGGTCATGGCGATGCCCAGCAGCGGCTGGCGCCAGCCGAGCCCGTGCAAATCTTGAATATCGAAGCGCTCTTCCCCAGCGTTTTCGAGGGCGATCACGACCGCAAAGGCGCCCAGGTTCGTTATGCCGTAGGCCAACAGGTAGTAGAGAAAGCCCTGGAAACCGGTTTCATTGGCTGCCACCAGCCCGATCAGGATAAAGCCGGCGTGAGCGATCGACGAATACGCCAGCATGCGCTTGATATTGGTCTGCGCCACGGCCACGACGTTGCCGACGATCATGGTCAGCGCGGCTAGGACCGCTAAAGCCATCTGCCAGACGGGGAGCAGTTCGAGTGGGAACGCGAACTGTAGCACGCGCAGCAGGGCCGCAAAGCCAGCCACTTTGGTCGCGGCCGACATATAGCCGGCGACAGGGGTCGGCGATCCCTCGTATACGTCCGGCGTCCACATATGAAACGGGACAATCGAGATTTTGTACCCGAATCCGATCAACACCAGCGCCGCGCCTGCCAGCAGCAGCGGATCGGTACGTAGTGTGGGCGTCGTGGTCAGGGCTGCGGCGATGCCGCCAAGATTGGCTGTGCCGGTCGCGCCATAGATCAAGGCGATCCCGTAGATCAGGAAGCCTGCCGCGAACGAGCCGTAGAGTAGGTATTTCATCGCCGCTTCTTCGGAGCGTATGCGTGGATAGGCAAAGCCGGCGAGCACGTAGAGCCCAATCGAAAGCCATTCGAGCGCAAGGAAGAGGATGATCAAGTTCCGACCCTGCGCCATGATCATCATTGCCGATGTACTAAACAACAGTAACGGATAATATTCGCCGCGCTCAATCCCGGTGCGCGCGTTGTAATCGATCGAGAAGAGGATTGTGACCGCTGTGATCAAGACCAGGATCCAGTGCAGCAGGATCGCGGTGTTATCCAGAACGACCATGTCGGCAAAGGCCGTGACTGCCTCCGCGTTCCAGTAAGGAATCGGCACCAGCGCGGCTACCAGCAGACCGCCGAGCGCAAGGTAGGCCGTCGTTCGCTTGTTGCGAATAAAGAGATCGATGAGCAACAGCGCGGTGGCCCAGACCGTCAGCACCAGCGGCGCTCCGATTGCTGACCAGTTAATCTGTGGTATTTGCATTTCAACCTTCCGAATGTCAGTGGTCAGTTACCGTACACTGACCGCTGGTAGTTGCGTAACCTGCTGAGCCAGGGCGCCAACCGAGCTTTCCATCGCCGCGAAGAAAGGAGCCGGATACAGACCGATCACGATGATCAGCGCGATCAGCGGCGCCAGCATCGCGATCTCAAGCCGTGTTACGTCATGCATCTTGGCCGTTGCATCGGTGACTTCGCCCATCATAACCTTACGGAACATCCAGAGCAGGTACACCGCCGCCAGGATCACGCCGATGAGGGCAAAGCCGGCGTATACGCCGCCCAGCACCGTGGATTTTACCGTGCCGAAGAGGATTGTCGCCTCGCCGACGAAGCCATTAAGACCGGGCAAGCCCAGCGACGAGAGCACGATGATCAGCGACAAAAAGC
>Ga0136611_10002685_pt1 | contig 12406 bp, 10 predicted proteins | sample AntDrymUQ2232306_2_FD_106645 | JGI IMG/M metagenome (GOLD analysis project Ga0136611, IMG submission 106645) | Polar desert sand microbial communities from Dry Valleys, Antarctica - metaG UQ223 (23.06) | ecosystem: Environmental > Terrestrial > Soil > Desert | place: Antarctica: Dry Valley... | reverse complement strand
CGGCAGGACCCGTCACCGCGCGGCAGGCTGTAGGGCATCGGCTACCTACAGGTATGTTCGTCTGGGGCGAGGGTCGCATCCGGGGGGGGAGGAGTGGTGTCGGTCGCTGGCGCTGCGCCATCGCCCAGGGTTGGTTTCAACCCTGGGACTGCCGCACTACTGGACGCCATGCCAGACGCCACCGCCCTGTTGGACGGCGCCGGCACGATTGTCGCCGTGAACCGGGCTTGGCACATGTTCGCCCTGGACAACGGAGGAGCGCCCGACCGCACCGGGGTTGGTGTGAGCTATCTGGATGTTTGCCTGCGGGCCGCTGCGACGGGCTGTGCGGACGCGAGCGCCGTCGCCGAGGGTCTACAGGCGGTCCTGGCGGGTGACACTGTCGAGTGCGAGTTGGAATACGCCTGTCCGTCGCCCACGGTGGGCCGCTGGTTCGTCTTGCGGGTCACGCCAGTCGGGGGTCCGATTCGCGGCGTTCTGATCTCACACGGCAACATCAGCCGGCGAAAGCGGGCGGAACAGGAGCTGCAGCGCAAGGCCTCCGAGGACCCGCTGACCGGGCTGGCAAACCGGACCCTGTTCATCCAACGACTGACCGCTGCCTTGACCTCGCGGACCGGCCGGCCAGCAAGGGCCGACGTCGGCCTGCTCTACATCGACCTCGACGGCTTCAAACCGATCAACGACACCCACGGCCATGCGGCTGGCGACGAGGTTCTGCAAACAGTGGCCAGTCGGTTGAGCGCGATCAGTCGTGCGCAGGACACCGTGGCCCGGCTCGGCGGGGACGAGTTCGTTATGGTAGCGCCCCGCGTCAGCGCCGCCGGGTTAGCCGGGCTGAGCGCGCGAATCGGGCGGACGCTCGCCGAGCCGCACCCGATCCACAGCCACCTGGTGCATGTCGGGGCCAGCGTGGGGACGTACCTCGCGGCACCGGGAGACGTACCCGAGGACACCTTGCACCGCGCTGACGCGGCGATGTACACCGCCAAACGCGGTCGCCGCAGCGGCAGCTGGTAGGGCGTGTGTCTGGACTTAGAGCGGCGGGTGACCGCACGGACGAGCACAGCATTCGCCAGCGTCGTGGTAGGCATGTGGCTGGGCATCGTGTCTGTGGTCTACACCGACTGGTTCGGCTTCGCCGTGGGGCTGGTGGCTTTCACCTTCGGCGTCTATGAGCTGCGCCCGCCACGAGCGTAAACCCTTGCCGCCGCGGCCTGGGGTCGGGCGCTGTATGAGCAGCGACGGACGGTCGGCCCGGACTTGGGCCGTATAGCGAAACCACCCCGCTGATGGTGCATGAGCATTGTTTGCCATGCCGCTGTTCAACGCGATCAGCAGATCCAGACACTCTTCTTGGCGGACCTCGCCGACGATGATCCGGCTGGGGGGATAGGGGATAGAGGGGGTTGAAATGCCCCACCCAGGACCTTCGGGGCGTAACATCCGCCTGGCGGTGCGGCGACAGGCCGTGTCGCGGCGTCGGAACTAGCGATCTGACAGGCGAAGCCGGGGAGTTGGGGCTGGCGGCCTCACTTCTCAACGGCACCCGAGATATATCGAGTGCGCCGCCACCGCGCCCGGGAGTAGCTTCCCGGTGTCGACGGAGGACACCATGACCCGACGTGCGGGAAGGCAGCGCAGCACGGCAGCAAGAACCTCGGCCCTGTTGGCCATCCTGCTCGGGCTCTCCGCCGGGTGCGGTTCGGAGGGTGGGAGCGGCTCCCCATCGAGCGGGCAGCCGCCCTCGGCGTCCGCAGCCGCCACGCCAACCGACGACGCGAACACGCTTCGACTCCTGGCCCTCGGTGACTCGATCCCCTTCAACAGTCCCGATGACTGCCCTAGGTGCACCGGATTCGTGACGCAGTACGCCGACGCACTGTCCAAGGCTGCCGGTCAGCCGGTCGAGCCCAACAACCTCTCCGACCATACCGGGCTCACCCTGCCCCGGCTCCTCGCCGACCTCGACTCCTTCTCCGGGGAACTCGCCAGGGCCGACGCCATCGTCGTGGGCATCGCCCACAACAGCTTCGAGCTCAGCGCCGACGCGCCCTGCGGCACAACATTCGACGAGGCCACCAACACCCTCAGTGACTGGTCGAAGGTCGACGAGGCGTGTGCCACCAACTCGGCGGCGTCCTACCGCGACCAGTACGACGAGCTGTTCTCCACCATCGCGCAGAAGCGCGCCAGTCAACCCACCATCCTGATCGCGCTTAACAAATACAGCGATTGGCTCGGCTGGGAGGACGCGAAGCTCACCCCCGACCAGGAGCGGCGCACCGTGATGATGCACGACGCGTGGAACACCATGCTGTGCGACTCGGCCGAGGCCAACGGTTTCACCTGCGCCGACGTCTACCACGCCTTCAACGGGCCTTCCGGCGACACTCCGAGTGGCGACCTGCTGGCCGACGACTACACCCACCCGTCGCAGGCCGGCAACGACCGCATCGCCCAAGTGCTCGAGGAGATCGGCTTCGCGCCGCTCGCCTGAGTTGAGGGGGAGCCCGCCGCGGCGAGGAAGATGGCGCGTCGTGATCGCGTAGGACTGGTTCGAGAGCTGGCATGCCGTCGGCGCGAGTGTGAGCGACGCGCCTTCGACGGTGAGCACCCGACGCCTGCAGCCCGTCGATAGGGTCGGCGCTCACGGCGAGGAGAACTTTCCCGAGAGGCAAGGGGAGTGGCGTGGCGCTGCCGGCATTCCGGGGTGATCGCCTCCGCGTCGCCCGGATGGCTGCTGGAATCACTGAGGAGGAGCTGGCCGGCCGGCTGGGCCTGTCAAGCGGGGTGCGGATCCAGGCCTGGGAAAGCGGGAGGGCGAGACTCCCGGAGCCGGGGTCACGACTCCGGGGGTCTCGTCTGTCCACACTGGACACGGCAGTCCGCAGATAGTCCGCACCAGGTCCGCAAAGTTCCAACACTGACAAACACAGCAAACGGTATAAGTGCAGGTCAGCCCCCTGTGCCGTCAACAGTCAACGATGACCAGTCATGCGGGATGAGTTCGCGATGTACTACGACATGTAGCGCAACCAGCCTGTGAGCAACACTTCTTTCTCCAGGCCCACCCAGTTGGTCCGTCACGGCCGAAGCGCCCCACCCTGTCTCGGGTGGGGCGCCCGCTGGCCGTACAGATCACCACTGGTGGGCGACGTCGATCACCATCCGAGAGCCAGTGCCGGGGCCGTCGAGCAGGAACACCCGGAACGGCAGCCGGGCTCGCACTCCGAGACCGACGGTGGTCTGACCCTCGAAGCTGCCGGCCCATGCGACGTGCCGGAACGTCCGGTACGGGGACACGTCGGCGAGCTCACCGTTGGGCAGGAAGATCGAGTCCAGTGGCGCCGCCCCGGACCTCGCGATGACTTCGAGCTTGGCTCCGCCTCGCAACGGGACCAGCGTGCCGGAGCCGTCGAATACCACCTGGCCGACGTAGCCGACCGAGTAACCCCGTACGTCCCCGGTCATGTCCAGGACGAGCCGGTCGTAGCACGCATGCTGTCCGACACGTACATCGGTCAACAGGGCATTGGAGCCGGGGTTGGCCTGTTTGGGGAGTGAGCCCCATTCGATGCCGCAGTACGGCGCGGCGGCGATGGCCGACGGTGCCAGCAGAACCACGCTCAACACGCCGAGCAGAAGGGACAGGATTGCTGCAGTGGACCGCTTCATGGGAGGCTCCATTCCGACGTACTCGGTGGGCTACGGCATCGCCAGCCCTGGTGCGAAGAAGACGCCGCGCCAACCCCTCAGGTTGCATCGGCGCAGCGATGTATTCATGTGGGTGATCGGCCGCTGTGCCTGGCACGTCTCAGTCGACGTCGTGCCAGAGCATGGAAGCGCTCACCGCGGCGGCTTCCATCTCCGGCGTCACCTGATCCACGAGCTGTGACGCCCTGACCAGCCGGCCCACTGCGTCCTCGGACATGTCTGGTGTCGCTCGCGCGTAGGAGACGACGATGCCTGGGCCGGACATCGTGCTGCCGCTCATCGCCTCCAGCCCGAGAACGGACAGGCCGAGTCCCGCGGCCGCGGCGACCAGCCTGCTTTCCGACATGCCTGGGGGTACCGCCACGGTCAGATGCAGGCCACCCGCGCTCCCCATGACCTGCCAGTCGGGCAGCTTGCGTTCAACCGCCTGAACGAAGGCATCCCGTCGTTTCCGGTAGCGGCGTCGCAGCCCGCGTAGATGCCGGTCGTACAGGCCGGAGTCCAGCAAGCGAGCCAGCACATGCTGGCCGATGGCGTTGCTGCCGAAGTCGTCGTCCCGCTTGATCCCACGCAATGCCGCCAACAACTGTGGCGGCGTGAGCACCCACCCGATCCGCAGCGCAGGAGCCAAGGTCTTGCTGACGCTGCCCAGCAGAGCCACATGCTCGGGATCCATCCCCTGCAGGCAGCCCAGCGGAGCACGCTCGTAACGGAACTCCGCGTCGTAGTCATCCTCGATGATCAGACCACCGGTGCGGCTCGCCCATCGCAGCAGCTGCTCGCGCCGCTCAGGCGACAACACCACCCCGGACGGGTACTGGTGGGCGGGGGTGCACAAGACGGCCCGGGCATCGGTGGCTGCGAGCGCATCCACCCGCAGCCCGGCGTCGTCCACGGGCACATCCACCGGCTGCATCCCGAGCCGACTCAGCAGCTGGCGCTGCACCGCGTTGCTCGGATCTTCCACCGCAAGGCGTTTCTCGCCCTCGCGCAGCAGCATTCTGCACAGCAGCGTCAGACCCTGCGTGACCCCACTGACCACAACGATTCCGTCCGGGGCGGTCACGGACCCTCGTACCCGCGACAGGTAACTCGACAGCTGCCGGCGCAATTCCCAGGGACCCCATGGCTCGCCGTAACCGAACCCCGCGTCCGGCAGGTCCTTCAGCACGTCGCGGGCGGCGCTGCCCCATGCGACGCGGGGAAAGGCCGACAAATCCGGCCAGCCCGGTCGCAGATCCAGTTCTGGATCGGCACGTGGCGTCGGCGGCCGGCTGTGCCACTGCTCGGGCAGCGTCGCAGCCTGCCCGTAGACCACTGTCGTGGCTGCACCCGGGCGACTCCGGAGGAACCCCTCCGCGGCGAGCTGCGCGTAGGCGTCCACGACGACACCACGGGAAAGGCCGAGGTCTTGCGCGAGGATCCGAGTCGAGGGCAGGGTGGTTCCGGTCACCACCTGACCGCTGCGGATCGCATCCCGCAGGGCATTCGCGAGGCGGACACGCAATGGCATGCGGCGCGTCCCGGCGAGGGTGACAAGCAGCTCGGCGGCGTTCAGGGGCATCCAACTGGTCCTCAGTTTTGGTTGTTCACCGGTCCTGCCATGAGTCCGATGACGACCTAGCCTAGGCCGCAGACCAGCTGTCCCAGACCTCGACAGCGTGTCCTGACCCAAGCCGCGCCTCGCAGAATGCCGATTCCAGAACTGCCTCACCCCCGTCGAAGCGCGTCGACAGGCCATCTCGGCTCGCCTCCTTCCCGGCGGCCTGCCGGTCTGCGCGCAGAGCGAACAACCGAACCGAAGGAGTGCGGAGATGGTAAGTCGCGTGAAAAAGTTGGCGGTTGGCGTCCTGTCGCTGATCATGCTTTTCGGCCTCATCACGATCGTCCAGGCTCAGACCTCCGGCGCCTCCGACAATGCCTCCAATGGTGCCGCGGCTGCACTCGGTCCGGGTGAGGGTGCGGCGTTCGCGATGACCAACCGCAGCACGAATAACCAGATCATCACCTACAAGCGCGCGGCCAACGGTGCCTTGACCCGCGTGGGCAACATCTCCACCCGCGGAGCCGGCATCGGCGTCGATCTCGACACGCAGGGCGGGTTGCGGCTCAGCAGCGACCATCGTTTCCTGTACGCGGTGAACGCCGGAAGCGACGAGGTCACCGTCTTCCGCGTGAACGGAACGCAGCTCACGTTCCTGCAGAAGGTGTACGCCGGTGATCAGCCGCTCAGCCTGACCATCAACGGCAATCTGCTCTACGTCCTCGACGGGTCGGTCGCCGGTAACGGCATCCTCGGCTTCACCAGGGCTGCGAACGGCACCTTGACTCCGCTGCCGAACTCCTTCAGGCTGCTCAGCTCGCCCATCGCGGTTCCCGGCCAGGTCGAGTTCAGCCCCGACGGCAGCCTCCTGCTCGTGACGCAGAAGACGACCAACACACTGCTAACCCCGGCCAATGCCATCGACGTGTTCCGGGTTGCCAGCAACGGCTTGGCCACCGCAGTGCCGAGGCGGGAAGCTTCGAACGGCATCCGGCCGTTCAGTATGGCGTTTCGCAACAACAGCCAGCTGCTCGTCGTCGAATCGTTCAACGCTGCGGATGGTGCATCCGCGGTCTCCTCGTACCGGGTGTCCGCCGACGGCGCCCTCAATGTGATCAGCGGCTCGGTCCCCAATCAGCAGACAGACGCATGCTGGGTGGTCATCACCTCGGACGGCCGTTACGCCTTTGTCGCGAACTTTGGCAGTGGCACGATTTCCGCCTATCGGTTCGGCCTCGGCGGCCGGGTCCGTTTGCTCGACGGCAACGCGGCCTTCCTGGGAGTCGACAGCCAACCTGTGGACCTGGCCCTCAGCGCTGACAGCCGCTACCTCTACCTGTTGCTCAGGGGCAGAGGCGCCGTCGCTGCCTTTGAGATCCAGGACGACGGCAGTCTTTCCCCCCGGGGCGTCGTCACCGGTGGCCTCCCGGTCGCCGACGGAGCGTCAGGTCTGGCCGTCTACTGACCGCACGTGCGCTCCGTCCCAAGCCATGACACGGGACGTTCTACCGCGCCCCGTTGCCGTACCCCCCGCAACCAGCGGGGGGGTACGGCAACGACCACGCGCCTGACCATCAGCGCCGGCCGCCTGATAACTGCCCACCACCGGGTTCCGATTCGGCCGCACGAGCCGCCGAAACGTCGGCTCCGCCGGCTGTCAGAACGTCTATGGAGACGTTATTGTGGGCCCACCAGGGGATGGTGATTACTTTAGTAGTTGACACCCACGATCAGGGGGTGGCACCGACAGGTCTGTCCGGCACATCACTGCAGTCGTGAGCGTGGCGCTGGTCGTCGTGACCGCCTTCGGAGACCGGCGGACGGTGGGACTACTGCCCTCGTTCCCGTCAGACTTCAACGCTGTCCACGTGGTGGCGAGCCCGACCGGCAAGATCCTGCTGGTCGCCGGATCGGGCAACAACAAGGCCAACTTCGCCGCCGGCTCCTTCACCAGCTACATCTGGGACCCGGTCACCGATGAGCGGCGGATGATCCCCACCCCGGAGGACCTGTTCTGCTCCGGTCACGTCCTGCTGCCCGACGGCCGAGCGCTCGTGGGTGGTGGAACGCTGGGCTACGGCCCGTTCCTGGAATCGACTGCCATGTACGCCTTCAACTTCGAGACCGAGGTGTACGAAGCGGTGGACCGGCTGCAGGTCGGACGCTGGTACCCGTCGGTCATCACCGCCCCGGACGGCCGGCAGCTGTTCGTCGGAGGCTTCGACGAGACCGGCAAGAAGACCAACATCCCCGAGATCTACGACCCGGTCACCAACACCACTACCATTTTGCCGGCCCGCCGGACCTTCCCGAACTACCCACGGATTCACCAGGCCGCCGACGGCACCTCCTTCCACGCCACCACCGCGACGCCTGGCTTCTGGAATCCCTTCGCCGGCACCTACAAGAAGGCGGGCGGCGGGACGGCGGTTGCCCCCAACGCGATGGCCTCGTGTTTCGTCCGGGGACGTCCGTGACCAGAACCTGATGGTGATGGGCGGCGGGTGGCCGGCCACGAATGTCACCAGGATCATCGACCTGGATGCACCCCAACCCAGCTTCAAACCGGGACCGACCCTGGGCGCGGCCAAGGCCTATCTCAGCTGCGTGAACCTTCCCGACGGCACCCTGTTCGAGGCCAACGGTGGCAGTGACAACAAGGTGACCACCGCCAGCTCCGAGGCGGCGATTCTCAAGGATCACACCTCGGCATGGACGCCGGCGGCTCCGCTTCCGGCCGGTGAGCACCGGCTCTACCACTCGCTGCTCTTCCTCCTGGACACCGGTCAGGTCATCAGCATGTCCTCCAATCCACAGGGAGGCACCGGTCGCAGCAGCTCCGTGCTCGTGTACTCACCGCAATACCTCTTCACCGGGCAACGCCCTGTCATGACCCAGGCGCCGGTCGAGGTGACCTATGGCGGCACCTACCCGGTGGCAGCGACCGCGACCGGCGCCACCGTGAACCGGATGACGATCACCTCAGCGCCTTCACCGACTCACTCCGTGGACTCCAATCAGCGCCATCTGTCGCTGCCCGTGATCAGGGGACAGGTCGTCCTGCCGACCTCGAGCGCGATCCTGCCGCCAGGCTGGTACCGCCTCTGGGCGCTGGATTCCCTGGGGCGACCATCGATTGCCCATTGGATACACCTGACTTGAGCCGGCCAGCAGCGTCCGACCGGAGCGCTCAGGCGTAGAACACCTTCTCGACCGCGCCGCGGGCACGGCGGGCCGCCCGCCGGTAGTCGTCGAGGAACACACCCGGGTCCCGCCCCGGCGGATACCCCACCGCCCGGGCGACGCCGGCAAGGTCTCGGCCGGTGCGCGGGAGCTGGTCGCCGGCCCGGCCCCGAACCAACATGATCGCGTTGCGGCACCGGGTGGCCAACCGCCAGGCCGCCTCCAGAGCTGCGGCCTGGTCAGGCTCCAGCAGCTCCGCCGCCGTGGCCGCCCGCAGCGCTGCGAGCGTGGAGGTCGTCCGCAGTCCGGGGACCCGAGCCGCGTGGTGCAGCTGCAGCAACTGCACCGTCCACTCGACGTCGCCGAGACCTCCGCGGCCCAGCTTGGTGTGCGTTGCCGGATCCGCGCCGCGGGGCAGCCGCTCGGCGTCAACGCGGGCCTTGATCCGTCGGATCTCGGTGGCGTCGGCCGGGCGCAGGCCGTCGACGGGATAACGGATCGGGTCGACCAGCTCGACGAAGCACCGGCCGAGATCCTCGTCGCCGGCGACCGGGACGGCACGCAGCAACGCTTGCGCCTCCCACACCGACGACCAGCGGGAGTAGTACTCCCGGTACGACGCAAGGCTGCGCACCAGTGGCCCGTTTCGACCCTCCGGGCGCAGGTTGGCATCCACGAGCAGCGGTGGGTCGGGAGCCGGTGCGCCGAGCAGCTGGCGCAGCAACTCCGCCACCGCGTGGGCCGCCTCGCCGGTCGCCTGCTCACTCGCCCCCGGCAGCGGATCGTGCACGAAGAGCACGTCCGCGTCGGAGCCGTACCCGAGTTCTCCCCCACCCAGCCGGCCCAGGGCGATGACGGCGAACCGGGTCGACAGCGGACCGCGGTCCTCCGCGACCTGCCGAAGTGCCAGCTTCAGCGCCGCCTGCAGGGTCGCCGCCGCCACTGCCGTCAGCGCAGTGCCCACGTCCTCGACGTCGCAGCGGTCCAGCAGGTCCGCGCAGGCGACCCGCAGCAGCTCGTGCCGGCGCAGGCCGCGTACCGCGAGCACCGCGGCAGCGGGTTCGGCGTGCCGAGAGGCGGTCGAGCACATGGCGGCAGTGAGCGCCTCGGGCGGCCGGGGCTGGAGTTCCTCGTCGTCGGCCAGCAGCCGCAGTGACTCGGGGGCGCGGGCGATCAGGTCGGCGACGTAGCGGCTCGAGCCGAGCAGGGTCGCCAGCCGTTGAGCGGCCTGCCCTTCGTCCCGCAGCAACCGCAGGTACCAGGGGCTGCTGCCCAGCTGGTCGGAGACGTGCCGATAGGCCAGCAGCCCGGCGTCGGGCGCGGGTGAGTCGGCGAAGATCCGCAGCATCGCCGGCAGCAACAACCGCTGCATGGCCGCCTTTCGGCTTACCCCGGCGGTCAACGCCTCGATGTGCCGAAGTGCCCCGTCGGGGTCGGCATACCCGAGGGCGCCCAGCCGGCCGACGGCCGCCGTGGGCGACATCCGCAGCTCGTCGCCGGGCACCCGGGCGACCGCGTGCAGAAGGGGGCGGTAGAAGAGCTTTTCGTGCAGCCTCCTGACCTCGCGGGTGTGCGCTGCCAGCTCGGCGTCCAAGAGCTCGAGCGCCGAACTGCCGCCTGCCGCCCTGAAGCCGAGCGAGCGTGCCAGCCAGCGCCGTTCCGTGACGTCCTCGGGCAGCAGGTGGGTACGCCGCAACCGTTGCAGCTGCAGCCGGTGCTCGACCGTTCGCAGGAACCGGTACGCCGAGGTGAGGGTCTCGGCGTCGGTCCGCCCGACGTACCCCCCCGCCGACAGTGCTGCGAGGGCCGACAGCGTCGTCGAGCTGCGCAGAGTTTCATCCGCTCGCCCGTGCACCAGCTGCAGCAGCTGCACGGCGAACTCCACATCGCGCAGTCCTCCCGGCCCGAGCTTCAGCTCGCGGGGCGCGATCGCCGCCGGCAGGGTCTGCTCGACGCGGCGACGCATCTGCTGCACGTCTTCGACGAAGCCGTCCCGTTCCGCCGCAGACCACACCAGCGGTTGCAGGGTCTCGACGTAGCGCTGCCCGAGGTCGAGGTCACCGGCCAGCGGGCGCATCTTCAACAACGCCTGGAACTCCCACGTCCGGGCCCACCGGCGGTAGTAGCTCTCGTGGCTGGACAGCGTCCGCACCAGCGCGCCGGCCTTGCCCTCGGGGCGCAGCGCCGCATCGACCGGCCAGGCGACCAGGGCGCAGATGCGCATCATCTCGGTGGCGAGCCGGGTCGCGGTCCGCAGGGCCGCCTCAGCATCGGCTCCGTCGACTGGCTCGGCCACGAAGATCACGTCGACGTCGCTGACGTAGTTGAGCTCGCGGCCACCGCACTTGCCGAGCCCGATGACGGCAAGCCGGCATCCGGGCGCGTCCGCCGGCATTCCGGCACGGGCCAGCGCCATCGCGGCGGTGAGCGTGGCAGCGGCCAGGTCGGACAGCTCCGCTGCGGCGTCCTCCATCGCGGTCGATCCGGTCACGTCCCGGCCGGTCAGGTCGAGCAGTGCCCCCCGGTACGCCGTACGCAGGGCGCGGATGGCTGCGGGCGTTGCCCCTGCGCCGCCGGGTTCGTCGGAGTCGACGCCGGCCGCTGTGCACAGGGCGCGGATCAGCTCCGGTGCGGTCGCGGCCGGGCCGTCGGAGGCCAGCCGCCGCCATTCGCGTGGGTTCGCGACGAGGTGGTCCCCGAGCGCCTGGCTGGCACCGAGCACGCCGAGCAGCCGCTCCCGCAGCCCGCTGTCGCTGCGTAGGGCAGCCCGCAATTCGTCCGCGTCCGCGTCCGTGTCGGCGTCGGCGTCGGCCAACCTGGACAGGGCCAGCAGCGCCAGATCAGGGTTGCCGACCCGGACAAGTACCTCCAATATCTGCCCGGCGAACTCCTCGTCCGTGCAGTCGCCGGACCCCCGCAGCCCCAGACCGTCGAGCAGTTCGGCGGCCCGGCGGGCATCGGTGAAGCCACACCGTGACAGGTGGGCGGGCCCCGCCGGCTGAATCTGCCCTGTCGCCTGCTCGGTCACCGTCAGAGCGCCGACGTACGCCGGGTGACGGCGTCGTGCACCACCCCGGCGTACCGCGCCATCGCCGGTGCCCAGGCCTCCTCGACGTTGGCGTGCGCGGCGATCGCTCCGGCGAGCGCGGCGTCGAGGTCGAGGCCGAGAGCTGTTGCCTGCTCCCGATCCTGCTCCGCCCAATACGAGACCATCTCCGGCGTCGTCTCGATGTGGAACTGCAGGCCCCACGCGCAGTCGCCGACCCGGAAGGCCTGGTTCGGATACAGCGGCGAGCTGGCGAGGAGCACAGCCGAAGGCGGCAGCTCGGCGATCTCGTCGTAGTGCCACTGGATCACGTCGGGGGTGAACGGGACTCCCCGAAAGACCCGGTCCTCGGCCGCGGCATCACGCTTGGCGACCAGGTGAGCGCCGATCTCCGGTCCACGCTCACCACGTCGTACGACGCCGCCCATGGCGCGAGCGAGCAGCTGGCCGCCGAGGCAGACTCCCAACGTCGGAATCCGGTCGGCAACGGCCTGCCGAAGCATCGCCGTCACAGGCCCCACGAAGGACACCGCGGGGTCGTAGGCGGCCTGCGGGCCGCCCATAACCACGAGTCCGTCGTACCCGCTCAGATCGGGCTGCCCCGTGCCGAGGTCGAGCCGCACCACGTCGAGTTCGAGTCCGGCGGCTCTCAGCCAATCACCTAGGCGCGCCGGGCCGTCGTCCTCACACAGCTGTACGACGAGGGCGCGGGAGGAACTCACCTACCCAAAGTAGCTCCTGGACGGTCCGACCTCAGCCGATGGTCGCGCGGTAGGTCGGCGCGCGCCGCACCTGCGTGGCCTGCTCCCAGGCGAACGCCAGACCGAGCACCTCGGCGTCGTCGCCGGCACCGGCAAAGACCGACATCCCGACCGGCAGCGGTCCGACGTAGCCCATCGGCACCGACACGTTGGGGT
>Ga0136611_10002684_pt1 | contig 12407 bp, 12 predicted proteins | sample AntDrymUQ2232306_2_FD_106645 | JGI IMG/M metagenome (GOLD analysis project Ga0136611, IMG submission 106645) | Polar desert sand microbial communities from Dry Valleys, Antarctica - metaG UQ223 (23.06) | ecosystem: Environmental > Terrestrial > Soil > Desert | place: Antarctica: Dry Valley... | reverse complement strand
CTTACGTCTCGAGCCAACCATGCTGGTTGCGATGTTTCAACTGAGCCTCGCCTACGCTCTGTCGCGCGATCTGCAGCGCGCGAGAGACGTCGCCATCCGGCTCGCCCGCGCCAATGCGGCGTACCCTGGACTGGCCGAGTGGATGGAGGCATTGGGGCTTGGTCCGGGGTGAGCGCACGTTCCTTGCTGTCCCGGTGTAACGTTCCTTGCTCGCCCAGTCAATCGTACCTGAATGACTTCGTACTCACATTCCGAGGAAATACATGTTCGCATTCTCAGTGTCAGCTTCACGCATCTCCGCCGCGGGTACCCTCGCAGTGATGATCGGGTGCGCCAGCGCCCCTGTGCTATCGGGCGGTCGCGTTGCAGTTGCCAGTGCCGTTATCGTCAGTGCGGCTGGCGAGCCTCGCGGAACCGCCGAAATCTGGCAGGACGCAAACAACATCGTCCATGTGGAGGCGCAGCTTCGCGATCTGCCGATTGGCACGCACGGAATACATTTCCACGCCACCGGGCTCTGCGAAGGGGCGGCCGCAACTCCGTTTGCTTCTGCGGGAGAGCACTTCAATCCGCTGGGGCGAATGCACGGGCTCGATAATCCGGGCGGACCGCATGCCGGCGACGCGCCCAATTTTACGATCGGCGTCGACCGGCTTGGGCGAGCCAGCTTTACTACCGATCGCGTATCACTTACGCCCGGTTCGACGACGCTCTTCGATGGCGATGCAGCCGCTTTGGTGATTCACGCGACCGCTGACGATCAGATTTCGCAGCCTGCGGGTAACAGCGGTGGTCGGATTGCCTGCGGGGTCGTAAGGCGGAATTAGAGTCGTCGGCTGCCCGTGTCTGGCGACGCGGTGGACCGTTGGCAACGGTCGTCAGCAGCTCACTGAGATAACCGTCAGATCTGATTTTCAGAGCACCTGAAAGCACTCCGGTGACAATCTGCCTGGTCACCGGCTTCAGGAGATCTACTCCCGGGCGACGCAGACGGATCGGCTAGATTAGGCCGAATGACGGCTCTCCGCGCGTTCCTCTCCGAGATGATCGATTACGCGGGCCTTTTCCCGCCGGCGGGGCTCAACATGTCGGAGGCGGTGAAGAACTATTCAGAATACCTGAGAGGGGCCGACAGCGATCTCCTTGGGAGATTTGTCGTGCCGGCAGATCGCATTGACGAATTTGCCGACGCAGCGACGAATTTCCTGCCGCGCAGTGAGCGTGCAACACCATGGCGCGTCAGCGCCATCGTGAGAGGTGACCTCGCCGCCGTGAAAAAGAATCTGCTCGAATTCAACTGTAGCCACTGGAGCGGGTCAGACCTCGGCCACGCAGTCATTGATTCGGTGGAGATTGCCGTCGATGGGGAGACGGACATAGCATCGGCTGCCATGACATTCTCAGGCGCCTTCGAAACCTTCCTGGAAATACCCGCCACACCCGACCCATCGAGCCTCATCCACGCAATCGGCCGTTCCGGAGCACGCGCCAAGATCAGGACTGGAGGAGTCGTGCCGGAGGCCTTCCCGAATGCGGCAGCCGTCGTCCGGTTTATTACTGCCTGCAACGCGCAAGGCGTCAGGTTCAAGGCTACAGCCGGCCTTCATCATCCCCTTCACGCGAGCTATGCGTTGACCTACGATGCTGGAGGCCCAACCGCGCCTATGTTCGGCTATCTCAATGTCTTTCTCGCGAGCGCATTCGTTCATGTGGGTTTTCCGGACAAAACGGTCACCGCGGTTCTGGAGGAGAGCGATTACCGAACCATGACTTTTGACGACCATGGAGTTGCCTGGCGCGAGCATCGTATCTCCCGCGAGCAGCTCTCCGCGACCCGAAACGAGCTTGCACGGTCATTCGGATCGTGCTCATTCCACGACCCCGTTGCTGAAGCGCGACAACTCGGAGCACTATGACTCACACGCTGAACGCGACCCATGACACGGATCTGCGAAGCTGGGTTGAGAGCGCGGGCGATCCAGGTTCGGACTTTCCCATACAGAACCTCCCTTTTGGTGTGTTTACTGTTGCGGGATGGGATGCGGCGAGAGTTGGGGTGGCGATTGGAGACCAGGTTCTCGATGTGGCTGGCTGTGTAACAGAGAATTTGATCGCGGCCTCGCGCGCCGCGGACGCGTGCGCCGGATCTTCGCTCAACGGGCTGATGTCGCTCGAGGCGAGCGAGCTGTCGTCTCTCCGGTCCCGGATCAGCGAACTGCTGGCGGTCGACACAGCCGCGGGCAGGGAGGCAATGCGGGCACGAGACCGCATTCTCGTCCCAATTGCGGCGGCGACAATGCACCTGCCGGCTCATATCGGCGATTACACTGACTTTTACGCGTCGCTTCAGCACGCGACAAACGTCGGCGGGATGTTCCGGCCGGACAATCCGCTGTTGCCCAACTACAAATATGTGCCAATTGGATACCACGGCCGGGCGTCATCGATTGTCCTCTCGGACACCGCCATTCGTCGTCCTTCGGGACAGACGAAAGATGCCGCCGCCGCGGAGCCTTCGTTTGGCCCGACGACGATGCTCGATTATGAATCCGAGCTGGGGTTTTTCATCGGGCGCGGTAATTCCATGGGAACGCCGGTGCCGCTGGCTACAGCAGACGAACACATCTTCGGCTTCTGCCTTGTGAACGACTGGTCGGCACGCGACATCCAGGCATGGGAATACCAGCCCCTCGGCCCCTTTCTGGCCAAGAATTTTGCAACGACCGTTTCACCGTGGGTTGTTACCGCGGAAGCCGTTGAGCCGTACCGCATTCCAGCTGCAGGCCGCCCGGACGGGGATCCCGCGCCGCTTCCATATCTGACCTCCAGGCGGGACGCCGAACGCGGCGGGATCGACGCATTGTTGGAGGTCTACATTGCTTCAGCGCGAATGCGGGAAGAAGGCATGCCGCCCATGCTGCTGTCCCGCGCGCCCTTCTCGCTCATGTACTGGACCGTTGCGCAGATGGTTACCCACCATTCCGGCAACGGATGCAATCTGAGAGCGGGCGATCTTCTTGCCAGCGGTACTGTTTCGGGCCTCGACGCTGATTCCCGGGGTTGCCTGCTCGAGCTTACCCGGCGCGGGGCTGACCCGCTGTCATTGCCGACGGGCGAGACCCGCAGATTTCTGGAGGATGGCGATCAGGTGATTATGAAAGGATATCTGCAGGCTGAATCCAGGCCACGCATTGGGTTTGGCGAATGTCGCGGCATCATTCTTCCTTCTCACAGCGACGCATGAAGCAGAACGGCACCAACGCCCGCAACGGAAACGGCGGGGAACCTCCGGCCGGCAAACTCTACGAGATTCGGAAGTCGTCGATACAGGGCCGCGGAGTGTTCGCGACGCAGCGCATCCGGCCGGGGCAGAAAGTAGTCGAATACGCCGGGGAGCGAGTGACGAATGCCGAAGCAGACCGCCGCTATGACGAAGAGAATATGTCACGCCATCACACTTTCCTGTTCACGCTCGATGATGAAACAGTGGTTGATGGCCGAAGTGAGGGCAACGATGCACGGTACATCAATCATTCCTGCGATCCGAATTGTGAAGCCGTCATCGAGAACCAGGAAATCTGGATTTACGCGTTGCGCAACATTCAGCCCGGCATCGAGCTGGGATATGACTACCAGTATGAACGAACTGGTGAGAATGACGATGAGCTCGAGAAATTCTATCACTGCCTGTGTGGATCCCCGAAATGCCGGGGAAGTATCATGAAGCCAGCCCGCAAGCCCCGAAAGAAGAGATCGAGCACCTAGGATGACAGAACGATCCAATAATCCAAAGCGGAGTTTCAGAATGAGCTGCAATAAGACCTGGTACGCATCGCTCGCCGCTGTCGTAGTGGTGTCGGCTACGGCAGGCGCTCAGGGCACATACCGGCAGACGGTGCCGATCGACCCGGCCAACCTTGACCGCGCCGCCAGCGCGTGCACCGATTTCTACCAGTTTGCGAATGGTGGCTGGCTCAGGAACAACCCGATTCCGGCCGCATTCTCCCGCTGGGGGAGCTTCGATGAGCTTGGTGAAAAAAATCAGGAGTCACTGACGTCGCTGCTTGTTGGTGCGGCGGACGATGTCGATGCCAAACAAGCTCCGGCTTCCCGAATGCTCGGCACCTACTACAGCTCATGCATGGATTCGGCGGCCGCGGAGCGACAGGGAGCAAGCGCGTTGCGTCCGCGTCTGTCGCGGATCGCGGCAGTAAGTGATCGCGCCGGGCTCCAGCGTGAAATCGCCCGGCTGCACCGCGAGGGTGTACCTGTTCTCTTCAACTTCGGATCATCGCAGGATTCGAAGAACAGCACGTCGGTCATTGCGGGCGCGTATCAGGGCGGTCTCGGGCTGCCCGACAGGGACTACTATAGCAAGACCGATCCGGCGTCCGCTGGAATTCGCGCCAGCTACACGGCGCATATCCAGCGGATGTTCGAGCTTTCCGGAGTGCCCGCTGCGCAGGCTGCTTCCGATGCCGCTCGCGTGACCGCCATTGAAACAGAGCTCGCAAAGGCATCGCTGACGCGGGTTCAGCTCCGCGATCCGGTGGCGACATACAACTATCGCACGCCGGCACAGATGGCCTCGATGACGCCGAATTTCAACTGGAACCGATACTTCGCGGATGTTGGCAACGCCAGAATCCCTGCGGTCGACGTTCAGAATCCTCGCTTCTTCATGGCTGTGGATACCATGCTGGCGCGAGTGCCGCTCTCTGACTGGAAGGCCTACCTCCGGTGGAAAACCATCAAGTCGTCCGCGCCGCTGCTTAGCTCGGCGTTTGTGAACGAAGATTTCCGCTTCAGCAGCACGCTATCCGGCGCCAAGGAACTGCTCCCTCGCCATAAACGATGCACCCGCGCCGCTGACGGCGGACTTCGGGACGCGCTTGGCGAAGCCTACGTCGGGAAAAACTTCACACCTGCCGCAAAGGCGCGCGCGCTCGAGATGGTCCGGAATCTTCAGTCAGTGTATCGGGATCGGATCAATGCGTTGCCATGGATGAGCGACGTGACGCGTCGTGAGGCGTTGGTCAAACTCGATGCTTTCGCAAACAAGATTGGTTATCCGGACAAGTGGCGTGACTACTCGACGCTCCGGATAAAGGACGGCCCCTTTCTCAACAACGTGATTGCGGTTTCCGAATACGAGAACTCGCGCGACATGGCGATGATCGGCAAGCCCGTAGACCGGATGGAATGGGGGATGACTCCGCCGACGGTAAACGCCTACTACAACCCGTCGATGAACGAAATCGTCTTCCCTGCCGGAATTCTGCAGGCGCCTTTTTTTTCGGCGACCGCGGACGATGCCGTTAACTATGGCGGTATGGGAAGCGTGATCGGGCATGAGATCAGCCATGGCTTCGACGATCAGGGCTCGCAGTACGATGCGCAGGGTAATCTCAAGAACTGGTGGAGCGCGGACGACCTTGCGAAGTTCAAAGAGCGCACCACGATGGTCTCCAACCAGTATGGCGCGTATACCGTACTCGACAGCGTTCGCGTCAACGGCGAGCTGACGCTGGGCGAGAATATCGCCGACCTCGGTGGATTATCGGTTGCTTACGCGGCGCTGCAGAAAGCGATGGCGGGGAAGCCGCGGACCCCGATTGACGGATTTACGCCCGAACAGCGCTTTTTCCTCGCCTGGGCGCAGATCTGGCGGCAGAATATCACGGAACAGGCGCAGCGCCAGCGGATCATCACCGATTCACATGCGCCCGGCCGGTGGCGGACAAATGGTCCGCTGTCGAACATGCCCGAGTTTGCGCAGGCGTTCGGATGCAAGGACGGCGACCCGATGGTTCGTGGCGCCGCTGCACGGGCATCCATCTGGTAGACCGGATCTGATCCGTACAGCGGGGTGGCGTCTGCAATCCGGAGACGCCACCCCGCCGCGCTCCCCATGCCTCCTGCATTCTACTACAGGGAATCCTTCGGGATTCGGATATCGGTGCGGCCGACGTATCTCCGGAATCAATCGGAGCCGTCGGCAAACCATTACGTGTTCGCTTACTTCGTGAGGATCGAAAACATTGGAACGCAAGTGGCTCAGCTCGTCTCGCGCCGGTGGCTCATTCACGATTCTCCGAGCGACAACACCGAGGTTAAAGGGGAGGGGGTAGTGGGCGAGCAGCCGTTGATCGGTCCTGGCGTGGTGCACGAGTATCAGAGCTTCTGCATTCTGAAATCAGGTGAGGGCTACATGGAAGGGCACTACGATTTCGTTCGCGCCGACGAGACGACATTTCAGGCTGTCATTCCGCGGTTCGTGCTGAGCGCAAGCGCACCGACAACGCTCCCGTCATAGCAGAGGGGGGTCGCGGAACGCCACCACGCTGAACTCCGGTACGACTGTTGCCCTCGAACGGGCAAATGGCCCGCATCTACGACGTGTCTGTTCCTATCCATAATGGCGGATTCGTTTATCCGGGTAATCCCGAGATAAAAATCGAGTCGCAGCAATCGATCGCAAAGGGTGCCGGCGCCAATGTCTCCTCGCTTGCGTTCGGATCCCATACTGGAACGCACGTCGATGCGGCGAAGCATTTCTTCGATGACGGCCAGACGATCGACCAGATTCCGCTGGAAATCCTGATGGGTCGCGCTATCCTGCTTGCTTTCGACGACGAACTCATGTCCATAGGGGCAGCTGAGCTGCAGACGCAAGACATTGGAGATCACATACGTGTGTTACTGCGTACGCGAAACTCAGCATTGCTTACGCGGCCGGACTTCGTGAGGAACTACACTTACCTGGCCCCCGACGGTGCTGCGTACCTCGTATCGCGAGGTGTAAAACTGGTTGGGGTCGATTACCTCTCAATCGAGCAGTTCCGATCCGGCCATCATCTCACCCACCGGACATTGCTCCAGCAAGGCGTGGTTATCGTCGAGGGCCTCGACCTCTCCGCGCCACCTCCTGGGGAATACAGTCTGACCTGTCTTCCATTGCGCCTGGCGGGCCTTGACGGGGCTCCGGCCCGCGCCGTCCTCACTGCGGAGCTAAGCGACTGATGTCGATCACCCACGTCTTCTTTGATATTGGCGGAGTCCTCGGCACCAACGGCTGGGACCGGGAACAGCGACGCCATACGCTCGAGCATTTTGCCCACGATGAGAGTGACTTTCAATACCGGCACGAGGAGACTGTCGGGACACTCGAGTCCGGCCGCCTGACGCTCGACGAGTATCTCGACATTACGGTTTTCGGTACGCAGCGACACTTCACCAAGGAAGAATTTCGCGCGTACATGAAAGCCCAGAGTGAACCGTTTCCCGATTCAATTGCTATTGCCCGCGCGATTGCCGACGATGGCAGGTATGCGGTTTTCACGATGAACAATGAATCTGACGAGCTGAATCGGCATCGCATCGAGCATTTCGGGCTTTGCGACATCTTCGATGCATTCTTTTCATCGTGCTGGCTCGGTGTCCGGAAACCGGCTCGTGCTTTCTACGACCGCGTCCTGTCGATTACGCAGGCCGATCCTGCACGCTCCGTCTTCGTAGACGACCGTGAGCAGAATCTGGAGCCCGCCCGGATGCTCGGAATGAATGTCATCCATTACATGTCTGCCGGGCAGATGAGCAGGGAACTCGTTGCTGCCGGCGTCGACTTCAAACTCAAGGAAGGGTAAGCATGCAGCTCGCGATGATCGGCCTGGGCAAGATGGGTGGCAACATGTCTGAGCGACTCATGAGAAACGGCCACACAATGGTTGTCTTCGATCGCAATCCGGAAACCATGGCGCATTACTCGGGCTTGGGGGCGACAAGCGCTGCCGATGCAGCCGACGCAGTGGCCAGGCTGGCCAGCCCGCGGATAGTGTGGATCATGGTTCCTGCAGGCAAGCCGGTAGACGATACCATTGCCAGCCTGCTGCCGGGCATGTCGCAGGGTGATGTAATCATTGATGGCGGTAACTCGAACTTTCACGACACCATGCGAAGGGGGGCGCAGCTGAAAGCGGAAGGCATTGAGTTCGTGGACTCGGGCACGAGTGGCGGCATCTGGGGTCTCGAAAACGGATACTGTCTGATGATAGGTGCATCCCCGGAAGCATTTGCATCGTGTGAGCCGATATTCAGGTCGCTTGCACCCGAAAACGGCTACGCTCATGTCGGTCCGACGGGTGCCGGTCATTATGTGAAGATGATCCACAACGGAGTCGAATACGGAATGCTTCAGGCTTATGCCGAAGGTTATGAGATCCTTCATGCCTCGAAGAGTTTTGACCTGGATCTGCACAAGATCGCGGCGGTGTGGAATCGCGGCAGCGTCGTTCGCTCGTGGATCAACGAGCTTGCCGAGATCGCCTTCAAGCGGGAGCCGGGTCTCGATTCCCTCAAGGGCTATGTGGCAGACTCCGGCGAGGGCAGATGGACAGTTCAGGAAGCGATCGATCTCGACGTGCCCGCCCCGGTGATTACGCTGTCGCTGCTGGCGCGGTTGCGTTCCCGCCAGAGTGACTCGTTCTCGGGCAAGGTAATCGCCGCACTGCGGAATGAATTCGGCGGTCACGCCGTGAAAAACACGTGACGTTTCCGAAGGTATCAGGGTATCCGGCAATCATGGGAAGGGACAGCAACTTCGAAAGGCGAGCCCATCCATGTACGGCAGTGATCCTCGGCGCCGGTGGAGACCTCATGCGCCGAAAGCTGATGCCGGCGCTTTACTATCTCGCTGATCAGAAACTCCTTCCCGAACAGTTCGGTCTGATTGGTGTCGGCCGCGACGCAATGGGAGACGCGGAATTCGCTGCGTCGATGAGAGTCGCTCTCGAACAGTCCGACGAAGTGCGCGGAGTAAGCGATGAAACGTGGTCGTGGTTGTCTGGAAGAATCCGGTACGCGTATGGCGATCTGACTGGCGACCAGGCGTACGACGAGGTCGGCCGGTGTCTCGGCGAACTCGAACAGGCTGTTCCAGCAGAGGAAAGGAACCGGCTATTCTACCTTGCCATTCCGCCGAGCGTTTTTGAAGCGACGCTGGAGCATTTGTCTCATAGCGGCCTTGCTCCCCGCACCGCCGCGGGCGACGACCAGCCCTGGGGGCGGGTAGTGATCGAGAAGCCATTCGGTCGCGACCTCGAATCGGCGCGGGCTCTCAATCAGGTTGTTCTCGACAGGTTCGGCGAGCATCAGGTCTATCGAATCGATCACTACCTGGGCAAGGAAAGCGTTCAGAACATTCTCGTGTTCCGCTTCGCCAATCCGATCTTCGAACCGCTCTGGAATCGTCAGTACATCAAGCAGGTGCAGATTACCGTAGCGGAATCGGTCGGCATCGAATCGCGCGGCAAGTATTACGAGGAAGCCGGCGTGATTCGCGACATGTTTCAGAACCATCTGCTGCAGCTATTGGCACTGGCCGCGATGGAGCCGCCCGTCGCCTTCAGAGCCGACGATGTGCGCGATGAAAAGGTGAAAGTCCTGCGCTCGCTGCGACCTCTGCTCGCCGCGGGCGAGCCACCGGTCGTTCTCGGTCAGTACAGCGCGGCGGAAATCGGCGGGGAGAGTGTGCCTGGCTACCTTCAGGAGAAGGACGTCGCTCCTGATTCGGTAACGCCTACTTTCGCCGCGGTAAGGTTTGCGATCGACAACTGGCGCTGGAAACACGTTCCGTTCTACGTGCGTTCGGGGAAGAGATTGCCGGCGAGAACATCCGAAATCGCAATCCAGTTTCGCGCGCCACCGGTGCTCATGTTCGGACAACAGGAACTGGAAACAAAAAACCCGAGCGTGCTTGTCATGCGGGTCCAGCCAAACGAGGGCATCTCGCTGCGGTTTCAGGTGAAGACGCCAGGGGCGTGCAATCAGCTGACACCGCAATTCGAGATTTCACCGGTGGACATGGATTTCACCTACGCGGAAGCATTCGGCGACGAATCGCCGCCTGCCTATCAGACCCTGCTGCTCGACTGCATGCTGGGCGATGCAACGCTCTTTACACGGAGCGATGAGGTAGAGGAGGCGTGGAAAGTCATAGACCCGTTGTTCCGCTATCTGAAGGAAAACTCGCGTGCGCCGATTCCCACTTACCCCGCAGGCACGTGGGGACCGGAGGAAGCGCACGATCTTCTGCGCGGAGCCCAGACGCAGTGGCGTTAGGGAAACAGAGTGCGGCGCGAGGAAGATGACCTCCCGTAGGGCGACCATCGGGGCGATCGCGGCAGCCACCCTGTGGGCGGCTGGGTGCACAGGAGGCGGGGAAGCGCATTCGGCGTCGGCCGCGTCATCGGTGCCAGGTGACACGACGATTGTACCAGGGACATCGAGCGCGGCTCGCGCCGTGGTGGTCCGCGCGCGCGCATTCGACCGCGCCGATCAACTGGACAGCGCACGTGTCCTTTACGCCGATGCGGCAAAGCAGATGCCGCTCGTTGGAGACTGGCTATATCTGCGGGCCGCGGGAGTCACCCCTCTGAAGTCGGCCCGTGACGATTATCTCGGAAAGATTCGCACCGACGTGGCGCGGGACAGGGTGCCATCAACCGTGGCGATTGCGATGGAGCGCGGAGGCGATGTGGATGGCGCGATTGCGGCTTACACCGCCGCCAATGATCGCCTTGCCGCGTTGCGGCTCGGACTGGCGCGGCCGGGAGATACCGCGCGGGTTGCCGCGGCCCGCCGTGGCATCATCAGCTTTCTCGCCTCGGACCCGAATCGTGACCACGCTCGTGACGCTGCCGCATTGATAGACAAGATTTTCCCGCAGCGATCGCCGGGGGAGGAACTGATAATCGCGCGGGCGGCTTCCAAAGCGGGACTGACGTCCCGTGCGATTTCGGGTTTCAAGCGGGCATTTGCGAGCGGACTCGGAACCAGCGCGGATCATTACTCCAACGGCATGATGCTGGCCCGGGACAACAAGGATGCGGAGGCTGCTGCCGAATACTCCCGTGTTACATCTCCGCAAACTCTTGTCGCAGCGGCGCTTTACCAGCGTGCCCGGGCATTGCTGGCGCTTGGCCGCCGCGACGAGGCGAGAGCAGCGCTGCGCCAGCTCACTACTACCCATGCCACCGACAGCAGCGCGGCATCGGCACTGCTCCTTCTCTCCGACCTCGCGACAGATGATCTGCGCGACTCTGACGCGCGCGCCACCTTGCTCACCGTCCCTCAGCGGTTCCCGCAGACGCGGCACGCACCAGTTGCGCTGTTCCGTGCGGGGCTCATCGCATATGTACGTGGTGACTACGCCACTGCGGCGGCAGAGTTCGATTCGCTCGTTTTACGATATCCTGCTGGTGAAGACGCCCTGGCGGCCGGCTACTGGAGTGGGAGAGCGTGGAAGCAACGGGGGGACACATCGGCCGCCAAAGCGCGGTGGCGTGCAGTTCTGGCTCGCGAACCAGGCTCCTATTATTCGGTGTTGAGCGCGAAGCGGCTTGGCACCAGCGTGCTCGGCGACAGCAGTGGTGTCATCAGCCAGTATCCCGTCATTGCCGATATCTCTGCTGCCATGCAGCGAATCGCAGTTCTGAAAGACTTCGGGATGGACACCGAAGCAAAGTTTGAGTACGACCGCATTTTCCGCGACGTAACCAAATCCCCCGAACGGCTGGTTGCGACAGCTCACGCACTGACCGGTACTGACCAGTCGTCGCGATCGATGGCGCTTGGACGCCGCGCCGTAGCTGAAGCGGGCCGCACGGCGCAGAACTATCGGCTGATGTATCCGGTGCTCGAGCGTGAGACGCTAATCGCAAGCTCCCGCGCGAACGGTCTCGATCCGATTCTTGTAGCATCGCTCATCCGCCAGGAATCGAGCTTCAATCCGCGAGCGACGTCGCCCGTTGGTGCGCGTGGTCTGATGCAGCTTATGCCGAGCGTCGGCCGATCTCTGGCAGGGTCGCAGCGAATTGCGGGGTACACTGACGAAAGTCTTTACGACCCTGCGGTGAGCATTCGCCTTGGCACTCGGCACCTCAGCTCGCTTTTCCGCGGCGGCAACAGTGTTGAGCGCGTCCTTGCGGCGTACAATGCAGGGGAGTCGCGGGTAACTCGATGGTCACGCAAGGCAGGGACGGCAGATGCAGAGCTTTTCACGGAAAGAATCCCGTTCGTGGAGACCCGGGACTATGTTCGCATCATCGTCCGGAACAGGGCCTTCTACAAAGCATTGTACGCCTGGTGAACAGATCTATTGCGGGCGCCTTCCGTCGACCTTCACCACTGCCCTGGCTGCCCGTGGGTCACCCTTTTTGCCACGCTTCCGAGCCTGCACCTTGTCCATTACCCACGTCCCGGGGATGATGAATAGCGGCGTCAGGAAAATCCCGAGCAGCGTATTCAGCCAGATGAGCGCCAGGTAGAATCCGATCAGTCCGAACGAGACCCAGAGTGTGCCCAGCGGACCGTGCGTTTCCATGCGTAACTCCGAAGCGATGTGATTT
>Ga0136611_10002683_pt1 | contig 12407 bp, 11 predicted proteins | sample AntDrymUQ2232306_2_FD_106645 | JGI IMG/M metagenome (GOLD analysis project Ga0136611, IMG submission 106645) | Polar desert sand microbial communities from Dry Valleys, Antarctica - metaG UQ223 (23.06) | ecosystem: Environmental > Terrestrial > Soil > Desert | place: Antarctica: Dry Valley... | reverse complement strand
CTCCAGCCCCGGGCTGCTCGACCTCCGGGTCGGTGCCTACCGCGAGATCGACCGCGGTCTTTCCTGAACCACCGGGTCGGCGAGCGTACGTGCCCACTGGACAGCTGGCTGGTGCGACCTTCGCCGCACCATCGACCACGAGGGCCACTTCTACGTGACCCGCCGCAAGCGCACACCGGCATGAACCGACCGACCGGTGCCCCACCCGGTGCTGCCCTACCGAACCCACCTCCGGTCATCGACCTGACCGAAGCGGCCTGACCCAGAGGCCCCGCGGCTGCTGCGAATTTCGTCGGTTCGGGTCTGATGTTCGTCGGGACCCCGACTATCCGATCAGCTCGAACACCTTGAAGATGGGCATGTAGAGCGCGATGATCATCGACCCCACGATGCCGCCGAGGAAGGCGATCATCAGCGGTTCGATCAGCGCGGTGAGCGCCTCGGTCGTTGCCTCCACCTCCTCGTCGTAGAACTGGGAGATCTTGCCGAGCATCTGGTCGATGGCGCCGGACTCCTCGCCCGAGGCGATCATCTGCACGACCATCGACGGGAAGACCGCGTGCTCCGCGAGGGGACCTGCGACGGACTCTCCGCGACGCACGGACTCCTGCACCTGCTTCAGTGCTCGTGAGATGACGATCGAGCCGGTCGTGTCCGCCACGATGTCGAGCGACTGCAGGATCGGCACACCGGAGGAGAGCAGCGTTCCCAGGTTGCGGGAGAACCGCGCCAGCGCCAGCTTCTGGAAGAGACTCCCGAAGACCGGGAGACGCAGCTTCAGGGGATCCACCACGTTGCGCACCCGCTCGGTCCTGCCGAACTTCCGCCATGCCCACACGCTGAGCACGGTGGCCACGACGATGCCCGGCAGCAGGAACCGCATCGCGTTGGACAGCACGACCAGGACCTGGGTCGGCAGGGGAAGCTCGCCACCGAGGTCGAGGAACATGTTCTCGAAGACGGGCACGATGAAGATGAGCATGCCGAAGCACATGACGATGGCCAGGATGAACACCACGACCGGGTAGGTCAGCGCAGCCTTGATCTTGCCCCGGAGCTTGACCTCCGCCTCGAAGTTGCCCGCGATCTGCCTCAACGCCACGTCCAGGAAGCCGCCGGCCTCGCCGGCCTTGATCATGTTGAGCATCAGGGGTGGGAAGACCTCGGGCGTCCTCGCGAACGAGGCCGACAGGCTCAGGCCGGACTCGACGTCCTGCTTGACGCCACGCAGGATGCGCCGCAGCTCGAGGTTGTCGACCTGGTCGGCCATGATCGTGAGCGCCCGGAGCATCGTCAGCCCGGCGTCGATCATGGTGGCGAACTGTCGTGCGAAGACCGCGAGATCCTTCGTCTTGACCCGCTTCTTGCGACCGAGCGAGATCTCGCGCTTCATGCCGACGTTCGCCGCCCGCACCTCGAGCGGTACGTATCCCATCGCCCGCAGCTTGTCGGCCACCGCCGCTTCGGAGGCGGCCTCGACCTTGCCCTCGACGAACTTGCCGCGGCCGTCCCTGACCTTGTAGCTGTACTGCATGGTGCTCGGCATGGCGCTCTCTCAGGGGCCTAGTGGTGCGAGGGTGGTCGTGGCGTTCACTGCCAGCCGCCGGTGCGCGCGGCTGTGGAACCGACCAGGGTGTCGTAGTCCGCACGGTTCGTGCACGACTCGAGACCCATGGCGTAGCTGATCCGTCCCTGCTTGACCAGTGCGGCGAGATGGGCGTTCAGGGTCTGCATGCCGTCCCTGGCGCCGGCCTGGAGCGCCCCCTGGATCTGCTGGAGCTTGTCGTCACGGATCATGGCGCGGATGCCTGCGTTGCAGACCATGATCTCGACGGCGGCTGCTCGTCCCTTCCCGTCCACGGTCTTGACCAGGCTCTGGCAGACGACGGCCTGCAGGGTGGCGGCGAGCTGGGTCCGCACCTGCTGCTGCTGGTCAGCGGGGAAGACATCGACGATGCGGGTGATCGTGTCCTGGGCCGACTGCGTGTGCAGCGTCGCAAAGACGAGGTGCCCGGTCTCCGCGGCCGTGAGCGCCACCGAGATCGTGTCGAGGTCACGGAGCTCACCGACCAGGATGACGTCGGGATCCTGGCGTAGGGCGTGCTTGAGGGCGGCGCGGAAGCTGTGGGTGTCACCTCCGACCTCACGCTGGTTCACCAGGCAACCCTGGTGCTTGTGCAGGAACTCGATCGGATCCTCGATGGTCATGATGTGGCCGCGTCGCGTCCGGTTGACCTTGTCGATCACCGCGGCCAGCGTCGTTGACTTCCCAGAGCCCGTGGGGCCGGTGACCAGCACCAGCCCTCGCTTCAGGTCGGCGAAGCCCGACACGACGGGCGGCATTCCCAGGCTGTCGAGCGGCTTGATGTCCCAGGGGATGAGTCGCATGACCGCGCCCAACGAGTCGCGCTGCCTGAAGATGTTGACCCTGAACCGAGCGTGCCCCGGGACCGCGTAGGCGAAGTCGAGCTCGTGCTCCTCCTCGAAGACCTTGCGCTGACGCTCGGTCATCACCCCGTACATCGTGTTCTGCAGCTGGTCCGGGGTGAGCTTCTGGTAGCCCTCGAGAGTCTCCATCTCGCCTCGCAGCCGCACCGTCGGCGGTGCGTTGACCGTGAGATGGAGATCGGACCCGCCCAGCCCCATCACCCGGATGAGCAGGTCGTCGAGGACCAGGCGCGCGTTGGGCACCACCGGGGCCGGAGCGGCGGGTACCAGCGGGGCCGGAGCTGACACCAGCGGTGCAGGTGCGGCGGGGGACGGAAGGCCGAAGCCGTTCGTGGTGGCTTGGCTCAAGGGGGGTCCTCGGAAGCGCTAGGCAGGAGAAGCAGGAAAACGCGGAAACGTGCGAAGAAAGAGCCTTCTTCTTCATCGGTCGCCAGAGCAGCGGACTTGAGCAGGGCGGGTCAGGCGATGACGCGGAGGATCTCCTCGACGGAGGTCCGTCCCTGTCCCACCTTGAGCCAGCCGTCGTCGCGCAGCGTGGTCATGCCCTGGGCGCGGGCCGCCCGCGCGATCTCATCGGTCGAGGCGCGCGCGACGGCGAGACGTTCGATGTCCTCGGTCACCGTCATCACCTCGTGCAGCGCCATCCGGCCGCGATACCCGGTGTGCGCGCACTTGGCGCACCCGATCGGCCGGTACAGGGTCGGCAGGTCCTGGTCGGGCTGCCAGGGATACCCGACCCGCACCAAGGCAGCGGGATCGGCCTCGTACGGCTCGCGACAGCGATCGCACAGGGACCGACAGAGTCGTTGGGCGAGCACGGCGTCGAGGGCGGAACCCACCAGGAACGGCTCGATCCCCATCTCCACGAGTCGCGTCACGGCGGAGGGGGCGTCATTGGTGTGCAGCGTCGACAGGACGAGGTGGCCGGTGAGGGCCGCCTCGACGGCGATCTGGGCCGTCTCGTGGTCGCGGATCTCTCCGATGAGGACGATGTCGGGGTCCGACCGGAGGATCGAACGAAGAGCCGAAGCAAAGGTGAGGCCGGCCTTCACGTTGGTCTGCACCTGGTTGATCCCGGCCAGGCGGTACTCCACCGGGTCCTCCACCGTGATCACGTTGACCTCGGGCTTGTTCAGCAGGTTCAACGTCGCGTACAAGGTGGTGGACTTGCCCGAACCGGTGGGTCCGGTCGCCAGGATCATGCCGTACGGCTTGGTGAACGCCTCCTGGAAGGGCAGGAAGTTGCCCTCGCTGAAGTCGAGGTCGTCAAGGCTGAGCTGGGTGTTGCTGTTGTCGAGGATCCGGGCGACGACCTTCTCACCCCACACCGTGGGCAGGGTGGCCACGCGCAGGTCGATGCGGCGACCGTGGTGGGTCATGGACATCCGGCCGTCCTGCGGCACCCGGCGCTCGGCGATGTTCATGTCGGCCATGATCTTGATGCGAGAGGTGACGCCGTTCTGGATGGTCTTCGGCGAACGGTGCGCGTCGTGCAGGACGCCGTCGATCCGGTAGCGCACGCGCAGGTCGCGTTCGGTCGGCTCGATGTGGATGTCGGAGGCCCGGTCGGAGATGGCCTGGTTGATCAACAGGTTCACGAAGCGCACCACCGGAGCCTCGTCGGACACCTCGGTGAGGCCCGCGAGGTCGTCCACGAGGTGATCCTCCGTGGCCAGGTCCGAGGTCAGGTCGTCCAGCTCTCCCTCGGCGCGGTAGACCTGGTTGATCTTGGCCGCGATGTCCGCGCGGTTCGCGACCGCGAACCGCACCCGGCACCGGGTCATCCGGGCGAGGTCGTCCTTGAGCTCGATGTTGCCGGCCTCCCGGATGCCGACAGCCACGAGCAGCTCCTCGTCCTCCCAGTTCACCGGCAGCACGCTGGTCCGGCGCGCGAAGTCGGCAGGGATGAGCGCTGCCGCGGCGGCGTTGACGTGGTACTCGGCAAGCTCGATGTAGCTCAGTCCGGCCGAGCGTGCTGCCACCCGTACGACGCCGGCCCGGTCGACGCTCCCGTTGTCGAGCAGGACCTCGAGCACGGTCTGCGCACGCTCGACGGCGATCCGGGTGGCGACCTCGAGCTCCTCGGAGGTGACCAGCCCCTCCTGGAGCAGCGCCTCGGCGGTCTCGTCGGAAAGCTGCGGGTGCACTCTGCCCCTCACACCGTTGCTCCTCACACCGTTGCGTCGGCGTCGACCAGTGCCGGGTCGACCCCCGCACGCTTGAGTCTGACAGAGAAGTCGTGGGTGTTGGTGCTGACCAGCTTGGCGGCCTGGACCGAGACCGTGCCGTCGAGGACGAGCCGGACCAGGTCCTGGTCGAAGGTCTGCATGCCTGAGAAGCTTCCCTCGGCGACGATGTCGCCGAGGGTGTCGGTCTTGTCGGGGTCGGCGATGGCCTCGGCGATCCGGGGGTTGTTGACCAGGATCTCCATGACCACTGCACGCCCCTGGCCGTCCGCACGGGAGACGAGACGCTGACAGATGATGCCGCGCATCGACGTGGCCAGCGCGAGCCTGATCTGCTTGTGCTCGTGCGGGGGGAAGAAGTCGATGATCCGGTTGACGGTCTCCTTGGCATCGGCGGTGTGCAGAGTGGACATCACGAAGTGGCCCGTCTCGGCCGCGGAGAGGGCCGCTTTGACCGTGTCCGCGTCCCTCATCTCTCCGATGAGGATCACGTCGGGATCCTGGCGCATCGCGGCGCGAAGAGCCGTCGCCCAGTCCGAGGTGTCCGTGCCGAGCTCACGCTGGTTGACGTTGGACAGCTTGTCGCGATGGAGCACTTCGATCGGATCCTCGATCGTGAGGATGTGCACCGCTCGGCTCTCGTTGACCGCATCCACCATGGCGGCCAGCGTGGTGGTCTTCCCGGAGCCGGTCGGTCCGGTGACCAGGACGAGACCCCTCGGCTCCAGCGCCAGACGACGGACAACTGTCGGAAGACTCAGGGAGTCCAGCGAGGACGGCTCGTCCCCGACCAGACGGAGCACGCAGGCGGCCGACCCCCGCGAGCGGAACGCGTTCACGCGGAACCGGCCGATCCCGGGGACCGACAGGGCGTAGTCGGCCTCGTTGCACGCACTGAAGTGGGCGGCGACATCCTCGGGCATCGTCTCGCGGATCAGGGTCTCCGCCGCCGCGGGGGTCATCGGCTCCGCCTGTAGGGGGACCAACGACCCCGAGATCCGGATCTTGGGCGGGCTTCCGACCTTGATGTGCAGGTCCGACCCGCGATTGACCACGACGGCCTGCAGCAGGGGAGCGATCTGAAGTGTCACTCGCGACTCCTGCTGAGGGCTGACGGTACGCACCCAACCTCTCACGACGGGAGCCGTGATGTTGCTGAACGGTCGGAGCCGCCCAGGACGAGGTCGACTCGACGTCAACTGTCAAGTCAGGCACCCGAGCAGCCGAAGATCTAGATACCCCCTCGCATCTCAATGGTTCGCTGGCAGCTGCGATGGCCGGTCACGTCAGCCGACGTGGCCGCACCGAACCCGGGATCGGACCCATGCCGCGCACTCTTGTTGGACTCGACATCGGCAGCTCCGGTGTCCGCGCGGCCGAGTTCGTGCTGGGCCGGCGCAAGGCGACCCTGCGACGGTTCGCCACGCTGCCCCTCCCGCACGGCGTGGTCAGTGCCGGTGCCGTCGTGGACTCGGAGGCTCTCACGCAAACGCTGCGCGACCTGTGGTCCGAAGGACACTTCAGCACCAAGGCCGCGGCCCTGGGGATCGCCAACACGAGCTTGCTGGTTCGGCAGATGGACCTCGACTGGATGCCGCCCGCGGACTTCCGTCAGGCGCTCCGGTACCAGGTCGAGGACAGCCTGCCGATCCCGGTCGACGACGCGAACCTGGACTACCACCTCCTCGACGACCTGGAGGTGACCGGTGAAGGTGACAAGCCGCGCCGGGTCCAACGCATCCTGCTGGTCGCGGCCGCCCGGTCCATGGTCGACGGCTTCGTCGAAGCCACCCACCAGGCTGGTCTGCGCACCACGAGCGTCGACATCCTGCCGTTCGCACTGATCCGCGCCAGGATGCCTGCCGGTGTCGACGACACGCACGAGGTCGAGGCGATCGTCGACATCGGGGCGGAGACAGTCACGGTCGTCGTCCACGCGGGTGGGGTGCCTCGTTATGTCCGGATGATCCCCGACGTCGGCGGCGAGTCGATCACCCAGGCCGTGCGACAGCGTTTCGACTGGACGTGGGAGGAGGCCGAACGGACCAAGATCGGCGTCGGACTCCCCGGGCACGCAAGCCTCCCGCCCGAACAGCTGACCGGGCTGGCAACCCCCGTCCATGGTCTTGACCACCCTGCCCAGGAACAGGTGAGTGCGGCGGTCGACATCCTGATCGACGAGGTCAGCACCACGCTCGACTACTACCGGGGGTCGACCACCGGAGCCGCAACAGCCGAGGATCCCTCCGCAGTTGCCAGGGTCCTGCTTGCCGGCAAGGGTGCACGACTCGGTGGGCTGACCGAGCGGCTCCACGAGCGCCTCGGCCTTCCGGTGGAGGCGCTGAGCGTGGTCGAACAGGTGCGCGTAGCGCGTGGCGTGGACATCTCCGACGAGGACACCGTGTCCCTGGTCGTCCCGGCCGGACTGTGTCTGGCGGGCGGTCGATGATGCAGATGCGACGCGGACACCACCCACGCCCCGGGCTCCCGGCTGTCAACCTTCTCTCGGACGCTGCGTTCGAACGCCTGACCACCCGCAGGCTCCGGATCCGCTACCTGCTGGCCGGCGTGGCACTGGTCGCCCTCCTCGCCGCCACCTGGGCCGTGCAGCACGCCCGGGTGGCAGAGGCCCGGGGACTGGTCGCCGTTGAGCGGGGCGAGACGACGCGGCTAGAAGCCGAGACGCAGACCCTCGCTCCGGTCCGCGCGTTCGTCGCGGGCGTCGACCTCCAGGCCCAGACCGTGGAGACGAACATGGAAGCCGAGATCTACTTCTCCGAGGTGCTCGACGGACTACGGCGCGCCTCACCGCCCAGCGTTCGGCTGGCGTCCGTGGCCGTCACGACGGCCACGGCAGCCGAACCGCCGGTGGCCGGCGCAGCGGAGGCCGTACCGGTCCTGAGCGCGTGCCCCGGCCCGGACCCGTTCAACACCCGGGAGGTGGTCGGCTGCATCACGCTGTCCGGGACCGCTTCCAGCCGCTTCGAGGTCGGCGAGCTCGTGGTCAACCTCGGGGACGACCCCCTCTTCGTCGAGCCGTTCGTCTCTATCACGACGAGCGGCGACACGGCCGGGGTGGAGTTCAGTGGTTCGGTCGGTCTCGCTCGCGAGGCCTACAGCAAGCGCTACGGCCAGCCCGCCAAGATCGTGGCCGAGACGGTGTCGCCATGAGGCGCGGCAGCCCGGCCACGACGAACCTCGTGGGAGGCTTCTGTCTGTTCCTCGTCGCCGCTGCCGGCGGTCTGTTGGCGATCGGACCAGAGTTCACCGCGCTGTCCGACGCCCGGACCGCGATGGTGGAGACGCAGGATCGCAACAGTGTGCTCGCCTCCCAGCTGGCGTCCCTGGAGAAGCAGAGCAAGCGGCTCGGGGAGACGCGGCGTACGGCGCTCGACCTGGAGGCCAAGTTTCCGTCCACCGCCGACCAGCCGGGGCTCTTCGACGCTGTCACCGCAAGTGCCCTCGGCGCCGGTATCGGCGCCGATGACCTGATCAGTGTGGCGCCCGCTGCCCCGCAGATCGCGGGGACCGATCCGGTGACCGGGCTGCCGGTCGAGGGTTCTGCTGCCCTCCTCGCCCGTCAGACGGTCTCGGTGTCGATCTCGGGGACCTTCGAGGAGACCCAGCGGTTCCTGGAGAACCTCGAACAGATGACCCGTGCCTATCTCGTCACGTCGGTCACCTTCGCCGGCGGCGAGGACGCCGACTCCTACGCGACCACCGTCAGCGGGACGATGTTCGTGATGCCCCCGGTGCCAGACCCCATGAAGTCGACCGACAACACGATGACGTTAGGAGGCTGACAGGGTGGACCCGACCGTGATGGTGACCGTGGCTGCACTAGTGCTGGTCGGCGCGCTGCTAGCTGCAGCCGTGTGGTGGTCGAGAAGCCGCGACTCGGAGAAAACGAACGCGGACGCCTTCTCCGAGGCTGCCTCCCAGGACTCCGAACGCGACCAGTGGCCGGCGCCGGCGCACGAGCTCCTGGACTCGCCTCAGTCCGGTGATGACGAGGACGTCTGCACCATCCGGGCGCTCCGGGAGCACGTGCTGGTGCTCGAGCAGGCTCTCACCGACCTGGCCGAGGAGACGGTGCCGCCGGAGACTGCCCCGGGGGTCTCCCCGTCAGGCGGGTCCCAGCAGGCAAGGGAGGAGTACGCGCGTCGGGTCGCGACCACGATCCGGGTGGTCCAGGCTCGGATCCCGGCCGAGGAGGGCTCTGCGAGCGCGCTCGCCCGGGTGGCGGCCGCCATCGCCCGCCTCGATGCCGCCGACGCCTTCGCGCGACCGTCCTGGTCGGTCACCGACCCGGAGCCGGCACTGCACGCGAGCCGAGCCCCCGCGATCGACGTCTTCCAGGACAGGCCCGTCGAGATGGCGCCCGTCGAGATGGCGCCCGTCGAGATGGCGCCCGTCCAGTTGGCGCCTGCCCAGATGGCGCCCGGCGACATGAGCGCTGCCGAGATCCCCGGCGTCCAGCGGCCGCTCCTCGAGGACCCGACAGCCGAGGATCGGGCCGTTGGGCACGATGGCACGCCCATTCCCGACTCGACGATCGTCCTACCGGTCCCTCCACCGGATGTGCAACCACCACCGCCCACTCGCCGGTGGCGGCGCCGGAGTGCGGCATGACCTCGACGGGACTCCCCGAGACCGACCTCCGGTCCGCCGGGACCGACCTGAAGAGCGAGCTGTCCGAGCTGTCCCGGGAGCGCGTACGACGGGGCGCGATCGTGCCCTCGCAGCTGGCGGCCTGGGCCTCCGACGTCCACGCGCTGGAGGAGCTCCTCTGGGAGAACGGTCTCGGCGACGGACCGGACCCGAGGTCCCAGCTCGCCGCGGTCGGGGAAGCCGTCGCTGCTTCTGTCGTTGCGCGGGCCCGGTCGGTGTCTGGTGACGTGTCGGTCCGACACGTCGTGGAGCTGGCTCGCGAGGCGATGTCGTCCACCTTCGACGGCTCCGTGTCGGAGCTGCTCGCGGACCGGATGATGTCACTCGATCATCTCGACGGCTGCGACGACGCTCCCCCCCTGGCCGAAGCCGGGGAGGAACGCTCCGGCCGAAGGCCGGGGGCGCGCACGGCGGAGGCCCTGGTCGCCGCGCTCCGGGTCGCCGCGGCCGACTCCTTCGCGGTCGCTGAGACCCTGGCGAAGGAGGGCGACGAAGCGGGTGCCCAGCAGCTGGCGCTGCACGCGGACGCCGCTTCGTTCCAGGCCTATCTGGTGGCTGCGGCCGACCGGGCGGGCGACCACGGACTCACGACCGTGGACCTGCGCTGGGACCTCGCGGCCGCGCTCGAGCTTCCTGCGGTCATCTCGGGCTCGGGACTGGCCGGGACGGTTCTGGATCGGCGCCGGCAGCTGAGCCGGCTGGTGGGTTCAGGGGAGTCGCGTGCGCTGGAGCTGTCGTTCGTGCCCCTCACCCAGGAATGAGCATGCTCGGCGTACCAGCAGCCCTGGCCGTCCCGGGTCTGGGAGTCCCGGGTCTGGGATTCCTGGCCCTCGGTGTACTCGGCCTGGCCGTCGGCTCGTTCCTGAACGTCGTCATCCACCGGGTCCCGGCCGGTCTGTCCGTGCTTCGTCCGGCCTCGGCCTGTCCTGGGTGTGCCCATCCCGTGCGTCCCTACGACAACGTCCCGGTGCTGTCCTGGGCGTTGCTCGCGGGCCGGTGCCGCGACTGCCACGTGCCGATCTCGATGCGCTATCCGCTCGTGGAGATGGCCACGGGGGTGCTCTTCGTGGTCACCGGGCTGCGCTTCGGGTCCTCGACCTACACGCTTGTTGCGTTGACACTGGGCGCCGCAGGCGTCGCCCTGTTCATGATCGACCTCGATGTCCGTCGGCTGCCGTTCTCCATCACCGGTGCAGCGGCAGTCGGCACCGTCATCGTCCTTGGGGCCGATGTGTTGCTGCACGGGACGGCGGTGGTGCACACGGCTCTGGCTTCGATGGTGCTCTGGCTGGTTGTCTACGGAGGCATCTGGTTGCTGACGGCGGGGCGCGGCATGGGGCTCGGCGACGTGGCCCTCGCCCCGGTGCTGGGTCTCGCTCTCGGTTGGCTGGGGTGGGGTGCCGCTCTCGTGGGACTGGCAGGAGGGTTCGTGGTGGGCGCGGTGGTCGGCGTGGCACTCATCGCCTCGGGCCGTGCCGGCAGTCGGACGCAGGTGCCACATGGGCCGTTCCTGCTCAGCGGCGCGGCACTCGGCATGTTCGCGGGCGAGCCACTGTGGCAGGAGTACCTCCGCCTGGTCGGGCTCGCCTGAACGCCGGTCCGGCGCTCCAGCACCCGACGACGCCGCCCATCAGACGCACACAGGGTCACTCCCGACCGCGGCCGTCCACAGGCGCGAGGGCAGTCGCTGTCGGGGTCGGGTGTCTGGGAAGTCTCCCGGACATGACCTCAGCCAAGATGAAGCTCACCGCCCGAAACCCCGAGGACGTGCTGGCCATGGTGCCGGTGGTGCTCGGCTTCACTCCGCGCGACTCGATCGTGATGCTCACCTTCGGTGCGCCGCAGGCCTTCCACGCCCGGGTGGACCTTCCGCCCGGTCCGAGCGATGTCCCCGAAGTGGTCAGAGCCCTCGTCGGGCCTGCAGTCCGCCACGGCGTGCGCCGTGTGCTGCTCGTCGGCTACAGCGACGACCTGCCGTTGGTCGACCTGGTGATCGCCGAGCTCGAGGACGCGTTCGGGCGCGAGGGCGTCGAAGTCGTGACCACCCTGGCGGCCGACGGCTCGCGGTGGTGGGCGCTGCCGTGCGATCCCGGGTCGACCGGGGTGCTGTACGACGTGTCCTCCCACCCGTTCGCCGCCCAGGCGGTGCTGAGCGGCATGGTGACCCATGGTTCGCGGGACGCGCTGGCCGCCACCCTGGCCTCCGATCCGGACGGCGTGGCCGCGCTGACCCGAGCCCTCGCGAGGCTTCCGACACCCGTCCGCCCGGATCAGCGGGTTGCCGAGGCGGCGTGGGCGGTGGGTCTGGTGCGGCGATCGGTCGCTGAGGCGAGCAGGCCGGGCACCGGCGCGCTGGCCAGGCTTCTGGTCGGGCTCCAGGACCCGACGCTGCGCGATGCGGCCTGGCTGAGCCTGAACCGTGCGGACGCCTCGGCCCACATCGAGTTCTGGGGGCACGTGGTGCGGCGGACGCCGACGCCGTTCCTCGCGGCGCCCGCCGCCATCTTGGGGTTCGCGGCCTGGCTGGCCGGTCACGGGGCACTCGCCTGGTGCGCCGTCGACCGGAGCCGGGAGGCGGACCCCCACGACGGCCTGGCCGCGCTGCTGGCCCAGGCTCTCTCGGAGGCACTGCCACCCTCGGCCTGGGACAGCAAGTCTGGCGAGCCGTGGTCCGGGCGGCCGGCGTGAAGGCGGCCGTCGGGGTGAGACAACCGCACCGCCCGGGAGCACTAGGGTGCCTGCATGGGCGAAGAGGTCGATGCGCAGGAGTTCACCCGGGCGGACCGCACCCGGCACCGCGAGAAGGTGCGCCGCTGCCTGGACGTCTTCGCCAGGATGTTGGGCGAGGCCCGGTTCGACACCGACGACCCGATGACCGGGCTCGAGGTCGAGCTCAACCTCGTGGACGAACAGTGCGATCCCGCTCTGAAGAACGCCGAGGCCCTCGAGGCGATCGCCGACCCCGACTTCCAGACCGAGCTGGGCCAGTTCAACATCGAGATCAACCTGGCCCCGGCCAAGCTGCGCGAGGGCGGTCTGTCGACCTTCGAGAACAGCCTGCGCCGCTCGCTCAACGACGCCGAGGAGAAGGCCGCCAAGGTG
>Ga0136611_10002682_pt1 | contig 12410 bp, 12 predicted proteins | sample AntDrymUQ2232306_2_FD_106645 | JGI IMG/M metagenome (GOLD analysis project Ga0136611, IMG submission 106645) | Polar desert sand microbial communities from Dry Valleys, Antarctica - metaG UQ223 (23.06) | ecosystem: Environmental > Terrestrial > Soil > Desert | place: Antarctica: Dry Valley... | reverse complement strand
CGAGGACGGTCCCGCCAGAGGCGAGGGCCGCGGACAGCAACGCCGCCGCGAGGACCGTGCCCGTGCCACCGCGCGAACCGCGGCGCTGGACGACGGGCGCGGGCGGCGTGGAGGTGGAAGAGGCGCTGGGGATGGCCGCGGTCGCAGCGACCGGGTCAGCCGGCTCATACCAGCGCTCAGGTGTGGCCGTGGACCCCTCGTGGCGGGACCAATCCGGGCGCGCGTTGGCATCAGGCGAGTACCGCTGGGTCTGATCCGTCGCGTCGTCCGGCTGCGGATCGCGGTGCTGGCGGGTGTAGGGGTCGACGTGCTGATCATCCATCGGGGTTGGTTCCTTGGGGGCGTTCGGCCGCGAGCGGCGGGATGGGGAGTGGGCTGTCGCTGTAGGTTGGCTGGGCCGGGTTGACCTGCGGCGCCTCGGACGGTGAAGTTTCCGTCACCGCGGGCGACTCGCCGTGCTCGGGGTGACGGGGATCGTTCGGCAGGTGGACCTGGAAGCGCGTTCCGCCGGGACCGCTCTCGACCGAGATCGAACCGCGGTGCATGTCCACGATGGAGCGCACGATCGCGAGGCCCAGTCCACTGCCGCTGCCGCGGACCTCGTTCAGGCGCGAGCCGCGAAAGAACCGCTCGAAGATGTGCGGCAGCTCCGCTGGTTCGATGCCGACGCCGGTGTCGGCGACCTCGATCCGCGCGCCGTCGCCGGTCGCGGCGACCGCCACGGATACCGTGCCGCCGCGTGGCGTGAACTTGAGCGCATTGGCCACGAGATTGCTCACGACCTGGCCGACCCGGGGCGGGTCGTGGCGGACCCGGATGGGCGCGGAGGAGAGGTCCACCAGGAGGGCCACGCCGCGCCGGGCCGCGACGGCGTCGTTCTGCTGGACCGCGGACTCGACCGCAGCGCGCAGGTCGTCCGGGCGCAGGTCGAGCAGGACCAAACCGGAATCGAGCTTGGACAACTCGAGCAGGTTCTGGGCCAGCCAGTCCAGCCGCTCGATCTGGCCCGCGCTCGATTCCAGGAACTCGGCGCGCGCCTCGGGGTCGTCGCCGGCCGACTCGATGAGCAGCTGATTGAACGTGCGCAGGGCGGCCAGCGGTGTTCGGAACTCATGCGACACGTCGGCCAGGAAGTCGCGGCTCCGATCCCGATCGCGCCGGCTCACTTCGACGCTCTCTGCCAGGCGCTCGGCCATCGTGTTGAACTGGAGCGCCAGGTCGCCGAGTTCGGAGGAGCTGGCGCCCAGGGCCGTGGTCGGGACGCGGCTGGCGAGGTTCCCTTCCGCCAGCGCCCGCGACGCGTCGGTCAGCTGGCGCAGGGGCGTGGTGAAACGGCGGGCCAGCGCGGCCGACACGATCACGGCCAGGCCGAGCGCGAGCAGGGCGATCGCGGCCAGCAACCCGCTCAGGTTGGCGATCGCCGTGGCCCGGTAGGTATATGGATTGCCGAGTGTGATCTCGAGCGTGTAGCGCTGCAGGACGGAGCCCGCCCCGTAGTAGTCCGTGACGGCGGTCGGTTCGCGGGTCTGGCCGGTACTGGGTGGCGCCTGGAGCGACATCCGGTATTCGCCGTTGGGCGCCGCGATGAAGCGCGATGCCTGCCCGTCGTCTTGCGTGAATCCGAACCGGATCGTCACGTCGGCCTGGCCGAGCCGGTCGGCGATGAGCTCGCGCTGCACCGGGTCGTTCATCGTCGCGACGACGGCCGGATCCACCAGTCCGTCGGCACCGACCACGGGACGCGCGCCGGCTCGTTCCGCCACGAGTCCCCGCACATAGACGCTGACGGTCGACGAGCGGACCCGCAGGTCCGCGACCTGCTGGTTCGTGAAGTAGTCGTCCAGGCGATTGATGACGAGGACGGTCACGAGCCCAAGGGTCAGGGCGATGACCGCCACCACGGCCATGGTGAGCCTGGCCTGGAACGAGCGCGGGAGCCAGCCGCGCAACCGGACGTCAGCGTTCGGCAAACGCGTAGCCGACACCTCGGACCGTCAGGACGAACGCCGGGAAGGCCGCGTCATCCTCGATCTTTTCGCGCAGGTGGCTGACGTGGACATTGATCGTCTTCTCGTCCTGGTCCAGGGCGTCGTAGTCGCGCAGCAGTTCCAGGAGCTCGCCCCGGGTGTAGACGCGGCCCGGTCGCGAGGCGAGGTGACGCAGGATCTCGAACTCGGTCGGGGTGAGGCTGATCCTCCGGGGCCCGCGCTGGACGCGCCGGCGCTCCAGGTCGATGACGAGGTCGCCGTGACGGATCACCCGGCCTCCGCCGGCGTCCGCCAGCTCGCCGTACGAACGGCGCAGGAGGGCCTTGATCCGGCTCATCAGTTCACGCAGGCCGAACGGCTTGGTCAGGTAATCGTCGGCCCCGAGCTCCAGGCCGATCACCTTGTCCACCTCGTCGTCGCGCGCGGTCAGGACCAGGATGGGCATCTTGGCACCGGCCGCGCGAACGCGGCGCAGGACCTCCATGCCGTCGATGCCGGGCAGGCGGACATCGAGGACGACGAGGTCCGGGGCATCGTGGGTCGCGATCTCCAGCCCTTCCTCGCCGGATCGCGCGACATTGACCTCGTAGCCTTCCTGCTGGAGGGCGTACTGGATCCCGCGGGCGACGGCGTGCTCGTCTTCGACGATGAGGATGGTGGCAGGCACGGCGCCGATGCTACACCGGCTCGCGCCGGGACCCGTGGTACTCTGGTCGCCGCTCGGGCGCCTCGCCACTTCCGGCCCCGCCGGCGAGTCGCAGCCCAACCACCCAGATCCATACGCTGAGGTCCCGATCCATGGCCACCACCCGCCCGACGCTCGCCGCCAAGAACCGTGAGGTGACCGGCAAGGCCGTGGGCCGCCTGCGCCACGACGGCCTGCTCCCGGCGGTGGTCTACGGGCGCGGCATCGATTCGGCCAATGTCTCGGTGGACGCGCACGAGTTCGAGCTGCTGCGGCGGCACGCGGGGCCGAACGCCCTCGTGGACCTTTCGGTCGATGGCAAGAAGGCCCGGCCGGTCCTGATCAACCACGTCCAGGTCCACCCGGTCCATCGCCGTCCGCTCCACGCGGACCTGTTCCTCGTGCGCATGACCGAGGAGCTGACGGTGGACGTGCCGCTCGTGGCGATCGGCGAGTCCACGGCGGTCTCGGAGATGGGCGGCACGCTCCTGCACCAGACCGAGACGGTCCGGATCCGGGCCTTGCCGGACCACCTGCCCCAGTCGATCGAATACTCGATCGAGTCGCTGATCGACTTCGAGGCCGCGATCCATGTGCGCGACCTGACGGTGCCCGATGACGTGACATTGCTGACGGATCCCGACGACGTCGTAGCCAAGGTCCAGCAGCCGCGCGTCGAGGTCGAGGAGGAGCCGGTGGCCGCTGCCGAGGGCGAAGCCGCCGAGGGCGAAGCCGCCGAGGGCGCCGAGGGCGCCGACGGTGCTCCCGCCGAGGGCGCCGGGTCCGACGACACCTAGCCCGGAGCTCAGCCGTCGGAACGGCGACCCTGGGCGTAGAGGATCGGCGCGCGGAAGACGAGCTCGGACGGGTCCAGGGCCGTCAGTCGCTCGCGCAGCCTAGCCAGAATCCGCCGCCGCTCATCGCGGCGCATCTCCTCGAACAGGCTCTGCTCGTCGAATTCGGTCATGAAGCCGAGATAGCCATCCACCGTGAAGGCGAACTCCAGCATCGCCGACTCGGCGAACACGTCCCGGAACCCCGCCGCCCGCAACTCCCCGGCGCCACGCTCGGCGGATGGCACGTCGCCGCACCGGCTGTCGCCTGAGTCCTCCTCGAACCCGAATTCGTCGAGCAGCGCGTCGAACGCTCGGTCCGGCGCGAAGGCGGATCGATCGGCCAGCCAGGTCACGTAGGCGAGTGTGCCGCCCGGCCGCAACACCCGCCGGATCTCGCGCAGTGCCCGAGCGCGGCTGGGCACGAGCTGCAGGACGAAGGACGAGATCGCGAGGTCGAACGACGCGTCCTGGAACGGGAGCTCGGCCGCGAACGCAACCTGGATCGAGAGCCGCGCCCGTCCGTTCCCGTCCAGTCGCTCGTCTGCGAGGAGCTCGGCGGCCTGGACCATCTCGCCTGAGGCATCGATGCCCGTGACGCGCATCGAGGGCCAGCGCTGGATCGCGGGGATGGCCAGGTTGCCGGTCCCGACGCCCACGTCCAGGACGTCGCCGGCGGCCCGGGCCACTGGATCGATCCGTTCAAGCAGGGCCACGGCGCTGGGTGCGAGGACCGGAGCCCACCAGCGCTCGTAGCCTGCCGCCATCTGGTCGTATCGCTCCGCCTGGTCCGTCACCCCACCATCGTGCCACGCGCGCTGCGTCCACCGCCGAGTCCGAACCTCCGAGCGATCCAGGCGACGGCCACGACGATGACCGCAAGCACGAGCAGGATCGGCAGCCACACGATCGCGAACCAGATGCCGGCCGTGGTCAGGCTCTGCAGGACGTCGATCAGGCTGGCCGACGCCTCATCGACCACGACCGCCGGATCCCAGCCCTTCTGGGCGACTTCGACCGCGACGATCGGAACGCGGAACGATGCGGTCAGGGTCGCGAACGCCGCCCGGTCCTGGAGATCCTTCAGCTGCCCCGTCAGTTGCTCGATCTCGCCCCGGACCCGGGTCAGCTGGTTCTGGACTTCGAGGACGTCGGATACCTTGAGGGCCTTCGCGGCGATCTCCTGGAACGCCGTCTCGCTCGAACGCAGGTTGCGGATGCGCGCCTCGAGATCCACGACCTGACCCGTGACCTCGACGGCCTCGGTCCGCTCCGTGACGACCTTCGTGGTCAGGCCGTTCAGGCCGCGCAGCAGGTCCAGCGCATCTTCCCATCGCGCGGCCTGCAGCCGGTACGTGATGGACGCGACGGGCTGGTCGCCCTCGTTCTGGGTCTGCGAGGCGCCGATGTAGCCGCCCATGGCGCGGATCCCGTCGCGCGCCGCCCGGAGGGCGTCGGGCACGCTCTTGACCTCGAGGTCGATCGTGCCCGTGCGAACGATCTTCGCGTCGTCGATGGGGGCACCGACGCCGTCGCGGCCGGTTCCGCCGCCGTTGCTGGTCCGGGTGTTCGTGCCACTTTCGGCCGCCGGAGCCGCGGACGCCGCCGGGGCCCCTCCGGCCGAGCCCCCACCCGAGAACAGGTTGGAGTCTTCATCCCCGACCGCGCTCCCCACGGTGGACAGGCGCTGCGTGCTCGATCCCGCGCAGGCGGCGACGAGGATGGCGATCGCGAGCAGGACGAACGGGGCCCGCAGCGCGGGTGATCGACGTATGGTCGGCATCATCTTGCCCTCCGTGCCTCGCCGACGACCAGCGGTCGTCCGCAGCATCGCCCCGACGCCGCACCCGCGCAACGGGTTCCCGCGGCCTACACTCCGACGATGCCCCTGGACCTGCCGTTCCAGCCGCCGCTCGAGCCGATGCTGGCCAAGGCATCGGACGGGTTGCCGACCGACAACGGCTGGCTGTTCGAACCCAAATGGGACGGGTTTCGGGCGATCGTCTTCCGTGACGGCGACGAGGTCTACACGCAGTCACGCGACCTCAAGCCGCTGGACCGCTACTTCCCGGAGCTCGCGGATCCGTTGCGAGCCGCGTTGCCGGAACGCTGCGTGCTCGATGGCGAGGTCGTCATCGCGGGTGCCGGCGGCCTGGAGTTCGAGGCGCTCCTGCTGCGCATCCACCCGGCCGCATCCCGGGTCCGGATGCTGGCCGAGACGTCGCCGGCGAGCTTCGTGGCCTGGGACCTGCTGGCTCTTGGCGATGAGGACCTGCGGGACGTGCCGCAGGGGGAGCGGCGGGCTCGCCTGGAGGAGGTGCTGGCGGGGGTGACGCCGCCCGTGCACCTCACCCCGGCCACCGGGGATCGAGCCATGGCCGCGGACTGGTTCGATCGTTTCGAGGGGGCCGGGCTGGACGGCGTCGTGGCCAAGCGGCTGGACGGCCGCTACCTGCCGGGTAAGCGCGCGATGCTGAAGATCAAGCACCAGCGTACGGCCGACTGCGTCGTGGCCGGGTTCCGATGGCACAAGAACGGTCCGGGCACGCATATCGGTTCGTTGCTGCTGGGCATCCACGACGATGCAGGCAAGCTGCATCACGTCGGGATCACGTCGTCATTCACCTGGGATCGGCGTGCGGCCCTGGTGGACGAGCTGGCGCCGTGGCGGGAGGGGGCGCTGGTCGCACATCCTTGGCGTGAATGGGCCGAATGGGCCTCGGCCGGTGATGCCGATGCCTCCGGGACGCGGCTGCCCGGTGCGACGTCACGCTGGAACCGCGGCAAGGACCTGTCCTGGGAGCCGCTCCGGGCCGAGCGCGTGGCGGAGGTCGCGTACGACCACCTGCAAGGCGATCGATTCCGCCATGCCACGACGTTCAAGCGCTGGCGCCCGGACAAGCCCCCCGAGGCGTGTCGCTATGACCAGCTGGAGACGACGACGCCCTTCGAGCTTGCGACGATCTTCGGGAGCTGACGCTTCGAGATCGAAGCATCAAAGAGCATCGAGCGCCGAGACGGCTCGCGGTCGGCTCGCCCTGAGCCCCGATCAGGCGCCGATCAACCCGCCGGCTTGCGCGTGCGGGGGGCCCGCACCGGCTGCCCTGAGCGATCGGGCCATTCGTAGCCGGCCCATGGGTCGTGATCGGGATCCAGGGCCGCCTGCCCCGGGCGTTCTGACTCGGGCACGTGGATCAGGTTGACCCGCACGCGATACCAGAGCGACGACCGGCCGCGCATCCCGTCGACCAGGATATCGGCGGGTTCGAGCGCCTCGGCCGCCTTCGGGTGGCGGGTCTTCCAGCGTTCGAGCCCCTCCAGTGCCTCGGCCTTCGTGGCGGCCCGTGAGATCTCGATGATCGGCACGTTCGTCTTGCGTCGGCCGGTCGGCGTCGGGCGCGACCCTTCCCATTCCGTGGGCAGGCCCGCGTTCGGGTCACCGGCAGCGACGGCCGCCGCTCGTTCGCGCGCGACCTTGGGCGGCGGTCCGCCGGCCTGACCCTGGCCCGGCTCGTATTCCGTATCGGGACGACGCTTGCGGGACGGCTGGACTCGCGGCGGCTCCCCGGCCTGCTTCGCGTAGTTCGGCGGCCAGGGCGCGTCGCCCTCGCCTTCCGCCTCGTGCCGTGCGGACAGCTCAAGCAACGCCGCCAGCGAGCCGATCGCGTCATCGATGCCGCCCCCGGGGTCGCCGATCGCCGCGAACCGCGCCGGTACCGTGTGGATCGTGAACGCTTCCGCCTCGACCGTGGGGACCTCGTCCCAGGTCAGCGGCGCGGAGACCCGGGCGTCGGGCATCGGGCGCACGGAGTAGGCCGAGGCGACCGTTCGATCCTTGGCGTTCTGGTTGTAGTCGAGGAAGACGCCCTGGCGCTCCTCCTTCCACCACTTCGAGGTGGCCGCCCCGGGCAGGCGGCGTTCGACGTCGCGCGCCAGGGCCAGCGCGGCGCGGCGGACCTCGGGAAAGGTCCACTCGCGGGCGATCCGGACGGTGATATGGATGCCGCGTGAGCCGGAGGTCTTGGGCCAGCCCACCAACCCGACATCGGTCAGCGCCTCGCGGCAGGCGAGCGCGACCTCGCGGATCTGCGACCAGGCAACGCCCGGCACCGGGTCGAGATCCACCCGCAGTTCGTCGGGGTGGTCCAGGTCGTCCGCCCGGACCGGGTGCGGATTGAGGTCGATGCAGCCGAGGTTGACGATCCAGGCGAGTCCGGCCGCCTCGTCGATCACGATCTCGTCCGCCGTCCGCCCGGAGGGGAAGGTCAGCTCCGCGGTGCGGATCCAGTCCGGCGTGTTGTCCGGTGCGCGCTTCTGGAAGAACGCCTCCTTCGTGATGCCGTCGACGAAGCGCTTGAGCGCCATCGGCCGGCCACGGATCCCGGTCAGGGCGCCATCGGCCACCGCCAGGTAGTAGTTGACGAGGTCGAGCTTCGTGACCCCGGCGTCCGGGAAGTAGACCTTCTGCGGATTCGAGATCGAGACCTCGCGATCGCCGATCCTGAGGACCTCCTTGGGTGTCGCCATGGCGCAACGATAGCGTCCGCTGGATCGAAGCCGCGATCGACGACATCGAAGGTCCCCTCGCCGAAGTCACCCGTCGCGCGGTCGAGACCGAGACGGGTCCACCGCCGCACTGACCTGCAGGACCCGGGCTGGCTTGGAGGTCACGTCCTCCAAGTCGGCGAGGGTGGGCACCTGGTATCGAGCGAGGGTCTCGAGCCCGGCTGCCGGGAGGTAGGCGCGCCCGAGGTCGCCGGTCAGGACGTCCGCGCCTCTCGCGGCCAGCGATCGAAGCCAGGGTCCCATGCGCTCGGCCAGATCCTGGTCGTACCAGACGTCGCCCGCCAGCACCGCGTCCCACCCGTCATCTGTTCCGACCGGATCGCCCTCGGTGAGGTGGATGGAGACCCCGTTCGCGGCGGCATTCAACCGGCAGGCTTCGATCGCGTACGGTTCGATATCGATCGCGGTCACCTCCGTCGCCCCGGCCAGCGCTGCGGCGATCGCCACGATCCCGCCACCCGCGCCCACGTCCGCCACCCGCCGGCCGCGGACCAGGTCCGGGTGGTCCAGGACGTAGCGCGCGAGAGCCTGGCCGCCGGCCCACGGCCAGGCCCAGAAGGGTGGGGGCACCGGTAGCCGTTCATCGGCGAGGGAGGCCGCTTCCCAGAGCGGCATCGACTCGCCGCCAAGGCGCAGGACGATCTCCGGGACGAAGGGCGCTGCCTCCAGGGTGGTGTGCGCGACGATGAAGGCGCGCCGCTCGTCGGGTGTCATCCGGGTACGTGACCCCCGGATCGCCTAGTCGCGGGAAGTCGAGGTCAGCCCGGCAGTTTGGCCGCGAGGACGTCGATCTGGGCGATATCGGGCGGGACGCTGAAGAGATCCGCGGCCTGGGCCATCAGCGCCTCCGCGACCCGTCCCTGGAGATGCGCCTGTCGACCCTCGTCGGAGGGAAAGACGTCGAAGATCCCGTAGCTCGAGGGTCCCATCTTGACCGCGAACCAGGCGATCGTGTCCGGTTCCTCATTGACGAGCGCAAGGCCCCCCTCAAGGAACCGCTCCACGTCCGCTTCCTTGCCGGGCTTCGCCTCGAGGCGCACGAGCAGGCCAACGGTCACCATGGTCAGGGCTCCTTGGGTTCGAGATCCGTCGAGGCCGATCGGCCTCGACCATCCGATGATACGTCAAGGACTTGAATGCGACCGTCTGGTAGCTCTATCGTTGCCGCATTGGCTCTCCGCGGAGGTCGTCTGGATCCCGCAACCGACCGAACGCCACGCCGAAGTCCTCGGCGCGCTCGTCAGGAACTACCAGCTCCGGGGCAATCTCGTTTCCGATGCGCAACTGGCGGCCCTGGCGATCGAGCACGGCCTGAGGATCTGCTCCGCCGACACGGATTTCGCTCGATTCCGCGAGATCGACTGGCACGATCCCATCGCGCGCTAGGACGCAAGGATCAGGCCAGGTCAACGGAGACGCCTACGTCACTCCAGTCCGGCGTCGGGTGCCCCAGGCAGCCACAGCCCGAACTCGGCGCCCTGGGCTGCGGCCGGAGCGGGCTGGGCCCAAACGCGGCCACCCATCGCCCCGATCAGCGTGCGGCACACGAATAGCCCGATGCCCGCCCCGGACGCCTTGCGGACCGCATCCGGTGCGCGAAAGAAGAGGTCGAACAGCTTGTCCGGTGGCTGGTCGCCCAACCCCGGTCCCGCGTCGATGACGCGAACCGCGATGCCGTCGTCCTCGACGGAGGCAACCACCTGGATCGGCGTCGCAGATGGGCTGTACTTCACCGCGTTGCTCAGGAAGTTGCGAACCACCTGCTCCACGTAGAGCTGCTCGCCCAGCACGATCGGCAGGCCGCTCGGGACATCCACGAGGAACGGCCGGTCGGGCGCCCGCATCCGCTCGCTCTCCACGGCCTTGTTGACGGCATGACCGACGAGGACCGGTTCGTCGGCCAGCTCGAGCCGTCCGCCTTCGGCCCGGCTGAGGACCAGCAGATCCTCGGTGAGGCGATGGAGGCGATCCGACTCGGACTCGATGTCCCGCAGATGCTGGCGGACGACCTCCGGCGTCATCGTCTCGTGGCGCTTTCGAAGGATGTGGCTCATCCCGTAGATCGTGGTGATCGGCGTTCGTAGTTCATGGCTGATGACCCCCACGAACGCATCACGGAACGCGCGATCTCGCTGCGCCTCGGCGAACCGGGCGGCGAGGTCCGCGGCCGTGGTGGCCAGCTGCGCGGCGAGTCGCTGACTGGCCGCTTGTTCCTTCGCGATGGCCCGGGTCACGGCAAGAAGCTCCGACTCCCAGCGGGCCCGGGCGTGGATCCGGACCATGAGGATCTCATACGACCCACGTTCCCCGTCCGCGGTGCGGACCGCCGTGCGAACCGCGTTGAGCAGGACGGGCGTCGTCGCGCCTTCCGCCGTGGCCAGCGTGAGGAAGACCTCTTCTACCCGTCCTTCCGCGCGGAGCGCCGGGTAGACGTTCGTCTGGAACAGGATGCGCGACGGTACAGACAGGAGGACGTCGAACGACTCCCCGATGAGCTCGGTCGGCGCGCGGCCCACCAACTCGCCCATGCCCCGGTTCACTGACAGGATCCGGAGATCCTCCGACAGGCGGATCACACCGCCCGGCAGCTCATCCGAGCCGACGTTCACCGAGCGGCTGCGATGCCGGCCTGCTGTCGCTCGGCCAGGTACGTTCGGATCGCTCCGATCGTCTCCTCCGGATGGCTGACGTGCGGGCAATGGCAGATCGCATCGATCATCCGGAACGTGCTGCCGGCGAGCTGGCGGTGCATGTACTCGCCGACCTCGACCGGTGCCACCGCGTCCTGGGTGCACTGCAGGATGAGCGACGGGGTCGTGACCCTCGCCAGATCGCTGCGGTTGTCGGCCCTGAAGGTGATCCGGGCGAACTGGCGGGCCATGACGGGATCGATCGAGCAGAACGTCGCCTCGAGACCGGTCGTCAACTCTGGCCGATCTGGGCTGCCCATCACGATCGGGGCGAGGAACGCCCAGCCCATGGCATTGAGGTCCATCATGTCAATGAGGCCGTCGATGTCGGCCTCGGCGAAGCCCCCCCGATACTCGGGCAGGTCGTCGAGATAGCGCGGCGAGGGAGCCACGAAGATGAGTTCGCTGAACCGCTCGGGCTCGGCGATCGACGCCAGGACGGCCATGACGGCGCTGACCGAGTGGGCAACGACCATGACGTCGCGCAGGTCCAGCGCGCGGCAGATCTCGAGGATGTCCCTGGCGTAACCATCGAGCGTGGAGTAGCGCTCGGGATCGTAGGCCGACCGGTCGGACCGGCCGGCGCCGACGTAGTCGAAGGTGATCACCCGGTGGTCCGCCTCGAACGCCGGAGCGACGAACCGCCACAGGGTCTGGTCGCAGCCGAAACCGTGGGCGAAGACCATCGGCTGACCGTCCGGATTCCCGGTGACCTGGACCGCGTGACGGCGAAGGACCTCGTGCATGGAAGGAGGATACTTCGGCAACCCTCCTGACTGAAGGGTTACCGCTGCGTCCGCGCTCGTTCGAACGGGGATCTGGAGCCGACACTCAGATTCGAACTGAGGACCTGCTGTTTACGAAACAGCTGCTCTACCACTGAGCTATGTCGGCGCCGATCAAGAATAGCCGATGCTCAGGCGGTCGCGGCACTGCCAGGTCGACCAGGTGGGTCTCCCCGCGAGGCGAGTCGTCAAGGTTAGCGATCACCCCTCGGCTCACCCCGCCCGCGGTGCGTGCGCCTCCGCGACGTCAGCGATGATCGCGGCGAGCTCGCGGGGACGCGACCACATGGGCCAGTGGCTCGTCGGCAGGTCGATCCAGGTCACGTTGCGGAGCTCCGGGATGCCGGCGAGGAATGACCACTCGGGGTGCTCCCTGGCGTAGGACTGGTACTGCTCGGCGGTGAAACCCGTGCAGATCATCGTGCTCGGGATGTCGCGGCGGGCCTCGTTCGTGAGCTCGACTCCCTCCCGGATGACGCCACCGGGGACCGGGACGGCGTGCCGGCGGAACGTTGCCATCTGTTCCTCCGTGAGCCCATCAAGGTTCTCCTCGTCCTCGATATCCTTCCAGACGAGCGGCTTCTCGACCCCTTCGAAGTCGGGATCGAGGGCGCCCTTGCCGGGCGCGGTGTCGACGTAGACCATGGCTGCGATCCGCTCCGGGAGCCGGTCGCTGGCGGCGTAGCCCGAGAAGCCGGCCGCGCTGTGGACGGCGAGGACGACCGGTGTGGCTGCCGCCCGGACCGCGTCGCAGATCGCGGCCACGTGGTCCGCCATGGCGATCGATGATCGATCGGCGTCGGCCGAGTCGAGGCCGGGCAGCGTCAACGCGGAGACGTCGTGCCCGTCGGCGCGCAGCGTGT
>Ga0136611_10002681_pt1 | contig 12410 bp, 13 predicted proteins | sample AntDrymUQ2232306_2_FD_106645 | JGI IMG/M metagenome (GOLD analysis project Ga0136611, IMG submission 106645) | Polar desert sand microbial communities from Dry Valleys, Antarctica - metaG UQ223 (23.06) | ecosystem: Environmental > Terrestrial > Soil > Desert | place: Antarctica: Dry Valley... | reverse complement strand
TATTAAATGAAAAATCTTAAATCTTTTGTACTCCTTGTTTTTCTTTTAGCACATCTTACAGAAAGTTTTGCTCAGCCTCTGGAGCAGAATGTAAAAGTTATCGTCGCTCCCGATCACAATAACTGGCTTTATAAAACAGGTGAGCGTGTAAAATTCAACGTGTCTGTACTCCAGCATGGAAACCATCTGAAAGATGTGAAAGTCAAATTTGATTTAGGGCCTGAGCGAATGCCGGCTGTGAAGTCAGATTCCCTTATTTTAAAAGAGGGTGAATTTACAATTGATGGAGGAACAATGAATACTCCAGGCTTTCTACGCTGTATTGTTGTTGCAGAAGTAAATGGCCGGAAGTACCGGGGACTGTCTACCGCAGGGTTTGACCCTCATCTGATCCAGCCTGCCGCTACTCTGCCGGTAGATTTTATGCAATTTTGGGATAAGGCTAAAAGTGATCTGGCAAAGATCCCTATGGATGCAAGAATGACCTTGCTTCCAGAACGTTCCACTGAAACCGTCAATGTTTATCATCTTAACCTGCAAAGCTTCAGGACTGGCTCGCGACTTTACGGGATACTGTGTGTTCCTAAAAAAGAAGGTAAATACCCGGCTTTATTACGGGTACCGGGGGCTGGCATCCGGCCTTATGCAGGAGATATTGCTACATCTGAAAAGGGCGTAATTACTCTGGAGATTGGTATTCATGGCATCCCAGTCAATATGGATCTTAGTCAATATGCTAATCTGGCAGGAGGAGCTTTGTCCGGATATCAGGCGTTCAATCTCGAAGACCCCGATAGGTATTACTATAAAAGAGTGTATATGGGCTGTGTTAGAGCAAACGATTTCCTCACCAGTTTTCCGCAATTCGACGGAACAAACTTAGGCGTAACCGGCGGTAGCCAAGGAGGCGCTTTGTCTATTATTACGGCTGCACTGGACTCCAGGGTTAAGTTTTTAGGAGCATATTATCCTGCCCTAAGTGATTTGACTGGCTACATGCTTGGACGGGCAGGTGGATGGCCACATTTATTTAGCAAGGAAAATATAAACGCCGCAAGTGCGAAGGACAAGATTCGAACTACGGGATATTACGATGTGGTGAATTTTGCCCGTTTTGTAAAGATTCCAGGTATGTACAGTTGGGGATTTAATGATGAAACTTGTCCGCCGACTTCCATGTACGCATCATATAATTTAATCACAGCTCCGAAATCTTTATTTTTATCGTTAGACACCGGCCATTGGACTTATCCGGAGCAAAGGGATATGATGGAAAATTGGCTGCAAAAGCAATTGATCCTGCGATAGTACTAAAAACAGTATAGGGTGATCGCCTTGGAAGACGGTATAAGCTTTTACCGCATGTTTTCACCCTCGCCCAGCAACTCTATGGCTCAATAACTTTTATAAGAGACCCCTGATTAACACGATCTGTTAAATTCATGCCATTAAGTATAGCCATTTCCTCGAGTCTATTATTTAACACTTTATTACTGACTAGCGCCTGCTGTAAAGTGCCTGCCTGGCGAACTGTCTTAATACGCACTCGTTCAGGTAGTTTATTAATCTTTTGAGGATCGGTCAGCGTTCTGAAGTTTTTCATGGTCTGAGAGAAATACTGCGAATAGTTGTTAAAATCGTTCATGGACGAAGCTCCCAGAAGAAGGTAAATATTCGTATTGTGCTGTATGAGATAAATCATCGTTCTCACAGACGCTGCCTGCTGTTGTTGCTGTTGTTGTTGTTGCTGTTGCTGTTGAGGTTTAACGTCTGCGATCATTGCAATCGCATTTAGCCCGTTAACATTCACTTGGCTTGATTCTAATACCTGAAGATTATTTTGCTGTACAACCGAATTAGCTGCCTCCTGAAGCGATGAACCTTGAGCCAGGGTCATCATCATCAGCGCCTTACCATCTTTAGGAGCCATATTTACCCTTTGAGGTGTATTTTCATAATTCCAGTTTGCCGGTATCGGAAACTGAAATTTAAGATCAGGATGATAAAAAACATTGTTTTCCTTATATCCTTGTTTTGGATCTTCACCATAAATTAATCCTTCGATCTTTCGCAGATAACTATCACGGTTTACTTGCGGATTAGTTAAATTTAATTTCTTTTTCCATTCAACCGAAAGATTATTTACAGCAATGTTTCTGTCTCCAGGATTCGGATGGGTTGATAGAAAATCAGGTAACTCACCGCTCCCTGAACCAGAACTTTTTCGCTCAAGCGTATTAAAAAAGCCTGCCATTTCCTGGGCATCATATCCAATTTTTGAAGAATATTCCACACCAAGATCATCAGACTGACGTTCAGCATCACGACCAAATTTTAGAAATAATATACCCAAGCCTTGCGATAGCGGATCAGCAAATTGGCCAAGCTGAGGCACCAGGATCATACTGCCAATTAAACCAACTTGACTTAGAATGGCTTTCGTCTGTTGCGAAACTGTGTGCCGTGCGGTGATATGCCCGATTTCATGACCGAGAACACCCGCGAATTCGGCTTCGTTGTTGAAATGAGCCATGATACCACGTGTGAAATATACATATCCCCCGGGTACTGCGAATGCATTTAGGACATCAGAATCTACTATTTTAAACTCATACGCAAGGTTCGGACGATGAGATACGGCAGCCATCGCTTTTCCCTTTTGGGTGATAAAATCTTGCAGTGGCTGATTCTGGTATAAGCCATATTGCGCAATTATTTGCGGGTCGGCTTCTTTGCCCATGGCGATCTCCTGCGCCTCTGACATCAGCACGATTTGCTTTTTACCTGTTACAGGATTCACAGCACATGAGTTCACCATAAAAACGGAAGCACTCATCAGGCTTACTAGAAGATATCTTTTCATTTTATTTAGTTTAATTATTTCTTAGTATTGTATTGTTAAGCTCCCTTACGTGAGCTCAGACTTTCCATTAATTGTGAGTAAAGGTCATCGCTGGTAGCCTTTTCAGGCTTTAATTTTTTGATTGAAGGGCGTTTTCCTTTGGCTTTCGCTTTGATTATTTTAAGAAGATCGCTTGTATATTCGTCTTTAAACTGGTCGATCTTAAATTTCGAAGTGTATTGATCAATTAAAGCCAAGCCAACGTCGAGCTCTTTTTTATTAATAGTAATATCGGTCGGCGAAAGAATTTCCTCTGATGATCTGATCTCTTCGGCGAACCTGATCTTGCTTACTACAATCACTTTATCCAATGCATGCAATACACAAAGATTTTCGGTACTCCTTAGTACAAATCGACCTATACCCGCTTTTTTGGACTTTAACAATGCCTGAAGCAGAAGTGCATAAGCTTTTCTTCCCTGCGTTTCCGGCTCTGAATAGTACGAGGTCTCGTAATATATCGGGTTGATCTCGTTAAGGCCAACAAAATTTTCCAACTCGATCATTTTTGATTTGGCAGGACTTGCTTCCTCAAAATCCTTTTCATCTAGTATTACGTAATCGTTGTTAATTGCATAACCCTTAACAATCTTTTCATAAGGAACCTCTTTACGGGTTTTTTCATTGATGCGCTGAAATTTTATCCGCGAATGATCCCTGCCATCCAACATGTCCAAATCGATATTGCTTTGCTGAACAGCTGAATACAGCTTTACAGGAATGTTTACTAATCCGAAACCTATCGAACCCTTCCAGATTGCCCTCATAATATCAGATCCATTTTCCTATCAACATCGCATTCATGAAATGGTTTGATTTATGGAAAGTCACCGTTCTGCCGGATCTGTTTTTGCCGATCATATCCGGCTTTTTACCGGGTTATGTATTTGTTTAGCCTAATAAGTATTGGCTGCACATCGCCTAAAAGCTACTTTTGATCAACAAACAAATGAATAATAGCAATGAAAAATGTAATTACTTTAATAAGTGCGCTTCTGGTTTTCTCAATAACAGCCAACGCTGACGGCATTGGAAAAAATAAGAAAAAAAGGAACAAGGAATATTACAAGGTTGCAATAGCACAATTAGTAACGGGCGATGAGGATGAGGATGCCCCTTTGGAAATAGCCTATCTGAAAGCAAAGAATGCCATGGTTCCTGTTGCTCCGTTTGAGTGGGCTGCTCCCTTGGAGACAGCCCCGGGGTTTTTAAAAACTTTAAAGGCAAAGAACGCATTTGTGCCGGTTGCACCATTCGTATGGGGTAATTCTTTTGAAGAGGCCCCAGAAGTTCATGAAACTGCTGAAATCAAAAATATCAAGCATTTGTAGAATATTCTACAACTCCCTTATCCAGATATTTCTGAAACTTATTGGTTCACTTGGATCGCCATGGTCCTGCAATTTAATAGGACTTGCCCCATGCTTTTTGTATGAAGGAGCTCCTATATAAACTGTTGCTCCTTTAAGTTCTATATTATTCTGTATCAGAACGCCGTTATGAAGCACAGTAACCCTTGCGGCACTTTTTATTGAGCCATCCTCCTTAAATAAGGGCGCTGTCCAGACAATATCATAAGATTGCCATTCACCGGGTTTTCTGGATGCATTTACAAGAGGAATAAACTGCTTATAAATACTGCCCGCTTGTCCGTTGCTGTAAGTGACATTATTGTAAGAGTCAAGTATTTGTAATTCATATCCGCTGTCGCCATTACCTGTGGATGCGAGAAACAAGCCACTGTTGCCCCGGCCTTGTCCTTCTCCCGTGATGACGGTAGGAATCATCCATTCTATATGAAGCTGATAGTTGGTAAATGATCTTTTAGTCTGAATATTTCCCGTACCTTTTTTAACAGTGAACATATTTCCTGCAACAGTCCATTTAGCATCGCTGCGATCTTTAGCCGATAGCCATTCATTCATATTTTTCCCATCGAACAAAACTATGGCATCTGCCGGAGAGCTTAATGGAGTTGCTGGTGGCGCAATTACTTTCGGAACAGGTGTCCATACTTCGGTATCTTTTGGATTTTTGCTCTGGGCGCTGACAAGTATTGCCAAGGTGGATAAAACAGATGTTAATAACAGGATTCGTTTCATGATTTAATATTAATATTATGCAATATAAGTAAAGAGAGTACTATCATCAAAAAACTTTATTTTTGTTTCATGGGCAATATTAAACAAAAGGTGAGTTTAGAAGGGGTTCGCTTCTTTGCCTATCATGGATTTTATCCAGAGGAGCAGACCCTCGGTACGGAATTCATCGTGGATATTGATACAGAGCTTGAGGTCTATACGGCAGGAGGAGACGATATATCGAATACCGTCAACTATGAGAGACTTTTTCAAATAGTATCTGAAGAGATGAAAACTCCCCGAAAATTAATCGAAACAGTTGCTCATGGCATATTGCAGCAGATAAGGCATGAGTTTTTAGCAGTCAAGAATATCCGTGTGATTATCCGGAAAATACACCCTCCACTAGGTGCTGATGTTGGAAATTCAGCTATTGAGTTAACCTTTAACCGATGAGATGAATTTTAATATAATAACGGAAGCGGTATTTAAAAGAATATCTGAGATTGTGGGTTGGGAAAATGTTCTCACTCAGCCAGATGAGCTTGAAAAATATTCTCATGATGAGACTGAAGATCTTGTTTATTATCCCCAGGCTGTTGTAAGACCGATGAATACTTTACAAGTGTCGCAGTTGATGAAGCTTTGCAATGACCATATTATCCCGGTAACACCGCGCGGGGGCGGTACGGGATTGAGTGGAGGAGCGCTTCCGGTGATGGGTGGGCTGTTAATTTCATTGGAGAAATTCAATAAAATTATAGATATAGATATCAGGAATCTCCAGGTCACGGTTGAACCTGGAGTAATTACGGAGGAACTTATGGATGCGGTTGCAGAAAAAGGTTTATTTTATCCCGTAGATCCTTCCAGCAAAGGTTCATGTTTTATCGGCGGGAATGTTGCCCATGGCAGCGGCGGGCCGAGAGTGGTAAAATACGGAACCATTCGGGAATACGTTTTGAATTTGGAGGTAGTTCTGCCAAATGGCGAAATAATTTGGACAGGTGCGAATACCCTAAAATATGCCGCCGGGTACGACCTGACGCAGTTGATGATCGGATCGGAAGGCACGCTTGGTATCATTTCGAAAATAGTTTTGAAGCTGATAACTAAACCCTCTCAAAGCTTGGTGATGTTGGCCTCATTTGCCAGCAATGAACAAGCTTGCACAGCGGTATCGGCAATATTTATTGCTGGTGTAACTCCTTCGACCCTTGAATTTATGGAGCGCCGAGGGATAGAGTGGGTAATTGAGTATGATCGTTTTGAGTTTGACCTGAAACCGGGAACAGAAGCCTGTTTAATGATCGAAGTTGACGGAAATGATTTAGATGTGTTGATGACTGAGGCAGAAAAGATCAACGAAGTGCTTGAAGCAAATGGATGCACCGATGTGCTTTTAGCGGATACTTTCTCACAAAAGGAAGCCCTGTGGCGGATGCGACGAATAATGCCTATGTCAGTTAAATCGAATTCGGTCTATAAGGAAGAAGATACGGTTGTTCCTCGTGCCGAATTGCCCAAACTTATCAAAGGTATCAAAGCTATAGGCGCACACTTTGGCTTTGACTCTGTTTGCTACGGGCACGCAGGGGATGGTAATCTGCATGTTAATATTATTAAAGGCGCTATGAGCGACGCAGACTGGAACACTAAATTGAAAGAAGGCATCAGGCAGATCTTTGAGCTTACCGTTTCATTAGGAGGAACAATTTCCGGAGAGCACGGCATAGGTTCTGTACAGAGAGAATTTATGAGTATTAAATACTCAGAAGTACATCTGAATTTGATGAGAGGTATTAAATTGGTATTCGATCCAAAAGGCATACTCAATCCCGGAAAGATATTTTAGATATGGAGATTTTAGAAATTGATTTAATAACGATGCTCATTTCCGTTTTGTGCGGAAGCTTGATTGGAATTGAAAGGGAATATCAAAACAAGTCTGCAGGTCTTCGAACCATCGTACTGATTTGCCTTGGATCAACCATATTTACAATGATCTCTCAACGAATTGGTGGCAGTGATGATCGCGTGGCTGCAAACATCATTACGGGGATAGGTTTTATCGGCGCCGGAGTAATATTTAAAGAAAATTTCAATGTTAAGGGCTTAACTACTGCAGCAGTGATCTGGATCTCCGCTGCTATTGGGATGGTCATAGGTATCCAAGAATATAAATTGGGATTTATTTTGTCTTTTATAGTACTGGTAGTGCTGGGAGGATTCGCAAAGCTTGAATTTTTAATAGATTTTCTAAACCATAAAAGAACTTACAGAATTACTTTTATGGACGACAACCTCCAGAATATTTCCGCTTTAATTGAAATGGTTAAGAAAGAAAAGCTGAATGCTTCGGTTAGACATCTTTCAAAGACGAATAACCGCTTATTAGTTAATTTTGATCAGAGGGAATAAAAAATACTTTCAGACCTTAACTGAAAAGCTCATCATTAAACCTGAAATTCTGGGGATTGAACACTAAGCGCTTCAAACGAATGCATCTTTATTTTTTGATATTCAGGGATAGGGGCGGATTTATTTAGTTGATAGTCATAAGTAACGCACTGAGTTAAGCCCGTGGTACACATCTCTTCTTTGCCGTTAACTTTTTTGACAAGAATGTATTCAATGTCAAAGCTGCTATTACCAATGCGGGAAGTCCGCACATAGGCGTAGATCTCATCTTCCAAAACGATTGGCTTTATATATTCGATCTCAGACCTTCTTATAATAATACCAATTACACTCCAGTCCCATTTTACAACTTCCTTCCAGTAAATTGACCTTGCCATTTCAAAATAAGTGAGATAAATAGCATTATTTACGTGGCCGAATGCATCTATATCCGCAAACCGAATTGGGATTAAGGTTTTGTAATGATAACCCTTGATAATGCACATGTCAATTTGTCGTATATAAATAAATATAAATGCCAAAACGGCCGCTAATTATCTGGTATAATATATTAGTAACAGGGTGGTACAGCTATTGTTCTGACCTTTGAGAAATAAATAATTATTAATAGGAGGATAAAATATGACACTAGTAAAATTCACCAACGCACCAATAAATGGAATTCGAAAATCAGCTTATAAAGACGTTTTAGGCTCTTTATTTAATCCTGAACCCTACCTCTCAGGGAATTTAGTTTCACGTAATCCTGCAGTGAATATTGCAGAAACCGAAACGGATTTCCATATTGAACTTGCTGCTCCGGGGTTAAGAAAAGAAAATTTTAAGATCAATATCGACAAGGAACAGTTAATTATTTCCGCAGGGCACGAAAATGATCCCTCTGAAAATGCTGCAGCGAAAAAATATAATCGGAAGGAATTTAATTTCAGTTCATTTTCCAGAATATTTACGTTGCCTGAATCAGCCGATCAAAATAATGTTCTCGCAGAATATAGTGATGGAATTTTATTCATTACCATTGGTAAAAAGGAAGAGGCTAAAATCCAGTCCAGGGCAATCTCAGTTAAGTAAGTTTTTAGGTTTGTTGATTAGAAGGGCGGCATGTTTATCAGGCTGCCTTTTCTTTTTTTAATCCTTCTTCGCAAAAATTGTAGATTTACAACATGCAGAGAGAAATTTTAGAAAACAAGCGGAAAGCACTAAAAATAAACCTGGATAAAGCTATCTATGGAACTTTTGCTGAAATAGGAGCGGGTCAGGAAGTAGCAAGAAACTTTTTTACTGCCGGAGCTGCATCCGGAACAATTGCCAAAACCATGTCTGCTTACGATATGGTATTTAGTAACTCCATTTACGGAGCAGAGGAGTCTGGAAGATACGTTTCTGAATCGCGACTCGACAAAATGATCCGGCATGAATTCGGCTTACTCGCCGAGCGTCTGGATGGTCCCCAGTATGAGAGTAGAACCTTTTTCGCTTTTGCTGATACAGTTACAACGTTAAATTTTAATAAAACTAATGATCCTCATGGCTGGCTTGGAATTCGTTTTCAGCTTACCCCCGGGGGGGAACCGAACGATATTGTTTTTCATGTGAGGTTATTAGACAGCGACTCAAATCTTCAGCAAAACGTGTTGGGAGTGCTTGGCGTAAACCTGGTTTATGCCGCTTACTATTATAATCACGATGTGCAGGCGATGATTGAATCTCTTGTAGATAATTTATCGGTTGGATCGGTAGAGATAGATCTTATCAGCCTTAGCGGACCTCAGTTCATCACGGCGAACGATAGACTGGTTAATCTTTATCTGATAGCCAAGGGATTTTCAGGAGCAGCGATATTTGATCAGGACGGACAGGCCAGGCAATCCAAAGATGTACTTTATAAAAAAGATGTCATGATCCTCCGTACTAAATTCGGTCAGAAGTCTACGCCCAATTTTGATCTTTTTAACCGGGCTGTTGAACAGTTCAAAAGATCACAGCAGGTGAGCGACAAAAACATCGTTGTACTTATTGAAATTTTGATGACCAATTTTCTTGATGATAACACAGAAGTGGGAAATGAGGAATTAGAAAAATTTGCGGCGCGTGCTGAGGAGCTTTGTGCAACCGGAAACTATGTAATTGTTTCAGATTTTGCACGTAATCATAAACTGGCACAGTATCTTTCGAGATGTAATCCAAAAAGTGTTGGAATCTCAACGAATATTGCCAATCTGAGAAATATTTTTAATTCAGAAAATTACGGTGAGAATTACACCGACGAGCTTTTAGCTTACATCAGCGATCTTTTTAGTAAAAAAGCCAGGCTGTATGCATATCCGTACCTTGATAAAAAAAATAACCAAATCATTACCACCCGCAATATGCCGGTTTCAGAGCAAGCTAAGCACTTGTTCGAGTTCTTAATTCAGAATGGATATATTATGGATATTGATGATTATGATACGAAGGACGTGAAAACGGTGTAGTATCGCTAATAATCGGTAACTGTTAATCGGGGGGTTGTCCTTGCCTGAATATGTTGACCTAAAATAGAGGTTTATATACACTAAACCAAAACAAGATGGCAACAGTAACGGATTATGAGAAATTGACAGTTCGACAACGTCGGCAACGTTATTTTAATGAAACCTTCAAGCGTTTAAAAGTAAGTGAGTTAGACCGTAATATTCTAACAATAGCCGAGCTTTGCAGGGAATACCAGGTAACCAGGGCAGCGGTTTACAAATGGATCTATAAATACTCGCCGATGCGCAAACGAGAGGTCAGACAGGTCATAGAGCCTGAAAGTGAAACAAGAAAGGTACTGCTTTTAAAGCAGGAGGTTAGTGAGCTGCAGCGGGTTATCGGGGAAAAACAGCTTAAGGTTGATTTCCTGGAAAAGATGTTCGAACTGGCGGAAAAGGAATATGGCCCGGATTTTAAAAAAAAACTTACCGGCAGGCCCTCTTTTGGTACTGGTCAAACAAAGAACAGCACCACATGAAGATGAATGCCTTGTATCGGGTGACAGGCACCAGCAAACAAGCTTTCCATCAGTATCTGGATAGAGAGATGCTGGTCATGGAAGAGCAGCAGCAACTATTGCCAGTAATGAGCCAGATACGGGCTGATCATCCGCGTCTTTCTGCCAGAAAAATGTATTTGTTACTACAGCCGATCAGCATGGGTAGGGATAAGTTTGAGCAATTCTGTTATGGATATGGCTTCAAACTGGCCGTAAAAAGATCCTATCACCGGACCACAGATTCGCTGGGCGTGACCCGGTTTGAGAACCTGATTACCAGTATGGAGTTGACAGGTGTAAACCAGGTCTGGGTAAGTGATATTACCTATTATCGCATTGGTGAGCGATTCTATTATATCACATTTATCCTTGATTTGTACAGCCGTTTCATTGTGGGCTATGCTGCTTCAAATAGTTTGCTCACCAGTCAGACAACTATACCTGCATTAAAAATGGCTTTAAAGTTACGAAAGCCTGATCCCGGACTGATCTTTCACTCGGATGGTGGCGGACAATATTACAGTAAAGCTTTCTTAGCAATTACACACGGAAGAATCAGAAATAGTATGTGTGAAAGTGTATATGACAACGCCCACGCCGAACGGATCAATGGAACGATTAAAAACGATTACCTGGTTTATTATGCTCCACAAAATTATCCCCAACTAATTACCCTGACAGCTAAAGCGGTAAGCATGTACAATAGTTACAGGCCTCACTCGGCACTGAATAATAAGAGTCCTTCAGATTATGAAACCCCAACACTTATTAACAAAGAAAAAAGAAGCAAAAAAGAAAAAAGCTGTGGAAATATGGAAAACTCTATCGATTTTACCACATTCCCACAGCTACAATAACAATAATAATAATATGTTTGTATTCCTTTAAAAACGGTCAACCTTATTCAGGCATTGACAGATTGACCACTGATTACCGATCACCGATCACCGATCACTGTGTCTTATCCTGACAGTGTCTAAAAAATTTCTCACTTCCTTTCCCTGTGTAAAACTTCCCATAAACATTTTCTTCTGATAACTTATATTTACCATCGTATATAAATATGAGTGAAGAAATAGAAAATACAGACCCGGAGAATACTCCATCCGGCGACGAGGCCGCACACAATGTTATTTCCCTTTCCGGATTATATGAAAACTGGTTTTTAGACTACGCATCGTACGTTATTCTCGACCGGGCAGTTCCTCATATTCATGACGGGCTAAAACCTGTGCAGCGCCGTATTCTCCATTCTTTGAAGGAGATGGATGACGGACGCTTCAATAAAGCAGCCAATGTGATCGGGAACACCATGAAATATCATCCGCACGGAGATGCTTCCATTGGCGATGCGATGGTGCAGATAGGGCAAAAGAATTTACTCATTGATACCCAGGGAAACTGGGGCGACCCTGTTACCGGGGACTCAGCAGCTGCACCAAGATATATCGAAGCAAGGCTTTCCAAATTTGCAAACGAGGTTGTTTTTAACCCGGATACTACCGAGTGGCAATCCAGCTACGATGGGAGAAACAAAGAACCTGTAACGCTTCCTGTAAAATTTCCACTTCTGCTTGCGCAGGGCGCTGATGGCATCGCGGTTGGTTTGGCAACCAAGATCATGCCTCACAACTTTGTCGAACTTATCGACGCATCGATCGAAGTTTTAAAAGGTAATCGACCGGATCTACTGCCTGATTTTCAAATGGGTGGCATGGCCGACTTCAGTAATTATAATGAAGGGATGCGCGGGGGCAAGGTGAGGGTACGTGCAAAGATCGTAGAGCGCGATAAAAAGACCCTAGCCATTACAGAGATCCCATACACCACCACGACCGGAGGGCTTATCGACAGTGTTATATCAGCTAACGACAAGGGCAAAATCAAGATTCGGAAAATTGAAGATAATACCGCCAAAAATGTAGAAATCATCATTCATCTCGCGCCGGGTATCTCACCCGACGTAACAATCGACGCTTTATACGCTTTTACT
>Ga0136611_10002680_pt1 | contig 12410 bp, 12 predicted proteins | sample AntDrymUQ2232306_2_FD_106645 | JGI IMG/M metagenome (GOLD analysis project Ga0136611, IMG submission 106645) | Polar desert sand microbial communities from Dry Valleys, Antarctica - metaG UQ223 (23.06) | ecosystem: Environmental > Terrestrial > Soil > Desert | place: Antarctica: Dry Valley... | reverse complement strand
CGCTTCTCCGAGTTCGGCGCCATGAAGTCTGCCGGTCTGGAGGTCTACCAGGACGGGAGCCCGTACGTCATGCACCATAAGGTCATCGTCGTGGATGACCGCTACACCGTCTTCGGTTCGTTCAACTTCAGCGACAACGCCGCCGATGACAACGATGAGAATCTCCTGATCGTGGACGACCCCACCTTCTCCCGCGCTTTCCTGGCCGAGGTAGACCGCATGGTCACTCTCGCCAAAAATCCCGTCAGAGCACGGTGACATTCACTCGCCGCTCGGTTCTCTCCCTTCCCCTCGTCGCCGCCGCCTGCGCTTCCGGCGACCCCGTCTCCGGGGTTGTCGCCTATCCCGAGCGCTCCCTGGAGTACGCCCCGCTCTTCCTCGCCGCGAAAGCCGGTCTGTATGCTGAGCCCCGGCAGCGTATTGCCCTCACCCAACGAGTCTCGGGCCAGGACGTGGCCGCCAGCGTCGTAGGCGGCTTTGCCGCCGCCGGCGCGCTGGCAATGCCAGACTTCATCCGCGCTGTCGCGGATGGGGCACCGTTAATCGCTATCGGCGCCCTCACGCGGCGACTTGATTGCCATCTCGTTGTGCGAAGCGGCTTTGTCAGCCCAATCGCCACGCTCGCTGCCATTCACCTCGGCGATTGGCGCGGCCAGCGAATCGGCCTGGAATCCGGCCCCAACGGCACCGAGGCATTCATACGCTTCGTCTCGCTAAGGGGGCAGCGTAACGCCCGCCCAACGCCGCGCCAGCTCATCTCACTAGAACCGCTCAGCGGCGAAGCCCGCTGGAAGGCCTTCGAAACCAGCGAAGCGCTTACCGCAGCGCTCGCAGATCATCGCGTGGAAGCGTTCATCGGTCGCCCCTACGCCGTGGCGCAAACGCTCACGCTCGGCAGCGGCCTGCTCGCGCAGACCTTTGCCGGCGAGGCAGAGAGTCCTATCCTCACTGCCCTCCCCACCATCCTCGTCGCTCACCGTGACCGGCTATCAATCCAGCCAATCCTCGCGCCACTCGTGAGTGCGTGCGCTCGCGCCGCCTCCGAGTTTTCAGGCGCAAGTGTAGGTGACGCCGCCATGCGCGCCATGCCCGACCGGGACGGGCTTCACATCTCCCTGGCCGCGCGTCTCATGTCAGGCGGCGCCGTGCCTAGCGGCGCCTTCGCCGCTGACGGCAAGCTGCCGCTTGATGCAATTGAGCGTTACGTTACGCTCTCAGCCAGCGCCGGCCGCACGCTCGGGCTGAACCCCGGCACGCTCGCCACCACGCGCTTCAGCGGGTAAGCCGCCAGTAGCACCCCCACCCAGCAGATCACCCCCGCCAGCAGCGAGGACTGCGCGAACCCGGCACGCACCGCCGCTTCCTGCTCTAAGGCGGGCACCGCGCCAGTCGCCAGCGCCGCCGCCAACCCCGTTGCGGCTACCGCCACGCCCAACGTGTGCCCGTACTGCCGTGATGTCTCCAACATCCCGGACGCAAACCCACGATACTCCCCCGCCAGTGCGCTCATGATCCGCGTATTGTTCGTGGTCATGAAGCAGCCCGATCCGATCCCCATCCAGAGGATCAAGATGAACGCGCGCCCGTAGGTGATCCCCTCACCCGCAAATCCGAGCGCGGTCAGCCCGCTCGCCACCATCGCAAGCGACGCCGGGCACAACCAGCGGCTATTCATCCGATCGTACAGCCAGCCTCCTACCAGAGTCATCGCCGTCGTGGACGCCTGCATCGTCGTCAGCAGAATTCCCGTCTGCACCGGCGTCAGCCCCAGCCCGCGCTGCACCAGAAACGGCACCGAGAAGACCGCCACCATCATGGTCATGTGCAGCACAAGATTGGCCCCCACCGCCGATGTAAACCGTCCATTGGTCAGTTGCCGCAGTTCCACTAGCGGTGACTTCACTCGACGCTCAACTGCCAGGAACATCAGCAGCAGCAGCAGCGCCACGCCGTGCATCGGCACATGCCACGCCCAGCCGTCCTGGAACGTCTCCGGTCCCTCATGGAAGTGGCTCAGCGAGACCGATGCCACCGTCAGTGTCATCAGCAACAGCACCGCACCCGGCCAATCTAGCCGCGCTTTAATTACCTGCCGCGTGTCATTCCCCATCTGCAGCGCCAGTACCAACGAGACCAGCCCTGCCAGCGCAGCCGAGAAGAACGCCCAGCGCCAGTCCAAATACTGCACATAGAGCGGCGCCAGCGCCGTACCCGCCATCGCCCCGGTAGAAGACGCCATCGTCACAAGTCCCACCGACCAACCGCGCCTCGCATCGCTCACCGCCTCTGTGATGATCGGCAGGCTTGTCGCCGACACCATCGCCGCGCCGATCCCTTGCAGCGCCCGCGCGGCTAGCAGCAGCCAGAGCGTCGGCGCCAGCCCCGCCAGCAGCGCCGCCACCGTCCCTATCCCTATGCCAATCGTGAATAGCCGCCGGTGCCCCACCATGTCGCCCAACCGTCCAGCGGGCAGCAGAAATGCCGTCAGTGGCAACAAATACGCCGTCATGACCCAGCTGGCCTGCTCCATCCCCACCCCAAACCCCGCCGCAAGCGTTGGCATCACCACCGATACCGGTGAGACGGCAAACATCACCAGAAAATACCCGGTTACTACCGCGGCGAACGTGAGCTTCGTCCTATCCACTAACGCCGAGTATATCGGCGGCTCCCAGAGGCGAGAGCTCCGGTCACCGCCTACAATCCCCTACTTTGGCTGCCACAACACTTCCTCAGCCGCTGGCATTGCCCGACGCGCCATCGCCCCCCGTGCCGCCTTCTGAGACCGGTGTTTCAAAGACCCCCCGCTTCACCATCGCCGCCTTTATCGTCACCCACTTTGTCCATCACATCGGCACCGGCGGCCTTTCACCCCTCTTGCCGCTTATTCGGGACAGTTTCGGCCTTGACTACACCCGCTCCGGCTTGCTGCTTTCGGCGCAGGGTCTCTCATTAGGGTTTGGCCAGCTGCCCATCTCCGCGCTCGCGGATCGCGTCAGCAAACGCCTCATGATTGCCGTTGGCCTACTCGGCGTCGGCATCGCGGGCATCGGCGTCAGCTTCGCCACCACCTTCTGGCAGCTCGTGCCACTTCTTGCCGTGATGGGAATCATGGCTGCTACCTACCATGCACCCGCCGCCTCATACCTCGCCGGGTCCTTCGGTGTCGCGGCCCGCGGGCGAGCCCTGGGAACGCACGTCATTGGCGGCGCACTCGCCTTTGCGCTCGTCTCACCCATCGCGCTGGGTGTCGCTAGCCTGACCGGCTCATGGCAGACCGGGTTCCTGGTGCTGTCTATCTTCCCGCTAATTGGCGGGCTGATGATGCTCTACTTCATGTGGCGCCAGCCCGAGCAAGTCGTCACGGCCACATCCACCCAGCAGCGTGAGCAGGTCAACGCGTTGCGCGCCTTGCGTGACATCGGCCCGCTTGTCGGGGTCGCGCTGGCCGAACAGCTGCTGACCGCAAGTATGTTCGCCTACATCCCGCTCTTCCTGGTTGACCGGCACGGCGTCTCCATCCAACTAGCCGGTCTCTCTATCTCCCTCCTTACCGGTATTGGCATCATCGCGGCGCCCCTGGGCGGCGCATTGTCTGATCGCTTCGGTCGCGCCCCCGTGCTCGTCGCCGCCACAGCCGTCGTCGGTCCCCTCATCCTCCTTCTCACCTACGTCCCGTTCGGCTGGGCCATCGTCGTCGTACTGCTGCTCTTTGGCCTCTCGCTCAACGCTCGCATGCCGGTGCTCGAATCACTCTTCGCCGACGCTATCCCCGCCGGCCGCCGTTCCACCGTCCTCGGTCTCTACTATTTCCTCGGACAGGAAACCTCCGCCGTCACCACGCCACTCGTCGGCCGCTTGATTGATGAAACCGATCCCATCAAGGCGTTCACCATCATCGGCATCATTGGCACCGCGCTCTCCGTCCTCCTCGTCTTCAACCGCCAGTCCCTCCTCCGCCCGCGCACAGTCTAATTCCCTCTCTCTTTGGAGAAGGTTAGAGTGAGGGCAGCCTCACCCTCCAGAACACCATTAGGAGATCTAGATGCCTCAAATTCCCGTCGCGCTGCAGCTCTACTCCGTCCGTCAGGACGCCGCCCAGGACCTCCCTACCGTCTTACGGCAGGTCAAAGAGATGGGCTACGACGGCGTCGAGTTTGCCGGGTATTACGATCGCACCGCCGCCGAGCTACGCATCCTGCTGGATGACACGGGCCTCCAAGTCGCCGGCACCCACGCCGGTCTCAAGACCGTGCTTGACGATGAGCTTGAGCGCACCATTGAGTTCAACCGCGCCATCGGCAACACCAACCTGATCGTGCCCGGTCTCCCGCCCGAGCGGCGCGCCTCCATCCAGGCATGGAAAGAGACAGCCCAGTTCTTCACCGATCTGTCTGAAAAGATCAAGGCGCACGGCATGCGCGCCGGCTATCACAACCACGGCCACGAGTTTCAGGAGTTGGAGGGCCAGCTTCCATGGGACGTGCTGGCTCAGAACACACCACCAGACTTTATTCTGCAAATCGACCTCGGCAACGCCATGCACGGCATCCCCGATCCCGTTCCCTATCTGGAGAAGTATGCGGATCGGGCAATGACCGTCCACGTTAAGGATCGTGACCCCAACAACGATAAAGCGTTGCTCGGCGAAGGCACTGTACGCTGGGATGATGTCTTTCGCGTCTGCGAGCAGAGCGGCAAGACCGAGTGGTACATCGTCGAACAGGAGAGCTACGCTTACCCGCCGCTTGAGTGCGTCCGCCGCTGCCGCGAAAACCTCCGCAAGATGGGGAGGTGAACCCCTGGCCCGATGAGCGGGTCGTCGTCGTCACCGACGACCCCACCGCCGTTGAGGCTGCCGTCCTTCAGCTCGAAAACTGGGGAGCCAGCCCCGCCGTCATGTTCGAGCGCGGCCGCGCCCTCCGCGCTCTACATGTCCGGGAGCCCGACCTCGTCGTCTTGGACTTGGGCCGGTCCCCCGAAGCCACACACAGCCTTCTGATATCGCTAGAAGAGGTTCAGAAGGTCCTCCCAGGCGCCGTCCACCCCGCCACACTTGTCGTCTTGGCGGAAGGCCCCACCGCCCAACGCATTGGTCGCGATGCCTGGGCGCCGCTCCTTGTCACGCCCCATGATGATCCCGACCGGATGCGTGCTGCCCTCACCGCCGCACACCAGGCCACCATTCCATCACCACTACCGCAGGTCGCAGGCGCCGCTTCTCCCGCCTTTGTACCTCCAACCATTGCGGCGCCCGCCGGCGCCGGCCGGGCGGCCTCCATTGTTCCCGTGGCCGCTGCCCTCCTCATAGCGGGCGTCAGCGTCTGGTTCGCATTCCAACAGGCGGCCTCAACCACCCTGTCTGTTACTGACCCAACGAAATCTCCTCTCTCCACTGCAGGTATCGCCACACCGCCCGCGTCCCTCGCAGCCGCCGCCCTACCCGCCAGTCCAGAAAGCCCCGCAAATTCGCCTGACCCAACCCCCACCGCGGCCGCCGCGGCGGCCGCGGCAGTAGCTCCTACCTCTATCCCGGCTCAAGTCGCCGCCTCCACCATCCAGGCGCCCGCTGCCACAACAACGACAGCCGCGCGGACGGCCCTCTCGTTAGCGACAACCGGGACGCAAAGCGACGCATCTCCAGCTGCGACGCTCATTCCATCCAACGCCATGATCGCGTCGAGTGACCCCGCCCGCGCACTACCAGCACCGACTACCGCTGGGTTCCCCATCACCGGTTCCCGCTGACCTGACGGCACAGCTCCTGCTCTCCCACAGCGCTAGCGGAATCGCATGAGCTGGACCAAAGCGCGCGACATCGTTTGGACCGCGCTGGGCGTTGCCGGACTGTTCTATGTAGCCGGCTCGGTGCTCTACCTCGTCGCCAACGGCCTGCTGTTGCTGACCCTCGGCGCGCTGCTCGCGTTTGTGCTCTCGTCCCCCGTGGGTTGGCTCCAACGCCGTACGGGGCTGAGCCGCGGTCCTGCTTCATCCATCGTCTACGCCCTCCTACTGGTAGTGCTTGCAAGTCTTGGCACGTGGGGCGTTTCTGCGCTCGGCACGCAGCTCTCGGCTCTCGCCGCCGCACTCCCCACTTTGGCCCAGGACGCACAGGAGCGTGTCCCCGCTTTGGAAGCAGACGTCCGCGCGTTTGGCCTCACACTGGACCTCTCCCTCCTGCAAAACCAGCTCGTCAATGAGCTCCAGCGCGCCGGCGCCACACAGGGTATCGTCTGGGCGGGCGCCATCGGTGTTACCGCCATGAACACTTTCCTGGTTCTCATTCTGTCCTTCTATTTGGTCGTAGACGGCAGCCGCTTGGGCGAGGCGGCCGTCGCGGTGGCCCCCGTACGCGTCAAACCCTATCTCCTCTTTGCCGAGAAGACCCTGCTCCGCATCGTGGGTGGCTACCTGCGCGGCCAGCTTGTGATGGGCGCCATTGTCGGCACCGGCACCTTCCTTCTCTGCCTCGCCCTCGGTATCCGCTACAGCCTTGTGCTCGCGCTGCTCGCGTTCTTCTGCGAGTTGATGCCCATGATCGGCCCCGCCATCATGGGCATCGCCGTCGCCCTCGCGGGGTTCGCTCAATCTCTCCAATTGGCCACCGCCGGTGTCGCCCTGTACTTTGCCTTTCGTACCGCCATCGTCTACGTGATCGGCCCGCGCATTATCCACCGTACGGTTGGCGTCCATCCCATCGCTACCACCCTCGGATTGGTCCTGGGCGCCAAGCTGCTCGGCATCTGGGGCGTCTTCTTCGCCGCCCCCGTGCTCGGCTTTGTTTTCGTCGCCATTGAGATCATCTACCGTGAAGTGCGGACCTACCGCCAGACCGCAACGGAGCGAGATGCCTTCACCGAATCCGATCAACCTCCCGCCCTCTCAGACGCCACCTAAAGCGTTTCAGTGCGTCCGTTCCACCACTCCTCTTGACAAAGCGCTCCGCTAAGAGGGACCATGGGAACATATGTTCCAAGTTGAGAGTTTAAGCGGTCCCTGGCGTCGGGTTGAGCGCCGCGCCACTAACGGCCAGGTGCTGGACTACGTTGTAGTAGGTGCGTGTACGCACTGCGGCCGCGGCGTAGACCGCGACTTTCCGCTGGAGTATCAGCTCATCGATGGCACGCTGCTTTGCCTCGCATGCGCTCAAGCCAGCACCGCGCCTGCTCCAACCTCACTCACGCCGTCGGCCACCAGGACCGGTACCAAAGGGGATTAGCTGCCCGGCGCCACGCGCACGGGAGCTGGCGACACCACCGCGCCGCCCGACGCCGGACCTGCGCAATGTGGGTGATACGGCAAGCGTGTCGAAGGGTCGAGTGCAAACAGCTCGCCTTCGTGAATCGCCTGCCGGCACGCCGCACAGCCTGTTCGCCTTCCAGCAGCCAGGATCTGCCAGTGAGCGCCGGCAATCTTGTGCGGTGAGACCATCATCGCCACGCGGAATCAGCAAGTACTGTGCCGTCACCGGCTACCGCTGGCGTGTCGCTGTCGGTGACGGGCCTGCCGTCGGCGCCGCTCGCGCCGTGTGGCCAAAACAGGTGCTAGGCGACCACAACCCTATGCCCCGCTCGCGCGCGCTCCGCTGCGCCTGCCGGAACAGCTCCCGGTACTTGTGCGACGATCCCACCGTCAGTTCGTGCGCAAACCCCTGAGCCACCTGCTCAAAGTTCACCTGCCGGCCATCAGGCAACCAGACAAAACGCAGCAGCCGGCTGAACACATCCTTGTTCGGCTGCGACTCGTCAAGCTCCAAGAACACCGTCCGCCCTTGAACCATCGCCGCAATAGACGCCGACGCTTCCCGCCCGAAGCACTCCACAGGCCGGCGTGGATCGACCGCCTCGGGCGTATCAATCCCAATCAGCCGTAGCCTCCCTCCGGGCGACACATCGAGCGTGTCGCCGTCCACGACGCGCTCCACGCGCGCCTCCTCCAAACCTCCCGGCATGACCGGTGGCGTCGGTTGACTTGTCGCTGTTCCCGACGCAGGCGTTCCGGCACGGGGTCCGCCATCCGGCGGCCGCGCCGTCAACTCCCCCCAACCGCACGCCATCGACAGTGCCGTCATGGCCGCCGGGGCGACCAGTCCCGCCGCCGTCCCTATCCAGCCCCTCCGCGTCGCCATCGCCGCTCGGTCGCGCAACTTTCGTGCCTACTGCGTTTCGACCCGGCGAGCTGGCTCACACTGGTTCAAGCCGCTGACGCGGTACCGGCGGAAGCTCCACGCTGATCCGGTCTCCCGGCCGTACCTCGCCTCCGGCCAGCACGATTGCCATCACACCTGACTTCCGGATCAGCTCCCCGTGCTCGTCACGCCCAAGCACCGCCGCCATCAGCCCCGGTTGCACTTTGTCCAGTTGAGCGCACGGGTTGCGAAGTCCAGTCACCTCCACCACTGCGGTCTCGCCAACCTGCAGCCGCGCCCCGACCGGCAGCCCGAGCAGATCAACCCCCCGCGTCGTGACGTTCTCCCCCATCCGCCCCGCTTCCACTGCAAACCCATTAGCCGCCAGGTCGTCGTGCAGCTCTGAATGAATTAGGTGCACCTGGCGCAGATTTGGCTGGCCCGGATCACGCGCCACTCGCGACCGGTGCCTTACCGTCTTCCCCAGGTGCGCGTCCCCTTCTACCCCCAGCCCTTCCACCAGCAATATGACCTCCTGGTTGGGCTTACCCATCGTATGTGTCGCGCTGCGACTCACCGCCGTCACTCTGCCGTCCATCAAGCCCATTCTCCGGCTCTCAGGATAGCGTGGCGCCTACTCCACCGGCAGCTTAAACTGCACGATCATCGGCGTGCCGCTCGTGCCAGTGTTCGTGCCATACACCGTCAGGAGACCCAACGGGCCGCTGCTCACGACGCTGCGCGTGGCGAACGTCTCTCCGAGTATGCCGTTGGGAACGGTGCTGCTCACAGTCACCATCGTCGCCCGCCCCCCATCCACCGACTTCGTCGTGTGACTTATCCGAGCCAGCAGAAGCTGTGGCACGTAGAGCAGCGATCGCGCGCTGTTGGTCACAAAGATCGGTACGAGTTTCCCGCCGCTAGTGATGACTAGCTGGACCGGATCAATATCGCACCAGGTATCCGACGCGAGCGCCGCCGGCGCTGTCGCCACCGTCAGCACGCCCGCCACTACCGTCGTTGCTGCCGCAATAGTGCTACGTAATGCCGTTCGCCGCCGCATTGCTGTGTACTTCCTTACAGCTCAGGATTCCGCGCAACCGTTTCCTGTGGATACGTATTCCAGTAGGAACTGGTGACGGCCAGCATACTGCGCTGCTGATGCGATTGGGAGTGCAGACGTCACAATGTGACGCCCGCTACGTTCTACAGGCCGCTCAAGCCGCTAATGGCGGTCCGGCACGTAGCCTTGGCGTAGCTCGATAGGCGGCTGCGACTTCCGGCGGCGCGCCACCAGGTTCAGCATCTCCACCAGGACCGAGAACGCCATGGCGAAGTAGATGTACCCCTTAGGAATGTGCTGGTCAAGTCCCTCCGCCAGGAGCGACACCCCAATCAGCAGAAGGAAGCTCAGCGCCAGCATTTTCACCGTCGGATGCTGATTCACAAACCCGCTTATTTTCCCTGCGGACAGCAGCATGATTGCAATCGCGATCACTACCGCCGCAATCATCACCCCAATCTCGTCCACCATACCCACCGCCGTGATCACCGAATCAAGCGAGAAGACGATGTCCAGGACCAGTATCTGCGCAATCACCGAGGCAAACGACGCCCCGACCTTGGCTGACGCGTGACCCTCTTCCCCTTCTAGCTTCTCGTGAATCTCGTACGTCGCCTTCGCCAGCAAGAAGAGACCCCCGACGATCAGGATCAGGTCTCGTCCCGAGATCTCCTGGCCAAGCACCGTGAAGAGGGGCGCCGTCAGCCTGATGATCCAGGAGAGTGAAAGCAACAGCAGGATACGCGTGATGAGCGCCAGGGACAGTCCCACGGTTCGCGCACGCTGCTGCTGATCCTCCGGCAGCTTGCCTGCCAGGATAGAGATGAAAATCACATTGTCGATCCCCAGCACTATCTCCAGCGCGGTCAGCGTCAACAACGCCACCCAAATATCCGGGGAAGACAACCAGCTCAGATCCACACTCTTTTCCTTCCAGCGGCGCTCACCGGCGTAAGCCGGACCTCACCACCGTACCACCTTGCGAGCCACACCGCTGTCCTAGAAACTGCTAGACCCTCACCGTGTACCGCCTCACGGGTTAGACCGTACCGAGCACCCAACCCTCCCACTGTGTCGCAATTGCCAGTACATCATCCGGTGTCAACGCTTCCCTGCCCGCCGCGTACTCCGCTGCCGCTTTGATGAGCGCTAAGCGCCGGATCTCGCCATTGCGGTCCATCCCGCTGGACGGCGCCGTCCCGGACTGACGCGGCGCCGGTGTTCCGCGCCCCCCGCTACCTGGCCGCGCAGCTAATTGCTCGAATGGATCGTCTTCCGCATTCGCGAAGTCAAACCCGGCCCCGTCGACATCACCGCTTCCGCTTCCACTTCCGCCTTCCCCGCTACCGGTGATCTTGACGTCATTAATGAACTTTCCGCGCGCTACTTCCAGCTCCACTTCGTCCCCCTCCACCGGTCGCAGCGTGGACTTGCTGTACTGGCTGAAGTTGAACCAGCGTCCGCCGATTTTCAGCCCTTTCTCATTTGCCTGTTCCACCGTCCCCCGGATCTGCTCGGTAGTCCCGCCCTGCCCATACGACATTGCCATGCTGCCTGCTCTTTCTTGGTTCGTTTTCTAAGCCGCCGTTCAGCCATTGGTCACACGCCGGTCACTCACTGAACGCGCGCCGGTCAGGCGGCGGCTTTGGGCGTGCCGGTATCGCCACTGCGATCGCCCCGGCGCGGCGAGTCCTCACGCGCCCGCTGCGCGTCCAACCGGATCTCGCGGCACACGTCACACAACAGGGCGTCCGGCAAGTCGCTCCAACCGCCCGCTGCAGGCGCATACCGCCGCCCCTGATAGAGCGTCACGTCTTGCTTCCCGCAGCGCGCGCAGGCCGTCCCTTGCCCGGCCCGCCTCGTCTGCCACCCATCAATCGGCATACGCGCCGTTAGAAGTTCTTACTTGGACAAATATCACGCAAGATAAGTACTAGCACACCACACGACCATGCGGAAATGGGAGCGTCAATGACCATCGACCCCATACTCACGAGCGATCATATTTTCATCGAGCTTTGACCGCCGCCCTTTTGTCCCTTGTCGCAAGTTCGCAACGCGCCCACCGTGGGAGCCGCCTCCTGCAGGGCATGTAAGCGGATACTTCGACCTGCTATGAGAAGCAATTCAGGCAATCTCGGCCGCGGCGTTCAGCGCCTAAGCCGATGGATCGTAAGCGTCCTTGCGACCGCTGTAGGGACCTCGCCCTCACTGTATTCAGCGCCGCCCCCGGCGCAGCGCAGGACATCGCGAACTTCGTCCAGACCAGAACCGGTGCCTAACAGCTATCGGCAGGCATGTACGGTTGGAGGTTCCATTTCCATGTGACAGCGACCAGGTTCACCTCCGTTCAGATAGGCATCGCTGAAGCCGGTACCTATTGTTCTCCAGCTCAATGCGAGTCGATACTTCCTATAGCGATCAGCCTGACGACGCAGGGCGGCATGGAGCGCCGCTAGACTCGCCGCGCTATGGAGCGACTGGCCGACCCGTTCGCGGTCATCGCCCTGATCATCGCCGTCATCGCGACCATCATGCTGGTCCTAGTGCTATGGGACACTTGGCAGTATCATCGACGCCCCCGCTAATCCGGCCGGTCTATCCCTCCCATCTCGCCGGGCGACCTACGCAGAGATGGGGAGGATCCTCGCGACGATACCGACCGCGGCGGCGAGCCAGATAAGTCACAACGGGGAGAGGTGGTCGGTGAGCCAGCGACGCGGAGCCAATACCAGCGCCACCTTGAGCGACGCGATGTCGAGATGTCCGCCTGTTATGGGCGCGTGCAGCGCGTCCGTGGCGCGGTAGTCCAGTGTGAATGGTGTGCAGTCCAGATCCGGCATGCGGTAGTCGAGCAGGATCACGTCAGGGATCAGGCGCTCCAGCGCGCGCAGAGCCTCCGCGCCCCCGCGCGCCGGGGTGACGAGGCAGCCCTTATCCCGCAGCAGGTCCAATACGGCATGCCGGATGCTGTCGTCGTCTTCGACCACAAGCTCGTGCGAGCGGTTCATTCGTCCGGCAATCCTAATGCTCCCCGCAGGATGCCGGTGCCCGGCGGCGATGGTCACAGTGTTGCGACCGCTGCGCGCCCAGCCCCGCAGCGGTGCGTACACTCGTTGGGTGGACTCCACACGGGAGGCGGCGCCCGGCCGGCACACCGTCGGCGCCGCGGCCGTCGCAACACTGGATGCGGCGGCGCTGGACGAGGTGTGCCGGCTG
>Ga0136611_10002679_pt1 | contig 12411 bp, 13 predicted proteins | sample AntDrymUQ2232306_2_FD_106645 | JGI IMG/M metagenome (GOLD analysis project Ga0136611, IMG submission 106645) | Polar desert sand microbial communities from Dry Valleys, Antarctica - metaG UQ223 (23.06) | ecosystem: Environmental > Terrestrial > Soil > Desert | place: Antarctica: Dry Valley... | reverse complement strand
TAATCCGGTCGAGTGTTTAGTTTTATTGAAGGAATTCGATGACAAAAAAAGCAAGATGGATGTAATTGAATTGAAGCATTGAAATATTTACAAACGATAGCGCACCTTTTTTCTTTTCAATTCGGCATCTTCATTCTCGAAATTCTGCAAACGCATCGAAACGTCCGCCGTCATTTGTAAGCCTGATTGCCTGCCGTTCCGGAGATGAAAGTAGCCTGCCGCCGCAATCATCGCCGCGTTGTCGGTCGAAAGATGTTTGGACGGAAAATAAACCGGCAATTCGAGTTTTGCGCCAATCCTTTCCGCCGCTTCGCGTAATGCGCCGTTACACGCGACTCCGCCCGCGACGATTAAAGTTTTCGGCTGAAGCTCGCGCGTCATTTTTTCCATCGTTCCGATTAAAGATTTAACGACCGTCGCTTGAAAACTCGCGGCTAAATCCTTTATCACCTGCGTCGGCGTTTCGTTTTCACGCAAAGGTTCGATTTCATTTTCCCGAATGTAACGCGAAACCGCCGTTTTCAATCCGCTGAAACTGAAATCCGGTCGCCCGTCGGAAATTTTTGCAATCGGAAATTTAACTTTTCCGCCGTCGCCTGTCTGTGCCAATTCCTCGATCACGGGTCCGCCCGGATAACCGAGTCCGAGCATTTTCGCCACTTTATCAAACGCTTCGCCCGCCGCGTCATCGCGTGTCCGCGAAACGACTTTATATTTCCCCGCTTCGGGAACGAAAAATAAATTCGTATGTCCGCCCGAAACAATCAGAGCAAGCGCGGGATATTCGACCGGCGGATTTTCAAAAACGACTGAAAAGAAATGCCCTTCGATATGATTAACGCCGACAAAAGGAATATCGAGCGCAAAAGCGAGCGCCTTGGCGTAACAAACGCCGACCAGCAGCGAGCCGACCAGTCCCGGACCTTGCGTGACGGCAATAGCGTCAATGTCCTTGAATGAAACTTGTGCTTTTGCCAACGCTTCTTTAACAATCGGTTCAATTTTTTCGAGATGTTCGCGCGAAGCCAATTCCGGCACAACGCCGCCGAACGGTTTATGCAATTCGATTTGCGAGGAGATAACCGAAGATAAAATCCGGCTGCCGCCTTCGATAACCGCCGCCGCCGTTTCGTCACACGAACTTTCGATGCCTAAAACCAACATAATTCAATTGTAGCTCAAAGCAAACGAGAAGTAGGAAATAAGTTGTGACAATTGTCAAATTTTACCGTTCAAAGCAAAAACTATATTTAATTTCGTCATTTTTTTCAGGAGAATAATATATTATGAGTTCACAATTGACAGGACTATTTCGGACATTAACTTGGGCGGAATTTTTGGGTCCGCAACCGTCTTCCAATCCTAATAATACGCTGGCGAGAACGGTAACATTGGCATCCCAGCCCAATTTTACATTTAAGTCGGAAGGTAAGGACGCAGCGAAAACTTGGCAACTTAACGATACAATAACCATCGCTATTACATTTGATTCGGCAAAAAGCTGGAAATTGCCAGCGGTAGATTCAATGTCACAGACGGAGAAAGACAAACTACTAAAACATGAGCAGGGGCATTACAATCTAGTTGCTCTACTGGCAAGAGATATGTTTATTGAATTGATGCAGGTTAAGGCTGTTCGCTCATCTACCGCAACAGGAGCATTAAAATTATGTATTGATATTCAAACCCGCTACAATAGCATTTCGCAACCATTACAAGTGTTGTATGACAGCAAGTCAGAAACTGATCACGGCAGAGATGCCGCCAAACAAACCAAATGGGACGGATTTATCAATACTGCCTTTACGCAGGCTCGTGTTCCGCAAATTTCGGCACCTGACGGAGCATCCTATAAAGAAGAAATTTTAAGCGTCCTGAGAAATAACGGCATATCAATTTAGTAGCTTTTCTTTTCACGTAAAAATTCGCGTTTTCTTTTATTGAAAACGCGAATTTTTACGTAATACTAAGGTCACGCGAAAATTACACCGAAAAATTTATTGTCGCTTCTTCTCGATTTCCGCCGGGCTTTTAATATCGCCTTCGGTTACCGAGCCTGACAAAAATACAAAAAATAAGATTGCCGCGATTATTACAAATCCGGCGACGCTTAATAACGCCCAAACAACGCCGCGATATGATTTTGCCGTATCTTCCCGAACCACTCTGTCTTCACCGTCAACATTGATTACATCTTTCGACATTCGTTTTCTCCTATCAATCTTTCTTACTAATTTATAATCTCTACGGCTCAAAAGCAATAAGTAAATGATACTTACAAATTTTCAATGTATCTAGTGTTTTTGAAAATTTAATCCGCCAATAAAATAAAAAAGTTATTTGCCGGGAGCGCACGCATCCTGTGTGTGTTGGACGCGAAGCGTTCAAAAGCGTTCGAGTAAAATTTAATTCGATTTTGTGCAAAGACTTTTACGCTGCGAAGCGCGACGCAGCACGCTAAGGATGCGTGCGCTCCCGGCGATGTCATTTTTTGTTAAATTTAATCTTCAAAGACCACAAGGCGGGATTCCAAACATCGCTTCGCGTCGAACCACAATCATCGAATCAAACTATTGGAATGATTGATAAAAAACGCGCATTTTTGTTTTTCCTTCCAAATCGGCTAAGATAAAAGGATGAGTCAAGTTGAAGAATTCTCAGGCAGTCTGAGTGAAGGCGAAATCGTTGAACCGATGATGCAGATTCCTTCGGAACTGCCCGTTTTGCCGTTGCGCGATATTGTTATTTATCCGTTTATGATTGTGCCGCTGTTCGTATCGCGCGATAAATCCATCAAAGCCGTTGACGAAGCATTAACGCAGAATCGGATGATTATGCTTGTTTCGCAGAAGGACGTTGATAAGGAAGAACCCGTGCAGGAAGACCTTTATAAAGTCGGCACGGTCGCCGTTATTATGCGGATGCTGAAACTGCCCGACGGTCGAATCCGCATTTTAATTCAAGGGCTTTCACGCGCCAAAGTTGATTCGGTAAAAGCCGGAAGCGATTATGTGAAAGCGCATATAACGCCGGTTTCCGAGCCGCTCGCGCCGGAAAATTCTCTCGAAGTCGAAGCCTTAGTTCGCAATGTGCGCGGTTCGATGGAACGCGCCGCATCTCTGGGGAAAAATATTTCACCCGAAGTTTTGGCGATTATCGCCAATTTGGAAGATGCCGGGCGACTTGCCGATTTGTCGGCTTCAAATCTCGAATTAAAGGTTGAAGACGCGCAGAGCGTTCTCGATATTCACGATCCGGTTCCGCGTCTGCGCCGCGTCAACGACCTTTTAAGCAAGGAAATTGACGTGCTGACCGTTCAGCAGGAAATTAATACGCAAGCCCGCGCCGACATCGACCGCTCGCAGCGCGAGTATTTTCTGCGCCAACAGCTTAAAGCGATTCAATCGGAACTCGGCGAAGGCAACGAGCTTTTTGAGGAAATCGAACAATACCGCGACAAAATTTTAAAGGTAAAAATGCCCGAAAATGCTGAGGAAGAATCGCTTCGGCAACTCAAAAAGCTCGAAAGAATGCACCCGGACACCGCCGAAACCGCAACGCTTCGGAATTGGCTCGACATTATGACCGAGCTTCCCTGGTCAAATGCTTCCAAGGATAATCTGAATCTGAAAAAGGCGGAAAAGATTTTGGACGAGGACCATTACGGTTTGGAACGGGTGAAGGAAAGAATGGTCGAAGCGCTCGCCGTTCGCAAATTGAAGAAAAAACCGAAAGGCTCGATTCTTTGTCTGGTCGGACCGCCCGGAGTCGGCAAAACTTCTCTGGGACGTTCGATTGCGCGGGCTTTGAATCGTAAATTTATCCGTCTGTCATTAGGCGGTTTGCACGACGAAGCCGAGATTCGCGGGCATCGCCGGACATACGTCGGCGCGATGCCGGGCAGAATTATCCAGGGAATTCAGCAGGCGGAAACGAATAATCCTTTGATTATGCTCGACGAAATCGATAAAGTCGGCGCGGATTTTCGCGGCGATCCATCGTCGGCTCTTCTGGAAGTTCTCGACCCGGAACAAAATTCGAGTTTTCGGGATAATTATCTCAACGTGACGTTTGATTTATCGAACGTGATATTTATGACGACCGCCAACGTGCTCGATACGATTCAGCCCGCTCTGCGCGATAGAATGGAGATTATTTCGCTTTCCGGTTATACGGAAGAAGAAAAACTCGAAATCGCGCGGCGGCATCTCGTCCCGAAACAAGTCGAGGAAAACGGACTCTAAAAAGAAGATATAAAATTTGACCGGAAAGCATTAGCGAAAATTATCAGCGAATATACGCAGGAAGCCGGACTTCGCCAGCTTGAAAGAGAAATCGGCAAGGTCAGCCGCAAAGTTGCCAGAAAAAAAGCGGAAGATGAAATCAAGTTCGAGCCGGTAAAAGTTACCGTGCAAAATCTGAAAACCTTTCTTCGCTCGCCGAAAATTTTCCCGGAAGAAGCGTTGAAAAAAGACGAAATCGGAATCGTTACCGGCTTGGCGTGGACGGCGGTCGGCGGCGATATTTTATTCATCGAAGCGTTAAAGACGCGCGGAAAAGGCAAACTTCTTTTGACCGGGCAACTCGGCGAAGTAATGCAGGAATCGGCGCAGGCGGCGTTTTCCTACGCTAAGGCGCGAGCCAAAGAACTCGGTATTAACGAAGAGGATTTTGAAAACTTCGATATTCACATTCATTTACCCGAAGGCGCGATTCCGAAGGACGGTCCGAGCGCGGGAATTACGCTGGCAACCGCGATGGTTTCCGTGCTTTCGCAAAGACCGGTGCGGAAGGATATAGCGATGACCGGCGAGATAACTTTAAGAGGCAACGTCCTGCCGGTCGGCGGAGTCAAAGAAAAACTCTTGGCAGCGCGACGGGCGCATATTAAGAAAGTTATTCTTCCCGAACCTAATCGGCGCGATCTGGAAGATTTACCTCAGGAAGTTTTAGATGATTTGACATTTATATTTGTCGAGAACGTGCGGCAGGTTTTTCCGGTAGCGCTTCTGGAGAGCAAAGCGACGGTTGAAAATGCGAAAGCACGAGCGGCGAAAAAAGTTTGATAAATTTGGTAAAAACGGCTGATAAATATCACAAATTTTATTCAGCGAAATCATAAAAGCCAGATTTTATCGGCACTTCAGACATTGACAAGACCTTTTTTAATGTGTTAATTTGAGAAAGTTGTCGCTTTCCTTTATTATAAATAAACACAAAAGGAACTTTTTTATAAAACGAGCGTTAAATTTTTAACGCATATTCAGACTTAGGTCGTTCTACGAATTCGCCCTAACCCCGAAAATTATCATAAGGAGTATAGACGAGCTTAATGAAAACAACCATTTACAAGGTTTTAAGTTTAACCGCATTTATATTTTTCATTTCTAATTCTTTTGCTTTGGCTCAAATCACCAGTTCGAGCGCGAGCGGAAGAAACGGTAACAAACCGCAGGAAGCCGAACAAGCCGAAGCGATTTTAAATAAAATCAGCAGCGATGCCGGAATTTATTTTAAGCAAGGTCTTTTGAGTTTGAAAGACAATCGTCGTTCAGACACCGGCGAGCATTTTAATAAATCGGTCGAAGTTTTTCTGATGTCGGGCGTAAACGTCCGCGCCAGTCAAAAACTTCAGGATTGTTACAGCCAATTAATCGAAACGATTTACCGCATCGAATTTCCCTCCGATGCTCAACTACCGCAAATCCGCAGTCTTTCGGCGACGTGCAGTTGGAATATCGAAAACGGATTAGCCGACGACATTGCTAAAATTGTCAGACCCTCAAACCAACTAAAACCGACTGCTGAAAACGCACTTATCGCTTCGGCGGTAACCAATGGTTCTGTGCCGAATACAGAGGTGCAAATCGGTTTTAACGATCAAACATTTGAAGTTTCGCCGCTCGATGAACTGGCAAAACTCGAACTTACGCCGGAAGAGCAGCAAGTTGAAAGCGATCCGGTCGCACAGCAGCAACTTCAATATGCAATGGTGGCGGTTGCCAATAAATCGCTCGGATTCAGCTTTCAGGTTCATCCGATGATTCAGCAGTTTGTCAATTACTATCGCGGACGCGGACGCGGCACGATGGAAACCGGATTGTATCGTTCGGGAATGTTTATGCGAATGGCTCGCCGCATCTTTAAAGAAGAAGGCGTGCCGGAAAACGTCGCGTGGCTCGGACAGGTTGAAAGCGCGTGGAAACCGACCGCTATGTCGTGGGCTTCGGCAAGCGGATTGTGGCAGTTTATTCCCGGAACCGGAGCGCGTTTCGGTCTGCGCCGCACGGCTTACGTTGACGAGCGCAACGGTTTTGAAGGCGCAACCCGCGCGTCGGCTCGTTATTTGAAATTCTTAGCTAACCGTTACGGCGGAAATTGGGAACTGGCGATGGGCGCGTATAATTGCGGCGAAGGCAATGTTGACCGCGCGATTCGCCGCGCCGGAGTAGCCAATTTTTGGGCGGCGTATCCGTATCTGCCGCAGGAAACGCGCAATTACGTTCCAAATATTTTAGCGACGATTTTAATCGCCAATAACCCGCAAAGTTACGGATTCGGTCATGTTCGCCCCGCGCCGACGCTAATGTATGACCAAATTCGCGTTCCGCCTTCGACCGGATTAAATCTGGTCGCGCAGGCTTCGGACACGAGCGTTCAATATCTGCGTTATCTGAATCCTGAACTTCGCACGAATATGACTCCGCCGGAGCCTTATATCGTTCGCGTTCCGGCTGGTAAAGCCAATGAAGTCGTCGCTTTATTCAGAAGAATTCCGGCTTCAAAAATCAATAATTCCAATCTGGCTAATTCGGCGGCAGGCGAAACCTGGCAAACGATTTCTAATCGCACCGGTGTCAGCGTTGACCAGTTAATGGCGGCAAATCCGGGAATGGCTGCGCCGAAAGGCAAAGTTTTCGTGCCGCAGACCGGGAATAATGTCAGCAATATCGTTTATTCCCGCCCGACAAACGCGCCGACTTCGACACAGACAAGTAATGTGAAAGTTGTAAAAGCACTGTCAGGCGATACGGTGGCGAAAGTTGCCGAACGCGCCGGAGCGAATGCAACCGAAGTTGCTAAATTTAACGGATTATTGCCGAATTCGGTTTTACCCGCCGGACGCGAAATTAAAATTCCGTCGAAATAATTTTTCGTAAATTCATATAAAAAAGCCGTGTCTGATTTTTCAGATTCGGCTTTTTTATTTTTTAAATGATTACACTCTGAAATAAAGTCTGCTTTAATTTAATACAATTTCTGCTAAAATTTCCCCCAAAATTCACTTATTTCAACTTAATCTTCCAGGCATAAGATTTGCCTTTCAGCCGGTTAAAATCAAGGAGAAATAATTATGCAAAATACGCCGAATCCAGATGTCAATACGCCGATTACAGACGATAATTCCGGCAATAACAATGACATCGAACAAATAAACGATAATAATAGCGGAAACGAAAATGAGGAAATTCCGCTTCCGCCCGATGCACAACCGAACGCTCCGATTGAAGAACCTCCCGACACCCGAAAGCCTCCGATTGGTGAGAAAAATAACGAACCGAAGCAACTTGTCTGATAATTTAATTTTGGTAGTGAACTAAATGCAATACTTTATCGGAACGATTTTGCTGGGAGCGCACGCATCCCCAGCGTGCTACGTCGCTGAAAGCGGCGTAAAAAGCGTTTCATTTCTCGAAACTCGATTAGCACCGTTTATTCGCGCTCTGCGCTCAGCACGCAGGGATGCGTGCGCTCCCAGCGATAAAGCTCTTTTTTTCAATAGCCTAATTAAAATTATGTTCAAAATCACTTTCAGTTCACTACCTTAATTTTTAGCTTTTCGCCAACTTGACAAACATTTCAACTGTAACTAAACTTGTTACAGTTATGGCGGCAACAAGTCAATTTTCAATCGCGGTACACATTTTGACGATGCTCGCAAAAACGTGCGACGAGCGTGTGAAATCCGAATATCTGGCAAAAAGCGTCAACACCAATCCGGTCGTTATCCGGCGACTTTTATGCAATTTGCAGGAAGCCGGTTTGGTGATTTCGCAAGTCGGGGCAAGTGGCGGAACCTGTTTGTCGAGATTGCCGGAAAATATAAGATTGTCCGAAGTTTACAAAGTCGTTTCACCGGGCGACATTTTTTCGCTGCATTCAAAAACGCCGAATCAGGATTGTCCGGTCGGGAAAAATATCGAAGCGATACTGTGCAGATTGCAGAAGGAAATTGATAAAACCATCGAAGAAAAACTTGCCGAATATACTTTGCGCGATGTGATTGCGATGGTCGAACACCCGAAAAACTAAATTTTTTAAGCGTATCTGTATCGAACAAAGTTGCAGAATTATCGGATAATATGAAAAACCACATCGAAAAAATCGAAAAATCAATGACCTTTGCCGAATACATTAAACTGATTGACGATTTGCTTTTGGAGGGCAAAACGACCGGCGAAAATCAATCGGAAGCGATGTTTAACTACGGAAAATTAAACCGGCAAAGAATGCGCCGTTTGGAAAAAACGGTTGTGATTGGCGAATCGCTTAGGGAAAAAACGCAGAGCGTCGGGCGTAAAATGATTTGGCTGATTATTACCGAAGGCTGGTGCGGCGACGCGGCGCAGAATATTCCGATTATCGAAAAAATTGCGGCGGAAAGCGTAAATATCGAAACACGCTACATTTTACGCGACGAAAATCTGGAATTGATGGACGAATATTTAACTAATAATGCGCGTTCGATTCCGAAGCTGATTGCGCTCGACGCGGAAACGCTCGAAGAAATCGGAACTTGGGGACCGCGTCCGCAAGCGGCGATGGATTATTTTTACGAGATGAAAGCGAAGGGCTTGGAAAAACCGCAAATGATGGAAAACTTGCAGCGATGGTATTTGCAGGACAAAGAAAAATCCGTTCAAACGGAATTTGAAAATCTGTTCGGAAAATGGTCAATGCAAAGCGCGGCGACGCGCTGATAAATATTAGGGAGAGAAAAAATAATGTTGAAATTAGGAATTGGAATTTTATTTACGGCAATCTTTTTAACGGCGTGTGAAAATCCTGCCGACAACAAAACGAAAGCGGTGACGACCGCGGCGAATTCGACGGCGGCAACGACGCGGCAGACAAAAGGCGAAAGCGTGGTGATTACGCCGGAAAACTCAAAAATCGAATTTGTCGGTTCAAAAGTTACGGGCAAGCACGACTGCGGATTTAAGCAGTTTTCGGGAAATATTGACCTTGTAAATAACAAACCGGAAGATAGTCAGGTGGCAATCGATATTGATATGAATTCGGTTTACGCCGACGCTGACGGTTTGACGAAACATTTGCAAACCGGAGATTTCTTTGAAGTCGAAAAACATCCGAAATCCTCGTTTGTTTCAACCAAAATTGTTTCCAATACGGCAAAAGGCGCGGATAATTATACGGTGACCGGCGATTTGGAAATGCGCGGGCAGAAAAAATCGGTGACATTTCCGGCAAAAATCGCAGTCAATCCGAATGAAGTCGCGGTTGATGCGGAATTTGCCATCAATCGAAAGGATTTCGGGATTGTTTACGCGGGCAAGGCGGACGATTTGATTCGTGATGAAGTCGTTATCAAATTGAACTTGAAAAATCAGCGGAAACAATAAAAGTTTGCCGGCGAAATATACGTCAGAAGCGAAATCGTTTCAATAAAAAAAAGTTGAAAAAGAAGTTGAAAAAGAAGTTGAAAAATCCTGTCTTCTTTTCGTTACTTTCGCATATTTCGCGGGCAATATAAAAATTATGAAAACATACGAAATAAACGAATTCGGCGTTGAAAAGCTGACTTTGGCGGAACAAGTAAAGCCCAAACCGAAGGCGAATGAAGTTTTGGTGAAATTTCACGCCGCATCGTTGAATTACCGTGATTTGATGATGGTCAAAGGTTTTTACAACCCGAAACTAAAAATGCCGATTGTTCCTTTGTCGGACGGCGCGGGCGAAGTCGTCGCCGTCGGCGAAAAAGTTGCAAAGTGGAAAATCGGCGATAGAGTTTGCCCGATTTTTATGCAGGGCTGGACGGACGGCGCGATTGAAGTTTCAAAAGCGCGAACCGCGCTCGGCGGCGATACGGACGGCTGTTTGCGCGAGTTCGGCGCGTTTGACGAAAACGGTTTGGTTAAAATTCCCGAATATTTATCCTACGAAGAAGCGGCGACGCTGCCGTGCGCGGCGGTGACGGCATACAATGCGCTTTTTTGTTCGGGCGGTTTGAAGCCGGACGAATCGGTTTTGCTGCAAGGCACGGGCGGAGTTTCGATTTTCGCTCTACAAATGGCATCGGTTTATGGCTGTCGCGCGATTGTTACTTCTTCGAGCCATGAAAAACTGCAACGCGCGAAAGAACTGGGCGGCGACGATTTGATAAATTATAAGGAAACGCCGGATTGGGACAAACGGGTTTTGGAATTGACCGAAAAACGCGGCGTTGACCACGTTGTCGAAGTCGGCGGCGCGGGAACGCTGCAAAAATCTTTGAACGCCGTGAAAATGGGCGGACACATCGCTGTTATCGGGATTTTATCGGGCGCGGGTGAGATAAATCCGGTTTCGATTTTGATGAAAGTCGTGCGCTTGCAGGGAATATTCGTCGGCTCGCGCGAAATGTTTCAAGCGATGAACAGGTTGTTTTCCGAGCATCGGCTAAAACCGGTAATTGATAAAGTCTTTGCCTTCGACGAAGCGCGGGAAGCCTTGAAATATATGGAAAGCGCGGCGCATTTCGGAAAGATTGTCATAAAAATCAATTAAGTGGAGAAAAGTTATGAGCAAAATGATAGAGCCTGATAATTGGGCGGATTTTTTAATAGAATTTTCCGGTCGCAATCGTGACCGCCGCGCACGTTTTTACATCTTTTTCAGTTCCGGCGAAACGGTTGAGGAAGCCGAAGAAGGGCATCTTGCCAACGTCGTCCTTAAAAATAACGACGGCAAACGGCAAGTTGTAGTCGAACGCATCGGGCGCGGCGGCGGTGATGAAGAACCGATGAGCGATACGATTGACAACGTGCGCGGAGTCGCCGTGCAGTATGAAACCGACGGCAGCGAAAATATTTTGGAAATCACCGACGGAAAAAATACTTTGATGAGCCTGAGATTTGAATCGAAACTCGACGGCGATTCGTGAGATGAAAGCGTCATCTGCGAAAATATCGATAAATTTTCTTCGATTCGACGATATTTATCAAAATAAAGAACAGGAGAAATAATGTTACAAACAAAAGGCTACGCGACGAGTGCGCCGAACGCGAAATTTGAGCCGTTCAGTTTTGAGCGGCGTGACGTAGGCGCAAAGGATATTCTCATTGAAATTCAATACTGCGGCATTTGCCACTCGGATATTCACCAGGCGCGCGATGAATGGGGCGGCTCGATTTTTCCGATGGTGCCGGGGCACGAAATCGTCGGGCGCGTCGTGCAAAAGGGCGCGGAAGTATCGAAATTTAACGAAGGCGACATAGCCGGAGTCGGATGTTTTGTTGATTCGTGCCGGACGTGCGAAAACTGCGCGGAAGGCTTCGAGCAATTTTGTCAAAAGCATCTTGCCCTAACATACAACGGGACGGAAATGGATGATAAAACTCCGACCTTCGGCGGTTATTCTTCGCAAATCGTCGTTGACGAAGATTACGCGCTGAAAGTTACCGCTCAGGAAAATCTAGCGGCAATCGCGCCGCTTTTGTGCGCCGGAATTACGACTTATTCGCCGCTCAAACGCTTCGGCGTAAAAGCCGGACAGAGAGTCGGCATCGTCGGTTTGGGCGGTTTGGGACATATGGGCGTTAAACTCGCCGCCGCAATGGGCGCGGAGGTGACGGTTTTCAGCACTTCGCCGTCGAAGGAGCAGGACGCGAAAAATCTCGGCGCACACAATTTCGTTGTGACGCGCGACCCGGAAAACATGAAGCCGCTTGCCGGAAAATTCGATTTTATTCTCGACACCGTGAGCGCGCCGCACGATTTGAATGCGTATTTGAATTTGCTGCGTTTAAATGGCGCGTTGGTGCTTGTCGGCGTGCCTGAAAAACCGTCCGCAGTCGCCGCTTTTTCCTTAATCGGAAATAACCGGACGCTCGCCGGTTCGATGATTGGCGGCATTGCGGAAACGCAGGAAATGCTCGATTACTGCGCCGAACATAATATCGTTTCCGACATCGAAGTTATTACGATTCAACAAATCGAAGAGGCTTACGAGCGGACGATTAAATCGGACGTGCGGTATCGGTTTGTGATTGATATGCAGTCGCTTAGTTCTACTTTGTCAGATTAAAACGCACATTTTGAAAAAAAGAATTTTAGCCGCAGATTAACGCGGATGACGCGGATAAAACCATTCAAAATTAAGAAATCAAGAAAAAATCTGCGTCATCCGCG
>Ga0136611_10002678_pt1 | contig 12412 bp, 12 predicted proteins | sample AntDrymUQ2232306_2_FD_106645 | JGI IMG/M metagenome (GOLD analysis project Ga0136611, IMG submission 106645) | Polar desert sand microbial communities from Dry Valleys, Antarctica - metaG UQ223 (23.06) | ecosystem: Environmental > Terrestrial > Soil > Desert | place: Antarctica: Dry Valley... | reverse complement strand
GGCGTTGGCGCGCGAACGTCGGCGACCAGGTCGGCAATGCAGGTGTCGGTTTCGTGTCCGACCGCGCTGACGATAGGGATACGGCAGGCGAAGATGGCGCGCGCCAGACGCTCGTCGCTGAACGGAGCAAGGTCCTCGGCAGCGCCACCGCCACGGCCGATGATGATGACGTCGCAGCGGCTGGTTCCTTGAAGCGCCTCAAGGCCAGCGATCAGTTCGTCAGCGGCGTTCGGTCCTTGGACCGCGCTGGGAGCGAGGATGAGCTCGACGAGCGGGAAGCGGCGCGCGACGACAGTCTGGATATCATGCCAGACGGCACCCTGGCCGGATGTGACGACGCCGATAACGGCCGGCATCGCTGGCAGGGGACGTTTGCGTTCTTCGGCGAACAGGCCGTCGGCCTCCAGCCGTCGCTTCGTCTCCTCGAACTGGAGCTGGAGGTTGCCGATGCCTTCGGGCGCGACGTTGTCGACCATGAGCTGGTACTGGCCGCGCGCCTCGTAGATTGAGATTCGACCGTGGGCGAGGACGGCATCGCCATTGCGCGGCATCGCGAGAATGCCGTGCTGGTTGCCGCGAAAGAGGACGCAGTTGACCTGGACACCCTCGCTCGTCAGGCAGAAGTACATGTGGCCCGCCGCCGAACGCGAAAAATTGCTGACCTCGCCTCTGATCCAGACATCGCTGAGGATCGGGTCGTATTCGACCAGCTCGCGGATATAGCCGGTGATCTCGGCGACTGAGAGGACGCGCACGTCGTCGCCCTACTCGCCGCTGGGGGCGAGGCGAATCAGCGGGCTACCGTATTCGACGGTCTGCGCGTTCTGCGCCAGAATCTCGACGACGGTTCCGCCACGGTCGGCGGCGATCTCGTTCATGATCTTCATCGCCTCGATGATGCCGATCGTCTGGCCTTCTTCGACGACATCACCGATCTGGACAAACGCTGGCTCGTTCGGAGCCGCAGCCACGTAGAACGTTCCGATCATTGGCGCGCGGATGACGTTCGGGTCGACGCCGTCTGTCTGGCTTCCGGCTCCATCGGCTGTCATCTGGACGCCACCGTCTGGGCGTGCCATGTACTGGACGGGCATGCCCGTTGCCCCGTGCGCGCGCAACGAGAGGCGCAGGTCGCCGTGCTCGACATCCATTCGGGCGATGCCGCCTGCCTGCATCATGCCGATGAAGGCGTGGACGAGCGCGGCGAGTTGTCCGAAGTCGGACGCGCCTGCGTCCGCTTGCGCCCGATCGGTAACCTCGCTGGACCGCTGGTCGCTACTCACGCGCGTTTGCCCCTTCGTTGGCGGTTGGCTACGTCACTCGTTCGAGGTACTGGCCATTCCGAGTATCGATCTTGAGCGTGTCACCCTCGTTGACGAACAGCGGGACGTTGACCGTGTGGCCGGTTTCAAGCGTGGCTGGCTTGGTGCCGCCGGTTGCCGTGTCACCACGCAGGCCGGGATCGGTCTGGGAGACGACGAGGCTGACGGTGATCGGGATCTCGATATCGATTGGTTCGCCCTGATAGGTGAGCAGGTCGATCGTGTCCTGTTCCTTGATGTAGTTGAGCGCGTCGCCGAGCGTTGCCTTGTCGAGCGCGAACTGCTCGAACGAGTCAAGGTCCATGAAGTTGTAGCGCTCGTCCTCCGGGTAGAGGTACTGCGCGCGCTGGCGCTCAAGCCGGACGAGCGGGAACTTGCTGCCTGCCTGAAAGGTCTGCGTCGTCGTCGAGCCCGTCCGCAGGTTGCGCATCGTCAGCCGGACAATGGCGCTGCCACGACCCTGCTTGACATGCTGGTATTCGGTGATGCGTTGGAGATTGCCTTCGTACTCGATGATGATGCCCTTACGCAGATCGCCGGTGTCGATCATCGTCTCTTGCTCCCATTCCGCGTGCTAGATCCGCTGCTTCGATGCTGTCGTCAACACCTCAATGCCGTCCTCGGTGATGAGGATGACATCCTCAACGCGGACGCCGCCCCATTCTGGCAGGTAGATACCCGGTTCAACCGTGATGACCTGACCAGCCGCGAGGACATCCTTGGATTCCTTCGAGGCGGACGGCCCTTCGTGGACGCGGACGCCGATACCGTGGCCGAGGCCGTGGCTGAAGGCGTCGCCGAAGCCGCGAGCCTCGATGAAATCGCGCGCGGCGGCGTCCATATCAGCACCAGTCATGCCAGGCTGGATGCGTTCGATGGCCTGCTCGACTGCTGCCGCGACGATCGGGTAGACCTCGCGCAGCTTTTCGTCAGGCTCGCCGACCCAGACGGTTCGGGTGAGATCGGCGCAGTAGCCGTGGTAGCGCGCTCCCATGTCGATGACGATCGGCTCACCTTCGCGAATGACGCGCTCGCCTGGCTCGTGGTGTGGACGCGCGGCGTGCGTACCGGCCGCGACGATGGTCGGGAAGGCCGGACCTTCCGCGCCAAGCTCGACGAACGCCTGATGGATTCTCCAGGAGACATCCCACTCGGTCTGACCAGCCGCAATCGTCGGGGCGACGCGCTCGAATGCGGCACTGGTGATCTCGAAGGCTTTGCGTAGCAGCGCGATCTCGGATTCCGACTTGATAATGCGCAACTGCTCGACGAGGCCGTCGGCGACGACCCACTCGTGCTGATGGTTTTTCTCAGCCAACTGCTCGGAGATGCCGTTGAAGACGCCGACAAGCATCGCTTGCGCCTCGTAGCCGATCCGTTGGACGCCAATCTCAATCAGAACGGCGGCGTCTGCCTGTGGCCAGCCGCCTTCGCGCTTGATGACGCGGACGTGCGGCGCTTGCGCCTCAGCCTGGGTGACGTTGACGCTGCCGGTGACCAACACGGCATCGTTGGCCGTGATGAATAGGTGGCCGGACGACTCGTTCGGAGCAGTGTCTTCGCCGGTGAAGCCGGTCAGATAGACGCGGTTAGATGGGTGGGTAATGAGCAGGCAGTCAAGATTCTGTTCTGCCATCAGGGCACGCACGCGCTGGACGCGCTCGCTCGTTTCACTCACCGGCTTGTGCCTCCTCAAGATCGACCAGGTCCATCAGATAGTGTAGCGCCAGTACGTAGCCGCTGGCCCCAAGCCCGGCGATTGTCCCGTGCGCGATCGCGGAGATCACGGAATGGTGGCGGAACTCCTCGCGAGCGGCGATATTCGAGAGATGCACCTCGATCGCGGGCGCGGGAACAGCCGCGAGCGCGTCGCGCAGCGCGATACTGTAGTGCGTCAGCGCCCCCGGATTGATGATGATTCCAGAGGCTACCCAGCCATAGCGCTGAATCTGGTCGATCAGCGCACCCTCGTAGTTCGACTGGGTGACGACGATTTCAAAGTTCCGTTCGGTCGCTGCCTGTTGTAGCGCCTCGTCGATCTCGTCGAGCGTCGTCGTGCCGTAGATCTCCGGCTGGCGACGACCGAGCAGGTTGAGGTTCGGGCCGTGGATGACGAGGATCGTCCTGCCAGCGACGAGCGATTCACTCATCGAATCCAGCCTCGTTCGCGCAGCATCTCGTTGCCGAGCAGTCCCAGAAGCACTTCGGAGTGAGTCCCGGCATATTCTGGATGATACTCGAAGCGGGCGCGCTCAAAATACTGGACGACGTATGATTCTCCGTCGTCCGGGTTTTCCTCAATGTACTCCTCGGTGATCGGGTAGCCGAACGTCATCAGCCCGCCGTTTCGTTCCCAATACCTCAGAAATGCTCCCGCGAGGTTATGCTCGGTTTCCTCGAAGTAGCGCGCGCCTGCTTTTGGGTCAGTGGCCGTCCCCGTCGGATCGACGCCGCGTTGCTCCAGCGCCCAGCGGCCGGTGTGTCCGATGAGTACCTCGAATTCTGTCCCGGCGAACTCCGGATGATACTCGAAGCGAGCGCGTTCAAAATACTGGACCGTGTAGGAGAGGCCAACCATCGGGTCGGTTTCGGTGAACTCCTCGGTCCTGGGAAAGCCCAAGCGGGCCAGGCCGCCGTTCGCCTGCCAGTATTCGAGGAAGCCATAGGCGAGCGAATGGCCGGTTTCGGGGAAGTAGAGGCGGTCGGATGTCTCGTCGAGCGGCGGAATCCGCGTTGCGGGTGTCTGGATGCTGGCGATCACGGTCCATGTCTCGGGGTCCTCGTGGCCCAGCCGCCAGGTGGCGAAGCCAGCCAGCCGGTTGTCGGTGATGACGCGCAACTTGGCCTCGAAGCTGTCGGCGTTCTCGAACCAGACCTCGTGGTCGTCGCCGTGGTCGTCCTTGTAGCGCAGCCGGTTGGCCTGATCGCCGTCGTCGTAGTCCAGTTGCGCGCCGGGCCGCTCCGCCAGTTCCATCGCCATCGCGTGGCTGACCGAACTGGCCGGTGGCCCGTTGGAGACGTTCCAGTCATAGCCGTAAAACGGGATGCCGAGGATGACCTTCTCGCGTGGGATACGCGAGGCGGCGTAGTCAGCGACACCCTCGACCCACCAGATCGGCGCGACGGCGATTGGGTCTGGGCGGCCCGCATAGCCGTAGTCATAGGCCATAATGACGATGTAGTCGTTGTACTTTGCCAGCTCTCTGTAGTCGTACGCTCCGCCCCAGTAGGTAGACGCATCGCTGGAGCGAGCGATGACCGCCTGGCTGACGAGCCAGCCGCGTGGCTTGAACGCGGTGTGCAGCCTCTGCATGAAATCGGTGATCTTGTTGGCGTCACTGGCATTCACGCCCTCGAAATCGATCTGGATACCGTCGTACCCGCTCGCCTCGATAACCGTGACAAGCTTCGCGACGATCGCGTCACGCTTTGCGGGCGTCTCAATCGTCTTGGTGAACTCGTCCCACTTTGACTCGTTCTGGACGAGTGGCAGCACCTTGATGCCGTTGGCCTTCAGCATGGCGGTGACGGTTGGCTGGGAGAACGACTTGATCTCGCCAGACGGGGTGACGTGGTACCAGTAGGGCGTGACGATATCCAGACGGGAGAGGTTCGCGTTGAGCGACGCGCGTGAGGTCGCGTCGTAGTTGACGTAATAGCCCCAGCGCAGGACGGCGCTTGCGTCGGCTGCCTGATCGCCGCGTCCGTAGCTGAGCGCGCCAAAGAGGGTCAGGACGAGGATCGCGGAGACGATCGGGATAGCGATACGGCGCTGGTTCATGCGTTCATCCTTGCGGTGTTGCCTGGCCAGCGATGGCCGACACGTAGATGGAAACCGGCACGACATCGCCGGTCTCAATGAGCGTGGCCTCGCCGCTGAAGACGACTAGCGGGACGAGGAACTCGTCACTTCCGGGCGTTCCAGCGTAGGAGTAGGCGATCGAGACGCTGTAGACGGTCAGCGTTCCAGACAGCACTCCACTTCCACCGACAGCGCTCAGGTCGGCCTCGACCGATCCTTCGCCAGCCAGCACCTTGTTCCAGAGGGCGTCGCCGGACCACAGGCCATACTCGGAGCCGACGTAGCCAGCGGGCCAGCGGATATTGGACTCAATCACCGATCCGCCCGGCCCGACGGTGACGGTCGCGGATGGGAGAAATGAGAGGACCGGAGACACCTGAGCGGGTTTGAACAGAACGACCGCACGTCCAGCGTCATCATCGCGACCAATGACGAGACCACCATCGACGTCGTCGCTGATGAAGCCGTTGGCGTAGATCCATGAGCGTGCAGATTCGATCACGCTTGCGTCGTCGCCAAGCGGCAGCTCGGGGAGGCTGCCGGTGTAGACGTACTGGACGGTTGGCCCGCTGAAGTACATTTCGCTCGTCGTCCCGAACACCTGAAAGCTGCCTGGGCCGCCCTCGACAGCACCTTCGAGGCCGAGATTGGCCGCGATCGTCGCGACATCGTCTGCGGTCCAGGCTGGCCATTCGAGCAGGTAGACAGGCGCGGAGGATGGCAAGTCGGACAGCGAGGTGGCGACCTCGTAGTCGAGGTTGAGGGTCCGTGAGAGGCCACCGCTGACGATCTGGGCCGGTGGGAGTGTGCCGAAGTCACCGATGGCTGGCGGTTCTTCTGTCAGCTCCGGCTCTTCAACGACAGGTTCTTCGGTTGGCTCCTGCTCTTCAATCGCGGGTTCTTCGGTCGGCTCTGGCTCATCGACGGACGCTTCTTCTGCCTGCGTCGGAACTGGTTCTTCGTCCTCCGGTGCTGTCGTTTCAGTTGGCTCAACGTCCGCGATCGTTGCCGTTGGTGCACCCTCCCCAGTTGTCGAGGTCGCTGTGATTGGGGCGGTGGTTGTATTCGGTGTCGTATCGGTGCTTGTCCTTGTTACGCCTGGCTGAACCGCCGCTGTTTCCTGCATCGAGGTTCCGGTCGCTTCGCCGACCGTGACGCCCTGCTGTCCGTTGTCGTTATCGTCTCCGCCGGAAAAGAGGATGACGGCGATGACCAGCAGCGCCGCGACGAAGAAGGCCACGCCGGCGAACACGCTGCGTTGCGAGCGGTCCGTGCCACGCTGGGCACTGACACGGCGATTCGTGACGCCGTCGCGCCCGCTGCCGTACGATCGACGATCACCCAAATCGAGTCAGCCCTTCTGTAGACCACATGCAAGCAGCGCCCCCCTGATACGTTACGGGGTGCGGTCGGGCGCGCTGTCGGTGCAGAAGCCTACACCACTTCCTGAATGCGGCGCAGTTGGACGATCTGGTCGCGGAGGTGGGCGGCCTTCTCGAACTCGAGCATCTTGGCCGCGTCCTTCATATGGCGCTCGAGGTCGAAGATCAGTCGTGCCAGCTCGTCGGGCGGGATCTGGGAGATTGCGCCGTCCGGGACGCTGGCGTCGTAGTCGTGCGCTTCCTCAGCCGCCATCTTGACGCGCTCGGTCAGGTCCTTGATCTCCTTGACGATCGAGCGTGGCGAGATGCCGTGCGCTTCGTTGTGGGCGATCTGCTTTTCGCGACGGCGGTAGGTTTCGTCGACGGCTGTCTGCATCGAGCGCGTCATGTTGTCGGCGTACATAATCGCCATGCCGTCGATGTGACGCGCGGCCCGTCCAACCGTCTGGATGAGCGACCCGGTCGAGCGCAGGAAGCCTTCCTTGTCGGCGTCGAGGATCGCGACGAGCGTTACCTCGGGAAGGTCAAGCCCCTCACGGAGCAGGTTGATGCCGACGACAACATCGTAAATGCCGAGCCGCAAGTCCCGCAGAATCTCGATCCGTTCGAGCGTCTCGATCTCCGAGTGCAAGTATTGCGTGCGGATTCCCAGCTCCTTCATGTAGTCGGAGAGGTCCTCTGCCATCTTCTTCGTCAGCGTTGTCACGAGCGTCCGCTCGCCACGGTTCACCCGTTCACTGATCTCGTGCATCAGGTCGTCGATCTGGCCCTTGGTTGGGCGAACCGAGATCGGCGGGTCGATCAGTCCGGTGGGACGGATGATCTGCTCGACCACCTGCTGGGAATGCTCCATCTCGTAGGGACCGGGCGTTGCTGAGACGTAGACGGCGCGGTTGAGATGCGCCTGGAACTCGTCGAACGTCAGCGGGCGGTTATCGCGGGCTGAGGGCAGCCGGAAACCGTGCTCGATCAGCACGTCCTTGCGCGCCATGTCGCCAGCGAACATCCCGCGCACCTGCGGCAGCGAGATATGTGATTCGTCAACGAACATCAGGAAGTCGGACGGGAAGTAGTCGAGCAACGTCCAGGGAGTTTGTCCAGGCAAACGGCGTCCGAGGTGCATCGAGTAGTTCTCGACTCCGGCACAGTAGCCGGCTTGTTGCAGCATCTCGATGTCGTAGTTCGTGCGTTGCCGCAAGCGCGCTGCTTCGAGCACCTTGCCGTGTGACTCAAGCTCCTCAAGCCGCTCGTCCAGTTCGACCTGAATGTCTTTGATCGCGACTTTCAGCTTCTCGTCGGTCGTGACGAAGTGCTTGGCCGGATAGATGTCGATCTCGGTCCGCTCGATCAGGATTTCGCCCGTCAACGGATCCAGCTCGACGATCCGCTCGACCTCGTCACCGAAGAACTCGATCCGAATGGCGATCTCCTCGTAGACCGGGTAGACCTCGACCGTGTCACCACGGACGCGGAAGGTGCCGCGCACGAGCGTCATATCGTTGCGGTCGTACTGGACATCGATCAGGTGGCGCAGGACACGGTCACGCCGGACTGCCTGGCCGCGTTTGAGCTTGACGACCTGCTCCTCGTAGTCGGATGGCGAGCCAAGACCGTAGATGCACGAGACAGACGCGACGATGATGACATCGTCGCGCGACAGCAGCGAGCGCGTCGCCGCATGACGCAGCTTGTCGATCTCGTCGTTGATCTGGGAGTCTTTCTCGATGTAGGTGTCGGTACGCGCGATATACGCCTCGGGCTGGTAGTAGTCGTAGTAGGAGACGAAGTACTCGACTGCGTTGTCCGGGAAGAACTCCTTGAACTCGCTGTAGAGCTGTGCGGCGAGCGTCTTGTTATGAGCGAGGACGAGCGTCGGGCGCTGGCAGCGCTCGATGACGTTGGCCATCGTGAATGTTTTGCCCGAGCCAGTGACACCGAGCAATGTCTGGTGCTTGTTGCCCTGCTCCAGACCGTTGACAAGCGCTTCGATCGCGGCTGGCTGGTCGCCGGTCGGCCTGAGGTCGGAGATGATTTGAAGGGCTGGCATCGACAGGGACTCCGTCCGTCTGACGACAAACGAGCCGGCCTCCATGAGGGGCCGACGAACGTCATTAAGTATACTCTTTTCCGCGTCCGAACGCAGGAAACTCAGCCTTCGATGGCGTAGAAATCCGCGTCCTCGCCGCCGATTGCGATGACGTCGTAGATGTGCCGGACTGCCCAGCGATGCGCCGAATAGATGAGCCGAGATGTCGTCTCTTCGAGGTCACACCAGGCGTAGTCGCTGTACTCCGGGCCGACAGTGACGGCTGATTTGGGGTTGATCTGCGCTGCCAACGCCGGAGCCAGCACGATGGCGTCTGTCGCGTGATCGTAGAACTGCGCAATATAGTCCGCAGTATAGAAACGAACTGGGACGAGGCCAGTTGATGACTGGATGTCGCGGCGGGCCGCCTCGAGCGTCGATTCGGCGGAGGCAACACGAGTATGGATCGATTGCCAGACCTCGCCACCAGCCGTATCCGCGCGGCGACGAAGGACGAGGAACTGAGGACGCGCGTTGATCCTGCGGAACAGGTACGTATCGACGAGGTCTGACACGATCCTCGGCATGCCGCGCTCGCCTTCCTCCCGGTGCTCGATCCATCTCGCGGTACGTTCAGCCGTGATTGCACGAGTCCGGGATCGTAGCACGCTGGTTCAGGGCGGGCTAGAATCGCGGGCCTCCGCGACGGCGGTCCTGTAACCAGCGACTGAGGCGTTCGGCGCTGGATGGTCCATCCTGTGGTGCATTCGAGATGTCACGGCCCCGCCATTGCTTGATCTCGCCACCAGGGCTACCCGCGCTGCCGCCACGGCGCGTCAGGAAGATCGGCGCGAAGAATGCGACGATGCTGGCCAGCGCCAACGCAAAGGCCAGATTCTGCGACGTATCGCGCGCGATGACGGCGGCGAAGGCCAGGCCAATTGCCCCGACGATCCAGATCCAGGGTCTGCCGGTGCTGAGATGGGCGAGATTCAGCGATGGCTTGAACGAGCGCCGTCGCTTGGGGGCCTTGCGGGGTCCGCCCGGCTCGACAAGACGTAGGTTGGGGCGGGAAGGCGCTGGCTTCTCGCTCTCGAGCCGGTCGAGTATCTGAATGACTTCTTCTTCGACTTTGGTGTATCGCTTCTCCGGCATGTCCGGTTCCTCCCAATGCTGCCTGAGCATGTCGATGGAAGAGCGCACGGGTGGCGACAGGTGGTCATGCAGCGCGTTCGTCGATGCTTGAGTACAGTGCAGTTGGTCGATCGGCGTGGCGCTGGCGAGGCCTGTACCTAGTGTACGACACGGCCCGTGGGAATGCGCTTCTCCAACGCGCGTTCCCACGGGCATCTCGGCTGGCAGTCGCGGCAGGCTGTGATACAGTTTTTCGCCGAACGGACACGCTGTCCGGTGGGCTCCTGGGCCTGACGCCGCGTCAGGCGGACATCAGGATGGTTCCGAGGAATTCGTGCGAACGCTCATACGATTCACCGTTACCGATGGCAATACCACGACGAGCTTCGCGGGACCGGGTCATGCGATCAAGATGCTCGTTGCTGCCTGCGCGAAGGGTCCGCAGACGGTCCGTGAACTCCTCGAAGCCACGCGGCGCTACGACGAACACTTCGCAACCGATGTTCTAAATGGACTTGCGGTATTCGACGAGCACAACGTCCACGACAACTTCGCCGCGATCGAACACAAGCTCCAGCAACAGCAACCGGATGAGTGGCCGCCGTTTCGGGTTTATAACGACACGACGCGCCGGGCTTGCACGCAGCCGGGACGCGCCGGCCTGATCGTTATCAACCTGGCTACCAAGCGCATCATCCAGGTCCAGAACAGCTACGCGGAGATCCAGCGACAGGATCGCGGTCGGATTCGCTCGGCAGGCAAGCCGACCCGCATGCTGTACCACTACGATCTGCCGCAGGACTGGGCGTTGCTGCCGTAGGTGTGAGCGGACAGGCAACGTGCCCTGTCGTTCCGATCGCGCACCGAGCATTCGACCATCAAAGTCCTGGCGAGTTCAGTCGAGGCAACGGGCGGTTCAGCCCCCCTGTCGTCCAGAGCCGCAGCGAAGGACCTCTCCGCCTCAGCCGCTAGTAGGTCAAGACCGGAGAGGTCCTTCGCTGCGGCTCTGGACGACAGGGGGCTGAGCCGCCCGTCGCGAACAGCCAACTTGTCATCGCACCGGTGGTGGACTACTAGTCCCGGTTGCGCCCTGAGCGGTCACGGTCGCGGCCGGTCATGCGCGGTTTGCGGCGGAACATGCCGCCGACGAACATCTGGCTCATCTGATCGCTGACGCTTGCCTTCGATAGCTCGCCCTCGGTGTCCTGCACCAGTTGACCTTCGCGGCGCTCGGCGGTTGCCCAGTCGGCGCGGGCGTCGCGCGCTTCCGCGAAGCGCGCGAGCAGTGTCTCGTCCGCTTCGTCGCTGCCGGCGGCGATCAGCGAGCGCAGGTGCTGCAATTCGTCCATACAGGTATCGATCCAGCGTGTGACTGACTCGCGATTACTCGCGCAGATATCGCGATGCATCTCAGGGCTGCCAGCCGCCAACCGTGTAGTGTCGCGGAAGCCACCGGCAGTTAGGAATTTCATGTCACGCCAGGCCGGATCGGCGCTGATCGTGCGCATAAGTGCGATCGAGAGGACGAATGGCAGGTGGCTGATGCCGCCGACAAAGCTGTCGTGCTCGTGTGCATCGACGAACATCGGCTCGGCGCCGAGCGCGCTGACCATGCCGAGCACGGTCTGGACAGCAGCCTCATCGGCCTGGACCGATGGGACAATGCACCAGGTCGAACCCTTGAACAGGTCGGCCTCCGCGCCCTCGATGCTTTGTGCTTTGCCGGCCATCGGGTGACCGCCGATAAAGTGTGCGGTAGGCGGGAGGAGCTGTTGCGCCCACTCCAGCACCTGAACCTTGGTCGAAGTCACATCGGTAACCACGACGTTTTCCTTGAGATTAGGCGCGATCGACTCCAGGACATCACGGACGGCGAGCGGCGGGACGGCGAGGACGACGAGGTCGGCCTCGCGGACTGCTTTGGTCAGGTCCCACTCGGTGCGATCGACTGCCTTGATCTTCTTGCTGTAGTTCTGATGGTCGAGATCGAGATCGAAACCGGTGACCTCAAGCACCGCTGAGCGCTTGCCCTCGTTCGACGCCCATCGGCGTAGCCCAAGACCAATCGACGACCCGATCAGGCCGAGTCCGACGATCGTTACCTTCTGCATGGTGTTCCTTTCGAGGCGCTGGTGGCATAGGTTGCGTCGGTGTCGTTGCCAGAAAAGTATATCAGCGGTGCGGTTGGAAGCGGCTGCGCGGCTCAGGGTAGCGTGTTCTCGTTTTCGTCCGCTGGTATCACTGACGGGTCAGCCGGGTCAGAAGTGACAGTCACATCCGTCCCGCTGAAGTCGCTCAGGATGGGATCCAGCGCGACGAAGATCCAGACGAATGCCGCGAGACAGATGACAATCGACAACGCGATCGCGACGGCGACGCCCCGGTCACTGGATCGGTTCGCGGACGGGGAAGGATCGTCGCTGACTGGGTCTCGCATCTGCGCCCCCAAGTGCGGCGTCGTGGTTGAATCACGCGGTGGAACCTTATCGTTCGTGCAGTATAGCAATAGCCCCGATTGAGCCGCTGAAACGGCTCTGCTACACTGCCGCGCGACATGACGAGGGACGTTTCCGGCAAACGGTTGCCGGTGCAGCATGGGTCGGAGAGGGACGATTTCAATGGCGCAGTTCAAGAACTTCATCAACGGCAAGTGGGTCGAGTCCAGGAGTGGTCAGGAGTTCGATCGTCAGAATCCGGCGACCGGCGACGTGATCGGGACGTTCGCGAAGAGCGGTCAGGACGACGT
>Ga0136611_10002677_pt1 | contig 12415 bp, 11 predicted proteins | sample AntDrymUQ2232306_2_FD_106645 | JGI IMG/M metagenome (GOLD analysis project Ga0136611, IMG submission 106645) | Polar desert sand microbial communities from Dry Valleys, Antarctica - metaG UQ223 (23.06) | ecosystem: Environmental > Terrestrial > Soil > Desert | place: Antarctica: Dry Valley... | reverse complement strand
GGCAATTCGGGCGCTTGACCGACAGCTTTGCCGTATTATATTCAGAATGCTGAAACAAAATCGTGCCTATGAGATACGTAAAAAAATCGACGAAAACACTTGAAAATTCCCGCGGGATGTTCAAGTCAAGCTTGGCAGGTCATCGTTCGGCCGCACATAGGATTAGATGTTTGATAGCGTCAAAACCCACTACACCCAACCCCACCGCTTGTTTGATCGCCTGTTCAACTTGTACTTGGCTAAAATTCTCCAGCAACCGCAAAACCTGGATATATTCCTTGCGACCACTCCGTTCCATGCGAACTTCCAGCAGTCGACGCAGGCGATCGAATGCTTCGGGTAGCACCCAATTCTTGCAAGGGCGCTGCTTGATCAAGCAGCACGCGGTTTCTGTTCCAGTAATGCCAGGTAGTGTAATGGGTTGTAAATGAATTTTTCCTGATTGTAGCCTGCGCACATGGCGTGCAATCGTATCTGCACCCAGGCAAAGTAGGCCGCTGTAGATTCAATGGGTGAAAGCAACATTTAAATTGTATATTTTACTTTTTGGATTAAGTGCATCCTGATGGTACTGGTGCATTAAAAAACGGTCCGCAATCCATCGGTAAGTCCAGAGGCGGCTGGACCACCAAAATTCATCTGGTTGCCGCAGATTCCAGAACAGCCATAACCTTTGCCTTATCTCCGGGGCATGCGCATGATGCACCGGAAGGACGGCAACTCCTCTTGGCGCTTGGCCCCGTCTCTTCACCTACTCATCTGCTGATGGATCGTGCTTATGAAGGTGATCAAACCAGACAGCTTGCATTGGAACTCGGTTATATCCCGGTTGTTCCACCCAAAATTAATCGGTTGGAGCCCTGGGATTATGATCGTGCCATGTACAAAAATGCAATGAGATCGAAAGATTATTCCGCAGACTCAAGGAATTTAGTCGAATATTATCCAGATTCCACAAATTGGATGTCATCTTCTTCTTCATCCATTTCGCTCTTATCGTCGAAGCATTTAGGTAGTGTTAACAAGCCCTAATTACTATAGTTTATTGTTTTTATATCCGAATTGATTTCCAATAACTGGATTTCCAATAAACATTATCTAATTGTGATATTGTGACGCCTTTTTTCTGAGAAGCGTGTAAAAATTTATTTCTTTCCACATAAATTCCTACATGGTTTGAAGTTGCACCAGTTTTGAAGAATACTAGATCACCAGCTCTTAAATCATCTTTTCTAACTTCTTTCCCTACTTTTGCCTGCATCCAGGTCGTTCTAGGCAGGTGCAACCCAAGTTTTGATTTAAACGTTAAATGTACAAACCCTGAACAATCAATTCCATAGTGACTGAGACCACCTTGTTGATAACGCACCCCTTGCCAGTCATTAAATTGGGAATAGAGTGCTTTTTTAATGTGGCTGTAGTCTGTTAGATTATGCGCATCAGGACTTGGTTTAAACTTAACCGAATGTCTTTCCTGAAGAGAACCACAACTCACCAAAAAACTGATGCTAATTAATATAATAAGTCGAGGAATATCTCTTTTCATTGATAATGTATTTTTACTTTACTCAAATGAAGAAATGAAAATTATTGTAAGTTAAACACGATTGCCGTGCGCTCCTATACTCGACAATTTTGACAGGACGCATCTAGTCATATCTTTCAACGATACGACTTCATTTACACCACCTGTTGCAATTGCTTCTTTAGGCATTCCAAAAACCACACAGCTTGCTTCATCTTGAGCAAAATTATAGGCACCTGCTTTATGCATTTCCAACATACCAACAGCACCGTCTTTTCCCATGCCTGTCAGAATCACACCAATAGCATTTTTTCCTGCACAATTTGCAGCTGAACGAAATAGTACATCAACTGAAGGTCGATGTCGACTGACCAACTCTCCCTGATTTAATTCGGTCATGTAGTTTGCGCCACTTCGTTTGAGTAATAAATGTGAATGCCCGGGTGCAATAAATGCATGACCTGGCAATACTCTTTCCCCCCCTTTTGCTTCAACCACTGATATTCTACAGAGACTATTCAAGCGGTTGGCAAATGATTTGGTGAATCCCTCGGGCATATGTTGAGTCACTAAAATACCCGGTGAATCAGGTGGCATGCGCATTAAAAATTCTTTTATTGCTTCTGTACCACCGGTAGAGGCTCCTACAATGATCAATTTCTCTGTCGAAGCAACACGATTTGCAATTGCTGGTAAAACTGCATCTGCTGTAGCGCTCTTGGTAACTGGCATGGGCGCATGTCGTTTGAGTCTGGCCGACTTTGCAGTACGAATCTTATTTGCAATTTCAATGCCATACTCTTTCAATCCTGATGCAATATCAATTTTTGGCTTCGCTACAAAATCAATCGCACCCAATTCAAGAGCACGGAACGTTACATCAGAGCCTTTCTCAGTTAAAGTTGAGACCATGACTACTGGCATTGGCCTCAAACGCATTAATTTTTCCAGAAAATCGAGCCCATCCATTTTGGGCATCTCAACATCTAATGTCAGTACATCAGGATTCATCTCTCGGATCATTTCTCGTGCTACCAGAGGATCAGCCGCAGCACCAATGACTTCCATATCAGGTTGACTATTAATAATCTCAGTTAACAATTTACGAATTAAAGCTGAATCATCAACAACCAGGACTGTAATTTTTTTCATGATAAAAACTCAATTTAATCCAAGAAAATAAATCCATCTTAAAAGAATAACTCTATCTCTCCACCAGTATCAACTTTATGTAAACGCTGTTTATAATCTTTTTCACGCTCAGAAATTGTAGTGTTATGCACATTGCGTAGTTTCTTCACCATTACTTTGCTATTTTTTGGAAAAAAATAAACTTTCCGTGGGAAGATATCAACTAAGTCTTGTGCAACGACACGTATTTTTTCTGTCTGTAAAAATTTCAGAACAAAATCAGCATTTCGCTGACCGACATTTGCAACTGTCAATCCATCCAGAACATTTCCACCACCAAATACTTTAGCTTCGAGGTTACATCGACGAGCTCCTAGCTTTAGTAGTTGATTAATCAGTATTTCCATTGCATAAGTGCCATAACGGGCTGACGCATTCAATGGACTACCTATGTCTCCACCCCCATCCGGTAGCATAAAATGATTCATACCGCCAATTCCGCTGTAACAATCACGAATACAAGCGGCAACACACGAGCCAAGCACTGTCACCAATAACAAATCTTTATCCGTGACATAGTATTCACCCGGTAACAATTTAATAGCCTGATTATTAAAGCTCTTATCAAAATAAAAATTAGTTGCAATTTGCTCATCAATGATTTTAGACATGTTATTACCTCTGCTTATTAGCTAGCTCATAGACAGTTTTCTCACGCAATTTAAATAAATCAATTGCATGCTGAAAACTTTCAGAGTGACCTGCGAACAATAGTCCGTCTGGAGCTAATATTGGTGCAAATTTCTTTAGAATTTTATATTGAGTCGGCTTATCAAAATATATCATTACGTTACGACAGAATATCGCATCAAAGGGACCACGAATTGGCCAGCTTTCATCCAATAAATTCAGCTGCCGAAATGTAATCATATTTCGCAATTCTGGGCGTACCCTTGCCGATCCGGCATGATGTCCTTTACCCTTTAGGAAGAATTGCCGAAGTTTTTCCTTGGGTATTTTTTCCAACTTATCAAGTGAATAAATGCCCAGTTGCGCTTTTGCGAGAACATTAGTATCCAAGTCAGTTGCTAAAATATGTACAGGTGGTGTAAGTGTTTTAAACGCTTGTACCATTGCCATAGCCATTGAGTACGGTTCTTCTCCGGTAGAAGATGCACTGCACCAGAGTTGTATTTTCTTTTGATTCTTGCGTTGCTCTATATGCTTTTCAAGAATGGGAAAATGATGTTGTTCTCGGAAAAAAGCAGTAAGATTAGTCGTCAAGGCATTTGTGAACGCTTCCCATTCTGTAGAATTTCCACTTTCCAGGAAATTTAAATACTCATGAAAGCTATTTAAACCATTAGCACGTACACGCCGAGCAAGCCGGCTGTAAACCATATTTTGCTTACTTGAAGAGAGCGAAATACCTGCATGTTTATATATCAGTTTTTTAATACGTTCAAAATCAGCCTGAGTAAAAGCATATTCACGCGTTCTGTTATCAGAAATTTCTTCGATACCTGGAATCATTTCCATAATATACCCATTCGAATTAATGGTAATTCTGTATTGTTATTCATGATCATTTCCCGCAATATTCTACGTAGTAGTTTTTTACTTCATTATCAATGTCCATGAAGCATACATAAATAGAATAACGGTCTGAAACCAGTTTTCAATAAATACTAATATTGATATAAAGGAAATTTTTAGAGGATCGGTTTTTATACATCAAAATTACCATTACCATTTATATTGCCTGATGCGGTGCTACGATATACGTTCCCCATTCTCTGAAGGTGATATGGAAAGAAACTATGTTAGGCTACACGGCCTCTTGTTGTGATGTCATTACCAGTGCCGCAGTATCAAGAATAAGTGCTACTTTCCCATCACCCATAATCGTCGCACCTGAAACACCCTGCACTCTCCGATAATTACTTTCAAGACTCTTAATAACTACTTGGTGTTGTCCAACTAAATCATCTACGAATAATGCAGCCTTATGACCTTCAGCCTCGAGAATTACGAGGATTCCTTCATGAACTGCAGTTACATTTGGGCGTAGGTTAAAGATTTCATGTAATGCAATGACAGACAGATACTCGCCACGTACCTGTACAACCCGACCATGGCCACTGACAGTTTTAATATCGGCAGCACTCGGTTGTAACGATTCGGTAATATAGTTGAGAGGTACGATAAACATTTGATCGCCAACAGCTACTGACAACCCATCAAGAATGGCCAGTGTTAATGGCAAACGAATAGATATGCGTGTTCCTACCCCAAATGCTGATTCGATATCAATACGCCCACCCATACCTTGGATATTACGTTTAACTACATCCATGCCAACACCACGCCCGGATACATCAGTAACCGCTTCGGCTGTAGAAAAACCTGCTTCGAATATCAATAGCCAAACTTCCTGGTCAGTCATTCCATCATGTACTGGTAAACCACGTTCTCTGGCTTTGGCAAGAATTCTTGCTCGGTTCAAACCCGCGCCATCATCACTGACTTCGATAACGATACTGCCCCCCTGATGAAATGCACGTAACGTGATCGTACCTTGGGCTGATTTACCTGCTGCAATACGCTTCTCGGGTATTTCTATGCCATGATCCAAGCTATTTCTGACCAGATGGGTCAGTGGATCGGCAATCTTTTCAATTAAGCCCTTGTCTAATTCCGTGTTTTCACCGACTGTTTTCAGTTCGACACGTTTATTCAGTTTTAATGCCAAATCACGTACAACACGTGGATATCGGCTAAATACAAAACTAATCGGCATCATACGAATCGACATAACAGACTCTTGTAAATCCCGGGTATTTCTTTCCAACTGATTCATACTGCTGTGAAGTTTCTCAAAAACTACAGGATCAAATTGAGAAGCTGTCTGGGCAAGCATCGCTTGTGTAATCACTAACTCGCCAACTAAATTAATCATCTGATCTACTTTTTCAATACTGACCCGTATTGATGATGCTTCGCTAGCAGGAGTTGCTGTATTGGTTTTACTGGAGGATTTATTCGATGTTGTAGCTTGTACTTCATTTTTACTGTTCTCCGCAGTGTGTTGCTGCGATGCATTCAAATTGGATTCTGAGTCATCAACATCTTTGGGCGCGGCTGGTGCTCCCGGGAAAAAACCATAGCCTGGCGAAAGTGGTACCTTACTTATTACAGATTCATTTTCTCTAATCGATGATTCTGTATCAGTATGGGTTGTATCAGAAGTTTTAATTTCTTTTGTATTCGCTTCAGCATTATCGGATAAATCTACTTCAATTTTTAGCTTTGCTGGATCTACTACAAATACTAACGTTTCCCAGATATCTTCTTCGCTGTTACTCGTAGTGAGTTTCAATTGACATAATTCTTTTTCATTCGTTGGTATATTTTTTTCTAAAATACCGAGCAGTTTTAAATTAGCAAATAAATTTTCTATTACTGTATTGCTCATACCAGTATTGGAGAATTCAATACTGTATGTAAGTTTTAATGGATCATTTATTGACTGAACCTGCTCAACAGTAACATCAGTTTCTACAGGCATTGTTTTAGTTTTAGCAGTAGCGCTGGATGAAGCTTCTTTTGATGGCATTTGTGTTTCATCACTCAGCTTCTTCAGTTCCTCACAAATAGCAGCAGCAGCAGCAGGATCTGCTTTACCCTCTCCACGATGTCCTGCCAATTGTTCTTTAACGACATCGCCAGCTTTTAAAAAAGCATCAACCATCTCGCTACGTACTTCGATTTCCCCTTTGCGCAATTTATCCAGCAATGTTTCCAACATATGCGTTGTCTCCGTCATATCTGTAAAACCAAATGTACCCGCTCCACCTTTAATAGAATGCGCAGCACGAAATATAGCGTTTAAATCTTCCAAATCCGGTGAATTTACATCAAGCCTCAGCAAACATGTCTCCATATCTGCAAGTAATTCAGAAGATTCCTCAAAAAATATTTCATAAAATTGTTCGAGATCGGTACTCATAAATAGCCCTATTTCAAATTGAATTGTTAGCCTAACACTTTAGAAAATGAGCAAATTAAGAAACAGAAATATAAAAATTACTTAATCTCAAGAATTAGTCAGACAATATTAACCGATTAGTTTACCGATCACTTCCAGTAAGCGCTTTGGATCAAACGGTTTCACCAGCCAACCAGTTGCGCCAGCTGCTCTACCTTTCGCTTTTATTTCATCGCCTGATTCAGTAGTCAGCATCAAAATAGGTATAGCTTTGTAGTGAGACAATTTACGTAGCAACTCAAGTAACTTCAGTCCATCCATCCGTGGCATATTAATATCTGTCAATACCAGATTAACTTTATGAGCATTCGCTTTATCTAATGCATCTTGACCATCAACTGCTTCAATGACCTCATAGCCTGCACCCTTAAGCGTAAAGGCAACCATTTGCCGAATTGATGCAGAATCATCTACCGCAAGTATTGTCTTAGCCATTTACCTTACTCCTCTTACTTAGTATTATTAATTTGTTTGATAATATATGCGTATTACAAACTAACTTTTATTAAAAAAGTTCAATATCTCCCATCTGCATCCCTTGCTGTACAACAGGTTTCCTTTTACTTTTAGAATTTGCCATATTAACTGCTTTTGAAATGCCCTCATGTATCCCCTGTAAGGTTGTATTTCGGCCCTTCCAGTTGCTTAACCGATCAATACGTTGTAGTTCCATATTAAGTATTTCAACTTGTCGCGCTGTATGTGCAAGTAACTGCGTGACCAGATCTCCAAACTGTAATGAGGTAATTGCCATTTCTAACTCTTGTTCAATTTTGTCAGCGATGATCATTTGTTTTTCCAATAGCTCAAGAATAGGTTTACTTCCTTCAGGAGCGGCCATTTTCTCAATAACCAAGACCATATCATAATGAGATTTGGTCAACCTGCTGATATATTTAAAGTTAATAACTAAATTATTAACTGCATCACTAACCAATCGATCAACCTGGTTGAGTTCTTCCTTGATGTTCATGAAGTACTCGTCAGCTTCAACACTACATAAAGCGTCATTTAGATCTACTGGTGCCAATTCATCTGTGCACTGATTATCAATTTTCTCGCTACCTGATTGCATCTCAGCCATACTTTTCTCCTCATTACTTAACTTAATAAGTCATTAATGCTACAGCCCGACTTAGATAATCAATAATTTGCAGTACACTGATCATTAGTTTTCTGTTGAAATAATGCTGATTGACGATACGATGGTCCATCAGTAGAGTTGTTGAGCCATTTATTATGAGACAATTCTGAATTAATCAACAAATATTAAATATCATCAATAACTTGTTCGTACTTTACGAGAGATATAATTAATTTGTAACTTCACCGATTCGGTTAGCCCATCCGAGTGCCTGTATTTCTATGTCTGCCAATTCACTTAAACTTAAAAAACCCAGCTCGTTCAATATAGATTGAGTCATAGTGATTTCACCCTTCTCATTGGCTTCAATTAATTTTAGTTCTTGACCCAAACGTCCATCTCGAGTCATTAATGCTAGACTCATGTCATCGGAAATACCCAGTTTGTCTACTATTTGCTGCATTTCAATACCTAGTAACACATCGAGTAATGATAAAATCCCAACCATAAATGCTCTCTCATGGTAATTTTTGTCATGTGGTCGTTCGGTTGTCGCAATTAACTCCATTAATTTGCCACGCGCTGCCGCTGTTTGCATTAAAGCATTTGACATACTATCGTCTGACTGATTAGCGGTATAAAGCAGCAGTTGTATCCATCTCTGCAGTTGCTTACGCCCTAATATCATTATTGCGTGCTTGATGGAGTTAATTTTTTGGGATAAGCCACTGGAGACTGAGTTCACCATGCGCATCAAGTTATAGCTTAGTCCAGGTTGATATTTAAATTCCTTTTCAATCTCATCAATATCACTATCCCCCATGACTAATGTTAATAGCTTTAATAGTGATAATTTTCCAGGGTCAGCACGTTTTACTGACATCACTTCAGGTTTTGCAAAATAATAGCCTTGGAACATCTGAAAGCCCAATTGCATACAACGTGTCTCTTGTTCACGATCTTCCACTTTCAGGGCTAGAAGCAATACTGGCCAACGATTCAGTTCAGCTACAATCTCTGCAAGCTGAGTCTTCTCAAGTGCAAGAATATTCACCTTCACTACGCTGACAATAGGCAATAGTTGTTCAACTCTACTATTCATTGCGATGACATTATCAAGCGCAAATTGATATCCTTTCTGCTTTAATTCGTTGCATCGTTGCATGAATTCTGGCGTAATCGAGGTGGGTTCCCTGAGCTCCAGCACGACATGTTTGCAGGGCAATAAACTAATAATGTCACTCATAATCAAGTCGGGATTTGCATTAATAAAGCCGCGTTGCTGTCCCAACACATTTTGGATACCAAACTGACCATAGGCATTAACGATAACATTTGCTGATGCAAACAAGTCGTTTGTGATATTTGCTGTTTCCTCAGTCTCTTCTTGTCTAAAAAGTAATTCAAATGCTACTAGATTATGATTGCGATCTAGAATTGGTTGTCGACCAAGAAAAAAACCTCCCATTTACTCCTCCGCATTAATCCATCGTTTTCGTAAAATGCTCTAGCTCATCGGCTTCAGTAAATATTTCTTAAGTATTGTGAGCAGCCAATAAAGACATTGATCAGAGTTTCTATCCTCTGAATAAACCAGAATATCCGTACTAATTCAATTGATTTAGAACGCTTCGTATTGCCTACACTGACAATTTAGGCAGAATATGTCCATCAATCATAAACATCTAGTTAGATTAATGCCGGGATTGCCCGATTCTTTCCTGTTTGTTTTGCCTGATAAAGCGCTTTATCAGCACGGCTTATGACTGAATTCTGATGCTCACCAAATGAACGCAATGCAATACCTGCGCTAAATGTTAGCGACATCAACTGGTTGTCTATTTGAAATGAGCTATTTTTTGCCAAATTATTCTGTAATCTCTGAATAATAGTTAACGCATCTTCCATTTCAACATCAGGCAATAAAATCACAAATTCTTCTCCGCCAAAACGTGCCACAATATCTGAGGGACGCAATGTCTCTTTGGCAACAGCGACTAAATTCATCAGTACACTATCCCCATATGGATGACCCAGGCTGTCATTAATTTGTTTGAAATTATCCAGATCAATTAAAACTACCCCCAATGACTGAGCATTCCGATCAGCACGAGCTGCTTCACGTTTAAAAATATCCTCTAATCCACGACGATTGAACGCGCCGGTCATCTGGTCAGTTTGTATGAGCCCTCTCAGTTGTTCAAGTTCGCTTTTTAATGATTCAATTTTTTGTTCTGCAAGTTTTACCTGCTCCTTTGCAACAAATACTTCGTCATTAAATCTCAAGCCTCTGGTCTCAGACAATACAATTTCAAGAATTCTAATGATCTCATCCGCACTACTTGTTTTGCGGATCTGTTCGGCATAACACTCTACTTGCTTATAATAGTCTTCAGAATCAACCATAGGTTTCTGATCACTTTTAATAGCATCTGGTGATGATTTAACCAGTCTCAGCATTCCTCTCTGTTTTTGTTTAATAGCTTTTTGCATTGCTATCCTCCTCATTTGACATCATAGAATGTCAGTTATGCCGGTTCGGGGATGATTCGTTGGATTGCGAAGGAGAACCCATTCCGGTATAGACTGCCACGTGAACAAAGTTAGCAGAGCAGATCAGGAATAGATTGAATGAATAAGAAGGGAAATCGGTGCTATTTATCGATAAATATGTTATATTGTATAATTAACATATGGTTACATAAATCACTCGGATGTGAGTATTTGATTCTTGCCGCTTTTCTTTGCGCGATATAATGCTTCATCGGCGCGCTTAAAGGTATCTTCTTGTGGTTCTCCCGGTTGGTGTTGAGAAACACCTGCACTGAATGTAATTAACAAGCGTTTATTTTCATGCAAAAAAAACTTCTTAGTTAAATTGCGCCGTATTCTGGATAAAATATCAACAGCTTCTTCAAGCTTTGTGTTGGGTAGTAAAATCACAAATTCTTCGCCGCCATAACGTGACACAATATCTTCAGGTCGCGTCGTATCTTTGACTGATTCAACTAAATATATCAGTACATCATCGCCTACTTTATGACCATGCGTGTCATTAAGTTGTTTGAAATTATCAATATCCAGTAGTGCATAACATAAAGGAGCTTGGTGACGTATCGCACGAGAAGTTTCGCGTTCAAAAGCATTATCCAGACCACGTCGGTTCAGTACACCTGTTAGATGGTCTTCGTGTACTTTTTCACACATTTTTGATAATTCAGTTTCAAGTTGATTTATTTTATTCTGCGCCAGGCTGACTTCTGCACGAGCAGTGAGAAAATCATTGCGATAATTTGATGCACTTTCTTGCATCTGCTTGGTTTCTTGCATGATTTCGAGGAGAAATTGATTGAGTATCTTGATATCATCAGTTTGGTTAATTTTCTCGGAATAATATCCAAGTTTGTCGTGGTACTCACCTGTTGAGTCAGATAATTCCTCAATATTTCTAATTAAGGAACTCACCATCTGTTTCATGAGCGACTTAGCATCTTTCAAACTTTGTTTTATTGTTTCCTGATTCTGGATGATCTCTTCCAGATAATACTCAGCTTGCGCTATATTTCGCAGATCCAATGGCTTAGATATTGCTTCCTGCAGCATAATAATCTTATTCATAACCCACGGATCGTCTGACAATAAATAACCAGTGCTATTTATCAATAAATTTAGTAACTTTAATAAGCCTTGTTGTAACTTGATACAATTTTCACTCAATAATTCAAATTTGAGACAAAATTGTTTAAACCTAGAAACACATTGCTCCATCTCCTGCTCATTTTGAATTGTCCTTAATTGCTGCGCCAGGACTCTAGCTTCTTCAGTAAAAACGGCATCATCTATCTGAGAACCGGCAATACTCTCTAGCATTTGTGCCTGTAGTTCCAGTAGTTGATGGATAGAATGAGTAGTTGCGCACTGTTTCTCCGACTCAATATGATTCGAATGCCTGTTTTGAACAGATAGATTATTTTGTTGGGTTGATAACGAAATTTCTTCTAGACTATCAATTTGTTCTTGAGAGGATACTGGGGATTTTATCCATGAATCAATCAAAGCTTGCAGTTTGATATATAACTGTTCAGGATCTTGATAAAATTTTGTAAGTACATGATTGAGAGCCGCTCTTTTTTTAGCAATGGTTAAAGTATCATGGTTACTCTCCAATTGTTTTAATAAAACTTCTATCATACCTCCCCACGGGATAATAGCTTCAGAATCAGAAGTTCCACTGCCAAGTTCAGTGAGCTTGTTTTTTGAAGTAAATTCAGTTTCAATAAACTTAATGAAAGTGGCTTTATATTTGTACCAGTTCTTAGCTTCTAAAGCTTGTTCCAAGGTATTGGCATATTTGAGTAAATCTGGCGTATGCCGTGGAAATTCCGATATTAATTCCTTCAAAATTTTTGCAGCCTTCTCAGAAATAGTACTTTCTGATTTACCCGCAATCTGATTGTAGACCCTTTGATAGTTGTCAGGAGTAGGGGGGATTTTTAGTGACGAAAGCTGCTGCAATGTTTCGCGAGCAAGCATCAGAGGAGTAAGATTCCTATCTTGGCTCATAAAGATAATTGAAATACATAATTATTTCTTATAAAAGAGAAATTTACTTAATTAAAACAAGTTC
>Ga0136611_10002676_pt1 | contig 12420 bp, 12 predicted proteins | sample AntDrymUQ2232306_2_FD_106645 | JGI IMG/M metagenome (GOLD analysis project Ga0136611, IMG submission 106645) | Polar desert sand microbial communities from Dry Valleys, Antarctica - metaG UQ223 (23.06) | ecosystem: Environmental > Terrestrial > Soil > Desert | place: Antarctica: Dry Valley... | reverse complement strand
GTTGCAGCCGATCTGGCCGACCTCGATCAGGTGCGGCGGATGTTTGAAGAGATCGAGCAGATGTTTCCGCAGCTCGACATTTTAGTGAATAACGCGGGCGGCGCGAAATTCACGGCGCTCGAAGCAGTGAGCGAAGCGGATTTCGACGCGATTTTCAATCTCAACGTGCGCGGACTATTTTTCATGACCCAGCAGGCGGCGCCACTCTTGCGAGACGGCGGGCGCATCGTCAACATTTCGAGCGGCATCACGCGCATCAATGCTGCGAACGGCTCGGTTTACAGCGCATCCAAAGCGGCGGTTGAGGCGTTCACGCGCTGCTGGGCGGCGGAGCTTGGCCCGCGCGGCATCACAGTCAATACCGTCTCGCCGGGCATGACCGAAACCGATTTGCTGATGGAAGTCACGCCACCGGCAGTACTCCAGTCGATGATCGAGCAGACGCCGCTGGGTCGTCTGGGGCAGCCTGCCGACATCGCAGACGTGGTGACATTTTTGTGCGGCGATGAGGCGCGTTGGCTGACCGCGCAAAATCTGCTGGCGAACGGCGGCGTCTGAAGCAAGAGCCAGACGCAGCGATCGAGCGAGGCTGATTCTGACGCAAAGAAAAGCCCCGGAGCCGGTTTCCGGGGCTTTTCCATTTCGTGCGTTACGTCTGTGACATCTCGCCAAGCGGCGGAGACTTATCTGCCCATGGTCACGTTGTTGCCGCTGGCCGGCGTGGAGCCACCGTTGATCTTGGCGGACTGGGTGGCGCTGGCGACGCCGCCGGGAGCCGAGGCCGGATACCACTTGACATGGCCGTCCACGAACCCGTAGTTGGCGCCGTCCAAATGACGGTTGGCCGCGGGCAGCGTGGCCAACGAGCCGGCGGTATCCGCGCAGGGGCTGGCTGCGCAGCCGTTGACGTTGTAGTTCGCAGCGCCGTTGCCGCCATCACCGATGATAACGGTGTTGGAAACGAAGCTGAAGACCGATTCGTTCTGGCTCGCCACTTGGCTGTTGTAGAAGAAGTCGGTGTAGCCTGCCGAGCCGGGAGTGGTGGCCGCGGCTGGCGGGTTGGTCTCACTGGGGCACTGGAGTATCTGCACGCTCTTGACATAAGGCTGAATCGCGCTGGCCCAACCCGAAGCATCGGTGGGGGTGGCGTTGGTGCCGACCGCTGGGTAGGTCTCGTCGTTGTCGCCGATGTAGGACTTGAGGCCGATGACGATCTGCTTGATGTTGTTCGAGCAGGAGGTGCGACGCGCGCTTTCCCTGGCCCGTGCGAACACGGGGAACAGAATGGCCGCCAAGATTGCGATAATGGCAATGACGACCAACAGTTCGATGAGGGTGAAGCCGCGCTTCATTGTCTTTCCGTTCATTTTGAATCCCCTTTTACGAAAGTATTACTGCTAAGTATGTATCAACAGCTGGGAACCGGCCCGTGCTGGGGATACCTTGTCATGCCCGGCTTACGTTTCATTATGAATGATTGCTCGCCGGGAATGTGCAGAGATTATAGGAGCAATTCGGCTGCTTTGTCAATGGTCTTCAGCTATTACTCACAGCCGCCGCTCCTGGCATCTCTACACAGCACATATGATGCAATATAACTGCCAATGCAGTCCTACACCGTCGAGTTTTCTCGATAGCAGGCGTCGAGGCGAATTGTAGATGCTATAATCGAGCTATTACATGAATGGACAGGACATAAAAATGGAAGCCAAGTACATCGCTCTCACGCCTGAGTTAAATAACTACATTACCACCCATCGCAGCACAACAGGCGACGCCGTGCTCGATGAATTGCGCGCCGAAACGGAAAAACTGGGTGACATCAGCGTGATGCTGATCAGCCCGGAGCAAGGCAATTTTCTCTCGCTTTTCATAGCCGCCATCGGTGCGCGCAGCGCCATCGAAGTCGGCACTTTCACCGGCTACAGCGCGACTTGCATCGCGCGCGGCTTGCCCGCCGACGGTAAATTAATCTGTTGTGACATCAGCGAGGAATGGACGAGCATCGCGCGCAAATACTGGCTGCGCGCGGGCGTCGAGGATAAAATCGAGTTGCGTCTGGGCGCGGCAGGCAGTACTCTGGCGGCGCTGGAAGCGGATGTGGAATTCGATTTTGCTTTTATTGATGCCGATAAGCCCAACTACGACACTTACTACGAATTGATTTTGCCGCGCCTGCGTCCCAACGGCATCATTATCTTCGACAACATGCTGTGGAGCGGTCGCGTCGTGGGCGGCCCGGTGGACGATCCCAACCTGCAAGCCATCAACGCCTTGAACCATAAACTCGCGCATGACCCGCGCATCGAATCGGTGCTGTTGCCGATTGCCGATGGCTTGCACATTTGCCGTAAGAAACCTCTCGACTCTTAAATTTCCCGGTTAAAATGCCAAACCCGCGCAAATTCTTGTTGCGGGCCTGGCACTTTTGTGTTGCTCGCTGCATCTTCTCTGCAAATCTCTTGAATCGGAGTGATTCATTTTGACGGATGCGGAAATCGTGGATCGGGTGCGTGCCGGTGCTAGTGAGGCCTACAGCGAGTTGGTGACCCGCTATCAGAGCGCGGTGTATGGGCAGGCTTACCATCACTTGCAGAATTTCGAGGATGCGCGCGACGTGGCGCAGGAAGCCTTGGTGCAGGCCTATCTTCGTTTGGATCAACTGCGCGAGCCGGCGAAATTCAGCCCCTGGCTGCGGCAGGTCACGGTCAATGAGTGTCATAAGTGGCAGCGCCGGCAGCGGGCGGCGGAACCTCTTGACACCGATGCCGCGACGCCCCATGAAGTCGAGCAGGTCGAGACTCGTTTGGTCATCCGCGAAGCTCTGGCGTGTCTTTCCGAGACCAGCCGCTTGACACTCACCCTCTTCTACATGCACTCGTATTCGTTACACGAAATCGCTGCGTTCCTCGAATTTCCGGTCACAACAATCAAGAGCCGCCTGCGCAACGCGCGGGCACGATTACGCAAGGAGCTGACACAAATGGTGGAAGATACGATGAAACAAGAGCCGTTGCCGGAAGACTTCAACCATCAAATCAGGGAAAGTATTCGAGCGGCTAATCAGCGCGACTTCTCAAAGTTGCAAAGTTTGATAGCCAAAGCTCAAGACAATCCTCCTTTGATGGAGACCCTGAGAGTGGCGATGGAAAATGACTTGAAGGAGGGCTGGCAGCGATTTACCGGAAAAGCGCGCCATGTTTGCTGGATAGGACAGCAAGAAGCCGTGCGCTTGCACAGTCCACACGTTGAGGCGGAACATCTGCTTTTAGGTTTATTGCGCGAGACCGACGGCATGGGCGCGCGAGTACTGCATCAGGCAGGTATATCGCTCGTGCAAGTTCAACAGGAGATAGAGGACGTAGTGCGGCCAGACGGCGTAGCTAACCTTGAGCCGGAGACGTCGCCGCAAGCCACGCGGACTCTGGAACTGGCCGCAGAAGAAGCAAAGCGGATGGCGCAAGACCTCAATGTTTCCCATGACATCGGCACAGAACATCTTTTGCTGGGGTTATTGCGCGAGACAGATAACCTTGCTGCCCGGTTATTGCACAGGCTGGATTTGGACTTGGACAAGGCGCGCACCTACGTTCGGCAACATCTTATCTCGGCAACTAATCCTTGAGGACGCTACGTCAAAAACGCGCCCGCGATTTGCACGGCTCTCCATCCAGCAGGCAGTACTCCAGAGGAGAATTTTCATGAACGAACGTAAAATCACCGATGACATTACCATTTCCGGCCAGCCGAGCGCCGAGGAATTGCAAAACCTGCGCGCGAGCGGCTATCGCACCGTTATCAACCTGCGCACGATGGATGAGGAAGGCCTTGTGCCCGACGAAGAGCGCATGGCGGAAAATGCCGGGCTTAACTATGCCGCGATTCCCGTGTCGCCCGATACGCTCGACGACATCGCCGTGCAAAACTTTCAGGGCGCGCTGATTGGCGATGACCGCTCGCCTGCTCTCGTACATTGCAAAGGCGGCGGGCGCGCCGGTGTCCTGACGCTTTTGCACCTGACAATCAGCAACGGTTGGTCATTGGCTCAAGCGCTTGAGGAAGGCGAGAAGTTGGGCATCGCACCTTCCGACACTTCGCCTTATCGCGCGTTTTTTGATGACTTCATCAAGCGGCACTCACCGGCGGAACGCTAAAGATGGTGCCTGGACAGCTTTGAGAAACAGGCCGGGAAGGGAACGCGGAGACTGTGTCTACGCCGAAAAGCGCGGATGAACGCGGATACATATCAGGCCAAAAGAAAATCCGCGTTCATCCGCGCTTTTCCGTGTCGCGTAGCGCCGCGTTCCCTTCTTAAACTTTTACAGCGCGCCACGACTTTTGAGATCGAGATAACGATTGACCGTAGCGATAGTCAGTTGTGCGGCGGGCACGTCGAGAATGCCGACGCCGCGCCGGTGCAACGCTTCGAGCGCGGCGCTGCGTTGCGTCAACATGCGTTGCGCCATCGCTTTTTGATAAAGCTCGGCGCTGCGCTGCGGCATCATCTCCGCCAAATCCATCACATCCCGATTATTGATCGTCACGCAAAGCGGATTATGATGCCGCCGCAGCGCGCCGCTGGCCGCGAGCAATTCGTGCGAGGCGTCCGGGTCAATCAAATCAGTAAAAGTCAGCACCAGCGAGCGCCGAATTTTGCGCGCGATTAAATACTCATAAGCCGCCGCGTAATCCGGCTCGACGAGGCTCGGCTGCGCGGCATAAAGCGCCTCGATAATAGTTCCGGTGTGAACGCGGCCTTTGCGCGGCGGCACGAAACTTTGCACCGTGTCTGAGAAGAGCAGAAAGCCCACGGCATCGCCCATCGAAGCCGCGACGTGCGCGAGCAGCACGGTCGCATTAATGGCGCAGTCGAGTTTGGAAAGAGGCACTGTTGCCGTGTCGCCGGAATCATCGCGCGCGGCGCGCTCGCGCAGCACGGCCATCGCCGTCATCATGCGCCCGCAATCGAGCGCGATGAGTATCGTCTGGTCACGCTCGATTTGATAGTTAGTAGAAATCAACTTGCCGCGCCGCGCCGTCGCTTTCCAGTTGATGTTTTTATATTCGTCGTCGGTGGTGTATTCGCGCAAGCTCTCGAAGTCGGTGCCGCGTCCGCGCAGCCGCGACAGATGGATTCCAATCGTCCGCAGCCGCCCCTCGCGCAGTTGCAATTCGTAGCGGCGCACCTCGGTCGTGTCGGGATAAACGCGCACGGTTTGAGCGGCGCCGCGCCGAAATTGGCGATGCCATAAACCCAACAATGTCGGATAACGCGCCGACAGCGCGCCGAATGCGAAATCGCCGCGCCGCGTCGGTGTCACGGAGTAGAAACCGTCGGCTTCCGCCAGAGGCGAGAGATCAATTCCCAATCGCGCCACCGGTGGCAGTGGCAAACCGCTGTGCGCTGCGGGCGCCGCGCTGTCGGGCGCCACAATCGGCCAGGCGAGCGGCGGCTCGTCGCGCAGCGTAATCCGCACCGGCCAGCGCCCACGATTGCGCGCCCGTAGCGTGACGCGGTTCGGCACGCCCAGATTCATCTTTGGCTCGACGTGGCGCTCGACATCGAAGTCCGCCGGGCGCGGCGAAAGCCGCCAGTCGAGTACTGCCGCCAGCAGCAGCAGGACGTCATAACCGATGGCGAGCGCGACAAAACCGGGATGAGCCGCTGCGGTCGCCCAGAGCAGCGTGCCGAGTCCGAAATAAATGGCGAGGCGCAGGGAGGGAAGCATATTGTGAATATGCAGTATAAAAGCTTTCAGGGCCGGAGCAGAACTCCGGCCTTGAAAGCTTGTCATTTTGCGCCCCGATTAGTAGACCAAGTTCGCACCGAAATCCGGCATCTTGCCATCTTTCACTTCTTGCTTCCATGCATCTAAATCTCCATTGTGCAATTTCCAAAACTTCCTGCACTCATCGAAATAGGTGAACACTGTCTCCGTTTCGCCCTGTGCGATGAGTTTCCTTGCCAGAGTCATGTTGGGGCCAAACGAATTTAACTGAGGCGAACCCGGCGTTTTGCCTGCTTTGAGTAAGTGTTCCACGGCAGCTTTCTTGTCGCCTTTAGATAGGGCCACCTGGCCTAAAACCATGTGCCCGTCGTGAATGGCGTTGCCATAATTCCAGCTCTTCGTGTACTGCGGCGCCATGCCGAGTAATTCTGTTGCGTATTGCTGTGCTTTCTCATACTCGCCCGCCGCTGCTGCCAACTTTGCCGTCTGGCGAAGAGCATAAAAACGCCGGTCATCTCCACGACCTAATTTTAGGATGCGCTCCTGTACGGCAAACGCTTCTTTTGGGCTGCGTTGCGGTTCTTTTGGTCTGCGTTGCGGTTGCTGTACCGGTCCTTACGCTTTTTGGGCTTGGTACCGAGCATAGCTGACGTAGAGCGCGCCCCCGGTACCGGCCAGGCTCAATCCGACAACGACCGCTGCGACTTTGACCTTATTCAAAAACATGACTTTCAACACTCCTTTGGAAATTACCGCCGCCTGACCGCCCGCGAAGCAGTACTCACTCCGGCTCCTGTCACATTGGCGAGCATCCCCGCCACGGCAGCCGCGCAAGTCGCCGGCGCCGCCTGCACCGCGCGCTCCGTCAGCAGCCCCGCCAGAATCGCCGCCGAGACGACCACGCCCTGCTTTCTTAAATACGCCTTCAATTTCTCCACCGCCCGCGCGACACGCATCCGCGCGGTGTTCTCGGAAGTGCCCAGCAGTTGGCCCACTTCTTTCAGACTCTTGTCCTCGAAGTAGCGCAGCAGGACGGCCTCGCGGTCTTTACCGCCCAATGTCGCCAGAGCATCGTGCAGCAGCGGCTCGATAGACTGCCACGTCTCGTCGTGATCGCTTTGATGCTCCATCTCTTCCATCGCTTTGCGCTCCGTGGCCCGGCGCCGCGCGTCCTGCCGCATGGCATTTTTGGCGGCGAAGCGTGCGGTGTTGAAAAGCCATCCAGTCAAGACGGTTTCACCTTTGAGCGCAGGCGCTTTGCGCGCCAGAATGAGAAATACCGCCTGTGTCACGTCCTCGGCCAGGGCCGCATCGCCGGTCTCGCGCCGGCACAATGAATAGACGAAATTGAGATGGCGCTCGACCAGGCAGCCAAACGCCTCTTGCGAATCATCTTCGACAAAGCGGCGCAGCAATTGAAAGTCCTCACTGTTCTGTATCGTTCTCACCTCCTACACTGCTCATATCCGCTCCCAGGCATAATCGCACAAAATCCGGAAATCAACACAAAGGGCACCAAGGTTTCACAAAGGCCACCAAGCATTCCCAAGCATTCCTTTGTGCTCTTTGTGAAATCTTTGTGCTCTTTGTGTTAAACCTGATGAATCGAAAGGCAGCGCGAATTTTATGAGCATCAAGATTGATTTATCGAATAAAGTCGCTCTCGTCACGGGCGCGTCGCAGGGCATCGGCGCCGAGATCGCGCGCACGCTGCACCGCGCCGGCGCGCAAGTCATCATCAACCATCCCGACGCCGGAGCCGGCCAGACGCGGCGTGATGCCGAGCGCGTGGCCGGGGAATTAAATCATCATCGCGCCAATACCGCGCGAGTACTGCCGGCAGATGTGAGCGACGGCGCGGCGGTGCGAAGCATGATGCAAAACGTCCAAGCTGAATTGGGCGGTCTTGATTTTCTGGTCAATAACGCCGCGATTATCCGCGACCGCACGATTGCCAAAATGACGACCGAGGAGTGGCAGGCAGTGATAGATGTGAATTTGACCGGCGTTTTTCATTGCTGCAAGTATGGCTTGGAAATCATGCGTGACGGCGGTTCGATTGTTAGCCTGAGCAGCATCGCGGCGTTGCAGGGCTTCTTCGGCCAGGCCAATTACGCGGCGTCCAAAGCGGGCGTGGTGGCGATGACGCGCGTTTTGAGCCGCGAATGCGCGCGGCGTTCGATCCGTGCCAACGCGATTGCGCCGGGCGTTATCGAGACTTCGATGGCCGCGACGATTCCGCAAGCGGTGCGCGACGAAATGCTCAAGCAAATCCCGCTTGACCGCTTCGGCGAGCCGCTCGAAATCGCCAACACAGTGCTTTTTTTGTGCTCGCCGCTCGCGTCCTACATCACGGGCCAAACCCTCGAAGTCAATGGAGGTTGGCGCGGATGAGAGCGGCGGCTCAGGTTGTTTCGGCTCACGATGCCATCGCCAAAATACCATCCGGCGCGACCGTCGCCATCGGCGGTTTCGTGGGCGCGGGGCATCCCGAACTATTGACGGCGACACTCGAACAGCACTTTTTGAAAACCGCGATGCCGCGTGATTTGACGCTCATTTACGCGGCGGGGCAGGGCGACGCCAAAGAGCGCGGTTTGAATCATCTGGCTCACGTCGGCCTCGTGAAACGTGTCGTCGGCGGCCACTGGAATCTGGCGCCGAAGTTGGGGCGACTCGCGCTCGAAAACAAAATCGAAGCCTATAACTTCCCGCAGGGAGTACTCAGCGTGCTCTTCCGCGAGATCGCAGCGGGGCGACCAGGCGTGTTCACCAAAGTCGGCATGAACACGTTCATTGATCCGCAGCAAACCGGCGGGCGCTTGAATGAAAGAACGACGGAAACTTTGGTCGAGCGAATCACCCTCGGTGGCGAGGAATGGCTGTGGTATCACGCGATGCCGGTTCACGTCGGCCTGATTCGCGGCACGCGCGCCGATTGCAAAGGCAACATCAGCATGGAGCGCGAAGGCATCATCGGCGAAGTACTGCCTATCGCGCAGGCGGCGAAGAATAATGGCGGCATCGTCATCGTTCAGGTCGAAGAAATCGTGGACTGCATCAGCGATCCGAAAGCGGTGCGCGTGCCGGGGATTCTGGTGGATTATATTGTAGTTTCCGACAAAGCACATCACGCCCAAACCTTCGCGGAATCTTTCAATGCGAGTTACGTGCAATGCCGGAGCGAAGGCATCGCGCCGGCGCCGCTGCCTTTCTCGGAACGCAAGATTATCGGGCGTCGCGCGCTGCGTGAAATTGCCCGCGGAGACATCGTTAATCTCGGCATCGGCCTGCCGGAAACTGTCGCGTCGGTGGCGAGCGAGACCGGGCGCCTCGTGGATTTTACGCTGACGGTGGAAGGCGGCCCCATCGGTGGCATACCCGCTTCGGGCTTGAGTTTCGGTTGCAGCGTCTGCCCGGAAGCCGTTATTGATCAACCGTCGCAATTCGATTTTTATGACGGCGGCGGGCTTGACATCGCAATACTCGGTGCGGTCGAAGTTGATGCCGAAGGCAACGTCAACGTCAGCAGCTTCGGCGGGCGTTTCGCGGGCGTCGGCGGCTTTCTCAACATCTCGCAAAACGCGCGGCGCCTCGTCTTTTGCTGCACTTTTCGCGCGAGCGGTTTGGAAGTGGCGAGCGATGCGAATGGGTTGAAGATTGTGCAGGAAGGCAAACACTGTAAATTTGTGAATCGCGTCGCGCAAGTCTGCTTTCACGGCCCATCGGCCCTATCCCGTGGACAGGCAGTACTCTACGTTACCGAGCGCGCGGTTTTTCGTTTAACTGAGGATGGATTGAAACTGATCGAAGTCGCGCCTGGCATTGACATTCAAAAGCAGGTTCTCGACATGATGGAGTTCGTGCCGAAATTTGGGCAGCCTGAAATCATGCCGTTAGACTGTTTCGATAGTTGAAGAGCGACAAAATCACATGAAGTACACTTCTCCGATTCACATCGTCGCCGCGCAACGCTCGCCCATCGGTCGCTTCGGCGGCGTGCTGCAGAGCGTGGACGCGGTGGGACTGGCAACGCAGGTGGCAGGCAGTACTCTAAGTGCCGGCGCGCCGCCCGTCGGCAGCGTGATTTTCGGCCAGGTGCTGCAAGCCGGCGTCGGGATGAATCTCGCACGCCAGGTCGTTTTGCGGCTGGGATTAGGGCAGCATATTCCGGCTTACACGGTCAATCAAGTGTGCGGCTCCGGCCTCAAGGCCGTGGCGCTGGGCGCGGCGGAAATTGCGCTGGGCGACACGGATGTCGTTCTCGCCGGCGGCGCCGAGTCCATGAGCAACGCGCCCTATTATGCGAAAGACGTGCGCTGGGGCCGCAAATATGGCGATGCCGCATTGGTGGATGCGATTGCCAGCGATGGTTTGACCGATCCGGTTTTACACATCGGCATGGGCGAGACGGCGGAGAAAATGGCGGGCATTTTTGAAGTTTCGCGCGAGGAGCAGGATCGCTTCGCCTGCCTCAGCCATCAGCGCGCGTGCGCGGCCAGCGAAGCCTTCAAGCGCGAGATCGTGCCGATTGAAACCGCCAAGGGCGTTGTCGAGCGCGATGAGCATCCGCGCGCTGACACGAGCCTGGGAAAACTGGCGAAACTCAAAGCGGCGTTTCGCACCGACGGCACGGTGACGGCGGGCAATTCTTCGGGCATCAACGACGGCGCGGCAGCGGTTTTGTTGGCGAGTGAAGCGGCGGTGCGAGAGTATAATCTTCCGTCGCGGGCGCGCATCGTCAGCGTGCGTGTGGTGGGCTGCGATCCGGCAATGATGGGGCTGGGGCCGGTCGGCGCCATTCGCGCCGTGTGTGAGGAAACCGGCTGGGATTTGGCAGCGGTGGACGCGATTGAAATCAACGAGGCGTTCGCGGCGCAGACGATTGTGTGCGCGCGTGAACTGGGTTTGCGCGAGGATCAACTCAATCGGCGTGGCGGCGGCATCGCGCTCGGCCATCCCATTGGTTGCAGCGGCGCGCGCGTGCTCGTCACTTTGCTGCATCTTATGGAGGACGCCGATTTGCATCGCGGCATCGCGTCGCTGTGTATCGGCGGCGGCATGGGCATCGCCATGACGATTGAGCGGTCGTAAAAGCATCTCAAATAATGAACCACAGATGAACACGGATAAACACCGATGATTGAATCGGGTGCCGCAGCGCCAGGCGCATCGGGTAAAATTAGATAACAAAAATCTGTGTTCATCCGTGTTCATCTGTGGTTCCTTCTCTTCTTCACCGTCATTTTAATAACTGAGGTCAAACATGAATTCTCCCGTGCGCCTGGGGTTAGTTGGTAGCGGCGGTTACGCGCAAGTGCATCTAAGTGCGATCCGCACGCTGCAAGGCAGTAATCAATGCCGTCTGGTGGCCGTCGCCGATCCTTTTGCCGACCGCCTGCCGGAGACGGTGCAGGCGTTACGAAGCGAGGACGTAGAGATTTACCCCGATCTGGCGCCGTTGCTGGAGCGCGACGACATTGACGCGGTTTTCATCGCCACGCCGATTCATCTGCACACGCCTCAAGCCATTGCCGCACTGGCAGCAGGCAAGCACGTTTATCTCGAAAAGCCGCCGTGCGCCACGCTCGGCCAGTGGCGCCACATCGTCGCCGCGCAGGAAGCGGCCAATAAAGTTTGCGTCGTGGGTTTTCAGATGCAGACGAGTCCGGCCTTGCGCTTTCTCAAGCGACAGTTGGTGCAGGGAGCCGTCGGCAAACTGCAAACGGTGGCGGCCTCGATTCGCTGGTGCCGCATGGATCCTTATTACGCGCGCGCGCCGTGGGCCGCGCGCTGGATGGTGGACGGCCAGCCGGTTTTCGATGGCCCGGCAACCAACGCGCTCGCGCACGTCGTTCATGCCGCGATGTTTTTTGCGGGCGAATCCCAAGACAGTTGGGCCGAGATCGCGCGGGTGCGTGGCAACTTGAAAAAAGCGCGCCCGATTGAGAGTTATGATACTTCTTACATTGAGGCCGAAACCACAAGTGGAGTCACGGTGCGCCTCGCCTTCACGCACGCTTCCGCCGGCACCGACGCCGCGCGCTTGTTCTGCATCGGCGACGCGGGCAAAGGCCAAGTCAGTTGGGACGGCAAAGTGACGATGGCGCCGCGCGATGGCGAGCAGCGGACGATGGCCTTCGATTCTCTGACGCCGGTATCGGCAGTACTCGATTTCCTCCAGGCGGTGCGCGATCCCGAACACAAGCCGTTCACGCGCGTGCAGGATACTTTGCCTTATTTACAGATGGTCAACGGCGCGTGCCAGAGTTCAGGCGGCTCGTCGGCCTTCGAGCAAACCGAATGCGTGGCGCCCAACACGCCGGAATCGTACTACCAGGTGCCCGGTCTGGATGCTGAGTTTGAAGCTTTTCGCGCCGATGCCGATGCTGTTCCTTCTTTGGTGGAAGCGTCCGCCAGGCCGTGGTTGCAGCCGTCTGAACTGACGCCGGAGTTGTCTCATGGAAGATAGAGTACTCGGCGCAAGTCGAATAGTGTCATGTTGAGCGCAGCGAAACATCTATTATGAGTTTCCAGAGACTGTCAGTAGATTCTTCGCTCCGCTCAGAATGACAAGCGTTACCTCGCCGCCTCTCGCGTAACTTCCAACTCTTTTATCTTACACTCACTGAATCTAAGGAGACCGCCATGAAAACCGCCAGAACGTCCCAACTGCCGCCGTTCTATACCC
>Ga0136611_10002675_pt1 | contig 12421 bp, 8 predicted proteins | sample AntDrymUQ2232306_2_FD_106645 | JGI IMG/M metagenome (GOLD analysis project Ga0136611, IMG submission 106645) | Polar desert sand microbial communities from Dry Valleys, Antarctica - metaG UQ223 (23.06) | ecosystem: Environmental > Terrestrial > Soil > Desert | place: Antarctica: Dry Valley... | reverse complement strand
GGGCCGGACTGACCACCTATGACCAGGACTTCAATCTCGTTCCCGACTGGGCGGAATCGTGGGAGCCAAACGAGGACGCATCGGTCTGGACCTTCAACATTCGTCCTGACAACACCGGATTCAGCAACGGTGATCCGGTCAACGCAGAGACATTCGTATACTCGTGGAAGCGCATGATGCTCCAGGAGACGAAGAATCCCTACGCATCAATCCTCTTCGATGTTGCGGGTGCCGAGGAGATCAACGTCAACGGAGCCGACCCGGAAACGCTCGGAGCACGGGCCATCGACGAGTGGACGCTTGAGGTTGATATGGTCGGACCACGCGGCCTGTTTCCAGTCATTACGTCGTTCATCTCGTGTGTCCCAACACATCCGCCATCCGCCGAGGCTGGGGGGAACTTTACCGACCCAGCGGAGGTTGGTGGACCGGTGATTTCCAACGGAGCTTTCACGCTCATCGAGTGGTCGCACGACGAGAAGTGCGAGCTGGTCAAGAACCCGAACTACTGGGCGGCAGACACCATCCTGCTCGATTCGGTCACCTGGCCGATCATCCCGCCGGAACAGGGCCTGCTGCCGTATGAAGCTGGCGACATCGACTGGAGCACTGTGCCCGCTGCCGATGTCCCACGTGTCCAGGCTGATTCGACGATGAAAGATGAGATTCAGAAGTGGGTCGAGCCGCTCATCTGGAAGATGCTGCCGCAGGTGACGGTTGAACCATTCGACGACATCAATCTGCGCCGTGCGTTGTCCCACAGCATCGACCGCGACCGAATCAATGAGCTGACCAACGGCGGAGGCGACCCCGCCTATTGCTTGATGCCTCCCGGCTTGTTCGGGTATTTCGGCGAGGAGTTCCGATCGGTTCAGGACTTCGATCCCGATCTGGCGATGGAAGAGCTGGCGAAATCCCGCTACGCGGACGGGAACTTCCCTGAAGTCACCATGATCCTACGCAACGAAGCAGAGCTTGGCTCGACGCTTATGGCGGAAGATGTCGTCGCTCAGGTGCTGGACAACATCGGGTTAGAAATTCAGTTGCAGGTCATGGACTTTCAGGCGTTCCGTGACCTGCTGTTCACCAACACCAACCAGATCGCGTGGATTCGCTGGTATTACGACTACCCGGATCCGAACAACGGCTACTTCGACATGTTCTACTCCAATAAGGACTCTGGCAAGCGCCAGGCCTGGAGTAACGCCGAGTTCGACGACCTGACCATCCAGGGGAAGGAAGCAGTCGATCCCGAGGAACGCCTCGACATCTACCGAGAATGCGAGCAGATCATGCAGGATGAGGTCGCGTTCATCCCGGTCGTCTACCGCAACGCCTACGACGTCTACAAGCCGTGGGTCAAAGGCGTACCTGTCAACAAACAGGGCTTCACCATCCCGAACGGCAACATCTACGTTGGTATGTGGCGAACGGTGTTCGTCGAGGGTCGCGAGGGCTGATCAGTAGCATCTGTCTTGCATCTGTTGTCAGGCGAGGACACGATTGTCGTGTCCTCGCCTGCCTGCGTTCAACTCCGTTTTCAACCGAATTTCCCTAAATATATTGCCAACGCACAGCACGTGTGTTACATAGATATAGTCATACACACGCGGAACCTGTCGCCGCCTCAAGTTGCGGATACGTGCATAGATACGCATATCTGCATACTGATATGGCGCTGGAACTTCCGCTCGTTCGCGCACAGGCCGACCGGCCAGAAGCGTGCCGGTACGGGATTCGTGTGCGTGCAGGTATGAACAACGGATGTGGAAACAAGGTCGTCTGGAGGGGACCGGATCAGGCTTCCCATACGTATGCATTGGTAACACCACCAGACAGAGACCTGCCCGCCTGCCGCACGGGGAACGGAGGTGGGTTGGAACGAGAGGAGGGGGAGCAGATCGGTCCTGATTGAAGCCTAAAGGTTTGAATCGCACATCTGTTGCCGGGGCCATACCTGAAAAAACGACACGGAATAGCGGACATTCATCCGCACCGTGTCAAGGGGTGGGGTATGCAACCTGGCCACGTGGAGGAGCTCTCTGAATGATTCCAATTGATAAAGAACAGGTTCGTTTGCTGGAGCAGCGACTGCGTGGAATCGGCGTCGACCGCCGTACCTTCATGAAGATCGCTGGCGCAGCCATGGCGGCTCCCGCCGTTGGCTCGCTGCTCGCAGCTTGCGGTGGTGACGACGAGGAAGCTGCCGATCCGACTGGTACCGCCGGTGGCGGACAGCCTGTTGCAACGACGGCACCTGTTGAAGAGACCGAAGCGCCTGAAGAAGAGGCCACTGAAGCCCCGGCTGGAGAAACGGCCGAAGCGACCGAGGCCAGCTCGTCGCCCGTCGCCGAAGAACCAACCGAAGAGCCAACTGAGTCAGCGGAAGTCGAGATGGACGAGGATCAGACGTTCCGCGTCATCGGTACCCGTCAGGAGCCAGCCTCGCACGACTTCAACGCCGACCTGTACTCTGGCGGAGCGTCCAGCATCTGGTCCGGCCTGCTCACCTACAACGTCGATCTCGAGCCAATTCCGGACTGGGCCGAGTCGTGGGAGCCGAACGAAGACGCCACGATGTGGACGTTCAATCTCCGCCCGGACAACACCGGCTTCACCAACGGTGACCCGGTCACGGCTGAGACATTCATCTTCTCCTGGACCCGCCTGCTCCTGCCGGAGACGGCTGGAGCGTACTCGTCGATCCTGTTCGACATCGCGGGGGCCGAGGATATCAACCTCAACGGTGCCGATCCGACCACGCTCGGTATGCGCGCCGTCGACGACTGGACGCTCGAAGTCGATATGGTAGGCCCGCGCGGTCTTTTCCCGGTCATCGCTGGCTACGTTGCCTGCGTCCCGACACATCCGCCATCCCATGAGGATGGTGAATATTCGACCGATCCAGCCGATGGTCCAGTCATCTCCAATGGTTCGTTCGAGCTGACGGAGTGGGAGCACGAGGTAGGCTGCACGCTCGTCAAGAACCCAAACCATTGGAATACCGAGAACGTCTTCCTTCAGACAATCGACTGGAAGATCATCCCGGCAGAGCAGGGCATGTTGCCCTATGAGGCCGGCGAGGTCGACTTCGCGCTCGTGCCAGGTGCGGACCTCCCCCGCATCCAGGAAGACCCGGAGATGAGTGCCGAACTCCAGAAGTGGGTCGAGCCGCTCATCTGGAAGCTCCTGCCACAGGTCACGCTCGCTCCGTTCGATGACATCGAGCTCCGCAAGGCGCTCCAGCACTCGATCGACAAGGACCGCATCAACGAGCTGACCAACGGCGGCGGCGACCCGGCCTACTGCCTCGTCCCCCCAGGTCTGTTCGGCTACTTCGGCGAGGAGTTCAAAGACTACTCGAACTTCGACCCGGAACTTGCTGCCGAGCACCTGGCTGCATCAACCTATGCCGATGGTAGCTTCCCAGAAGTGACCGTCATCCTCCGCAACGAGGCGCAGCTGAACTCGACCATCATGATCGAGGACATCGCGTCTCAGATCATGGAGAATCTCGGCATGGAGATCTCCATCCAGATCATGGACGTGCAGGCGTTCCGCGAACTGCTGTTCACGAACACGCCGCAGCTCGCCTGGATCCGCTGGTTCTACGACTACCCGGATCCGAACAATGGCTACTTCGACATGTTCTACTCGAACAAGGATTCCGGCAAGCGCCAGGCCTGGAGCAATGCCGAGTTCGACGATCTGACCATCGCCGGTAAGGAAGAGGCAGATCCCGAAGCACGCCTCGATATCTACCGCCAGTGCGAAGAGATCATGCAGGAGGAAGTCGTCTACATCCCGGTTGTGTACCGTAATGCGTACTACGTGTACAAGCCGTGGGTACAGGGCGTGCCGGTCAACAAGCAGGGCTTCCTGACTCCGAACGGCAACATCTACGTTGGCATGTACGAGACGGTCTACATCGCGGGCCGCGACGCCTAGGTCTGAAGTAGGCGCGCACGACGATCTCGGACCACAGCGGGGGAGACCAATCGGTCTCCCCCGTTTCTATGCCTCATCCAGCACTCTTCGATCATTGGCCTGCATGGATGACGCCGCTTTGGCACTTCCACTCCTAATCTCCTCTGTTATGCTTCTCGTGAACCGGGTTGACCCAACCAATCGGACGGGTCCATGAACTGATTTTGGCGTTCTCGGATGATCAGCAGTTTTCATAAGGGGGAACACAGTGGCAGTAGGCAAACCCACATATCTCTGGTTGAACGGTGAGAGGGCGGCGTGGGATGACGCGACTGTCCACGTGACGGCGCTCGGCTGGTCGACCGTTGGCGCGATCTTCGAGGGCATCCGTGCCTATTGGAATGCGGATCATGAGGAACTCTACGTCTTCCGGCTTGAGGAGCATATGGCACGCTTCGCGCGTTCGCTCAAGCTTGTTCGCCTGAGTGACGACTACGGGATGCCCGCCCTGATCGACGCGATCACGGACCTGCTCCGCGCCAACGAAACCCGCGAGGACACCTACATCCGTCCGCTCGCCTTCCGTGGCGGCGAGGGGCGTGGTGGCTTCTCCGGGATCGGCGGTTCGACTGAGATTCTGATCAACACACATCCCAGCGCGTCCCACCTGATGAGCGGCAAGGGTCAGCACGCCTGCATCTCGTCCTGGCGACGCATCTCCGAAAACGTCATGCCGCCGCGCATCAAGAATCTCTCGAACTATCGCAACGGTCAGCTCGCCAACATGGAAGCTGCCACCAACGGATTCGATACTGCGATCATCATGAACGAACAGGGCAAAGTCGCCGAGGGCGGCGGAGCCTGCATCGCTATGATCCGTGACGGCGTCCTCATCACGCCGGATGTCACCCAGTCGATCCTGGAGAGCATCACCCGCGACGCGATCATCCAGTTCGCGAAGCATGAGCTTGACATGGAAGTGCAGGAGCGCGCCGTCGATCGTACTGAGCTTTACATCGCCGACGAAGTCTTCATGATGGGCACGGCCGCCGAGATCACCCCGATCCTCTCCGTGGATCGCTACGATGTCGGAAACGCCCAGATCGGCCCCATCACCCGCAAGCTCGAAGAACTCCTCGACGACACCATGCGCGGGCGCACCGGCATCCGTCCTGACTGGCGCACCCCGGTGGGCGTCACCAAGGCAGCCCAGGTCGCCGACTAGCAGTCAGCAGGCACGAGGCAGCGATCAGCAGGCATGAGGAACGGGAGGGCGGTCGCCCTCCCGTTCCTCATGCCTGCTGATCGCGCGTTATGTCACTACGCCATTCCCGGGACCATCAGGACTCACGCCCGCGGTGTCGCGCTGTTCAATGAACGGTTCGCCGAACTCCAGTTCACCGAGGTCATTGCGCTCGTAGGCGATGAGTACGATCGTGGCAGCCAGATCGACGTGCTCCAGCTCGATGAGTATCGCGTCAGTCTCGAAGCCTTCTTCACCGACGCGGGTGTCGCAGCAAACGCCGTAGCCGAGGATCGTGCCGTCGCTGAGTCGCTGCGCGCGAGGTGCTGGTGGAGAATCTCGCGGTACTGATTGGCATTGATCTCGTCTTCAGTATCGACGAAGACGCCTTCAATCCCGCCGTCGAGCAACAGTTCCTGTCCGAATGGGATGAACTCCTCGCCGCTCTCCAGCAATTGCTCGGCGTACGCCAGCGCATCATCGAGCAGTTCGTCCATTTCGCTCTCGTACTCAAGCTCCTCAGCCATCGTGCCTCCTGGTCGTCCTAGATAATTGTGCCCCTTCGTCGACACATCTACCGCATGTTCCGGCCCATCATCCCCGAACCGCTCTCACACTCCATACGATAGAGCCAACGCATCCCGCACCAATGACGACGAGCGCGAAGGCGGTCCCGACCTGGCTGCCGAGCAAGCTGCCGACGAGACCACCGACGATTATCACAATCACGAGCTGCGCAATCACCGCAAGCGCCGTGAACCCAAGCTGGCGGGGTACGCGCCCCGCGATCATCCGTCCAGTTGACCGTGCCCAGAACTGTCGACTAGTCATAGGATCGTACGGTGAACGGAGATAGTTTTCAGTAATTGGGTCGCCTTCGTTATGGCGGACACGCGACTTGCGGCGAATTTTTGGACGACTGGGCAACGTCAGGCGCTCCAATCAGATTCGAGAGGCCTGATTCGCAAGGGATGGAAGGGCATCCGCCCTCCCATCCGTTACTTCTGCTGGCGCCCTGATCGCCTAGAAGATGCCTTCGTCGTGCATGCGGACAATTGTGCGGTCGAAGCCCTCGATCGTGCGGTCGATGTCCTCGGCCGTGTGCATGACCGACAGCCAGCCACCGCCGAATGTGATGTCCGAACCTTCGAGCATCATCCCTGCGATAAAGCTGCTCTTCGCCTTGCCGGTCAGCCCGCCCTTCAACGCTGACACTTCCACGCCATCTGGCTTCCGCAGGTCACCTGAAGTCATGTTGGCGCATGTTCGTCCCAACGACAGGTGGAAGACGCTGGATTCGCCGTAGCAGAATCCGGGCACGTCGCGGTTGACAAGCACCGTGTTGAAGCCGACGCGGAGCCGAGCCGCCATCTCGTCGCAGTACCGTTGCACCGATGGGTCAGAGACAAGCCGCAGCGCCGTTGCACCAGCGACCGCTGACAACGGGTTCCCATTGTAGGTGCCGGGGTGCATGATCTTGCGGTGATTCGGATCGTCGCGGAACTCGAACACTGCCATGATGTCGCGCTTGCCGCCGAAGCAACCGCCCGGCAGACCACCTGCCACGATCTTGGCCATCGTCGTCATATCCGGAATGATGCCGAAACGCTCCTGTGCGCCGCCGGGTGCCCAGCGGAAGCCAGTGATCACCTCGTCGAAGATCAGGATCGTGTTGTACTTCTCGGTTAACGCGCGCAGCCCTTCGAGGAATCCCTCAGCGGGCGGTACGGTCGCCCAGGATGCCCCGCTCGGCTCGATGATGACGCAGGCAATGTCGCTCTCCATCAGCACGCGCTCAACCGCGTCCAGATCGTCGATCGGCAGGACGATGGTCAGGTCGATGACGGCCTTGGGAATACCTGGCAACGATTCATTGCTGTCGTCGCCTGGGACGTTGCGCGAGATGTAGTCGTGCCAGCCGTGAAAGTTCTGCTCGAACTTGAGCACCTTCTCCTTCCCGGAATAGGCTCGCGCTGCCCGAATCGCGAGCATCGTCGCTTCGGTGCCAGATGACGTGAACTTCACGCGCTCGACCGATGGGACGAGACGCTGCACCCAGTCACCCCATTCCAGTTCCTGATCGTGGCTCGCCCCGAAGTGCGTGCCACGCTGGAGCTGGGCCGTGACTGCCGCGACGACTTCCGGGTGGTTGTGGCCCATGATGAGCGAGCCATGACCGACGGCGTAGTCGGTCAGTTCGTGGTCATCGACATCCCACTTCTTCGCCCCCTGCGCCCGCGCAATATAGATCGGGAAGGGCTTAACGTAGCGTGAGTCGTGCGTGACACCCGCCGGATAGATTTCCAGCGCCTGCATCGCGCGTTGTCGCGAACCAGTGAACTCCTGAATGAACTCCTGCTCGATCGTCATGGTCGCCTGTGCCATCTCTGGCCTCCCGTCTCACCACCCTACCTGAGCAGGGTCACGCTCCAACCGCCTCGCTCCAAACATACTCAAACGGCATTATGGACGAGGACTCCCGCCTTGTCACGCTCACCCCGAGCGACAACGTAAATCATCTTGATAGATCGGTTACGATGACGCGCGTGAATCGACTATATCAACCGCGGAGGGACTTGGCTGATGGGATTGATGAATCAACCGCGCATGCGTTTCGCGGCGTTGCCGACGCCGTTGCAGTTCGCCGAACGCCTCACCATCGAACTCGGCGGTCCTCGTATCTATCTAGCGCGACGACCTGACTGGCCTCGCACTCGGCGGAAACAAGACTCGTAAGCTCGAGTACCTGGTCGCAGATGCTGCTCAGCACGGAGCGACGCACCTGATCACAACCGGCGCGGCACAATCCAACCATGCCCGGCAGACCGCAGCGGCGGCGCGCCTGGCAGGGATGGAGTGTCATCTCGTCCTGAACTCCAGCGAACCTGAGCCTGATGTGCAAGGCAACCTGCTGCTCGATCACCTGCTGGGCGCGACCGTCCACATCGTCACGACGCAGGCCGAACGTGGCCCGAAGACCGAGGAGATCGCCGCCGATCTGGCGGATTCTGGTGGAGTGCCGTACATCATTCCGGGCGGTGGATCGAACGGCGTCGGCTCGCTGGGGTATGTCGCCGCCATGCTGGAACTCCAGGGGCAGCTACTCGATGCCGGAGTCTCGCCGAAAGCCATGTACTTCGCCGCCGGTGGTGGCGGTACACACGGCGGCATCATCATGGGAGCGAGGCTGTTCGGCATCGACTTCGACTGCATCGGTGTCCTCGTCGAAGGCAAGAACGTGGGAGGAGTTGAACGCGCTCTCCGTGTCACCGGATGGACAGCCGAACGACTCGGAATCGCCAACCCGGTACAAGCATCCGACATTCACTGTGACGATGGGCACGTTGGCGAAGGTTACGGCATTCCGACCGACGAAGGACTCGCCGCGATCAAGCTGTTGGCGCAGACCGAAGGCGTCCTGCTCGATCCTGTCTACACGGCCAAAGCGTTCGCGGGCATGCTCGCCGATGTCCGCGACGGTCTCTATACCTCCGACGATGCCATCATCTTTCTCCACACCGGTGGTGTGCCCGCCCTCTTCGCGCAGCGCGACCTGCTGATGTGAGCGGCGCGGCCCTCACCCCCCGGCCCCCTCTCCCAGCATTGGGAGAGGGGGCCGGGGGGTGAGGGCCGCGCCGCTGATGTACACTCCATCACATGAACGCATGTTCTGATAGTGCCCCTCCGTTCGCTCCATTCATCGAGGTCGCGCCGGATGCGCGGCTGTCGGATCGGCGTGCGTCGCTGACGTATCGTGTTCCGAGCACGATCGAAGGTAATATCGAGGTTGGTCAGCTCATCTGGATACCGTTGCGTAAGAAGCTGGTCCTCGGGGTCGTGGTCGAGCGGCACAATCGCGCACCCCGCACCGACTTCGCGATGCGCGACCTCCATGCCCTCGTCGAGCCGTCGTTCTGCCTGACGCCGATTCAATGGCAGGTGGCGGTCTGGATCGCTGAGGAGACGATCTGCACACTGTTCGAGGCCGCATCGGTGATGCTGCCGCCGGGCGTGGCATCACGCGCGGTCGAGCACCTCGCGCTCCGACGGATTCCCAACGACGAGCAGCGAGCCGCACTCACGCCCGCCCAGCGTCGCCTGGTCGACTTTCTCGCGGCAGAGGGCGAAGTCGCCCTCGAACGGGCGCAACGGGCGCAGAAGTCGTCGCTCGTGACGATCATCCCCGCGTTGGAGGAACGTGGGCTGCTGCAGAAGGTCGTGCGCGTCAAGCATTGGCCGGAGCGGGACGAACCAGCATCGTATCGCGTGCGTCTCGTTATCGGTGCTGAACCACCGCCCGACCGAGCGCCGCGTCAACTAGAGGCGTGGCGCTGGCTCTCACCGCGACTCCGCGCTCGTCCAGACGGGATACTACCGCTCCAGAATGTACTCGACGCATCCGGCATAGACCGCGCGACGCTCCGAGCGCTGGAAGACCGTGGCTGCATCGTTATTGAGACAATCGAGCATGAATCAGCGGCGCGGGGAGGGAGGGAAAGTGTCGTCCTCACCGACGAGCAACGCGCCGCGTGGGAACGCATCCGAACGGAACTGCGGGAAGACGAACCAACCTGCGTTCTGCTGCACGGCGTGACCGGCAGCGGCAAGACTGAGCTGTATTTACGGATAGCTGCCGAAGTACTGGCAAACGGGCGCTCGGTCGTGATTCTGGTGCCGGAGATCGGGCTGACTGGCCAGATCGCCGAACGATTTCGAGACCGCTTCGGTAATCGTTCAATCGTCCTCCACTCCGCGCTGTCGGACCGTGAACGTTACCGGAACTGGCAGCGCGCCGCCTCTGGTGAATCGCTGGTCGTCGTCGGCCCTCGTTCGGCGCTCTTTGCACCCCTTGGCGATATCGGGGCCATCGTGCTCGACGAAGAGCACGACGCCTCGTACAAGCAGGACACCGCCCCACGCTACCACGCGCGTTCCGTCGCGCGGAAGTTGGCCGAACTGCACGGGGCACTACTCCTGCTCGGTAGCGCTACACCGGATGTCGAAACATATCGGCAGTCGTCACGAACCGATTGGCTCAGGCTGGAACTACGGGACCGAGTAGGCCAACGCACGATAGACGCTGATGGGATCATCAGCGGGCGAGCAATTCCCCTGCCAGTCGCTCGTATCGTCGATATGCGGGCAGAGCTACGTACAGGTCACGACTCGATCTTCAGTCGCCCATTGATTCAGACGATCCACACACGTCTGGCGGCGAACCAGCAGGTCATCCTGTTCCTCAACCGGCGGGGGGCGTCGACATTCGTGCAATGCCGCACCTGTGGAGTCGTCTCACAATGCCCGTTCTGCGATATCCCACTCGTCTATCATCGCACGCTCGACCGCGTCATGTGCCATCGCTGCGGCTATCGCCAGGCACCACCGCAACGCTGCTCGGCGTGCGGAAGTGGAAGCGTCGGGTACTACGGGACCGGCACACAGCGCGTGGAGACCGAGATCGCCAGCCTGTTCCCGGATGCGCGCGTGCTGCGCTGGGATCAGGATGCACTGCGCGGCAGCGTCACGCACGAGGGACTGCGTCAGCGGGTCCTGCGGCGCGAGGCCGACATTATCGTCGGGACACAGATGATCGCCAAAGGGCTGGATCTGCCAGATGTGACGGCGGTAGGCGTCATCAATACAGACACCTGGCTCTTCCTGCCGGACATCCGCTCTGCTGAGCGCACCTTCCAGATGCTGACCCAGGTCGCTGGGCGAGCTGGTCGAAGGGCGGCTGGCGGTGAAGTGGTGTTGCAGACCTTTTCGCCTGAGCATTACGCCATCACCAGTGCCGCGACCCATGACTACGCGTCGTTCTACCGCGAGGAGATCGCGTTCCGCCGCCAGAATGGCTACCCCCCGTTCAAGCGGCTGGCCCGTCTACTCTACCGGCACTCCGACGAATCCCGCGCGCAGGCAACCACGGAAGCGATGGCCGAGCAGATCAGCTTCTTACTGGCCGAGCGTCCGGAGATCGACGGCGTCGATATTATCGGCCCCGCTCCGGCCTTCTCAGCCCGCGTGCGCGGCATGTACGGCTGGCAGATACTCATCCGCGGCGACCAGCTCATTCATCTGCTGGCCGGGATGGACTTCGCCCCTGGCTGGCTCGTGGATGTCGATCCGGTGAGCATGTTGTGACGTGGTGAGACTCGGACGTCGAGTTGGCTGGGTGCGGAGCGACCCCTCTCCCCGGACGTCGAACGCTATAATCCTCTCAACAGACGCGATGACCGAAACGACATTGGAGACACCTCTACCAGATGGCATTACTCAAGATCGTGATCGAACCGGACCCACGCTTCAGTCGACCGAGTCAACGACTGCGACAGAAATCGACAAGAATCGAGCGGATCGACGACGCGACGCGTACGCTGGCGGCAGACATGTTCGAAACGATGATGGCGGCCAACGGTGTTGGGCTGGCAGCGCCGCAGGTTGGCATCCTCCAGCGCATGGTCGTCATTCACGTTCCGGCGGGTTCAGAGTATGAGGACGACCCGGAAATCAATCTCACCTTGATCAACCCGGAAATTCAGCGCGCTGGCGGTCAGGAACTGGGCGCGGAAGGCTGCCTCAGCTTTCCCGATCTTTGGGGTGACGTGCCGCGCTACACGAGCGTCACGCTGAAGGCGCAGGATGTCGATGGCACCACGCACAAGATCAAGGCGCGCGGCTTCCTGGCGCGGGTGATTCAGCACGAGATCGACCATCTTGACGGCGTGCTGTTCTTCGACCGCATGGAGGATGTTGCCTCACTGCACCACACGAGTGAGGCGAAAGAAGAAGTTGAAGTCGTTTAGCCAAACTTAGAGCGAGGCCGCCTGTTGTCGGACCTTGAGCTGCTCGGCGACGATGATCGCCATGATCTGATTGAGCGTGTGATCCACCTGATCTTCTTCATTGAACACGACATAGTCGAAGTCACCCACTGACAGCAGCTCCTGCGTGGCCGTCTGAACGCGGCGCATCATGACGCTCGGGCCGTCGGTCTTGCGGTGATACAGGCGGCGAGTCAGGTCGTCGATGCTGGGCGGCATCAGGAAGATCAGGATGGCGTCTGGCGCCAGCGACCGAATGGTCGCCGCACCCTGGACATCGACCTTGACGATCGCGTTGCGGCCCTCGTGCAGCGCGTTGCGAATGCCGCTCTTTGGGACACCATACCAGTTGCCATAGACTTCAGCGGACTCGATGAACTCACCATCGCTGTGGCCTGAGACGAACTGCTCGCGCGACATGAAGAAATAG
>Ga0136611_10002674_pt1 | contig 12421 bp, 11 predicted proteins | sample AntDrymUQ2232306_2_FD_106645 | JGI IMG/M metagenome (GOLD analysis project Ga0136611, IMG submission 106645) | Polar desert sand microbial communities from Dry Valleys, Antarctica - metaG UQ223 (23.06) | ecosystem: Environmental > Terrestrial > Soil > Desert | place: Antarctica: Dry Valley... | reverse complement strand
ATCCGCCTCGCGCATCGCCGCCAAAAGCGCCGAATAATCCCGAACATCGCCGATGCGAAAGTTCAGTAATGCCTGCGAATTCTCATAAATAATATCGTCAGTGGCGGTTTTCTGGTGCATAAATGCCAGGCGCATATAATGCTGCTTGGCTTCGTCACGCGAAAAAACCGTCACGCGTTTTGGTTTGCCGCGCTCGCCGCTCAAGATGCGTTTGACCAACGCCTGCCCCAGAGAACCAGTGCCGCCCGTCACTAATATCCTCTTACCTTTAAAAAAACTCATTTATTATTTTGATAAGGAATGTCATCCGCCGCCATTCTTTTTATCATTTCTTCCCAGTCTAAAGATCTGAATCCGGTCGCTTCTCGGAATTTTGTCGAATCGAGACTACGATCAATCACGAATTCGTCTGAGGGATTTATTTCGATGTCCGCCTGATAAGCGTCTTTTACTAATCTCAGTAAATCCAATTTATTAATCGGCTCGCTGGAGATGTGAAATAATCCGTGAAGCCCCGAATGATTTACTATTAAATCAGCAAGTATATCTGCGAAAACGACGGTTGGAAAACCGGAAAAAACGGCGCGGGTAAAACCTTTAACGCTTTTTCCTTCATTGCTCAGGAACCACTCGATTAATCCATGCGCGGTGTTTAACTCTCTTCCGATGATTGAGGTGCGAATGGTTAAACAATTGTCCGTCAGGATTTCCCCTAAACATTTACTTTTCCCATATAAGTCAGACGCGTCCGAAACATCTGATTCGCTATATTTACCCGCTTTTCCGCTAAATACGCAATCGGTGCTGATCGTTATTAAACGCGAACCGAAACGTTTTGCAATATCCGAGAGTTGGTGCGGGAAAATAGAATTTCCCGTTAATGTTTTGATAACGTTTTTTGCCGAGGATGTTTGTTTAATTATTCCGACCGCATTGACAATTACGTCCGGTTTCGAGCCGCTAATAGCTTCTTCTACCGAAACAATATCTTCGATGTCAATACGCTCGATTGTTTTGTTACGGTTAAAAATTCCAAACTTTTCGTAGTCCCTATACTCGGTCCTGATTGTCGTCCACAAGTCAAATCTCTCCTGCCAGACTTGAACTAATTTATGCCCCAGCATTCCGCCGCCGCCGATTACTAAAACCCTCATACTTAATGTAATTTCTTAACTGTCTAGACCCAGACCGTTAAGAAAAGTTTTCACTTGCTAAATCTTTTCTTCCAATCAATTAATTAAACTTTGTCAACCCATTTTCAAACCATAATTTAAAACTTTTAAAGTACTTTCTTCGATTTTTGGATTCGTCAACCATTCTCGTGCAAAACATCTGGCATTACTCGACAAATGAGTGTAATCCGCTTCGTCTAAATGTATGCAATCATTAATGGTTTCAATCCACCTATGAGATTCTTCTAAAGGTAAATCCCAGCCGATTTGCTTTTTTTCCAATTCGATCCAGGGTGTTCGATTACTTGTTATTATAGGACAACCTGCCGCTAAGGCTTCGATAAAAACGTGACCGAAATTTTCACCGAGCGTTGGCAAGATAAAATACTGATAATCGTAAATCGTTTTGTAAACCTGTTCGTAAGCTACACAGCCTTTATATTCTATTTGAATGTTAGGCGATAAATTCTTAATAGACTGCTGTGTTTCAAACCAGTAAAGTTCATCCTCAAGCGGACCGTAAATATCAATTTTCAGATTGCCTTCTACTTCCGTTAAATTTTCTACCAGCCACTTAAAATTTTTCTTTCGTACAAATCTAGAAAGAAAAATCATTTTTGCTTCCCCAGCCTTTTTTTTAGGTTTCAACTCTTGCCGATAGTCATCGAAAATTGATTTAGACGGCATATTCGGCGCGATAAAGATTTTACCGCCCGCCCCCTTAAACCTTTCAGTTTCAGACTTTTCGGGTTCAGCAGTGACTTTCCAAATTAAGTCTTTATAAAGTCCGACAGCTTTCGCAAATTTTACAAACGGCTTCTTCTTATATGCTTTCAACTGTAATGCTCCATCTGATATTTCACCTTCAGGAGCCAACACGACCGGTATTTCAGTTAGAAGTTTCAACCTCTTTATTGTCAAAAGAAGAATAGAGAGTTTTGAGAACACGCTATTCAAGTAGACAAGTGACGGAGCGACCTCAGAGATTAATTCACGCAATTTCGAGATTTTGATGTTATCAGCTGACAAATAAAACACTTGCGCTCCTTCTATTCTGTTCCAAGAATTTACTTTTACATCCCTGTAAGATATATTGTCGCCATCGTGATCGAGGGTTATCACACGAAAATCAAATTTTTCCTTGAATCGCTCTACCATATGAACGAGCGTTCGCAGACCGCCTCCGGCTTTGTATCCCGGCAGGTAATAACTACAAATAATCAAAATTATTGGTTTCTCCCCCAAGTTTTCGTTCAACATCGTTTCGATTACTCCACTTCCAAATTCATTGCGAAGAAACTTCTCGGTAAAGCTCCTCATACGCGAACGCTATCTTATCCGGTTTGTATCTCCTCACGTTCTCAAGTCCGCAAGCGACCAATTTTTTCCGGAAAGCGGCATCATTAATAATTTGTAGAATGCCGCGCCGTATGCTTTCAAAATCATACGGGTCGACTAAGGCGGCGCCTCTTCCGGCGACTTCCCTGAGCGGACTGATATTACTCGTAATAACCGGAGTCAGCATCGCCTGAGCTTCGATGATTGGCAGACCGAATCCTTCAAAAGTCGAGCAAAATGTAACTATATCAGCATTCGCATATTCTTCTCTAATTTCCTCGTTGTCTAGATTTGATTTATTTATGTAATTTATTTTTTTTTCTGCCAGCAAAATAGATATTTCATAGCTTAATTCTCCGATGATGTTTAATTGACAGGAAATGCCTTCGAGGGCTTTCACCAGATTATAGATGTTTTTGTTTGCTGTTGTTCCGACTTGGAGTATTATGGGATTCTTGCTCTCAAATCTTTTTTTTTCGGTGGCTTGAAAGTGTTCTTGCAGCGGATTTTCGATTACTCTAATTTTACTCTCGTCGCATTTTGTGTGGAAAACGACTTCTTTTTTCGTCGCTTCGGAAACGGCTGTGATAAATTTTAATTTTTTAACCGGAAGATCAAATAGTAACTTCTTTAAGATGTATCTTCTTAAACCGCTTCTGATATGCAGAATTCCCGCATCGTGAATCGTCAAAACTGTTTTATTTTTTGGTAAAATTAAAGCGATGTAATGAACGTGACCGGTTATATGATAAACATCGGCATACGATTTTCTGAATGAAAACAAATTTTTTATTGTTCCGAGCGTGTCGTTTGGGTACCGAAGCTGGTGAAAAGCGGTTTTAAAATCGCGCTTTGAAAGACATTTGTCAATTTGCCTGAAAACTTTTTCGATGCTGACGGCTTCAGACGCTTTTCTTTCTACGTAAAGTATCTTAGTTTTCATAAACTAACTAATTCAGGAATCAAATTTTCAATTATATTCAATTATATTGTAGCTGTTGTTGATTCAACATTTCCAATGAAATTGCCGTTGTCCCGACATGTTGGATGACCAAACCGGCAGCTCGATTAGCAAATTCGGCGGCTTCTAAAAAAGTTGCGCCTCCGCCTATGGCTACCGCCAGACTAGCAATTACCGTGTCGCCGGCACCCGTCACGTCAAATACATCTCTCGCTTCGGCTTGCAGATGCGTCTCCTGTTTCCCTTTTTCAAACAAAGTCATCCCCTCTTCGCCTTGAGTAACCAACAAATAATCCAGCGAAAGTTCTGACAACAATTTGTCTCCTGTTTCTCTAATCGCCAATTTAATATCGCCTTCGACACGACAAGCCTCTGCAATTTCATAACTGTTCGGCGTTAACATTGTCGCTCCGCGATATTTGGAAAAGCTTTTTCCTTTTGGGTCAATCAAAATAGATTTACCATTTTCTTTGCAGGTCGTTATCAGACGCGTGACCAAATCCTCGCTAATGACTCCTTTGGCATAATCCGATGCTACTATTATATCAACTACATTGATTAAATTTATGAACTGCTTCCAAACTTCCTTTTCTTCAGCATAAGTTAAAGATTTACTTGATTCTGAATCAACCCGCGCGATTTGCTGATTGTGCGCTACGATACGTGTCTTGACAGTAGTCCGACGCTCCGAAGATTTAACCAAAAACTCATTGGAAACGTTTCTATCATAAAGATTCGCCATAACTGAATTGGCTGCTTCGTCTTCGCCGACTACACCCACTAAAAAGGGTTTAGCTCCGAGTCCGACAACGTTGGCGGCGACATTCGCCGCTCCGCCGACCGTTACGCTGACCGATTCTAAATTTACTATCGGCACGGGTGCCTCCGGGGAAATGCGACTGACTTTTCCCCACCAATAGCGGTCGAGCATTACATCGCCGATGATCAGGACTTTGACCTTAGAGAAATTTTTTGTAAATTCCATTGTTGGTTCAAACGTTTAAGTATTTTGATTTGCAAATTTCAAATCTATAATCTCGCACCAAATGTGTGCGATCAAAATATGCGATTCTTGAATGCGGGCGGTTCGCGTTGCCGGCACCAAAATACTTTCGTCGCATAAAGAAGCCAATTTTTTTCCGTTCGCTCCGGTCAAACCCAGCGTAAGACAACCGATTCGGCGCGCGGTCATCACGGCTGAATTGATATTCGGCGAATTTCCGCTCGTGCTGATGGCTATTAATAAATCATCTTTGCGGGCGAGTGCTTCAATTTGTCGAGAAAAAACTCGTTCAAAATTATAATCGTTTGCCAAAGCCGTTAAAGCCGACGTATCGGTAGTCAGCGCGATTGCCGCGAGAGCCTTTCTTTCGGTTTCATAACGCCCGACAAATTCCGCCGCGATATGTTGCGCGTCCGCCGCGCTGCCTCCATTTCCGCAAAGCAAAACTTTGTTGCCGCTTTCAAAAACTCCGTAAATAATCTCCGCGCATCGTTCGATATTTTCAATTTTTCCGCTGAGAAGTTTTTCAACAATCTCGATGTGCGATGTCAGAGATTTTTCACATAAACCTGACTTGGCGAAATCCTCGATTGCTGTTTCTTCGACAAAACTTTGTTGAATTTTTTGAACGACGGCGGTCGAAGAATATCCTTCCTTGAGCGGTATTGAATAAACTTTTCCGCCGTAACTTTGAACGTAATCCGCCCCGATTATCTCTTCGATTTGCCAATCGCCGCCTTTGACTAACACGTCGGGTTTTATTTCATTAATTAAATTTTCGGGCGTTGATTCGTCAAAAATTCTTACTTCGTCAACAAACCGCAAACTTTCCAAAGTTTCGGCGCGATCCGTCTCCGAGAAATACGGACGCGGTTCGCCCTTGATGCGTCTGACTGACGAATCGCTGTTTATTCCGACAATCAATTTCGTTCCGAGTTCGCGAGCGCGGCGCAGCAAATCAATGTGTCCTGCATGGATTATGTCGAAACATCCGTTGGTAAAGACGACTGTTTTCATTTCATCGAAGTTAAAAAATCGAAATCTAAAGTGCCTGAAATTTATAAATTACTTTACGATCTTTCTAAAGTTGCTTTGAAAGAAATTTACAAAAACCAAGCCGATAACCGCAATCATTCCATATTTAATCAAATACGGCATAATTGTTCCGAAAAAACCTTCATAAGAAATTCCCGTCAGCAATATATAAAACAGAGTCGTGCGCCAAAATGAAAACTCCTGTTCGACGACCAGTGATGTGTAGATCACGCTTAACACAAAGCCGAGAAAAAACATCCCTAAAGGTACGCCGATCGGTCCAAAATTACGCAGCAGATCGCCCATCGGGGTCACGGAGAAGGAATTTTCGCCGAAGCTAAAGTATAAATCGGCAAATTTGCGTGGTTCGGAGCCGACCGGTTTATCTTTCCATAGCGGTCGGGGAATAAATGCCGTAATTGAGTCGTTCCAGATATTGTCTTTAAGTCCGTAACTTTCCTCGTAAGGCTCTAACTTTTCGTAATTTGAAACAATCACGGCGAGCGAGCTGACCGCTTCGATCCGTTCGGTAATAGCGGCGATGCCTTCCGCCAAATTTTCGGCTAAATCCTGTTCTGCTAATTTATCAAAAGTTATCGCGATGCTCCCTAAATATTCGTCTACGCTGACTCGTGATTCACTCTGTTTGACATTGCGAAAGGTTGTGCCGTAAATCATCCCGACGACCAGTGCTAAAATCAGTAATACCGCGCCGTAAATCTGGTGCCTGATTTCAATTTTCTTTACCGAAAATACAAAAGCGCAGGCTACCAGAATAAACATCTGGATTAAACTTCCCCGATTGCCCTGAAACACCGCCTTAACCACCGAACTAGTCAGCAACAAACCAAGTATTATATAATGATGAACATTAAGCTTTTCCGCTCGAAAAATGCACAGCCAGAGCAAAAAGCTGGCTTCCAGCAAAAATAAAGTTAAAAGAAAAATCAATCCGTCGTATTCACCGATTTGATCAACTTTTTGATAACCCAAAATTCCTAATGTAAAGGCGAAAATATTATTTCCCCAACCGATTGCCAGCAGCAAAACGCCGGGCAGCAAAACCGATTCGGGTTTCCAGTTCCAAACCGGCAGCTTCCGGCTGATTGTCTCGCCTAGCTTTTTACCGTATGGAAAGAAAAATCCGAGCGTCAAACCGCCGTAACCGAGGCATACGTAAACCAGAGTAAGCGGCAGATTATATCGTTCGTCTTCGACAAATGCTAAGTAAAACGGCTGCGACAATCCGCTAGCCAATATCAAACCGCCAAAGAAAAATGCCGGAACAAAATAAGACCAAGCCGCGAAGACGAGCGGATGAAAAAAATTAAATTGTTTTTTATAAATTAGGTAAACGTTCGGAACAGCGATCACTATGCCCAATAAAACAACCCACGGCATCAGAAACATTTCCTTAAAGAAAGGATTGCTCGCGTCCTCGGTCAAATAAATCAGAGACAAGCCGCCGACAAAAATAATCGCTCCGATTATCAGTAGTGGAAACAGTAGCGCTGTATCTCTGGTTTGCAGCAAGTTTGTTTGAATTTTCGGGTTATACATACGGGAAATATATCTCTATTCAATCCCGCAAACGGCAATTACGCCGTCGCTCAATTGCGGTGAAAGTTTAACGCTGACATTGTTAACCAAGTTATAAAACCAGTGCAGATGAGGGCGATGTTCGGGACCGATGTCGTAAAAAACAAAATCTTTTATTTTCAGCTTCTCTCTTTCGACTACCAAATTTAAAGTTTTATACGAGTAATAGGCAACGTGATCGGGATGAACCGGCTCGTTCGCGCCGCCCCTGCCGCGCAAACCGTAGATAAAAAATCTCATTCCGCTGTAGGCGTTGATGGTGGTGATAACCAATTTCGAATCTTTGTTCATAAACCGTTTGATGCCGCGCAGAAATAATCCCGGATTAGACAGATGCTCAATCATCTCGCCAGCGATAATGACATCGAAAGTTTCGTTTAATTCCACTTCATCGAGTTTTTCCAAATCCGCCCAATAGATGTTTTTCTCGCCGATTTGTTTAAATATTTCAAGTCCTTCCGCATCGTAATCAAAGCCGTATAACTCTTTCGCTACCTTCTTTAAATCGTGATGAAGAAGCATATCGTTTTTGATGGAATCGCTTGTGTAGGGAGAATTTGTGCAACCGAGATGAAGAACCCGCTTGCCCTCACACATCTTTTTTATAAAATCAACTCTTTGTACCAATTGAAATTTATTACTCATTTCAAATCTTTTTTAACTTGTTCTAAAACCAATTTAAGTCCTTCGTCGAGAGAAATTTTAGGAGTCCAGTTGAGCAGCGCGCTGATTTTTGAAACGTCGGCTTGTGTGTCATGCAATTCGCTTTGAGCGGTTAGACGCGCGCCGATTTTCAAAAGTTTATCGTCGGCTCCGGCAATTTCCCAAATTTTTTTCGCTAACTTTTTGAGGGCGATTGATTCCCCGCTGCCGACATTAAATGTCTCACCTTCGATGCCGCCCGTCGTCAAAGTTTTAATAATAGCACTTACAAAATCCGTCACAAATAACAAATCGCGTTTTTGCCGTCCCTCGGACATCTCGAACGGAATTCTTTTGACGGCGGCGGCGGCGGCTTGCGAGACGAACATTTTCGCGGGTTGTCCCGCGCCGTAAATTGTAAACGGTCGCAAAATCACAATTGGCAATTTGTTTTTTTCAAAAAGTGAAAGGGCGTAATTGACGGCTTTATTTTTTGAAACGGCGTAATCGGAAACGGGCATCGCAGGCATTGTCTCAGCTTGCGGGCAAGCTTGAAATCCGTATTCGTCCGCCGTTCCGGTCAATATAAATTTCTTAACCTGTATTGAATCAGCCAGTTCGAGCAGTTTCGCGGTCGCTTCAAAATTAAATTTTCCCAAGATGTCCGATTGGCTTTCGGTTTGATAAGCATATCCGGCTAAATGAATAATGATCGTCGGTCGAAGTTTTTCAATATAATTTCTGAGAGCGTGTGTATCAAACAAATCTATTTCGATTAAATTCGGATTTCTGTGTTGGTTATCGAAAAGTCTGGTGTGCGGATTTCGAGTTAATACCGTCGGCGTAATTCCCTGCGTTAATAGTTCTTTGACGACGTGTCTACCCAAAAAACCGGTTCCGCCGGTGAGCAGAATTTTTTCGTCTGATAAACTTTCAAGCATTTCGCGTTCGATTATTTTCTTTTTGAAGAAAGGTTTCATACCATTCGATAGTTTTTTTCAAACCTTCTTCGAGTGCGAATGCCGGTTTCCAATTTAAAACTCGTCGGGCTTTTTCGGCATTTAGGTATTGATGCGGAATTTCGTGACGGGCTTCGTTCAGGATCGTTGGTTCTAATTTCTCATTGCCCATCAAATGCAAAATTTTATTGGTCAGTTCTAAAACTGTAATCTGGATTTCATTACTGAAATTAAACGCCTCGCCGATTACTTCCGGTTTCTCCGACATCAGTTCAACCAGATGCAAATAAGCTAAAGCGCCGTCAACCACATAAAAATAATCACGGATATAGCTGCCGTCACTTCTAATAACCGGAGATTCGTTACGCAGAACTGAACGAATCGTTCCCGGAATCAAACGATTCCAGTTCAAATCACCGCCGCCGAAAAGATTTCCGCAGCGAGTCACGCAGACCGGCAGATTGAAAGTCGTGTGATAACTTTGGGCGATTAAATCCGCGCAGGATTTGCTCACATCATACGGATGCGTTCCTTTAAGCGGCGAATCTTCCGAATATGGCAAGTTTTCGTTTATCCCGTAGGCTTTATCAGAAGATGCGACGATGACTTGCTTAACGGAAGGCGAACGCCGGCAGGCTTCCAGTAAATTCCAGGTCCCTCGAATATTCGATTCAAAAGTCGAAATTGGATTGCGGTTGGCAATGCCGACGATAGTTTGCGCTGCCAAATGAAAAACAGTTTCGATTTCATACTCACCGACTATTCTTTCGAGCAAATCACGGTCGGCTAAATCGCCGCGAACGACATTTATTTTCGACAAAAAACTGCTTTGAATCAATTCCGCTTCGGGAACCCAATCTCGTACCAGTGCCACTACCGAAGCATTTCTTTCAATTAATGATTTAATCAATGCGCCTCCGAGCAACCCCGTCGCGCCGGTTACAAAAACCGTCTTATCAACCCAAAATTTATTATCTTTTATCACTTTAAACTTATTGTCATTCATTATGCGTCTGACTGGCGACAGTTGAGAGTTTGCTTTAAGTAATTTAAAGTAACAAAGAGCAAATCATAGTATTTCAACAGTTAAAACTCAGAACTTAAAAAATTTCACCAGAATTTCCACGGAGCGTTTCCCTCATTCCATAAAGATTCAAGCATTTTCCATTCACGAAAAGTATCCATCGGCTGCCAGAATCCTTCATGTGGGAAAACCATTAACTCGCCATCTTCCGCTAATTTACGTAAAGGAGAACTTTCCAAAGTTAAATTTTCTTCATCTTTAAGATATTTATCTATAAAAATCGGCTCAAACACAAAAAAGCCCCCATTGATTAAACCCTTTGTCACCTGTGGTTTTTCTGAAAAATCTTTAACCTGATTCTCAACTATTTCCAACTCACCGAATCTGCCTGGAGGACGTACTCCCGTCACCGTTCCGATTTTCCCGTGCGAGCGGTGAAATGCGGTCAATTTTCCTACATCAATGTTTCCTAAACCATCGCCGTAGGTTAAACAGAAAGTTTCATCATTCAGATATTTCCTCACGCGGTGTATTCTCGCTCCAGTTTGAGTATTTTCTCCTGTTTCAGCAAGAGTTACTTTCCAGTTTTCTAAATCTAGATTTTGATGAATTTCGATGGCTGAATCACTCCCTAAACTAATTGTGCAGTCATTTGTGCGGAGTTTGAAGTTGACGAAATAATCCTTAATGATATGACCTTTATAACCCAGACAAAGAACGAATTCATTGAGTCCGAAACTCGAATAAATTTTCATAATATGCCACAAAATCGGCTGTGTTCCGATTTCCACCATTGGCTTTGGTCTAACGTTCGTTTCTTCTCGGAGCCGAGTGCCTTGCCCGCCGCACAAAATGACAACCTTCATAATTGGTTAAACTAACTGGTAATTTATCCTAAATATTATATTAGATTTTAGCATAAACAAGGCATTCAATAAGATTTAGGCAGATCGATTTGATTTTAGGATTGCTGGAATTTGTAAAAAACGTTTTAAACTTGTCTTTAGGGTCTTTGTCTTCAAGTAGTTTTTGTAACGTTTCGAATGAACAAATTTTTTAACCATTCTTTTTCATTAGCTGAAACAAATCCTGTGATCAATAAAATAAAACCAAACACCATTCCGCCGAGCGCCGCGCCGCTCATAAAATTTAACCAGGACAGCGATAGTTTTTGAAAAAGGTAGAACTCCACTAAGGAAGCGATTACACCGGCTAAGCCGATAATGAGTAAATTTTTTTGCCAAAATTTCCATAAAATGCTTCCAAAGACTTTTTTTTCCGTATATAAAATAGCTGGAATAAACACAAATACCCCGACTAACCTTGCAGTTCCGACACCGAGACTACCGTAGCCGTCCGTTAAAACAATCATTAAAGGAACGCTCACGATTAACCAGCAAAATACAATAAACGCCGAAACGTTTGGTTGACCGATGCTTTCGATTACTTGAATCGAAATAACCGCGACGGCTAAGATGCTGAAAGTCAGAGCGTGCGTAATTAAAGTGTCCGATGATTTTTCGACAAATTCAGCCCCGACCCATAATCCTAAAATGAAGTTTCTTCCGTTGATCAGAGTCAAACACAAAAACGCAGCCAACATCAATACGATTTTTGTCGCTTTCGTGTAGATTGTTAAGAGTTTGCTTTTATCTCCGAGAGCGTCAGCTTCGCTAGAGAGCGGAAAAAGCGTCAGCGAGATGCTGCTGATAAAGGCATGAATATAAATTCCCAGATTCAAGGCGATAACGTAGTAAGCAACCGCATCGGTCCCGAGTTTGCTCATTATCCAACTTCGCTCGAAAAGAAGCATAAAGTTAGCCAAAAATTGTGTAATGATCACCGCCGAACTATATCTCAAAACCAATCGAAAAATTTCTTTCGGGAATCCGAACACGAATTTGAATTCAGGCATCAGACGACGCGAATAAACATAGAAAATAAACCCATTGAGAATTACTAGAAACAAATTCAAGCCGAGCAGCATCTCGATATTTTGATTAAAAAAAACCAAAACAATGTTTCCAACGGCTAACAGACAATTAAAGAGGATCGTAATGTATGAATAAACGTCGAATCGGTGAATGGCTTGAATTATAGAGCTAAAAACCTGCCCGAACATAGTCGAAAAAATAATCGCCGCCGCGATGTGAAATGCTGTCACCGCTTCATTTTGGAGATGGCTTTCAATCTGCAAAAGATTGACCACAAACCATTTGGAAAAAACTAACAGAATCGTCATTCCCAATCCGCCGACGATTAGATTCAGCAGGAGCGTCGCCGAAATAACTTCGGAAATTTTGTCTGTTTGATTAGTGGCTCGATACTCGGAGACATATTTAAGAATCGCTCTTCCGATATTAAACGTAAATGAATAACTGGTGAAACCCAAAACCAGAGCGTAAACGCCGAACTGCTTGACTCCTAACCCGCTGACAATAAGCGGCGTGGCGAAAAAACTCAACCCAAGTGGCAGAAACCACGACAAAAAACCGTAGATTACATTTTTTAATAAACTGTTTCGCTTCATCGGGGCGACAATGTGGTTGAACGAGAAAAATCGCAACTATACCTTACAAGGCAATAACTTTGGTTTCTGAAAAAGTTTGAAAATTCAATTTTAACAACGAATCTAATGCTTCTTTGTGCTTTGTTTCGCTTTGCTCTAAGCACTTTGTAATGGCTGCT
>Ga0136611_10002673_pt1 | contig 12422 bp, 13 predicted proteins | sample AntDrymUQ2232306_2_FD_106645 | JGI IMG/M metagenome (GOLD analysis project Ga0136611, IMG submission 106645) | Polar desert sand microbial communities from Dry Valleys, Antarctica - metaG UQ223 (23.06) | ecosystem: Environmental > Terrestrial > Soil > Desert | place: Antarctica: Dry Valley... | reverse complement strand
GTCTACCGCACCACCGGTCCGGACGGCTCCGCCGCCGTGGTGCAGGGCAGGCCGCCGACCCGGACGGTGTCCGGTGCCCAGGCGGCGAAGCCGTCCGGACCGGTGGTGCGGTAGACGACGTGCAGGCTGCCGCCGGGGCGGAGGGTGCGGTTCCAGCTCCTGCCGCCGACAGTCACCAGATCAGCATCCTGCGTCGCGACGGCGAAGCGGGCGGCGGTGACGTCCTGGCCCCCGGTCAGCGCGAACGTCGCCTCCAGACCGGTGACTGCCGTGGTCCCCGTGTTCGTCACCGTCAGCTCGGTGAGCGTGCGACCACGGGTGACGGTCACGTCGGTGCCCACCTCGCACGAGGCGTACGCGACGCCGCTGCCGGCGTCCTGGTCGGCGACGAACGAGGCCACCCACGCCATCGGGGCGTTCCAGTTGACCGTGATCTCGTTGGTCGACCACGACCCAATGTCGTCGACGTAGCAGAACTGCGCCGGGCAGCCGCCGAGGATCGGACCCGCGACCGGGTCGCCCGAGGCGGCCGCCGTCGAGTTGGGACCACCGGCGATGGTGCCGGCCGGCGGGTGCGGCAGCGACGGGTCGAGCGAGGCGGAGTACCAGCGGCTGTGCTGGTTCTCCGCGTACACGTCGCCGTACCCGGTGACGTAGCTGAGGTTCAGCGCGTTGCGGCCGAGCAGGTAGTCCAGCGACCCCAGCAGCGCGTCGGAGTAGGCCTGATCGCCGGACAGGTCGAACGCGTACCCGAGCACGACCAGGTCGTTGAGCACCAGGCTGTTGGAGCCCCAGGCGTAGACCCCGCCCTCGGGGTCGTAGGCCTGGCCGAACGGGTTGGCCCGCTGTGCGGCGACGTAGCCGTCCGCGCCCTCGAGCACCGAGGCGCGCACGCGGTCGCGGTCGGGCAGCCCGTTCGGCACCGCGGCCAGGTCGAGCCGGCCGAGCGCGGCCACGTGGCCCCAGTCGAACCCGGCGCGGGTGAACACGTCACCGGTGTGGTGCGGCGAGGCCTGGACGTCGGCCAGGTACGCCTGCTGCCCGGTCGTGACGTACAGCTCCGCGGCGGCCCAGTAGAACTCGTCGGACACGTCGTCGTCGTTGTACGGCCCGCTGCCCGGGTTGGGGTCCAGCGCCCCGTCGGGTGCCGGGGCGTAGAGGTCCGGCGTGGCCTCGGCGGCGGCGTAGGCCGTCTCCGCGGCGGCGAGCAGATCGAGGGCGAAGTCCTCGTCGTAGGCGGCCCAGAGGCGGGCCCCCTGCGCCGCGGCGGCGGCCAGGTTGAGCGTCGCTGCGGTCGAGGGCCGGTAGAGCACCCGGCGCTGCGGGTCGGCGGCGGGGTCCATGGGCAGCCCGGTCCAGTCGACGTCGGCCACCTTGTGGTTGACCAGGCCGGCGTGGGGCCGGCCTGCCGGGACCTGCATCTTCAGCATCCACTCCAGCTCCCAGCGCGCCTCGTCCAGCACGTCGGGCACGCCGTTGCCGCTCTCGGGGACAGACAGTGAGCCGTCGGCCAGGGCGCCCTGGTCGGCCGAGGGGGCGTGAAGGGTGCGCTCGTAGGTCTGCAGGAGCTGGGCGACGGCGATCCCGCCGTTGACGACGTACTTGCCGTGGTCACCGGCGTCGTACCAGCCACCGGTCACGTCCCGGGTCCCCTCGCAGGTCCAGGGCTCGTCGTACAGCGCCTGGCCGGCGTCGTCGAGGTCCTGGCACGGCACGGCCGTATCGCCCTGGTTCGGCCCGGCACCGACGTGCCCGGCCGCGCGGCCGTAGCCCGGCGCGAGCCCGTCGAGGATCTCGACGCCGGAGCGGTTGGTGTAGAAGAACGTCATCGCGTCGGGCCGCAGGTCCTCGTACGCGGCCTCGCCGATGTCGAACGGGTGGCTCGTCTCACCGTCGGCGACCAGCGTGAATCCGGTGCCGCCGACGTCGACGCCGTCGAACGAGACGGTATGGACGTTCAGTCCCGCGGTCGGGTCGACGCCCTGCGGAGCGGTGGTGCCGCTCGTGACGACAGCTCCGCTGCTGTCGAGCAGCTGCCAGGGCAGCGGGTCGGTGGCGACGGTGACGACGGTGGCGTCCTTCGGCCCGTCGGGCAGGTACGCCTCCTGGTTCACCCGGACCCGGGGGCCGGTGTCGGGCGTGTAGACCTCGGGCTCCGCGCCGCCGCGCAACGACACGTCGTCGACGCAGACCCGGTAGGCCGTGGGGTTGGTGATGTCCTGCTGGAACGCGAGCTCGGCGGTGGCGTAGTCCTGTTCGGGCGTGAACGTGTACGCCAGCTGCTGCGGCTCGGTGCCCAGCACGGGCTTCCTCGCGGGCAGGAACTGCGTGTAGTTCACGTCCGCGCCGCCCTGGACGACGACGCGGACGTTGCCCTCCGTCGCCGGGGTGCTGAGGATCGTGAACGCGAGCTCGTACGTCTCGCCGGCCAGCAGCGGCACCAGCTGTGTGATGGCTGCGGAGTAGGCCCCGCTCGAACCGGGCACGTCGATGCAGCCGCGGCCGTCGACGACCGAGGCGGCGGGGTAGGCGTTCCAGCCGGTCAGGCCCTGGTCGAAAGAGCCGTTGACGACCTGGTCCGGCGCCTGGTGGTCCTCCGCGGCGGCCGGGCCGGCGACCACGACGGCACCGAGACCGGTCGTGGCGAGCGCGGCGCCCGCGAGACCAGCGGTCAGGCGGCAGATGGGTGGGGTGCTGGGACCACGACGCACGGCGGACCTCCTCGTCCGGGCGTGGGAGCGATCCCACGAGAGAGATGCAGAATCTTCCCCGCGCCGGGGGTCTGTCAAGCGTGGTGACGACCCGCGTCGTCACGCCGGTGTCAGGGGCGGGCTGACCTCGACCTGCAGGACGCCGACGCTGGCCGGGATCGGCCGCTCCAGCGCGGCACGGACCCGGCCGAGGACACCATCGCGTGACGCAGGCGCCCGTGGTCGGTCAGAGCCAGCGGGGCAGCGGGGGCGGTGGGCCGGCGGCCCGCACGGCGGAGCCGTCGGTGCGACCGGCCAGCCAGAGGACGAGCTCCGCGGCGGTGCCTTCGACCGCGGCGACCGCCGGCCGCTCGTCGGTGCCGGACGACGCGCCGAGCCGCCAGGTCGCGTCGCGGTCGGCGACCCGCAGCTCGACCTGCGGGCACGCCGGCTCCCCGGACAGCCACGTGGTGATGTGGGCGACCAGCTCGTCCAGCAGCGCGGCGGGGGCGGCGGCGAGGTCGGCCCCGGCGTCGAGGTCGACCGCACGCAGCCACACCTCACGCACACGCAGGCACGGCAGCAGCCGGGCCGAGACCGGCTGGCCCTGACGTACCCGCACCCGGGCGTCCCAGGCGGCCTCGGTCAGCCCGGCGAAGGCCTGGTCAAGCACGGCCGCGGTGGCGGTGACGTCGTGGCGCAGGTCGGCGGGCGACTGCTGCGCGGAGGTCTCGATGTCGGCGTCGCGCTGCTCCGGGCTCGCGTACATCGGCGACGCCTCACCCGTGCGCTCAGGACGCGAGCCGGATCAGCGCCTCGACGTTGCGGGCCAGGTGCGCCGCGACGTGGGCGCGGGTCCACCCCGGCAGCAGGCTCGGGGCGGTGAACCCGTCGTCGCGCAGGTCCGCCAGCCTCGCCACCACGAGCCGGGTGCCGTCGGCGGCCCAGGCCCGGGTGGTCGCGAGGTCGTGGCGGGTGCTCACGGCTCGAGCCGGCACAGGTCGAGGCGCCGCACCCCGTCGGGCGCCAGCAGGCGTGCCCGGTGCGCGCGGAACTCCTCGACCCACGCCGTGCGGTCGTGCGCGGCGTGGGCCTCGACCGAGGCCCACTCCTCGACGAACGCCAGCCGGAGCGGGTCGGCCGCGTCGGAGTGCAGGTCGTAGCGCAGGCAGCCGACCTCCGCGCGGGTGAGCCGCGTGAGCTCCAGCAGCCGCTCGCGCAGCTCGTCGACGGTGTCGGCGCGCGCCGTGAGCTCGACCACCAGGACGACCGTGTCCGTCATGGCTACCACTGTTGCAGGGACCCCGCTGCCCACCGGGAAGTCCTGGTCCCCCGCCTACCCTGGCCCGGTGGACGCGACGGGTGCGGCGTCGACCCCTGCCACCCCGGCGACCCCGGTGAGCCCGGTGAGCCCGGTCGCGCTCGCCGGGCTCGCGCTGAGGCGGGCGGCCGGGAGCCTGGACCGGGCGCGGGCCGCCGGGACCGTCGTGCGCCTGGGCGTGGACGGGGCGGTCGACGCCGAGACCGGAGCTGTCGCCGACCTCGTCGCGCAGGCCGCGCTCGCGCAGGGCACGGCGGTCCTGCGGGTCCGGGCCGGGAACTTCCTCCACCGTCGATCCGTCCGCCTCGAGCACGGCCCGCACGACGTCGACGCCGCCTTCGACCGCTGGGTCGACTGGGGGTCGCTGCTGCGTGAGGTGCTGGACCCGCTCGCCGACCCCGCCGACCTGACGTGGCTCCCCCGGCTGCGCGACCCGGCGACCGACCGGGCGGTGAGGGACCCGGCGCGGACCGCGGCGCCCGGCGCGCTCCTGGTGCTCGACGGGCCGTACCTGCTGCGCTGGGAGCTGTCCGGGTCGCTGGACGTCGTGGTCCACCTGCAGACCTCGCCGCCCGCCCTGCGACGCCGCTTCGCCGAGGCCGACGACCCCCGCCCGGAGGCCTGGGCGCGGTACCTGCGCGAGACCGACCCGGCCTCGCGCGCGGACCTCCTCGTGCGGTTCGACCACCCCGACCGTCCCGCCGTGGTGGCGTGACGCCCGCCCGTGCGGTCCCGACCGCCGTCGTGCCCGGCGACCCCATGAGCCCCGTGGTGCTCCACGTGCCGCACGCCTCGCGCGCCGTGCCCGCCGACGTGCGCACGGCCCTGCTCCTGGACGACGACGGGCTGGGCACCGAGCTCGACCGGATGACGGACACCGCCACCGACGTGCTCGCCGCCCGGGCCGCTGCGGCCGCCCGCCGGACACCCTGGCGGTGGGTCAACCCCTGGTCACGACTGGTCGTGGACCCCGAGCGGTTCCCGGACGCGCGCGAGCAGATGCGCGCCGTGGGGATGGGCGCGGTCTACACCGGCACCTCCGACCTGCGGCCGCTGCGCCACCCCGACCCGGCGCGCGACGCCGACCTGCTCGCGCGGTTCTTCGTCCCCTACGCCGACGGCCTGGCCGACCTGGTCGACGACCGCCTCGCCGCCTGCGGGACCGCGGTCGTCCTCGACGTCCACTCCTACCCGCGGCGCGCCCTGCCCTACGAGCGCCACGGCGACGGCCCGCGACCGGAGGTCTGCCTGGGCACCGACGACGTCCACACCCCTGGCCGGCTGCTGGCCGCTGCCCGCGAGGCGTTCGGCGGTCTCGAGGTCGGCCTCGACTCGCCGTTCGCCGGGACCTACACCCCGACCCGGCACCACGGCCGCGACCGGCGGGTGCACTCGGTCATGGTCGAGGTGCGGCGCGACGTGTACCTGGACGCCGAGCTGCGCCCGACGGCCGGGCTCGACGTGGTGGCGGCCGGCCTGACCGCGCTGGTCGACGCGGTCCACGAGCTCTGCCCGCCGTCCTGAGCAGGTCCAGGTGCGGCAGCGTCGAGGCGCGCGAACCCACGCCCTCGATGCCCCGCTCAGGCCAGGCCGTGGTGGGCGAGCAGGCGGCGGGCGGTCTCGGCGTCCGCGTCACGCAGCTCCGGCGGGGACACGACGAACGCCTCGGGCCCGGCCACCGCCAGCAGCAGCCCGACCCGGTCGCGGACCGGGGGCAGCACCTGCAGCAGCAGCTGGGCGCCGTCCTCGTCCTGCCGCTCGACCCTCGACGCTCTCGACGAACCGCTCGACCACCCACACCTTGTCGGCGGGCACCACCACCCGGACCGCCACGGGTCGGCGGGTCTCGGCGATCCGGTCGTCGGCGTCGCCGGGTCGGGTGAACGTCTCCGCCAGCAGCTCGTGCTCCCGGACCCCGGAGACCAGGTAGGTGCGCAGCGCACCACGCTCGTCCAGCGGGCCGGCGTCGACCTCGTAGCCGCGCCGGGTGCTGACCACGCGCCACGGCTCCACGACCCGCTCGACGACGCCGGGCCGCCAGGCCCGGGCGTAGCGCAGCCGGACCTTCCGCCCCTCCGCCGCCGCGCGGCGCAGGTCGGCGGCGACGTCCGCGTAGGCCCCGCCACGGCCCTCGACGCCGCCGAGCACCGAGGCCCCCAGCCGCTGGACCGCCGAGGCGAGGGCGTCGTTGCCGGGCTCCAGCGCGGCGAGCTCGGCGCCCGCGCGGTACAGCACCCCCAGGTCCGCAGCGGACAGGTACGCGACCCCGAGCTCGTCGAACGGGCTGTCGTCGGTGAGCCGGACCACCTGCGCGCGTTCGAGGTCCGCCGCCCTCAGCGCGCCCTCGGGGCCCGGGGCGAGGAACTCCAGCGCGCACGAGCGCAGCCCGACGGCACCGGAGTCGACGACGTCGGTGAGGAAGAACACCTCGAGCTCCTCGCGCAGGGCCGCCTCGGCGACCCCGAGCTCGTCGGCGACCGCCGCGATCGGCAGGCCCTCGGGGTGCAGCCGGAGCAGCCGCAGCGCGCCCGGGACGTGGGCGATCCGGCGGGCGTACTGGGCGACCGGGCTCCGCGGGGTGCCGCTCACGACGCGCCCGCCAGAACGCCGAGCAGGTGCGAGCGGACGTCGTCACGCAGCTCGTCGGGACCCAGCAGCCGGACCCGGCTGCCGAGCTCGAACAGCCGGCCCCGGAACGCCGAGCGGTGGGTGACGGGCACGTCGAGGAGCACCTCGCTCCCCCGGGTCCCGTCCTCGGTCACGACCGAGCCGCCCCCCAGCAGCGCCCGCACCTGGGGGACGTGGTCGGCGGTCGTCGCCAGCCGGGCGACCAGGGGCGGGTCGACCTGCCAGGCCACCGGGTCGACGCTGGGGTGGCTGTCGGCGGGCGGGACCTCGGCGGTGCCGGGCTGGGCGAGCGACGGGGCGGACATCCGGTCCACCCGGAAGCTCTTGACGTCCTCGCCGCCGCTCTCGCGGGCCCTCAGGTACCACCCACCGGCGCGCAGGTAGAGCCGGTACGGGTGGACCTCGCGCCCGCTGCCGCGGTAGTCGAAGCGCAGCAGGCAGCGGGCGGAGACGGCGCGCTGGACGACGTCGAGCCCGGGCACCTCGGGTCCCCGGACGACGACCGTGCCCGACCCGGCCCCGGCGTCGTCCCCGGACAGGCGCGAGAGCTCGGCGGCGCGGGCGGCCCGCTGGAGCTCGACCTGCTCGGCGGGCGAGAAGTCGACCCGCAGCCGGAGGTCGCCCGCCACCAGGCGGTACCGGCCGGCCTGGCCCTCGGCCCCGACGGCGGAGATCTCCCACCCCAGGTCGGTGAGGTGGCGGATGTCACGGGCGAGCTGGCGGCGGCGGTCCTCCGGGTCGTTCGAGCCGTACCCGACGTGGCCGAGCAGCCGGTCGGTCGTCGCGGTCCGCCCCGGCGAGCGAGACAGCACGAAGAGGATCTGGGTGAGCCGTTCCATCGGCCCCCGCTGGTCCCGTCCTGCCGCCACGGTCCCCACCCTGCCATTCCCCGCCTGCGATCCTGCAGGCATGACCCCCGGCATGACGCCCGCAGTGACCCCGACGGTGCTCGCCGTCCACGCCGCCGAGGTCGCCCCCGCGAGCGGCTTCGCCAAGCCGGAGCGGCCGGTCGTCGTCCTGGAGGTGGCCCACGGTGTCGCCGGCGACCGGCACGCCGAGCGGCGGCAGCGCCAGGTCCACCTCGTGGACTCCGCCCGTTACGACCTGCTGCGCGCCGGTGGTGCGGACGTCGAGCCCGGGTACCTGGGCGAGAACGTCACCACCAGCGGCCTCGACCTGCTGGCGCTGGCCACCGGGGCCCGGCTGCAGCTCGGTCCGGGCGCCGTGGTCCGCGTCACCGGCCTGCGGTTCCCCCGGCACGAGGACCCGGCCACCGACCCGGTCGGTCTCGGCCTGGACGGCGAGGGCGTGCCCGTGGGCCGGGTCGGGGTGTTCGCCGCCGTCGAGACCGCCGGCCAGGTGCGGGCGGGGGACGCGGTCGTGGTCCTGACCACGGGCGACGACGGCCCGCTGCACCCGCTCTGAGCACAGTGGGTCGTCGCGCTCAGACCCCGGCCCCGGTGTCGTCCCGGCGTGACGGCAGGGGCCGCAGCCGCTTGGCCTCGTACATCCGCTCGTCGGCCAGCCCGACCACGGCCCCGGCCAGGTCGTGCGGCGCCAGCACGGTCGCCCCGCCGACCGACCGGGGCGCGGGCGGGTGCAGCTCGTCGCTGGAGGCACCCCCGACCGACAACGACCACACCGCATCCGCGGTGTCGTCCCGCACCCGGCCGGCGCGGGCGGTCGCCTCCGGGGTGCCCGTCCCGCCGCCCTCGCCCAGCAGCACGACGCCGAACTCGTCGCCGCCGAGCCGGGCCACGCAGCGGGCCTCGGTGAACTCCGCGCGCAGCCTGCGGGCGACGTCCACCAGCAGCAGGTCCCCGGCCTCGTGGCCCCGGGTGTCGTTGACGAGCTTGAGGCCGTCGACGTCGCAGTAGAGGACGACGAGGCGCCGCTGCTGGTCCTCGGCGTCGGTCATCGCCTGCCGCAGCGCCGCGAAGAACCCGCGCCGGTTGGCCAGACCGGTGAGGTCGTCGTGCTCGGTGAGCCGGGCGAGGTCCTGCTGGGCGCGGATCAGCTTGAGCATCGTCAGGCGGCGGCCGACGTGGAGCATCCCGCCCGCCAGCGTGGCGATGGCCAGGTCCGCCCCGTGACCGACGAGACCCGGGTCGCCCGGCAGCCCCGTCGCGACCACGAACCAGCCGGCCCACAGCGCGAGCACGAGGCCGCCCGCCACGGCGCTGGAGGTGATGCCCGCCGCGACGACGAGCAGGACGATGACCACGAGCACCGTGTCGGCGAGGTCCTGCCCGACCGCGACGTGGGCGAGGGCGTTGGCCCCCGCGGCGCACGACAGGGCTGCGCTGAGCACCAGCCGTCCCACCCTGCCGGGCCGCAGCAGCACCAGCAGCAGGACCGTCGCCGCCGCCGCCACACCGCTCAGCCCGTCCACCCACGCCAGGCGCCGACCCAGGTCGCCGTCCATCGCCAGGTGCGCCCAGACGAAGGTCCAGTACAGGACCGTGAGACCGCCCAGGGCGATCGGCAGCCCGTCGCCCCAGGTGCTGCGGATGCTGATGAACGGCTCGGGCGCACGACCGCCCCGCCCCAGCGGTGTCATGGCCCACATGGTGCACCCCGGGGGGGCACCTAGGCTGGGGAACTCATGCAGTGCTCCTACTTCGACGCCGGCGCGTGCCGATCGTGCACTCTCATGGGGGTCCCATACGCCGAGCAGCTGGCGGCCAAGGAGAGCGGCTGCCGGGAGCTGCTCGGCGACCATCCAGACCTGCGGTGGCTGCCGCCCGTCGCCGGGCCGGAGAGCGGCTACCGCAACAAGGCGAAGATGGTGGTCGGCGGCACGGTCGAGGCGCCCACGCTCGGCATCCTCGACGCCGACGGCCACGGGGTGGACCTGCGGGCGTGCGGGATCTGCAGCCCGGGGCTGCGGTCGGCGCTGCCCGCGCTGGCCGCCTTCGTCACCCGGGCCTCGCTCACCCCGTACGACGTGCCGTCCCGGACCGGTGAGCTCAAGCACGTGCTCGTCACCGAGTCCCCCGACGGGGCGCTGATGGTCCGCCTCGTGCTGCGCTCCCGGGAACCGCTGGCCCGGGTGCGCAAGCACCTGCCCGCCCTGCTCGCCTCGTTGCCGCAGGTCCGCGTCGTCACGGTCAACCTGCAGCCCGCCCACGCCGCCGTGCTCGAGGGCGAGCAGGAGATCGTGCTCACCGAGGCCTCGACGCTGCGGATGCGGCTGCCCGGCGCCGACCTGCACCTGCCGCCGCAGAGCTTCTTCCAGACCAGCACGGCGATCGCCGGCGCGCTGTACCGCGAGGCCGCGCAGTGGGTGGCCGGGCTCGCGCCGACCTCGGTCTGGGACCTGTACTGCGGGGTGGGCGGGTTCGCGCTGCACCTGGCCGCGCCCGGTCGCACCGTGACCGGCATCGAGACCAGCGCCGAGGCGGTCACGGGCGCCCGGACCAGCGCCCGCGAGGCGGGCCTGGGCGAGGTCCGGTTCGAGGTCGCCGACGCGACGGCCTTCGCGCTGGCCGCGGACGGACCCCCGGACCTCGTCGTGGTCAACCCGCCCCGACGTGGCACCGGCCGCGAGCTGGCCGGCTGGCTGGAGACCTCCGGGGTCCGCCAGGTCCTGTACTCCAGCTGTAACGCCGTCTCGCTCGCGCGGGACCTGGCCGCGATGCCGTCGTTGCGCCCCCGGCTCGGCCGGGTCCTCGACATGTTCCCCCAGACCACCCACTACGAGGTCCTCGTCCTGCTCGAGCGGGCCTGACCGCCGGGTCGCGGGTGCGGGTCTCTACGCTGCGCCGGTGCAGGTCTTCGGTCTCGGGCTCGGCGTGCTCAAGGGGGCTGCCCACCAGCACCCGGCCCACCTGCTGCTGGACGACCTGGGCCCGGTGGGCGACCGTCGGCTCGCCCTGGTCGACCCGGTCGCCGCGCGGGTGCTGCGGACGGTGGAGAACCCCCGACTGATGTCGCTGCGGGCCGAGGTGCGCCGCGGCGGCGGTGACGGCGAGGTCGTCGTGGTGGACGTGCCCGGCCACGGCCGCCTCGAGGCGCCGCTCGAACCGACGGCCGTGCTGCAGGCCGACTACTGGGGCCGCCAGCGGGACCTCGAGGTCCTCGGCGGACCCTCGGCCGCGGTGCTGACGGCGGCCCTGTCCGCGCACCTGGGCCGGGAGGTCGTGCTCGCCCGCGCCGGGCCACGGGACGTGGTCTACGGCGAAGGGGTCACGCTCGTCACCACGTCCTCGCTCGAGGAGCTGGAACGACGCCGCGCCGCGACCGGCGTGGGTGGGCCGGAGCGGGCGCTGCCCGCCCTGCTCGTCGACGCCGAGCGGTGGCGCGCCACGGTCGTGGTCGCGACCCCGGGGGCGCCGGCGTTCGTCGAGGACGGGTGGCACGGCGCACGGCTCCGGCTGGGCCCCGACGCGGGGTCAGCACGCGGTGCGGAGCTGCGGGTGACGGCCGGCGTCGCGCGCTGCGCCGTGGTCCGCGGCCGGCCGCGCGACGGCGCCCGCGAGGACTGGGACCCGCTGGCGCTGCTGGCCCGCGACCGCCTGATCGACGGTCCGACCGGTCGAGAGGTGGTCTTCGCGGTCGGCGCCGAGGTGGTCCGCCCTGGGCGCGTCGCGGTCGGCGACGAGGTGATCGTCCACGCCCAGCGACCACCGGGCGCACACTGCTGACATGTTCTCCGAGATCAACGGCCTGCCGCTGCACCCGCTCGTGGTCCACGCGGTCGTCGTGCTCGTGCCCCTCGCCACGTTCGGGGCCCTGCTGGTCGCCGCCCGACCCCGGTGGTCCCGCGCCTACGGCCCGCTCGTCGCCGCGGCCGCCGTGATCGCTGCCGCCGCCGCGTTCGTCGCCCGGGAGGCCGGCGGGGCGCTGGAGCGGACGCTGCGCGAGTCCGGCGACCCGCTGGAGGGGATCGAGGACCACAGCCGCTGGGGGCTCTACGTTTTCGTCCTCGGGCTGGCCTTCGCGGTGGTCACCGTCGCGAGCGCCGTCCTGGCCCACCGGGGAGGCCCGGAGACCCGGGTCGCCCGCGTCGCCGCCTAGCTCGCGGTCGCCCTCGGCGTGGCCGCCACGGCGTTGACGTACCTCGCCGGGGAGAGCGGCGCGGAGTCGGTCTGGGGCTACGTCTTCGGCGGCTGAGCCCCTCCTCGTGCGAGGGCGAGCACGTCCCGCCCGAACGAGAAGGTGAGCGCGCCCAGCGCCAGCGCGCAGCCGGTGACCGCCACCGCCACGGGGGGGCCGGGCGCCACGGCCAGCAGCAGCGCCGGGCCCTGCACGGCCGCCACGACGCGTCTGGTCTGGCAGGGAGGCAGCGGACCGCGCAGCGCCGGCAGCACGGCCCCGGCGAGCACGAAGGCATAGCGCATCAGGCCGGCGGCGAGCACCCACACGCCCACCGCGGGAGCGGCCGCGAGGGACAGGACGAGCACCGCGGCGGCATCGGTCTCCATGTCCCAGCGGGCCCCCCGGTCCGTCACCACCGTGCGCCGGGCCACCGCGCCGTCCACGGCGTCCAGCACGAGCATCGGCACCGCGACGCCCAGCACCGCCCACCCCCACTGCCCCGGGTCCACGAGCGGTCGCAGCAGGACGAGCACCGCGACCAGGACGAGCAGGCCCGCGCGCGACAGCGTCACCCGGTCCGCGGGGGTGAGCAGGGTGGGGCGGTCGAGGCTCACGGGTCCCAGGGTGCCGCGAGGGTGCTGCGGGCCGGACGACCGGGTCGGGAGGGGTCCGCCGGGCAGGCCCGGACGATGCAGACGACCCGCTGCCCCGGCCCCCGGGTGCGAGGCTCGCCGTGTGCAGCC
>Ga0136611_10002672_pt1 | contig 12424 bp, 13 predicted proteins | sample AntDrymUQ2232306_2_FD_106645 | JGI IMG/M metagenome (GOLD analysis project Ga0136611, IMG submission 106645) | Polar desert sand microbial communities from Dry Valleys, Antarctica - metaG UQ223 (23.06) | ecosystem: Environmental > Terrestrial > Soil > Desert | place: Antarctica: Dry Valley... | reverse complement strand
GTGCCTGTCGTAGGAGCAAGGGGCTTGGTGAAGAAGCCGTAGACGCAGCGCTGCGCCCCGGAGCACAGATGACTGCCTGTCACGACCGACTTCTCGCGAAACCCGCCGGTGAAGTAGTAGCCGGTCAGGACGAAGGCGGCGTAGCCCTTGACGTGGTATTTGCCGTTGGCACCGTTCAGGCCGTTCGTGAGGTCGAAGACGGGGATGTAAACGATCTTGCCCAGAAGGGCCTGCATGTCGGCCGGGTCACAGCTGCTCGGAGGTGGGACTCCGGTGCTGTCGTCGAACCAGCCACCGGAAGTGCTGGTGGCCGAGCAGTCCTCGCCGGTGTCCAGCCAGCCAAAGCCCCCCGGCAAGTCCGCGCCGGCTCCTCCGCTGACCGGACACGGGGATGGGCCATCTTGACCGTGGAACTGGATGACCTTCTCGAATCCCGCCGGATACGGGGGATATGGCGGGGAGGGGGCGAGCGTCGCACCATTGCTCGTGTAGAAGTTGAACTCGCACTCTGAGATCGTGAGAGGCAGCGCGCTGGTCAGACCGGATGGTGATCCCCATGCTGCTGCCGCGGTGGCCGTGACGGTGGTCGGGCCGGCGCCGAGGACCTGGGCCAGGAACGGCGTGATGAAGGCGCCGTCGGCGGAGTTGCTGCTCGTCGTCACCTGCACCTTGTTGGCCGCCAGGCACACAGGAGGCTGCACGTTGGACCCGGTGGCGTCATTGGCGTTGCTGTCGGCGTAGCTGTCAGCCAGGGCATGCTTTGCTCCGGCGACGCATCCCCCTGGCCCGGCGGCGCCGTACTGGCGGGCCGCGGCTAGTGCCCCGGCGTCTGCGCCGTTCTGCAGCTGGCGCTTCTCGGCGTAGAGGGACCCGAAGTCGAGCACCAGGGCTCCCATGCCGAGCAGGACCACGGGCACGAGCAGGGCCACGAGGATCGCGATGGCTCCATCGTCGCCTCTCAACCGCTGCATGGCATGACTCCACGTCCTCGGAGGGTGATGGGCGCGTTCGGCAGTAGTGGGATGTCGAACACGAAGGCGCGTGAGGCCACCACGATGACCTCACTGGTGGCGGTGCAGGTCGCGGGCGCCGTCACCGCGATTTCGCCGTTAGTCAGCGCCAGATTGACGGCTGCGCCGCGGGTTCGGTTTCGCGTCTCGGCCGCCTCCGTGGGATGCACGGCCAGGTACCGGGCGCCGGCATTCGCGGCTCCGGACAGCTGGATCTGCATGCTGTAGATGCGGCCGAACTGGATGATGCCGACGACGAGCAGCAGGAGAAGGGGAACGACCAGTGCGAACTCCACTGCGGCAGTCCCACGGTCACGGTCAGGTCCTCGTCCGATGCGACCTCGCATGCCGTCGCGCACTAGAACGCACCGACTGCCAGATCGAACAGGCCGCGGACGGCCAGGCCGAAGGGACCGACCGCCACGGCCACGACGACGGCCACGAGCGAGGCGATCAGCCCGTACTCGAGAAGCACCGCGCCGTCGTCCGATGTCGGACAGGAAGGGTGGCTTGACATCGTTACGTCGTCCTCCTCGGCTGAGCGAGTGGTGCAAGCCCGTCCCGGCCCGCCTGATGGCGGGCCGGGACGGCTCACGCAAGGTCAGAGGCTGGCGATGACGCCCGTGAACATGGCGGCGATGGCGACACCCAGCAGCTGAACGGCGACAGCGACGATGACGGCGATGAGGGCGACCATCAGGCCGTACTCCACCATCGTCGCGCCCTTCTCGTCCCGCTCGATGCGGTCGGTGAGCAGGGCCTGCAGGGTGGTGAAGAAGTTGAGCATGTGATTCTCCCTCGGGGTCGGTCCGGGACGGATGCCCGTTCCTCGATGTCGAGGTCAGCGGGTGCCGTCCTCACGAGGAGGACTCTGCGGCCCGGTCGTTGCGTGCGCATCGGACCAGTGGCCAGAAAAGGCTGACCGAAAGGACGATGGACGAACGGCATTCGGAACAGCGCAGCGCGTCGTGCGGGTTTGGTCAGCCGGCGGAGACGGCCTGCACGATGCGCGCGCGGACGAGCGGATCGGCGTAGCGCTTCATGCTGCGGTGCAGCGACAGGCCGCACCCGAGCAGCAGCGGCACGGCGAGGGCCAGCGGCCAGCCCCAGCCGCCGACCGCTGCCGCGGCGCTGAGCAGCACCCCGACCGCCGCCGTGGGAGCAGCCATCCGCACGCTCGCCAGGGCCAGGGCGCCGGGCGGGGCGACGGCGTCACGGGGACCGTTGAGATCGGCGCGGTGGGGGCGCCGCACCGAGATCGCGAGAGCGGCGGCGACCACCACCGCGGTGCACACCAGGGACGAGGCGACGATGGCCGAGACCTGCTCCGGGGTCGGTGTTCCGGGGCTCCGCAACGACCCCGAGACGGCCGCGAGCACCACCGCCGCGAGCACGGTCTCGGTCAGCACCAGGGTCTTCGCGCGGATCACGAGCCGGGGGTCGTGGGGCAGCGAGGCGAGCCACACGGCGCCGGAGCCGTCGAGGCTGAAGGCGTTGACGCCGAACAGGAGCCCGGCGCCGGCCGCGACGAGGCCCGGGAGGATGATCATCGAGTTCCAGGGCACGGCGGCGCCGGCCGCCACAAGCCCGGGCAGGACGGCGATCACGAGACCGCCGCGTCGCAGCGCCGGAGCGCGCCACACGCTGGCCCGGTCCACGGCGACGAGCTCCCGCAGCGCTGATCGACGCGGCGACCGCCGGCGCACCGGCTGCGTGCGGCGGCCCGTGCCCGCGTCACCGGGTCGGCCGAGCGACCACCCGCAGGCCACGATGCCGGCGACCAGGCCCACCGACAGCACGAGCAGCAGCGCTCCTGTCGTGACGGCCCAGCGGAGCTGCTCCCCGGCGCCGCCGGCGATCACACCTGCGACGACGCTGCGCGTCGGGCTGACGTCGAGGATCGTGCCGCCGTACCCGTAGCGCACGGCGAGGACGCACGCCGCCAGCAGGGCCCCTCCCGAGATCGCGACCCCGCGTCGACCGCGGCGGGTCTGGCGCAGCCCGACCACGAGCCAGGCGAGGGCCTGGCCGATCGCGGTGATCGCGAGCACGTACGCCATCGACGTCAGCGCGCCGAGCGCGAGGCTGCCGCCGAGCGTCAAGTAGGCCGTCAGGGCGGACAGCGCGACCAGCTGCACGACCCAGACGAGGTTGGCCGGCGCCAGCAGCAGTCCGCCGAAGAAGTGCGTGGCCGGACGCACGGGATAGGCCACCAGCTGGTCCGGCGGCACCACGTCGGTGCCGCCGCCGGCGGTCAGCGGCGCGATGACCGCGAGCAGCCCGAACCCCAGGTAGGCCGACGGCGCCAGCTCGATGGCCGTGGCGAGCGTCGGCGCGTCCAGCGCGCTGGCACTGCCGACCGCCAGCACCAGCACCCAAGCGAGGAACGCAGCGCCGAGGACCATGCCAAGACGCAACCCCGGCTGGCGCGCCATGTGCCAGCGCAGCAGCAGCAGCGCCCACAGCTGGGCAAGCGGTCCCGTCACGTGATGAGCGCCCGGTATCGGGTGCGGCCGGCCTCGCCGGCCAGCTCGGCCGCGGGCGCCGCGCCGACGACCCGGCCGCCCTTGAGAACCACCGCCTCCTGGCAGGCCCGCACCGCCAGCTCGAGCAGGTGCGTGCTGACGAGCACGGCGGCGCCCGCGTCCCGGGCCGCCTGCACCACGGCAAGGGTGGCGTCCACCCCGAGCGGGTCGACACCGTCGAACGGCTCGTCGAGCAGTAGCAGCCGTGGCTCGTGGAAGACCGCCAGGACGACCGACAGACGCCGGGACATCCCGTGGGAGAAGCCAGAGGTGACCCGGTCCGCTGCTGCGTCCAGGTCGAAGTCGACGAGCAGCCCGCGAGCGCGGTCCTGCCAGGCCCGCATGCCGCGCAGCCGAGCGGCGAGCTGCAGGTGCTCCCACGGGGTCGCTCGCGGGATGAGCCCACCGACGTCCGGGCAGTAGCCCACCACGCCGCGCACCGCCGCTGCGTCGCTGCGGATGTCGTGCCCTCCGACCCGCACCCTTCCCCCGGTGGCCGGGAGCACCCCGGCGAGGACCCGCATCGTCGTCGACTTGCCGGCCCCGTTGCGACCGACCAGGGCGACGCTGCTGCCGGCGCCGACCGACAGGTCGAAGCCGCCCACCGCCCGGACGGACCCGAAGTCGACGACCAGGTCCTCGGCGACCAGGATCGGCTCTGGCAGAGCGGTGGGGGGCACGAGAACCTCGTCGACGTCGGGGGGCCGGTCCTGTAGACGATGCCCCCTCGGGACGTCCAGCGCACCCGAACGTCAGCGGGTCCGCGTGCCGGGACTCACGCCGTCCGGGCGAGCCAGTCGATCAGCGACAGCACCACGAGGACCAGCAGCAGCGCGGCCGCGACGACGAACCTCACAGCCCGGGCGTCGGGGCGCCCGAGGCGTCGCAGCCGAGGGCCTGCCACGTGCGCCACCCCCCGACGCGCCACCGTGACGCTCCACGGCACTGTGCCCCGACGCGCCGGTGCGGCGGATCACCCCGCCGGACAGCAACTGCGGCTCCCGAGCGGATTGACGCGCCCGGCAGTCGCTGCTAGCGCTCGCCAGGTGTGACCAGCCCCAGCCGCACCGCCGCCATGATGGCCTGCGTGCGGTTGTGGGCACCGAGCTTGTCGTACAGCCGCGCCGCGTGTGTCTTGGCCGTGGACTGGCTGATGTAGAGGGCACCGGCGACCGCGGCGATCGACGTGCCCTGAGCCAGCAGCTGGAGGATCTCGCACTCCCGAGGAGTGAGGTGGACCGTCGGTGCCTGCAGGCGCCGACGCAGCGCACCGGCGAGGTCCACGGCGTGGAAGCTGCCCGGCGTCCGCGCCGCCTGGCGCGCCGCGTCGATGACGTCGTCCGCCGGGGCGCTCTTGAGCACGAACGCCGACGCGCCGGCGTCGAGGGCAGCGAACAGGTGCTCGTCGCCGTCGTACATGGTCAGCACGACCAGGCCGAGCTCGGGGCGTCGCTTCCGCGCCTCCGATACGAGGTCCAGGCCGCTGCTGTCGCCGAGGTTGATGTCGACTACGGCCACGTCAGGGGTGTGCATGCGCTCGAGCGCGCGGGCCTCCGCCAGGTTCGCGGCCTCGGCGACGACCACGAGGTCGTCGGTCTGCTCGAAGGCGTGCCGAAGGCCTTCGCGCATCAGGGAGTGGTCGTCGACCAGCAGGACTCGGATCACAGCAGCAGCGCCCCCTCAGAACCGCACCTCCACCGCGACCCCCAGTCCGGGCCGCTGCGTCACCTCGAGCGAGCCGCCTCTCGCAGTGACCTGCGCGGCGAAGGCCGACAGGTCGAGCTCGAGCGGCTCACTGGTCCCACCGTCGTGCTCGATGCAGAGCCGGGCCGACGGCGGGTCCGTCGCGAGTGTGACCCAGAGGTTGTCGGCCTGTCCTTGCTTCCGCACATTCTGTGCCACCGCCTGAGCGATCTGGAACAGCAGGACCTCGGTCTCCCCGGGGAGGCGGAACGCCGACTCGTCGAGGCTCAGGTGCGTGGCGAGTCGCTGCCCCGAGCCGAGGGCACGCACGTAGTTGCCCAGCGCGGCGCCCAGCCCGCGGTCGCTGCTCACGCTCGTCCGGAGGTCCGTGATGGACAGCCGGATGTCACTGATCATGTTTGTCAGACCGGTGCGCACCTGGACGAGCCGTTCGGCGAGGGCGCCGTCGACCTTGGCGGCCTGGGCTCGCAGGGCGTCCAGCTCGTAGCCGACGTAGGCGAGCTCCTGGGCCACCCCGTCGTGCATCTCGCGTGCCAGCCGGTCCCGCTCCTGGAGGCTGACGGTGGTCCGCACCTCCTCGAAGAGCAGCCCGGTCTCGAGTCGCAGGGCGGCCGTACGGGTCAGCTCGGCCAGCTGGTCCACGACCGCTGCGGGGAAGGCGCCCTGCTCGTAGCTCTCCAGGATCACGAGCCCGAAGGGCTCCGCGCCGCTGAGCAAAGGCAGCACGGCGAGGCTGCTGCCCACCCGGCGACCGCCCTCGTCGGGCTCGCGACGGTCGACGATCGGGATCTGCGCCTGCCAGGCCCGGCGCAGCGGTCCTGGGGCGCTGAGCGGCGCTCGCCACGGCACTCGCGCCGTGCCGCGGACGGCTGCCGGCACCAAGGCGCCGGTGGCGAACTGCACGAGCACCGCGGACCGGGCGGACGGCGCGACCGTGTTGCACTGCGCGAGCAGGTCGGTGGCCACCGTCGCCACGTCGAGGCCACCGGGGAGGTGCCGTGTGACCCCCCGGAGCTGCTCCAGCAGCTCACGGGCCTCGACGTAGCGGTCCTGGTCGTCCGAAGGGCGCTCGAGGTCCAGGTGCCGGGCCCAGCCGGCGACCACCCCGATGCACAGACCGAGGGCGACCCACTGCCCCGTGACGACGACGAACTCCTGCAGCGGGCCCGGCACAGGGTCAACCGGGTCCCACGTCAAGTCGGCAGCGACCCGCCCCCCGGCCAGCCCCAGGACCGTCGCGACCGCGGCGGAGGCGACGTGACCCACAATGCCGGCGAGGCCCAGCGCGAGCATGGGCGCGAGCAGGTAGGGGAGCATCGGGCTCTCGGCGCCCGCGGACAACGCGACCGTGGCTCCCGCAGCGGTCGCCTCGAGCATGGACGCCACCACGGGGTGGCGGCGCAGGGGAGCGACCCGCTCGAGCGCGATGGCGTACCCGGCCAGCAGCGCGATCGGGAGTGCCGAGAGCGTGCCCGCGTCGGCGAGCCGGGACAGGCCGCCGCAGAGGACGAGCAGCGCGATCCGGATCGCCGTTGCCGGTGCCCCGTTCGCTCGCGACCCGGGCACGTGGCGACCGCCTCGGCCCCGTCCCGCTTCCTACTGCCGCGTGCCGGAGTAGAGCCGCTCGACGTCAGCCGTGTGCTGCTGCAGGACGACCGAGCGCTTCAGCTTGAGCGACGGCGTCATCTGCCCGCCCTCCTCGGTCCAGTCCTGCGGCAGGACGGCGAACTCGCGGATCGCCTCCGCCCTGGAGACCGCCAGGTTGGCCTCGTCCACGGCCTTCTGGACCTCGGCCAGCAGGTCCGGGTCGTCGAGCAGGTCCGCGGCCGTCGTGGACTCCGGCTTGCCGTTGCTGGCCGCCCAGGCCGGGATGGCCTCGGCGTCGAGGGTGACCAGGCAGGCGATGAACGGCTTCTGGTCGCCGACGACGATGCACTGGCTCACCAGCGGGTGGGCCCGGAGGCGGTCCTCCAGGACGGCCGGCGCGACGTTCTTGCCGCCGGCCGTGACGATGAGCTCCTTCTTGCGCCCGGTGATCCTCAGGAAGCCGTCCTCGTCGAGCTCGCCGATGTCCCCGGTGTGGAGCCAGCCGTCGACGACGGCCTCCGAGGTGGCAGCCTCGTTGTGCCAGTAGCCGCGGAAGACCTGCGCCCCTCGGACGAGCACCTCGCCGTCCGCCGCGATGCGGATGGTCGTGCCGGGCAGCGGCTGGCCCACCGTGCCGATCCGGAGGGACTCGGGCAGGTTGACGGTACTGGGCGCACTGGTCTCGGTGAGCCCGTAGCCCTCGAGGATGGTGACGCCGATGCCGCGGAAGAAGTGGCCCAGCCGCGACCCGAGCGGAGCGCCGCCCGACACGGCGTACTCGACCTTGCCGCCGAGGACCGCGCGGAGCTTGCCGTAGACGAGGCGGTCGAACAGCTTGTGCTGGAGCGCGAGCACCAGTCCGGGACGGCCCGTGTCGAGGGCCTCGGAGTAGGCGATCGCCGTGCGCTCGGCCCGGTCGAAGATGGCGCCCTTGCCGTCCGCGTGCGCCTTCTGCTTGGCCGAGTTGTAGATCTTCTCGAACACCCGCGGCACGGACAGCAGGAACGTCGGGGAGAACGACCCGAGGTCCGGCAGCAGGTTCTTGATGTCGGCGGTGTGCCCGAGCCGCACGCCGCTCTCCAGGCAGGCGATCTGCACGAAGCGGGCGAACACGTGGGCCAGCGGCAGGAACAGCAGCGTGCTGCCCCGGTCGCCGAACAGCTCCGGCAGCATCGATCGCGGCGCCCGGCAGATGGTGAGCAGGTTGCCGTGAGTCAGCTCGCAGCCCTTGGGTCGTCCAGTGGTCCCGGAGGTGTAGATGATCGTCGCGAGACTGTCCGGGGTGATCGTGTCGCGACGTTCCTCGAGCTGCTGCTCGGTCACGGACCGCCCGGCTGCCGCGAGCTCCTCGAGTCCACCGGCGTCGATCTGCCACACGCCCGTGAGGTCGGGCAGCTCCCCCCGCACCGAGTCGACCGTCGCCTCGTGGGCGGGCGACTCGACGATGACGCCGACTGCTCCGGAGTCCCCGAGGTTCCACTGCACCTGCTCGGCGGACGACGTCTCGTAGATGGGGACCGTCACGCCGCCGGCCGTCCAGATCGCGTAGTCGCACAGCGTCCACTCGTAGCGGGTCTTGCTCATCAGCCCGACCCGGTCGCCGGCCGCCACGCCCCGCTCGACGAGCCCCGCGGCGAGCGCCCGGACCTCGGTCTCGAACTCCTTGGCCGTCACCGGCGCCCAGCGGCCGTCCACCTTGCGGGTGAACACGACGGCGTCGGGTGAGGACGCCGCCCGGTCCCGCACCGCGTCGGTCAGTGCAGCGCCGCTCGGCAGCTCGATCGCCGGGGGGGTGGAGTACTCCTGCACGTGTCCTCCTGAGATCGAAGTCGCCGGGCTGTGCCGACGTGTGGCGACCCTAGCGCCCGGTGCGACGCCGCCGCACGGTCAAGCCGCCCTCGTCTCGTGCCGACGGCTTAAGGGTGGGAGACCCGTGCACCGACCTGCTCGCCAACGCACCGGCGTCACGCTGCCCGGCGTGCGCGGCCGCGCTGCGGCCGGGCGCGCCGTGGTGCACGCTCTGCTACGCCGACCTGCGCCCGGCTCCCGAGACCCCAGCCGAGCCGGCACCTGCCCCGGTGCGCCAGCCCCGCTTCGACCCGCTGACGGCGCCGGTGGAGATGCTCGGCCTGCCGGGTCGCCACGCGGTTGCCGACAGCCTGGGCCCCGTCGTCGACCCGCCCCCCACCGCCGGAGCCGCCTGGTGGCCGTGCTCCGCCTGCGGGACCGGCAACCCGCTCATCGAGTCGGTCTGCTCGGCCTGCGGCACCGGCTTCCTGGCCGGCGTGCGCGAGGCCGAGGGGCCGCTGCTGCTCGTCCCGGGGGTGGGCGACCTCGCGGCGCTCAGCCGCGCCCAGCGGCTCGGCATGGCCGCCAGCGTGGTGCTGATGGTCAGCCTGGTCACCGCCATCCTCGCCCTGCTGACCGGCTGACGCGCTTCACCGGCTGACGAGGCGGACGGACCCGCCGCCTACGCTCGCCCCGTGCGGGTCCACGTGGTCAGCGACGTCCACGGGCGCGTCGACGCCCTGGCCCGCGCCGGGGACGGTGCGGACGTGCTGGTGTGCCTCGGGGACCTGGTGCTGTTCCTCGACTACGAGGACGCCGCCGGCGGGATCTTCGCGTCGCTGTTCGGCGCTGACAACGCCCGCCGGCTGGTCGCGCTGCGGACCGCCCGCGAGTTCGAGCAGGCGAGGACGTTCTCCCGCGCCCTGTGGGCCTCGCTCGAGGGCGACCCGAAGGAGGTCCTCGACGCTGCCGTGCGCCAGCAGTACGCCGCCATGTTCGCCGTGATGCCCGAGCCCGCCTACCTGACCTACGGCAACGTCGACGTGCCGGCGATGTGGCCGGAGTTCACCAAGCCCGGCCACACCGTCCTCGACGGCCAGGTCGTGGACATCGGCGGCCGCACCTGGGGGTTCGTGGGCGGTGGGCTCCGCACGCCGATGCGCACGCCCTACGAGGTCGACGACGACGCCTTCGCCGAGAAGGTCGCCGCCGTCGGCGCGGTCGACGTGCTGGCCTGCCACATCCCGCCCGACGTGCCGGGACTGCTGTACGACGTGACGGCTCGCCGGTTCGAGCGGGGGAGCGCGGCGGTGCTCGACGCGATCCGCGACACGGCGCCCGGTCTGGTGCTGTTCGGCCACGTCCACCAGCCGCTGCGGTCCCGCACCAGGATCGGTCGCACCGAATGCGTCAACGTCGGTCACTTCCGAGGCACCGGCGCGCCCTTCGTCCTGGAGTACTAGCCTGCCGAGCCATGGCTGACCTTGCGAGCTCGACCATCACGATCGCCGCCCCGCTGGAGCAGGTGCTCGCGGTCATCGCGGACATCGACAGCTACCCGGAGTGGACCGGCCAGATCAAGAGCGCCGAGGTCCTGTCGGCCGACGCCGACGGCCTGCCGGAGCAGGCCCGCTTCGTCATGGACGCCGGCGTGCTCAAGGACGAGTACGTCCTCGCCTACGACTGGAACGCCTCCGGCGTGCGTTGGGAGCTGGTGGGCAAGTCCGCGGTGCAGAAGTCGCAGGTCGGCTCGTACTCCCTGCGGCCGTCGGGCGCGGGCACCGAGGTCACCTACGAGCTCGCCGTCGACATCGCCATGCCGATGCTGGGCATGTTCAAGCGCAAGGCAGAGAAGATGATCATGGACTCCGCCCTGAAGGAGCTCAAGAAGCGCGTCGAGTCCTCCCCGCCCAGCGCTGCGGGCTAGCGCCGTGCGTGTCCTGCTGTTCACCGGCAAGGGGGGCGTCGGGAAGACGACCGCCGCCGCGGCGACGGCGGCTGCCGCTGCCGCGCGGGGCAGCAAGACGCTCGTGCTCTCGACCGACCCGGCCCACTCGCTCGCCGACGCCCTGGCAGTGCCGCTCGGCGCCACGCCGACCGAGATCGCGACGGGCCTCTACGGCATGCAGGTCGACGCGCAGGCCGCCTTCGAGCGCACGTGGCGCGAGGTGCAGACCTACCTGCTCGGCCTGCTTGAGCGGGCCGGGGTCGACGCCCTCCAGGCCGAGGAGCTGACCGTCCTGCCGGGGGCCGAGGAGGTGCTCGCCCTGCTGGAGGTGTCGCGGCAGGTCACCAACGGTCCGTGGGACCTGGTGGTCGTGGACTGCGCACCTACCGGTGAGACCCTGCGGCTGCTGGCGCTGCCGGAGGCCCTCACCTGGTACGTCGAGCGGGTCTTCCCGGCGCAGCGCCGTGCCCTGCGCGCCGTGCGTCCGCTGCTGTCGCGGGTCTCAGGTCCCGTGGTGCCGCGGGAGGACCTCTTCGACGCGGTGGAGCGCCTGCACCGCGACCTGCTCGAGGTGCGGGACGTCCTCACCGCGCCGTCGACCTCGGTGCGCCTGGTGCTGACGCCGGAGGCGGTGGTGGTCGCGGAGGCGCGGCGGACGCTTACCTCGCTCGCCCTCTACGGCTACCGCGTCGACGCCCTTCTCGCCAACCGCGTCTTCCCGCCGTCCGACGACCCGTTCCTCGCCGGCTGGGTGAGCGCGCAGGCCGAGCAGCTCGACGCGGTGCGCGCCGACGCGGGCGGCCTGCCGGTGCTCGAGCTGCCGTACCGCGCGGGGGAGCCGGTGGGGCTCCAGGCGCTCACCGAGGTCGGGCAGGCCCTCTACGCCGGCGCCGACCCCTCCGTCGACGCCGGGGACGTCCCGGAACTGCTGACGGTGTCGCGCACAGTGGACGGCTTCGAGCTGTCGCTGTCACTGCCGCTCGCGAGGCTGTCGGATGTCGACCTCACGCGCAGCGGGGACGAGCTGGTGGTCACCGTCGCGGGTCACCGTCGGCTCCTGTCGCTGCCGAGCGCGCTGCGCCGGTGCCTGGTCGCAGGGGCCGTCCTGCGCGACGGGCGGCTGAGCGTGCGCTTCGAGCCCGACCCGGCGCTGTGGATGCGCTCGTGACCACGCCACCGCTCGGGTCGGCCGCCGAGGAGGCCGCCAAGCTGTTCGCTGCCGCCGAGCAGTGGGCCCGCAGCCGCGCCGGAGGACTGCTCGACCAGGACCACCTCGCGACGGGGTCGGCCGAGTGCTCCGTGTGCCCGGTCTGCCAGACCGTGCAAGCACTGCGCCAGGTCACGCCCGAGACGGTGGATCACCTGCTCGACGCGGCCGCGTCCGTGGTGGCCGCGCTGCGCAGCACGGTCATCGGTACCCCGCCCGACGGCGACACCGCTGCTCGCCCGACCGTGCAGCACATCGACGTCGGGGAGGGCTGAGTGCTCACCATCGGCGTGGACGTGGGCGGTACCAAGGTGGCCGCTGGGCTGGTCGACGAGGCGGGCACGATCATCGCCCGCACCCGGAAGCCGACCGCGTCCGCCTCGCCCGAGGACGTCGAGGCGATCATCGCGTCGTGCGTCGACGAGCTGCGGGCCGGCGTCGAGGTCGAGGCGATCGGGGTAGGTGCCGCAGGGTTCATCTCCGGCGACCGCTCGACGGTCCTCGTGGCTCCCAACCTGTCGTGGCGCGACGAGCCGCTGCGCGCCGCCGTGAGTGCGCGTACCGGCCTGCCGGTCGTCGTCGAGAACGACGGCAACGCCGCGGCCTGGGCGGAGTACCGCTTCGGCGCCGGCCGCGGGGAGCGGCACCTGGTCGT
>Ga0136611_10002671_pt1 | contig 12426 bp, 6 predicted proteins | sample AntDrymUQ2232306_2_FD_106645 | JGI IMG/M metagenome (GOLD analysis project Ga0136611, IMG submission 106645) | Polar desert sand microbial communities from Dry Valleys, Antarctica - metaG UQ223 (23.06) | ecosystem: Environmental > Terrestrial > Soil > Desert | place: Antarctica: Dry Valley... | reverse complement strand
CGAAGGTCCCGTGGAGACGATCGACGCGAGGTCGCCCTCGTGGACCAGGGTCTCGACGATCGTCTGTATGAGCCTGCGGACGTGCGGCGTCAACTCGGGCTCAAAGTGCAGGTCGTCAACCAGAATAAGCAGCACCCGGCCAACGGTATCGTTCGCCCGCGACCGGGCAGCGGGCAGCACAAGTCCCTCCGGCGCGCCTGGCGCTGGTGGCGTGACGAGGTTAAATGTCCGGCCGCCTTGTATCAGGGAGAACGACTCGATTTTCTGAGGCTGCCCATCCTCGAACACGGTGAAATTGTCCCTGGTCAGATCAGCCACGAACATTCCCTGGCCGTTGCGAGCGATGACATCGGTGGTCACGAGTGTGACGCCTGCACGGAACGTGGGCTGCTGCGCGCCGAGGGTGACGAGGGATAACGCCACCACCGCTAACGACCATTTCATATGGCCCCAGTATAATGTCCAGCAATGAAATCCTTCGACTCGGGCGCCGCCGCGGGCGACGCCGCCGTCGCTCAAGACAGGCCTTCACGCCGCCAGATGCTCGCGACGCTAGCCGCCGCGAGCGCAGCGACGTTGGCCGATCCGGGCGAAGTGCTCGCTCGATTCGCCGCAGAGGTGCCGTGCGTGGCGGGTGGTCCTGCGGGCGAGCTACTTGGCAGCTTGCCGCTGTTCCGCAACCGAGTGGTGCCGGGCCAGTTCGGCGTCAAATACGACGGCGTGGGGCTCGACGCGCGGCTCGACACTGACCTATCGCGGCTCGAACCCGGCAAGCTGATCACCCCGAACGAACTCGCCTACATCCGCACTGAAATCCCTCCCGCGGCCGCGAATCATCAGGGACCATGGACGCTCGACGCCAGCGGCCTGCTCGCAACGCCCACGGTGTTGAAGCTTGACGATCTCACCAGCCTTTCGAAGAGCATGGGCGCGCACCTCTTCGAGTGTTCGGGGAACGGCAGCAATCGCAGCTTCGGCCTGATGAGCGTCGCTGAGTGGGACGGCATTCCGCTCACCGAAGTGGTCGCGCGTCTTAAGCCGACCAAGGACGCGACCGGTGTGCTGGTCAGCGGCTACGATCACATCGGTCAGAATTCGCCGCGCTCGATCGTCGGCGCCAGCTGGGTATTCCCGCTGGCCGGTCTGGACAACCTCGGGGCATTTCTGGCGATCCGCATGAATGGCGAAGTGGTGCCCGCCGATCATGGCAAGCCGGTGCGGCTCGCCGTGCCCGGTTGGTACGGATGCTCGTGGATCAAGTGGGTCAACGAGATCCGTGTCGTCGGACCGGACGAACCGGCAACCTCGCAGATGGTGGAGTTTGCAGCGCGCACCTACCAAAGTGAGCCGCACAAGTACGCGCGCGATTTTGCGCCCGCCGACATCCAAACTGCCGCCACTCCGGTACGTGTCGAGAAGCGCCGGGGTCCTAACGGCCTTGAATACCGTATCGTCGGCATCGTTTGGGGAGGCACCAAACCAGTCGATCGAGTGCAAATCAGCTTTGGCAACGATCAGCCCTTCACGCCGTTCTCGGTGTGTCCGACGCCGAAGACACACGCGATGTGGTCGCTGTGGGAATACCGATGGAAGCCGGCGCAGCCCGGCACTTATGAGATCGCGTTGGAAGTGGCCGATCAGTCGGTGCCGCAGCGCCGCCTGAAGAGCCGGTATTACATGCGACAGGTGAAGATCGAAGAAGTCTAACGAACCGCGTCCCGGGCTTCGCTGACGTCCGCGAGTCCCGGATCCGCCAGGCGATAGTTAGTTAAGAATCGCCGGTACGCCGCGCGGGCGTTGGCAGCGTCGCCGGCATTCCGATACGCGCGCGCGAGGCCCAGGAGCGCTCGGCTGCGATTCGGCGTGCGTGCCAGGGCGCGATCGAACCACGCGATCGCTTCCTTCGGACGACTCACCTGCAACAGCAGTTCCCCATACAGTTCGTTGACGTCCTTGACCGGGAACGGGCGGCCGATCGGCTTCGGCATGCGCGCCTGCAGCGCGGCGGCGCGATCCATCATCGCGAACGCCTCGGGGTGGCGGCCCCGGGCAAACAGATTGAGCGCTTCCATTTCGCGCAACATAACGTCGGCCTGTTCGCGGAGAGCGGCGGACTGCGGCGGCGCCACGGCTTTCCTGAACTCATCGATCACCGAACCGGCGCGCACTGCATCGCCGAGGTTGACGGCGCTCAAGCCAAGCGCGAACAGCTCCTCGATGTTGTCGAAGGTGGTCTGCCCCTTCATCTCCTGCCAGCGTTCGCTTTCGATGATGTAACGTGCGCGCATCGACCCGCGATCGTTACGCAGCGCAGCTTCGTTACTGCCTCGGCCAATCTCACTCGGCTCGCCGTCGCCATGGCCGCCGGCGTGTTGAGGGCTCAAGGGCTTGAAGGCTTGAGGGCTTGAGGCTTTGAGGGCTTGGTCGATGAAAGACAGCGCTTCTTTGGTCTTCGAAAATCTGCCCTGTTGCGTCCATTCGTATTGCAACCACGACAGGCTATGGAAATCGCGGCTCGAGACCGGCAATCCTCGTCGCTTCGCCCACGCGATCGACGCGTTCCACGATGCTTCATCGGCCGCCGCCGCCTCGTCCCAGAACCCGGCTTGCAGGAAGGCGTGCGCGGGCATGTGCAGCGCATGGCTCGCCGCCGGCGCGATCTTCGCGTAGATGCGCGCAGCGGGAATCCCTCGCGAGGCGAGGGTCACATGATCGTAGGCGTGCAGGATGTAATGCGCGGCGCCCGGATGATTTGGATTACGCGCGAACACTTTCTCGGCGATGCCGCCCGCCTGCCGCCGTAGTGGCAGCGAGGCGTCACCGCGCGGCAGCGTTGCCAGCAGCGCCAGCGCATGAAACGCCTGCGCCTCATCGTCCGCCGGATTCTCGGCGGCGACCTTCGCCATTGCCTGCGCGTAGGCGAACGCGCGCGCGCGCGTGTCGCCGGATCCAAACAGCGCTTCAGCAGCGCGCATGAAGCCCTGCTCCCGCGGCGTCTTCGCCTTCGCGAGGCGCGCGGCCGGGGTCGCGCCCAGCTTCCCGAGCGCGGCCTTCCCCTTATCGACCTCCTCAAAGAACCACAGCGGCTGGCTGAAGCTCATTGCCTCGCCCCAATACGCCATGGCGAAAGACGGATCGATTTTTTGCGCGGCGCGAAACGCATCGATCGCGTCTTCGTAGCCGAAGCTATGCAGCCAGGCGACGCCGCGAAGGAAGTCGGCCTGGGCGGAAGGACTACCTGAGTTGGGAAATACGACGGCGCCCAAGCGAGGGCTTGAGGGCTTAAGGGCCTGCTTGTCCACCGTAGCCTTGGCGGAGGTGGAAGGGCTTGAACCCTGACCGCTCACCACCAGCGTCGCGCAGATCAGCACACCAGCCAGAACGAAACGCGTCACGGTTTCCTCAGTACAACACAAGGGCGGCCCGTTAAGGCCGCCCCTGGCATTTTCAGAACCTCAAAGCCCCAACGCCCCAAAGCTTCAGGACCTCAAGACCACCTGCTCTTAGAAGCTCAGTCGGAACATCATCTGCGTCAGGCGCATGAATCCGCGCTGGTTTGTAATCCGGCCGAAGTTGGCGGCACCAAAAGCCGTTGTCGGCCCGACCGTCTTGACGGTGTTGGTGATGTTGAGAACCTCGAGCTTGATCTGCCCGCGCATTGAGCCGACCAATCGAACATCCTTCGCCGCGACAAAGTCCCAGTTATTGCGGTGTGGGGTTCGGACATCACCGAACGTCCTGGGGGCTGTGCCGAAAGTGAAAGCGCCGGGGTTCACGAAAGCCGCCGGGTTCAGCCACAAGCCGGGATTGGCGCCCGTGTAGAACAGGCGATCCTCGCGGTCGCCCTCGGTCAGTGGGTCCGCTCCAGTCAAGTTCGGACGCTGCATCGCGTAGAACGCGCTCGAGTTGTTGTTCGAGCTGTTCGACACCGAGATCGGAAACCCGCTTTCGAAGGAGATGATCGATGAAATGGTCCAGTCGCCGAGGATGGCGGCGCCGATGCCGCTGTTCGCCCAGCGCTTGCCCTCGCCGAACGGCAGTTCGAAGATCGGCGACACCACCAGCTTGTGCGGCACGTCGAGGAGGCCGATCGAGTACTCAGCCTCGAGGTCGTAGGGGTTCTGCGCGTTGCCATTGGTCGCCGAGAACGAATTGGTCTCGCCGAACTGGTTGTCCATCAGACGGCTGTAGGTGTAGTTCATGCGCCCACCCCAGCCGTTGCTCATGCGCTTCTCGAACTTCAGGATACCGGCGTGGTACTGGTTCCTGGCACCGGTGGTCTGGCGCATAAAGATGTTGCCATACTGAGGGAACGGCCGCAGTGACTGCGCGCGCGTGATGGTGGGGCTGTTCGGCGCGAAGCCGGTGCCGGTGCCGAAGAACGGATTCGGTACCTGCTGCGACAGCGCGGCGCCGAGTGCGAGGTGCGAGGGCTCCAGCGTGTTGATGTTGATCGCTGTATCGCTGGTGCCGCCGTAGCCTAGATTGCGGCCGGTCGCGCCGGAATACTCGAACCCGATCGCGATGTTGCCGGGCATCTCGCGATTGAGGTCGAACGAGTACTGCTGCACGTACGGCGCACGCTTGTCCTGGTCGACGAACTCGATTTGGCTGCCGACGCCTTCGAGCACCCCGAGCGAATTGCCGCGCGGCTGCACCACACCGGACGGGAACGGGTTGTTCAACAGCGTGGTCGGAACGAACTGCCCCTGCTGGATGAAGGTGTTCTGACTGTAGCCGACCTGGCCGTAGTTGGCCGCGCCGAGGAAGGGGTAGTTCCAAGGTGCCTGGTAAACCCCGTAGCCGCCGCGCAGTATCGTCTTCGGATTAATCGAATACACGAAACCCGCGCGAGGCGAGAACTTCGCGGCCGGCTGATTGCCCTGCTCGGTTTTGTTGCCGTTGACGCCGGCATACAGCAGGCCGCCGCGCACCGGTCGGCCGTTGACGACGATGTTGCCGAGTGCGCCACCGGGATTCAGCGTGCGATCGAATCCAACGGTAAACCGGTCTTCTTCTTCCTGCAAACCGGTTTCCCGCTCGACGCGGAGGCCGTAGTTCAGCGTGAACCTGGAGCTCACGCGGAAGTCGTCCTGCAGGTAGGCCCCGTAGTACTGGAGGAAATAATTCGCCGGTGTGGAGACGCCGATGCGGCTCTGGTTGCCGGGGTCGCCGGACGGGTAGCCCAGAAGCAAGCTGGCGAGCGCGTTACCTGACGGGGACGCGCCGTTGACGCCGTTGACGGTGGGGTCAAGCGCGGTATAGCGGCGGTCAAAATTCAGCACGCTGGCGCCGCCCGAGAAGGACTGGCTGTCGAGACCGATGGTGCGATAGTCAACGCCGCCCTTGATCGTGTGGCGGCCGAGCAGCTTCGACACCGTGCCGTTGGCGCTCCATGAGTAGAGGTTGCGATTAGAAGGATCGCTCGCGCCCAACTGGTAATAGTCGGTGATGGAGACAACCGGGAACTTCTTGGTCTGAATCGCGCTGCTGAACGCCGGGGCGAAACCGAGCGACGCCGGGTCGAAGTCAATCGACAGAGTGTCGTCGTCGCGGAACTGGGTCAGGCCGTAACGCAGCGTCATCACCGTGTTGCTGCTCGGCAGCCAGGTGTTGTTGAGCGCCAGCATATGGATGCGGCGCTTCAGCAGATAGTCACCGTTATCGATGAAACGGTTTGGGCCGCTCAGTCCGGGCTCGAGGTAGTTGGCGCACGGCTCGTCCGACTTGTTGTAAAGATAGAAACCGGACAACGACACCGAGTCGCTGAATCGATGATCGACCTTGCCGGTGTACATCATGGCCCGATCCTCGATCTCCGCCGTGCTGACAAAGTTATTACTACCATTGCTGACGTCGGTGGTCGGCGCCGGCAGGAAGCTCAGCATCTTGGTCGCGATCGGGTTGAGTCGATTCGCCGGAATCACATTGCCGGGGAACGGCGTCCGGCCATTGCCGTTGGCGTCGCCGGTCAACGGGTCATAGATCACCACCCGGTTGCCGGACGAATCGAATGACTGCGAGAAGTCGCCGGCGCGCTCGCGCGCGGTGGGGAGCCGTTCCGAGCCGTTACGGGTGGTGTTCGAGCCGTAACCCTCCGTCGAGCCCCAGAAGAAGGTGCGGTTGCGGATGAGGGGACCGCCGAAGCCGCCGCCACCGAGGTGGAAATATGTTTCCGGCAGAGGCGAGCCGTTCTTCTTCGAGAAGAAGTTGTTCTGCATGCCCCAGCGCGGGCGGTTCTGATAAAAGCCGCTGCCATGCCAACTGTTGGTACCGGACTTGGTGGCGACGTTGAAGATACCGCCACCGGTGCGGCCGGCTTCAGCGTCATACAGGTGCACCTGCACCGCCACGTCGTCCAGAGCTTCGATCGACGGATTGGCGGAGGAGCGGTTACGGATGTCGGTGACCGGAACGCCGTCGACCAGGTAGTTATTACCACGTCGAGTGCCGCCACCCAGCGATAAGAGTGAAGCGTTGGTCTGGTCCTGCTGGCGATTGAACTGCGAGTCGCCCGACGCGACCACGGTGGGGAGGGTCACGGCGAACAGGAATGCCGACCGGCCGCCGCTCGGCAGGGTCGATAACTGCTGCGTGCTGATCACGCCGCCGCCTGTGGCATTCGACGTATCGATCAGCGGGGCCGCGCCGGTGACAGTAATCGTCTCCTGCAACTGGCCGACCTCGAGGGCGATGTCGAGGGTGATGAACTGCTGGGCGGCGATTCTGAGCGCCCTGTTCTCGTAGGTCTTGAACCCCGCCAGTTCCGCTTTGACGGTGTATGTGCCGGGGGGCACGGCGGCAAAACTGTACTCGCCCGATGCGTTCGAGACGGCGTCGCGGCTCGCCCCGGTTTCATCATTGAGCAGGGTGACAGTCACACCAGGCACCACGCCGCCGGAGTCCTTGACGGCGCCGCGAAGACCGCCGGTAAAGGTCTGCGCAGACGCACTCGTGGTGGCTAACGCAACAAGCAGCAGTGCCAGGAAGCACCACCGTGAAACAAGGTTCCTCATATTCGATTTCCTCCAAAAGAGATCTGCAACCACCGCACTGGCCCTGCAGACACAACGCCGCCCGGGGATCAAACAAAAACCAATCGCAAAGTGCGACATTCCTATGACAGGTTGCCGGAGTTTACGCGGTCCTCTTGAGCCTTTGCAAGCTTTGTCGCGCCTCGCTCCCTACAAATAATTGGATTCCCGGCGGCCGCTTCTCAATCCGTGACAGCGCCCTTGCTGGCCGTCGACACCAACTTCGAGTATTTCGCCAGCACCCCACGCGTATACCGTCCCTTGCGCGGGCGCCACTTGCGGCGGCGGGCAGCCAATTCCCTGGCGGTGACATCAAGCGTAAGTGTCCGCTTGCGGGCATCGATGGTAATGCCGTCGTTGTTCTTCACCAGCGCCAACGGTCCGCCGACAAACGCTTCAGGCGTGATGTGTCCGACGACGAAGCCGTGCGTGCCGCCGCTGAAGCGGCCGTCGGTGATGAGCGCGACGCCGCTGCCCAGCCCTCGTCCCATGATCGCGGAGGTCGGCGACAACATTTCGCGCATGCCCGGCCCGCCCTGCGGTCCTTCGTAGCGGATCACGACGACATGCCCCGTGGTGATGCGGCCGGCGAGGATCGCGGCGAGCGCATCCTCTTCGCGATCGAACACGCGCGCGCGGCCAGTGAACGTCTCCCCCTCCTTGCCGCTGATCTTGGCCACGGCGCCGTCGGGCGCGAGGTTGCCGCCAAGCATCACGAGGTGGCCGTCCTTCTTGATCGGATTGTCGAAGCCCCGCACCACGTCCTGGCCCGGCGGATAGTCCTTCACGCCGGCAAGATTTTCGGCGAGCGTGCGGCCGGTCACCGTCATCGCGTCGCCGTGCAGCAGGCCGTGCTCCAGCAACCGCTTCATCAGCGGCATCAGGCCGCCGATCTTGATCAATTCCGCCATCACGTATTTGCCGCTTGGCTTGAGATCGGCGAGCACCGGCGAGCGCTTGCCGAGGCGCGTGAAGTCATCCATCGACAGCCTGACGCCGGCCGTATGCGCGATGGCCAGCAGGTGCAAGACGGCATTGGTCGATCCGCCGAGCGCGGTGATTGTGACGATCGCGTTCTCGAATGCCTGGCGCGTCAGGATGTCGCGCGGCCGGATGTTGCGCTCGATCAGTTGCACCACCGCGGCGCCGGCCCGCTTGCAGTCCTGAGCCTTGTCGTCCGAAATCGCCGCTTGCGCGGAGCTGTTCGGGAGGCTCAACCCCAGCGCTTCGATCGCCGACGCCATGGTGTTGGCGGTATACATACCGCCGCACGAACCGGCGCCGGGACACGCGTGCTGTTCGAGGTCGGCGAGCGCCGCGTCGGACAGCTTGCCGGCGGCGTGCTGGCCCACGGCTTCGAACACCGACACGATGTCGACCGGTTTTCCCTGGAACATGCCGGGCAGGATGGTGCCGCCATAGACAAACACCGCCGGCCGGTTGAGACGCGCCATCGCCATCACGCAGGCCGGCATGTTCTTGTCGCAGCCACCGATCGCCACGAGGCCGTCGAAGCCCTCGGCGCCCATCACGGTTTCGATCGAGTCCGCGATCACTTCCCGCGATACCAGCGAGTACTTCATCCCCTCGGTGCCCATCGAGATCGCGTCGGACACGGTAATCGTGTTGAAGATCACCGGCTTGGCGCCGGCGGCGCTCACACCGGACGCGGCGTGTTTCGCGAGCACGTCGATGTGCACGTTGCACGGCGTCACCTGGCTCCACGTCGAACAGACGCCGACCTGGGACTTGGCAAAGTCTGCGCGCGTAAAGCCGACGGCGTGCAGCATGGCGCGCCCGGGCGCGCGTTCGGGACCATCGAGGACGAGTGAGGAATGCGGACGCTTTGCCATAGTTTTCAAATCGAATACGGAAACACCGAAACATGGAAACACAGAAACTCTTATCAAAGAGGCCTTCAGTGCTTCCGTGATTCCGTGCTTCGGCGCGCGTTGTTGGCGATACTTTACTAGATGGCATCGGTACGGCTCGATACATGGCTGGATGTGAGCTGCCTGTTCAAGACACGCTCCGAGGCGACCAAGGCATGCCGCCTGAACAAGGTGATCGTCAACGGACAATCGGCCAAGCCGCATCGCGAGGTGCGGATCGATGACGAGCTCGAGATCCACCGGCCGCTCGGACGAAAACAGCTGGTCACGGTCCTGGCCGTGGCGGACGGCCATCTTCCGAAAGCGGAGGCGCGGCTGCTCTATGAAGACCGCACCCCTAAGCCGTCCGCCGAAGAAATCGAAATCCGCCGGCTCGAGCGGATCTATCGGGCCGCCTCCACCCCCGTAAACCGGCCGGATCGCGACCAGCGCCGCACGCTGCGTCGACTGAAGCGAGGAGAATAAGGAAATCTCAGGGCTTTGCGATCGGAATGACGATTCCTCGCTCCGGCGGACAAGCGATACACTCCGGGCGTGCCTATTCGAGTCATCGTCCTCCTCGCGGCCGTCAGCCTGCTGTTCGTCGTGCCGGCCACGCTCGATTTCGCGGCGGACTGGCTGTGGTTTGGCGAAGTCGGGTATCGCCGGGTCTACTCCACCGCAATCACCGCCCGCGCGGTGGCCGGCGCCATCACCTTCGCGCTGGCGTTCGCCTGGTTCGCGCTGAACGCGCGCATCGCGCTGGCCGCAATGGCGTCTGCGCCGAGCAGCTTCACCACGCGCGAGGGCTTCACCGTGGCGCTGCCGACGCGCGATCAGGTGCGGCCGCTCGTGCTGCTGCTGGCGGCGATCGGCTCGTTCCTGATCGCCTCGTTCGTGTCGAGCCAGTGGATGACGCTGCTGCTGTGGTGGCACCAGGTCGCCTTCGGCAAAGCCGATCCGGTCCTCGGTCACGACGCGGCGATGTACGTGTTCACGCTGCCGGCGCTCGAGCTGATCCGGGGGGTGTGCCTCGCACTGCTAGTGCTCGCGGCGGCTGGAACGCTGGCGCTGTATTTCGTCGCCGGCCAGGCGGCGTTGACGCCGTTCGGCGTGCGGGTCGATCAACGTGCGCGGCGCCACCTGGCATCCTTTGCCGCTCTCCTCTTCCTGGTGCTCGCGCTAGGCGCGTGGATGAGCCGACTGCAGGAAATCGTCTCGCCCTCCGGGATCATCCAGGGCGCCAGTTACGCCGACGCGCACGCGCGGCTGCCGGCGGCATTCGCCCTGATGATCGCCGCGCTGGTCGCGGCGGCCCTCGCGGCGGCGACGGCTCTGGGACGATCGAATCGCGGCGTGCTGGTGGGCGCGGCGGTCTACATCGTCGTGCTGCTCGGCGGTGAAGGCTACGCCAACCTGCTGCAGCGCTTCGCGGTGACGCCGAACGAGCAGGTGCGCGAGACGCCGTTCATGGAATACAACATCGCCGCGACGCGCGAGGCGTTTGCCCTCGACCGCGTCGAAGAGCGCGAGTTGCGCGGCGAAGCGACGCTGACGCGCAAGGACATCGAGGCGAACCGCGGCACGCTCGACAACGTGCGTCTCTGGGATCACCAGCCGCTGCTCGAGACGTTCGGGCAGATCCAGGAGATCCGCACCTACTACGATTTCGTCTCGGTCGATAACGACCGCTATCAAATCAACGGCCAGAGCCGCCAGGTGATGCTGTCGGTGCGCGAGCTCAACCCCGCGGCGCTGCCCAATCGCACCTGGGTCAACGAGCGGCTGGTGTTCACGCATGGGCACGGCCTGACCCTGGGGCCGGTCAACCAGGTGACCAGCGAAGGCCTGCCGGTGCTGTTCGTCCGCGACCTGCCGCCGGTCACGACCGTCGACCTGAACATCACCGAGCCGAGCGTCTACTTTGGCGAGCTGGTCAACGACTACGCGATCGTCCGCACGCGCGCGCAGGAATTCCATTATCCGAAAGGTGAAGACAACGTCTACACCACCTACAACGGCACCGGCGGCATCCCGCTCGAGTCGTTCTGGAAGAAGCTGCTGTTCGCGGCGCACTTCCGCAACTACCAAATCATCCTGAGTGACGACATCACGACGGAGAGCCGGCTGATGTTCGACCGGCAGATCCGCCGCCGCGTCGCGAAGATCGCGCCGTTCCTGGTGCTCGACGAGGATCCGTATCCGGTGGTGAGTGACGGCCGCATCTTCTGGATCCAGGACGCGTATACCGTCAGCGATCGCTATCCGTACTCGACGTCGCTGGGCGGCGTGAACTACATCCGCAACTCGGTAAAGGTGGTGATCGACGCGTTCCAGGGCTCGGTCACCTTCTATGCCGCGGAACCCGGCGATCCCATCGCCCAGTCGCTGACCAGGATCTTCCCGAGCCTGATGCGGCCGCTGTCGGAAATGCCGGCCGACCTGCGCCAGCACGTGCGCTATCCCGAAGACATCTTCCAGCTGCAGGCATCGGTGTACGCGACCTATCACATGACCAACCCGGCGGTCTTCTACAACAAGGAAGATCAATGGGAAGCGCCCGCCGTGGACAGCAGCGGCGAGAGCAGCCGGATGTCGCCGTACTACGCGATGATGAAACTGCCCGGCGAACAGGGCGCCGAGTTCATCCAGATGCTGCCGTTCACGCCGCGTCGGCGCGACAACCTCGCCTCGTGGATGGTGGCGCGCAGCGATGGCGAGCATTACGGCAAGCTGCAGGTGTTTCAGTTCCCGAAGCAGACGCTGGTGTTCGGGCCGCAGCAAGTGGTGGCGCGCATCAACCAGGACCAGGTGATCTCGCCGCAGATCACGCTGTGGAGTCAACAGGGCTCGCAGGTGATCCAGGGCACGCTGATGGTGATCCCGATCGAGGAGTCGCTCATCTACGTGCGGCCGCTCTACCTGCGCGCGCAGGCCGGGCGCATCCCGGAATTGACGCGCGTGATCGTCGCCTACCAGAACCGCATCGTGATGGAGCCGACACTCGATCTCGCGATCGCGCGGCTGTTTGGACAGACCGATCGCACCGCGGCTGCTGTGCAGACCAGCACCACGGCGAACGCGGCTGTCGCGGCGCCTGCCGCCGGGACGCCGCCGCAAGCCGGCGTCGATGCGGCCACCTGGGAACGGCTCGGCGCCGATGCGCGCGACACCTATCAACGCGCGCTCGATGCGCAGCGCGCCGGCGAATGGGCCAAGTACGGCGAGGAGATAAAGAGGCTCGGCGAATTGCTCGAGAGAATGAGGCCGAAATAGCCGCGACTGACGTAGTCGGCAGTCGAGAGTCGACAGTCGCTAGCCGCCTCTCGTATGCATTTCGAGATGCGGGTCTCTCTTCAACGCCTGGAGCGGAATGAGCGGCGATCGTTCCCGTACGTCGAGCCGGTTCTCCGCTCCCCGGTCGGTCCGGGCGTGCCACACGCTTGTGATTAGATCCCGCAACGCCTCGTCACTGACGCCGCCGCGTAGCGGTCCGCGCAAGTCAACGCCGCGCGCGGCGT
>Ga0136611_10002670_pt1 | contig 12427 bp, 15 predicted proteins | sample AntDrymUQ2232306_2_FD_106645 | JGI IMG/M metagenome (GOLD analysis project Ga0136611, IMG submission 106645) | Polar desert sand microbial communities from Dry Valleys, Antarctica - metaG UQ223 (23.06) | ecosystem: Environmental > Terrestrial > Soil > Desert | place: Antarctica: Dry Valley... | reverse complement strand
TGTCGGTGCGCTATCCGGCGACGCCGGGCGGATCGATGTGCGGGCGCTCGCCGGTGTCTCCGGTGTGGAATTGCACGAAGGCACGCTGGAGTCGCTCGATCCGGAGGCGCGGATCGCGGTCACGTCGGATGGAGCACATCTGTCCTACGATGTGCTCTCGGTCAACATCGGCAGCGTGGTGGCGCCGGCCGGCATGGACGTTCACTCGACCGTGCTGAGGGTGAAGCCGTTGAGCGGTCTCGCTGATCTGGATGTCCGACTGCGGGCTTTGGGTCAACCAGGCGCCACGGTCACGGTCGTGGGTGGCGGTGCCTCTGGCTTGGAGCTGGCGGCCCACCTGGCGGTCCGCCGAGACGTCGTACAGGTCCGGTTGGTGGAGTCCGGGCCCGTCATCGGTGCGGACCTGCCCGAGGGCGCACGCAAACGGATCGAACGGCTCCTCGCAGCGCGCGGTGTCGCCGTCCGCACCGGGTGCGTCGTGCGTGAGATCGGCGAGCGACAACTGGTCTGTGACGACGACACTGAGATGTCACACGATGTCGCTTTGCTCGCGACTGGGCTCATCGCGCCGCAGCTGCTCGCCGAGCTCGGACTCGGCGACGAGCACGGGGTGCCGGTGCGGGCAACCCTCCAGCACGTGGACCGTGACGAGATCTACGCGGTGGGTGACTGCGCGCGTTTCATCCCCGCTCCGCTGCTCCGCATCGGTGTGCACGGGGTGCGGCAAGGACCGGTGCTGCACCGCAGTCTGCTCGCTCAGCTTCGGGGAGAGCCTCTACCCGTATACGAGCCCCAGCGTCGTGCACTGTCGATCCTCGATCTCGGCGACGGCGTCGGGCTCGCTGTCCGAGGACGCTGGTGGTGGTACGGCGCCGGACCGCTGCGACTTAAGCGGTACATCGATCGACGTTGGCTGAAGATCTATCAAGCGGGACCCTCCCCGTCTGGGCGCGGGCGGAGCTCTCGCTAGACGCGGGCCACGGACTGCTGAGCGACTCGGCGTGCGCCGAGACGCGCGACCCAGACCCCGGCGACCATCGCCGCCACGACGACGACCGACGAGACGTTGAGCTGAGCGACACCGGAGAGCCCGTGGCCGAGGTTGCAGCCTCCGGCGATCCAACCCCCGGCACCCAGCAGCAGGCCACCGGCCGCGAGTTGGACGTAACGCACGGGTTCCTCGCCACGAAGCCAGAAACCGCCTGCGGTACGGGCCGAGAGAGCACCGCCCGCCACGATGCCAAGGAGGAACGTGATCAACCAATAGTTGGGGGAACTGCCAGCGACGCTCGCGACGGCACCTACGGAACTGGGACCAAAGCTGGTGCCCCCCAGTGCTGCCAGGGCCCATCCGACCGTGATCGCCAGCCCGAGACCGATCCCGATCCGCCGCCATCCCCATTGCCAGTCGTGGACTGGGGAGTCGCGACCAGGTCGCCGCCAGAGCGCGACGGCGACGACGATCAGGAGAAGAACGGCGACCACGAGGCGCGGCACCCCGAGCAGGCCGGGGATCGTGGCGTCCTCGCCACCCGACAGCACCGTGGGCCCGGGCAGGGTGAGCTGCCGGGCGAGCAGCTCGCCTGCCGCCCAGCCGGTCAGCCCAACCAGGGCGCCGAGCATCCCTGAGCCCAGCTTGTAGAACAGCCCGGACACGCATGACTTGGCGACGACCATGCCGATGCCGATGACCAGTCCACCCGCCACGTTCGCTACCGGCCGGAAGGCCAAGCCCTGATTGAGCCCGCTGGTGCCCGGAAGGAGGAACAGCAGGGCGAGCCCCACGGAGGCCAGGGCCACGCCGAGCGCCCACCCGCGGGCGAGGAGGAATCGGGCGTCCAGTGAGGTGCGGATGGCCGAGTGGAAGCACAGCTGCCCCCGCTGCAGCACGTAACCCATGAGCACGCCGGCCACAGCCCCGGCGACCGCGGAGATGATCACACTTGACTCCTAGGAGAACTGGTCACGGAAAAGGCTGTCATCATTACCGTCGGGTAGCGGTGCTTGTCATGATCCCATGCCACCCGATGGGCGCGACGCCGCCGACAGCAGCTGTTGTCGGACGCGTCTGATGATGATGAAGCCGTCACTCTGGCTGACGACGTAGAGCGCTGAAACGCCATTGATGGTGATGACGACCGATGGTCGCGGTGTCGCTCATCGTCACGCTGTCGCCAGTTCGTGGGCAGAGTCCTGCTCAGATGCTGTGTCTGGGATCAGCTGGCGCGTGCGAGCGGCGTGAGTAAGTGCCCGCCGGTGAACTGGGTGATGAACTCCCAAGGCGTGACAGGTCGGCCCAGCCGGCGCTTTGCGGCCGCCGCGGCGATGCCGAGGGCTGCTATGGCGTCGCCCAGCGCTGTGCCGGTGGGCAGGATCGGCGGCAGCTCGGGGTCGAAACGGTGCGCCGTGATGGTGCCGCGCGCATACAGCCAGGAGGCATGGGCGGTGGCGCTGCGGATCCAGCCGCGGACGGTATCGGCGGGCAGGTCCAGGTCGGCCGCGATGCTGTGGTGGCTCGCGCCGGTGACTTTGGCCAACAGGGCCGCGCCGATGACCTCGACGGTCGCGGTGCGCCTCGGCAGCAAGGTCGCGGGGAGCAGGACGTGGGTGGTGCGACAGTCGCGGCACCGGGCTCGCCGCGGTCTCAGCTTGAGGTTGCCGTCACGGCCCCGCACGGACCGCGAGCGTGCGTACCCCCACGGCGCGAGGGCACCCGCGCACGCCGGACACTTCAGGCCGGCGGTCGAGAGCTGCTCGTCGGCCTCGGTCGGCCGTAGAACGGTGATCATCTGTTCGGAGACTTCGCATTCTCAAGAGTCTGCCTGGCCACGAGTTCAGGCGGCAGGGGGAGTTGGTGTTGCAACCTGACCGCATCGGGGGCCTCGGATGCAAGCCGAAACGGGGGCCGGCAGGAGAGCCGCTGAACCGGCAACAGGGCTGGTCAACCATGGTGTCGCAAACGGCGACATCCACTGTGACCACGAGGCATGGTCACGCACAGATCTTCACCGGGCGGAATGGCCTAACCACCCCCAACGGGTTTCCTCGGTATCTGCCCACTGGCCTCGCCCTCCGGCGTCGCCCGACCGCGGCCGTTGGCCGCGAGGAGTCCACTCATGCGCGCTCTCAGCCTTCCTTTCCTGTCAGCTGTTCGTGATCTGGGGCCACTGGCGCTCCTCGCAGTGGGGATCGTCTTTGTCGACCACGGCTACAGCTAGCTCTCCGCTGGGCCGGACGGATTCGCCCAGATGCTCACCGGCCTGGGGAACGGCGCCTCGAACCTGCTCGCATGGCTCGTCACCATCGCTGAACTCGGTGGCGGGCTGTTGCTGATCATCGGCCTGCTCACCCGTGTGGCCACCTTGCCTTCTGCGCGTGACTGAGGCTGCTGTTGAGCGACATGCTGGACGACGACCGGTCGGAGCTTCGGCGTCACTGGCCCTTGAGGTCCCAGGTCGAGCTCGAGGAGCAGGCGGTAGGGCCGACTCGCCGAGGGGTCAGAGATCGAGCGGTTGGTCACGCCGGTCGCCACGTATTCTCCATTTCCGTCAGAGGAACTCCGAGAGCACCCGAGTTCGCGGGGTACTGTCGAGGCTAGGACCGACATTGACGGCGGTGATCGTCCAGGTCAGCGGGTGTTTCCTCGAGATTCGCCAGGAATTTCCGAGGCGTGGATGCGGCCCTCTCGCAATGAGAAGGTCAGGGGTTCGAATCCCCTCAGCTCCACCAAAGGCACTGGTCAGGGCCATGCCCGTCATCCTGTAAGAGGAGGACGGAGTGACAAGTCCGCATTTATTCCGCACCTTTGGCTTCAGCCGGGGCTATCCATCGGGGCTTCTTGGAGCCTCTCGACCGTGCGGCCAGCTATTCACTCGAAGTAGTCACTCTGTGTATAGTCGAAGCCATGAGTGTCGGTCACGTACTACTCGGCGTGCTTGCAGCCGGGCCTGCGCACGGCTACGACCTGAAACGGGAGCACGACTCCCGGTTCCCGAGCGCCAAGCCCCTGGCGTACGGGCAGGTCTACTCCACGCTGACGCGCCTGGAGCGCGACGGCCTGGTCGAAGTGGCCGAGACATCGCAGAGGGCCGGCCCGGAGCGGACGACGTACGCCTTGACCTCCGCGGGGGAGAAGTCACTGGCGGCGTGGCTCGACGAGCCCGAGCAGGCGGGGCCGTATGCCGCTGACGACCTGGTCCGGAAGACGGTGACGTCTCTCCATCTGGGTGCGGAGGCCGGCGATTTCCTGCGTCGGCAACGGGCCGTGCACCTGGCGCGGATGCGCGAACTCGTCGCGCTCCAGGCCAAGACGGCCGACGCCGACGAGCAGATCGCGGTCGACCACTCCATCTTTCATCTCGACGCAGACCTGCGTTGGTTGGACACAGCAGTGGCCCGGGTGGCCTCACAAGGAAGGGTCCGTTCATGAGCGCGATCGTGGAGGCTCGGGCAGTCCGCAAGGCGTTTGGTCGGACGGAGGCTCTGCGGGGGACGTCGCTCGCCGTGGACGAAGGCGAGGTCGTTGCCGTCACCGGACCGTCCGGCAGCGGCAAGTCCACCCTGCTGCTCTGCATGGCCGGGGTGCTGCGGCCCGAGGCCGGCGAGATCTGGTACGACGGGCGCAAGCTGCACGATCTCTCCGAAAGCGACCGGACGCGCTTGCGCAGGCGTGAGTTCGGCCTGGTCCTGCAGTTCGGTCAACTCGTGCCTGAGCTGACAGCAGCGCAGAACGTCGCTCTGCCGCTCCTGCTGGAGAAGCACGACCGAGCTGCGGCGACCACCCTCGCGACCGGCTGGCTCGAGCGACTCGGAGCGCTGGACGTGGCGGGCGCCCTCCCTGGTGAGATGTCGGGCGGCGAGGCGCAGCGGGTGGCGATTGCGCGAGCCCTCGCCACCGGCCCGCGGGTGATCTTTGCCGACGAGCCCACCGGTGCCCTCGACACGGTGAGCGGGGAGCGTGTCCTCGCGGCGCTGCTCACCACGGCACGCGAGTCCGGCGCGACCGTCGTACTTGTCACCCACGACAACCGAGTGGCGGCGAGCGCAGACCGCGAGGTCGTCATCCGCGACGGCTCAGTCGAACCGGCTCCGGTGATCAGGTGATCCGCCTCGGGCTCACGCTCACCCGGGCCGGCGGGTGGCCGAGGATGCTGCTGCTGGGTTCCTGCACCGCCGTGGTGTGCACGCTGTTGCTCATCGTGGTCACCTTCGCCCGGCTTCCGGAGAGTCCCGACGAGGTCCTCTTCAACCTCGTCGCCGACCCTGGCACCCGTGTGGGTACGGCGTTCGCCACGGCCCTGCTCACCCTGCCGCCGCTCCTGCTGCTCTACCAGGCGGTTCGCCTCGGGACGGCAGCCCGCGATCGACGGCTGGCAGCGTTGCGCCTGGCAGGTGCCACCCCTGGGGAAGTACGTCGCCTGGGGGCACTCGAGGTGGGGATCCCGGCCCTCGCGGGAAGCCTCGGCGGGGTCGTCCTGTTCTGGCTCCTGCGCGTGGTCCTCGGTGAGGATGCCACGTACAACATGGCCTTTCAGTCCGACGGGTACGTCTCCACCCTCAGCCTCCGGCTCGTGCCGACGTCGGTCGCGCCGCAGTGGTGGGCAGCGCTTCTTGTCGTGATCGGCACCACCGTCGCAGGCGTCACGGTGGGCGCACGTGCTGCTCGCGGCGTTGTCGTCACGCCGTTGGGTGTGTCCCGACGCCAAGCCTCGGCACCGCCGCGCCCTTGGGGGGTGCTGCTCTTGGTCGCTGCGGTGCTGGCTGTGCCGGTCGCGGTCGGTCGCGTCTCCGACGTGGCCCCACTCGCGATCGTCGGCCTGGCCATCCTCGGCGTGATCAGCCTCGCTCCCTGGGCCGCGCACCGGGCCGGCAGGTTCGCCGAGTCCCGAACGGCCTCCCCGGCTGTGCTCCTGGCCGCCCGCCGACTCGTAGCCGACCCTCGACCAGCCGGTCGCGCCGCAGCCGCGGTGGGCGCCATCGCGCTGGTCTCGGGAGGCGGAGCGGCACTCGCTGCAGACCTCATGGTCGAAGAGAACGACGACCCGTTCTACTACATCTCGCTCGCGCTGGTGGCGGGTGCGCTCCTGGTGGCCCTGCTGGTCGCGATAGGCACGCTGGCCGTCCACTCGGTCGAGTCGCTGCTGGACCGACAGCGGTCCGTTGCGTCCCTGGCGGCGCTGGGCATGCCGCTCGAAGAGCTCGAGAGTGCGCAACGTTGGGAAGCGCGCCTGGTGGCCATGCCGATGGCGACGGCTGGGGTGCTCCTGGGCTCGGTGGCGCTCGGGGCCCTGGGTGGCGGCGTCTCGCCGGTGGCCCTGCTGGTGCTACTGGCCGATGTGGTCGTCACGCTCGGCCTAGTGTGGCTGGCCATCATTGCCGCCGTCCGGATGACCCGACCCTGGGCGATCCGGGCTGCGTCGGCTGCGAACCTGCGCACCGAGTAGACACTCGCGCGACGAGCTCGCGGTGCTTGAGGGTTCAAACAGGGTCCACCGGATGCGTCGACCACATCACCGATGGTGGATCGGTCCAGGTCAGAGCTGGTTTCGCCGAGATCTTCCGAGATTTCGCGAGACGTCGGAGCGTCCCTTGCCGAGAGAAAAGGTCAGGGGTTCGAAACCCTCTGCTCCACTACCGGGAATCACGGCCTGACCTGCAGACGCGGCCGGTCCTTCTCCATGGCCGGGTGCTACTCCTGAAGACCGGCACGCCGCCGCAGGTAGTCATCCTCATCGAGCTCTCCGGCCGCGTACCGACGGCGAAGAATCTCCACAGGCAAGTCGATCGCCGGGGTCGAACGCCCCCCGATCGTGGTGCGCTGGACCAGCCGCACGGTCACGACGATGGCCAGGATCAACAGGGCAAGGCCAAGTAGTCCCCAGATCGCCATCGAGAGCATCATTCCGCCCATTTGCATTCCGCTCACCTCCATGCCACTTGTTCCTCCCTGGCGCGCTGCGGCAGCAGGGATACGAGCGACTAGTAGGGATCGTAGCTCGCTCCCGACGCTGATCAAGCTCGGGACGGGGGCACGCGACGTGGGCACCCGATCAGGCTCTGTGACACCCAAACCGCCGTCGTCGGACGCGTCCGGGCGGGCGAGCAGGCGTCGATCCCGTTCGGCCCCAGAACCGTGCCCACGACGAGGCATGCCAGGACTCGAACTCGAGCACGCCTGACGGGCGTACGACCCGCGACGCTAGCCAGCGCGGGAGGCGCCGTGTCACTGTTCGAGCGTGGGACTGAACGTGCGACCGCCGTCCGTGGACACCAGCACGGCGCCGTTCGCGGCCGCGTACATGTCCCTGGCCGACTGGATGGCAAGGGCCTCGGGTTGCCCATCCAGGCTGCCGCGCTCGGTCCACCCGCCGGTCGCATCGGCCGCGGTGTACACAACGCCGTCAGGGGTCACGCCAGCGAGCGTGCCGTCCTCGGCCCAGCTGACGAACACCATCAAGGGTGCCGATCCGACGACCTCGAAGCTTCGTCCGCCATCAGAGCTCTCGGTCAGGCCATTCTCAGTTGTCGCTACAAGGACGTTGGGGTCCGCGGGGCTGACCGCGAAGTCGGCGATCGGCTCGCGGCTGAGTTCTTGCCATGACTGCATGTCAGTGCTGACCAAGAGTTGCCCGGTCATCGAGTTGAGCCCGTACACGCGCCCGTGGCGGTATTCGAGGGAATGGAAGTCCGCCTCGCCGCTCAGGGAGAGCTCGTGCCAGGTCTCGCCGGCGTCGGTGCTCTCGATGAGCCCGAGCGAGCTCGGGCCGTCCTGCCCTTCGCCCGGGTGGCCGCTGGCCAGGAAGTGCTCGGGTCCGGCGACCGTGAAGCCCATGAAGTCCTGCACCCGGTCGGCCACGCGCGTCGCGGTGCCGTCCTCGATGCGGAAAAGGCCGTAGTGCGTGCCGGCGTACACCGCGCCGGCCTCTGGATCGACCGCGATCCCGTGGATGTGCTCCATCTCTGCCGCACTCCCGCCATCAGGGCTGGCGGCCGTGTCGGTGTCGCTCCCGCTGGTTGAACACGCGGCGGCGGTTGCGAGCACGACCGCGGCGAGGACCACAGCGGGCGCGGACTTCTTCATCAACACAACAGGACCTTCCGGTGGGCGACGACCGACGCAATCTACTATAACGGATAGTAGAAAAGTGAGGAGTTTCCGATGGCAATGCCTGAACCGGTCCCGACGGCTCGTCGACCGCGAGGCCGCATGGCGGCCCGGGTCGTCGGGATGGCCAACTACTACACGTGGCAGGGACTCATTGAGGACGTTTTCGCCGAATGGCCTTGACGCGTTGGCTACTATGTTTATTAGTAGGAAGCGCTGCTGCGGAAGGAAACGCCGATGCCTGACCTGATCTACCTGCTCGCGGTCCTCGCCTGCCCCATTGCGATGGGCGCGATGATGCTCGTGATGATGCGCGGCAACCGTAGCCACCAGGCCCCGACCGGCAACGCTGACGAGGTGTCTCGGTTGCGTGCTGAGATCGAGCAGCTGCGGGCCGAGCGACCTGCCAACCAGACTCCGAACGCCTCATGAGCGAGTTGGTCCTGCCGCTCGCGGTGCTGGGTGCGTCGTTTGCGATGACCTGGCTGAGCTACGTGCAGCCCGCGCTGGCGGCACGGTCAACCGCCGGGTCGTCGTCAGGCGAACGTGAACGGGCAGATCTCCATAGCTGCTGCGCACAGCGCGGGGGCGGAGGCGACCAGCAGCGGGCCCGCGAAAGTCACGGCCATTCCCGCTGCGAGGACCGTGGTACGGGTGAGGCCCAGCCGCACCGGGGGCTGACTCAGTCGCTGGACTCGGGCGACCGCTGAGCCACCCGCCGCCGAGAAGGCGCCAGCTGGCGCGCGAGTCTGCGCGCTCGCCAGGGTCACCACCGCATGGGCCAGACGCCGACGCGCGGTCATGTGCACCACGTGGTCACTCGTCATCAAACGGACAGCGTCATCGTCGGCGGCCATCTCCAACAGAAGTGGCACCTGGCTGGAGGCCAGACGGAACAGCGGCACCCAGCCGAACGAGCTTGTCAGCGCAGCCGACAGCCCGATCGCTAGGTGGTGTCGCTGGCGCAGATGCGCACGCTCGTGAGCCAGCACGAGGCGCACCTGGTCGTCATCGAGCAAATCCAGTGCGCCCGAAGTGACCACGATCGTGGCCCGGCCCCACCGGCCGCCTGGGAGGCAGTACGCCGCGGGTCGTCCATCGTCCAGCAGCACCAGGCTTTCCTCGTGGTCGCCTGGAAGCCGGTGCCCCACCAGAGCCAACCGCTCCAGCTGCAGGCGCCTGGCGTGCTCCGCATCCTTTGCGCCGACCATCATGCTGCAAAGGAGCCGAGCACCGGTCGCCACGCCGAGCATGAGCCCGGCGGCACCCAGGAGCGCAGAGCGTGGTGCCGCGAACTCCGCATGAAGGGCCATCGCACAACGGGCCAGGAAGTCGCCGAGGTCGCCGATCATCACGTGCGGGAGCACCGGGAGCGCGAGCGCCAGTCCACCGAGCACCACGGACGACACCACACCGAAGCACAGCGCGTGCCACAGTGCCACAGCCAGCCGCGGAGCATGGCCGGCCCACCGGGCCCGTGACAGCGGAAAGCCGGCAAAGGCGCCCATGACGGCGGCTGCGGCGAACAGCGCCAGCGGTGTGGTCATGAGGGCTCCCGGTCGACGAGCAGGGACCGCAGCTGTGCTGCCTCGTCGGGAGTGAGCTGGTCAACGAAGTGCATCAACGCCGCACCGCGATCACCTCCGCGCGTCAGGGCATCCTCCATCACCTCGGCCGTGTGCTCAGCCCGGCTCTGGGAGGCCCGATACACGTAGGCGCGGCCGGAGCGCTCCCGAACGACGAAGCCCTTCTTAAACAGGTTGTCCATCACGGTCATCACCGTCGTGTAGGCCCGGTGCCGGCCGTCCGGTAGCGCCTCGAGCACCTGCCGCACCAACAGGGGCTCGTTCGAGGTCCAGAGCTGCTCCATCACGAGCGCTTCCAGGTCACCCAGTTTCCGCATCCATCGCTCCTGCTTGTCCGTCACGGGCATCGTCACCCCCACGCACATCCTACGCGGCATAGTAGTTCAGTCCGCTCCACACGAACCAAAGATCCCGCATGCCGCCGGCACTGGCCGCCTCCGCGTGGAAGCGCACATCGCGGTCGTTCGACATCAGCAGCACGAGCAGGCGAACGCCAGGGCCCGCTCATTGCCCACCTGCGGGCGAGCCTGCCGTCCAGTGAGCTCTTGATGGCTGAGTGGAAGCACAGCTGCCCGCGCTGCAGGGCGTACCCCATGGCGACACCCGAAGACGGTGGCTCACGGCTGGTCGACTTCGATCCCGTTCCAGAAGGCCACCCGGCCCTTGATCCGCCGAGCCAGGGGCAGGGGGTGCCGGTAGGTCCAAGCACCGTCGGGGATGACCTGCTCGCCGACGTGGACGTCGTAGTAGTGGGCGAGGCCCTTCCAGAGACAGATGCTGGTCGTGCTGCTGGGCTGCAATACGCCCGCCGGCACACTGTCGAGGGGGAAGTAGGCGTTTCCCTCGACGTTCACCACGTCGTCGGACGCTGCGAAGGACCGCGTTCCCAGCCTGGCTGTTGCGGTCAATACACGTCGCACGGTGCGCATGACGCCCCATAGGGTCGCGGCCAGCGCTCCGACGCCCGCGAGCAGGAACGCCTCGACGGTCGGTGCGCCGGCGCCGGTCCACGTGGGCCCGTCGAGGCGACCGGCGGAGGCAAGCGTCGCCGTGAGAGCCGTAGCGGCTGCCAGGCCGCCCGCGCCGGCGATGAGGACTCCTCGGCGCGCCGTCGGGTCGCGCGCCGAGAAATCCTGGCCCACCACCCACGGCCAGGCGGCTGCCATCAGCAGTGGCGCGAGGTGCCACGTCGTGGTGGGGTGCCATGCGACGAGTAGCGACCACACCGCTGCTACCCCGAGCGTCCAGAGAAGTCCCGCGCTGTGCGGCAACCGGACCCCCGCGGCGTCTGCGCGGACCGTGCGTTCCGGGGGAGTCGGCTGGTAGCCAGGGTTTTCGGCTCTGATGGCGTCCACGACCTGGTCAACAGTGGGGTTCACGAGCGCACGCTTTCCCACGAAGACGGTCGGGACGGTCTCGTCGCCCCCTGCGGCTCCTCGCACTCGGGCGGCGGCGCCCCCGGAGGACCAGATGTCGTGCTCGACCGTCATCACGCCAGCACGCCTGAGCCCTCGACGCAGTGAGCGGCAGTAGGGACACCCTGGGCGCCACATGACCTCGACCCGGGGTGTCGGCGAGGCGGGCTGAGTCATGAGCTCTCCTGTGCGAGTGCCGTGTGGACCAGGCGATCTGGTGAGGCAACCCGCTGGGGATGGCCAGGGCATCCCGGCTTCGGGAAGTCATCGGACGGGCTTGCCCCAAGACCTGCGTCACCGTGTGGGATGCGTTGTCGCCTTCGACGGGTTGTCAGGGGGGTACGCCGTCAAACGAGTGAAGGAGAGCACCATGCCGCGCATCCCCGTGCACACCGTGGAATCCGCGCCCGAAGACAGCCGCGCGGAGCTCAAGGACTTGGAGTCGAAGTTCGGCAAGGTCCTCAACATTCATGCAGAGATGGCTCACTCGCCGGTCGTGCTGCAGTCCTACATCGCCCAGCAGCAGGTGATCGCGGAGTACGGAAGCTTCGACGGGCGCACACGTGAGGCCATCGCACTCGCGGTGGGAAACGTCGACGAGTGCGCGTACTGCCAAGCGGCGCACACCGCCGGTGGCAAGGCCGCCGGTCTGACGGTCGAGGAGATGGTGGAGGTCCGCCGCGACAGCGTCGGCTTCGACGCCAAGCTGGCGTCCCTCCTCACCCTGGCGCGTGAGATGGCGGCCAACAACGGGACCGTCGCCGACGCGTCGTGGAACCGGCGCTGGACGCAGGCTGGTCCGACCGTGAGCTCACTGAGCTGAGCACGCACGTGACGCTCAACCTGTTCACGAACTACTTCAACCACCTGGTGGAGACCGAGCTCGACCTGCCTGCAGCCCCGTCGCTGTGACCTGAGATGAGCTGGGGGGGTGGCCCCCCACACCTCATCCGGATCCTTGGTCTCACGCCGGCCCGGACGCCAGCTGCTGCGCCAAATCCAGAACCGACGAGGCTTGGAGGTCGGGCGCCCCGAAATACGGTGGGTAGCGCACCCCCGACCGGTTGATCCAAGCCGTGCTGAGACCAGCGCTGCGCGCCCCTTCGATGTCCCACGGGTGTACCGCGACCAACATGGCCTCGCCGGGCTCATCGAGCTCGCAGGACCTGAGAGCGTAGTGGTAGGCCTCCTGGTCCGGCTTCCACCGAGGTGCGTCCTCCACGGTGAGCAGTTGCTCGAAGTGGTCGCGAATCCCGGCTGCGGCGAAGAGCGCCTCCGCCACTGCGGTTCCGCCGTTGCTGAGCGTCACGAGCCGTCGGCCC
>Ga0136611_10002669_pt1 | contig 12434 bp, 8 predicted proteins | sample AntDrymUQ2232306_2_FD_106645 | JGI IMG/M metagenome (GOLD analysis project Ga0136611, IMG submission 106645) | Polar desert sand microbial communities from Dry Valleys, Antarctica - metaG UQ223 (23.06) | ecosystem: Environmental > Terrestrial > Soil > Desert | place: Antarctica: Dry Valley... | reverse complement strand
TCACCAATGTGATGACGTCCGACGATCTTCAGGATGTGACGTTAGAAGAACTGGTCTACCTGATGCTGACCGGCGACACCTATGTCAACGCCCACACCACATTGAACCCCGCTGGCGAGATCCGTGGCCAGATCGGCGTCGGGCTGGGTGCGGGGACGTAGGTAACAGGTGTCAGGTATCAGGTGTCAGGGGTTGCTTCGTCATTCTCCTGACACCTGACACCTACATAACGCTGCGGATCAGGCCACCGTCGACCTGGAGGGTTGCGCCGGTGATGTAGGAGGCGGCTTCGGAGAAGAGGAAGACGGCCCCGCTGGCGTACTCCTCGGGGTCGCCGATCCGCCCGAGAGGGATCGTCCGTTCCGACTGGCGGCGGAGCTCCTCGATCGACTGGCCCGATTTCTCGGCCCGCGCCTGATCCATCGTGCGGATACGGTCAGTCAGGATGCGGCCAGGGACGATCTGGTTGACGCGGATGTTGTCGCCCGCCCACTCGTTCGCCAGTGTCTTGGCCAGCGCTGAGACGCTGGCACGCAGCACCGTCGAGAGGGTCAGGTTCGGGATCGGCTCCTTGACCGACGATGAGGTGGACATCACGATTGCGCCGCCGTCACGCGCCCGCATCGACGGGTAGACGCCGCGTGTCATCCGGATCACGCTCATCACCAGCAGGTCGAAGCCAGCCTGCCAGTCCGCGTCGTTGAAGTCGTTGAAGACGCCTCCCGGTGGACCACCGGTGTTGGTGAAGAGCAGATCGACGCCACCGAACTCTTCCATTGTTGCCGCCAGCCAGCCGTCGATCGCGTCGCCCTTGCTCAGGTCGGCTGCCGTCGCCAGCACCCGCGCTCCAGCCGTCTCAGCCTCGATCTGCCGCTTCGCTGCCTGGATCGCCGCCTCATCCCGCGAGGAGATGGCAACGCTCACGCCCTCTTTGGCAAGCAGCCTGGCGACGTTGAACCCTATTCCCTTGCTCGCGCCACCAACCATCGCGACCTTGCCGTTGAGTCCGAGGTCCATGAATCTGCTCCTCTTTGTGACCGATACCATGACGCGGCAGATGACCAGTGAGCCTGTCATCCTGAGCCGCAGCGAAGGATCGCCTGACCTTGACGAGATGGAAGGTGACGAGGATCGATGCGCTCGTCCAGGGAGTAACCGCTCCAGTCGCTAACGCCAGGCGATCCTTCGCTGCGGCTCAGGATGACAGGCTCACTGGTCGTCTGCCGGTCGATAACCTTGGCTGGATAGCCTCAGCCGAACCCTGTCCACTCTCCACCGCGATCATCGCACGGATCAGCCCCGGTCAAGGCGCGCGAGGTCGGGGAAGAGGGGCTGGAGTCGTCTGTAGAGGTCGCGGTAGACGGCGTAGCCTGCGTCGTAGGCGCTGACGGCGTCGGGTTGCGGCTCGTAGCGTGGGCCGCGCTCGATGAAGCGCTCGATCGCGGCCCAGTCGTCGAACACCTCGACACCCATCCCAGCTACGAGGGCCGCGCCGAGAGCTGAGGCCGCCTCTCCGGCGATGACCTGGACCGGCTGGCCGGTGACATCGGCGGCGATCTGCATCCAGACGGCGCTCCGGCTGCCGCCATCAGCCGCCAGCACGCGCGTGATCGGCCTGCCGGATGCCAGCAGCAGCTCCAGATGGTGCCGGAAGCCGTAGCAGACAGCTTCGAGGACAGCGCGGAAGAGGTGTGCCCGTCTGTGGTGCAGCATGACGCCGACGAAGACACCGCGTGCCAACGGGTCGAAGATCGGCGTCTTCTCACCCAGCAGGTACGGCAGGGCGACGACGCCACCCGAACCGGGCGGGATGGCTCCCGCCTCGCGATCCAGGTCCGCCAGCGTTGCGCCGCCTGCAAGCTCGGTCGCGAACCACTTGACGAACGAGCCGCTGGCCGCCATGCAGCCGTTGATCAGCGTCAGGCCGGGAATGTCGTGGTAGTCGAAGTAGAAGTGCCGGTCGGGGTCGGTCCGGTTCGCGACGTAGAGGATGTCGCCTGCCCCGCCGAACTTGAGCAGCAGGTCTCCCGGCTGCGTCAGCCCGGATGCCAGCGCCGCCGCGACATGGTCGGCGCTGCCGGCGACGACGGGTGTTCCTGCCCGCAGGCCGGTGACCAGTGCGGCTTCGTCAGTTACCGAGCCGACAATATCGCTCGGCTGGCGCACGGGTGGTAGCGTTTGTGGCGGGATACCGGCCTGTTCCAGATACGGCGTGTGCCAGGCCCGGCGGCTGATGTCGTAGAGGCCACTTTCGGCGGCCCAGTTCAACTCCAGCGAGCGCGTACCAGTCAGCTTGTGCGTGATGAAGTCGTAGGAGCCGAACAGCGTCGCGCAGCGCTCGACCGCGTCCGGCTCGTGCGTCGCCAGCCAGCGCCAGCGCGGGGCGATGTTCTGCTGGTTCGGCGTCCCGCCGGTGATGGCGAAGAACTCGTCGAGATCGACTGCCGCACGCAGTTCGTCCACCTGCTCGACCGAACGGGCATCGTTCTGCTGAATGCTCGGACGCAGGACGTTGCCGTCCGCGTCCAACAGGACCATCGCTGGCACCATCCCGGTCACGGCAACCGCCGCAATCTCAGATGCCAGATTGGCGGCGGTTAGTTCCCGGCAGGCGGCGATCGTTGTCTCCCACCACCCGGCTGGCTCCATCTCCGCCCAGCCAGGATGTGGCGAGCGCAACGTGTGTGGCCGCTCCGCCTGCGCGACAACACCGCACTGTGGGTCGAGCAGCACAGCCTTCAGCGCCGTCGTCCCGATGTCGACTCCGAGCAGGTAGCGAGCGGTCATCTGGGCTGGCTCAGGATTGCTCGTCAACCTGTCCCTCGACGAAATCTGGTAGCGTTCTCAGTTCGTAGAGAACCTCATCGACATTGCGTCTTACGTGTTCCCAATTACGACGCCAGTTCCGAAACTGTGGATTGATCGGATCTGGCTCATAGTCGGCAACGTCGCGGATTCTTGACATCCCACCCAGCAGGGCCGCAAGCCGCTGATTCGTCGGGCTGATCGCCTCACGGATACGCGCGTGTGCGGATCGACGGCCCTGCACGTTTGTCTTTGGACGCGCGAGGAGAAACATGGCGTAATACGCTCGACCAATCGCTGTCCTCAGCGTTGCCTCATCAGCAGCATCCGTCGCCAGGTGATCCGCAAGACGAAGGAAGTCCATCGGATCGAACGGTTGTGGCTGCATTACCAGTTCACCGCGATTTCGACTGTCACATCCGCGTTGGCTGAATCCGGTGGATGAGCCTGACGATTTAGGTGGTAGAAGGCTGTAGCCAGTACACCCAATAGATCATATGCAGCATCTCGGGACGCATCAGTCTCAGCCGTCACCCAAATCTCTCGAGTCGGCTCCTCGTAGGATTCGTGTCCTGCTACCCAGATTTCCTTCAGTGGCACGTTGTTCCGGGTAGCTTCTTCGATGATGATGTCGATGCCATTTTGGACACGCTTGGCCAGCCAGTCTGTCATCAACTCGTCCGCGAGTGAATCGTAGGTTATCTTTACGCTGACTGGTGGTGCTGTCGAATGGCTCACGCTGTGTTCCTTCATCTACTTCGCTCCGATCCTCACAACTGCAAGTGTAGCGCGCCCGGCGCTATGCTCCGCGCGCTTCGCGGGCGTTGGCCATGAAGCGGCGCACGCGGTCGGGGTCAACCGGGTTCCAGGTGTAGCCGTCCTGCTTGAGGCCAGTGCCGACGATGACGCCGTCGGCAACCGTGAGCGTGCGCGCGACGGTTTCGACCCTGACGCCGGTATTGGCGAGCACAGGCGTGGCTGGCACGGCGGCTTTGGCCTCCTCGATGTGCGTCAGGTCGGCCTCCGCGCCAGCCATTGGGCCGGAGATGAGCAGTGCGTCGGCCAGCGACGAGGTGACGACGCTCTTCGCCAGCGCGCCGACTGGCCGGGGCGAGACGGGCCGCGCGAACTCCGGCGCGATGTTGAAGAAGAGGCGAATCTTTCCAGCGCCGATCCGTTCGCGCTCGTCAAGGGCAGCGGCGGCGTCCGGCTGCCAGAGGCCCATGTCGCTGTCGTAGACGCCGGTGAAGACCTCGCGCACGAACGACGCCTGGACCGCCTGGGCGACGGCGATGGCCGCCATGCCGTCCCAGAGCAGGTCGACGCCGTATGGCAGGCTGATCTCTGGCCGTAGCTCACCGATCGCTGCCGCCATCGCCGCGATCGGGGCGCGTCCGGTGACGAGCGGGTAGGGACGGTCGCCCTCGTTGCAGAAGAGCAGGCCATCGACGCCGCCCTCCTGGAGGACCGCCAGGTCACGCTTCAGGCTCTCGATGATGGCGTGCATCCCGCCAGCCCGGTCATACAGCGGTCTGCCTGGCAGCGGCGGCAGGTGCATCATCGCGATGACTGGCTTTGGCCGTCCGAACAACACTTCGAGGGGACCTGTCTGATCGTTCATGGACATAATGCGCGCACTTCCTTCCCTGCTGACGTGAGCTATCGACACGGCACCAGTGTACCGACACGGTGCCGGTGGACGGGGGCGGCGTATTGATTGCATAGATCGAGAAACTTGTTGCGGGACAATGCGTATACTGATGCTGCTCATTGCGCGTGTCGTATCTCGTTTGAACGCTGTCTCTGCGTATCTGGAAACCGGGCTGACGATGGATGCGATCCCACCAACGACCGTCGATCCTGCTCTGCTGTCTGACGCCGTTAATGGTACGCCACGGGTCGTGATCCATCTGCTTGGCGAGTTTCGTGTCATCGTCGATGGTCGTGAGGTTGAGCGCTCCGCCTGGAAGCGTCGTAAGGCGCGCAGCCTCGTCAAGTTGCTGGCGCTCACGCCGCGCCAGATGCTCCATCGGGAGCAGATCACTGATGTCCTCTGGCCCGATCTCGATGGAGACGCGGCGAGTGGCAATCTGAGACTGAGCCTGCACCTGGCACGTCGTGCGCTGCGGTCGGTCAGTGACGGCTCGCTGGAGTTGATCCACCTTCAGGATGAACACCTCAGCCTGCGTGGTTCAGGTCCCGAAACGATCTGGATCGATGTCGAGCAGTTCGAGTTGGCCGCGCTTGCTGCCCATCGCGTCCACGATGTACCGGCTTATCAGGCCGCGATCCGTTTCTATTCTGGCGACCTCCTGCCCGAGGACCGTTACGAGGATTGGGCCACCGCACCGCGCGAGGTGCTGCGGGAAACGTACCTCGGCCTGCTGATCGCACTCGCACGCCTCCACGAATCTCAGGGAGAATACTCGTCGGCAATCACAGCCCTGGAGCGCGTGGTGACCGTTGACGCGACCCATGAGGACGCGCACGCGGGACTCATTCGCCTGCATGCCCTGACCGGGCGGGCCGGACAGGCGCTGCGGCAGTACGCGCGGCTCCGTGAGGCACTCACGCGCGAGCTGGATATCGAACCGTCGGTGGCGACCCAGCGCCTGCACGCGGATATCGCCGCTGGGCGCTTTCCGTCCCCCGGTCTGCCTTCCCCGTCGAATGCTGATGGTGAACCCGTCCTCACAGCCAGTTCTCCACCACGGAACCACAATCTCCCGGCGCCGCTGACGAGCTTCATTGGACGGCAGCAGGAGCTGGCCGAGATGAGGCAGATCCTTCCAACGACTCGTCTGATGACCCTCAGCGGTACGGGCGGCTCCGGCAAATCTCGCCTGGCGCTGGAACTCGCGCGAGGACTGATCGGCGAGTTCGAGGATGGCATCTGGCTGGTCGAGTTAGCCCCGCTGACCGACCCGGCGCTGGTATCCGACGCCGTAGCTGCGGCGGTAGGAGTTCGCGAACAACCCGGACAGGTGTTGAGCGAGACGCTCCTTGACGCGCTCCAGGACAGATCGCTTGTCCTTGTGCTGGATAACTGCGAGCACCTGATCGATGCCTGTGCCAGTCTGGCCGAGGGTCTGCTCGCCGCCTGTCCGCACCTGCGGATCCTCGCCACCAGCCGTGAGGCGTTGCGCGTGCCCGGCGGGCTCGTCTGGCAGGTGCCGTCACTGGCGCTGCCCGCGTCCTCGCCCGAGGAATCGCAGTGGTCCAGTGCGTCCATCGACCAGTTGGCGCAGGTTGAGGCCGTCGCGTTGTTCGTCAATCGAGTCCGCTGGGTCCGACCAAGCTTCGTCCTCACGAGCGAGGATGCGGATGCGGTCGTGCAGATCTGTCAGCGCCTGGACGGTCTACCGTTAGCGTTGGAACTGGCGGCAGCACGCGCCTCAATCCTGACTCCCGCGCAACTGGCCGCGCGGCTCGATGATGCGCTGGGCGTGCTCTCCGGCGGCAGCCGCACCGCCCCAGACCGGCAAAAGACATTGCAGGCGACGCTCGATTGGAGCTATGCCCTGCTGGACGCGTGCGAGCGAACGTTGCTGCGACGGTTAGCCGTCTTCGCTGGTGGCTGGACGCTTGGGGCGGCCGAGTCTGTCTGCGTTGGATCGTGCGTGCCGGGAACCGGCGGAAGCGACGACGGCGTCACGATCGCGTATGCCGATGTGCTGGTTGTGCTGGCCCAATTGGTCGACAAGTCGCTGGTCCAGGTTGAGGACAGCGCGGCCCGACCGGCGTCGACCGGCGTCCGCTACCGACTCCTCGAAACCGTGCGACAGTACGCCGCCGCCCACCTGGCCGCCAGTGGCGACGCTGAGCGTATGGGCGAGTGTCATACCGCCTACTATCTGTCTCTTGTGGAGGAAGCGGAACCAACGTTCACCGGACCGGATCAGGCCATCTGGTTGGACCGCATTGACCGTGAACACGACAACCTGCGGGCAGCACTGCGCTGGGCCTTCGCCCATGACGATATCGCGGGCGAAGCGGAGCTGTGCGCTACACTGTGGGGCTTCTGGTACTACCGCGGCCATCTCGTCGAAGGCGATCGGCGCCTCGCCGATCTCGTGCGACGGATTCACGACGCCGCCGTTCCCACGCTTGTGCGGGCGAAAGTGCTACAAGGTGCTGGCGTGCTGGCATGGAATCGTGGGGATCCGGAACGCTCTGCACAGTTGTCTCAACAGTCCCTGTCGATGTTCGAGGATGTTGGCGATCGCCATGGCATTTCCGCCACGCTGCATGCTCTGGGTGTCGTGGCGGAGATGCATGGAGATTACGAGGAAGCGACGAGCCGATACGGGGCGGCACTCCAACTTCGCGAGGAACTTGGAGATACCGCCGGGGCTGCCATCACGCTGCATAACCTCGGTAATCTGGCGCGCGAGCAGGCCGACCTCGTCCGGGCAGCCGAACTCTATGAACGGGGTTTGGCACTCCAGCGGACGATCGGCAACACGCGGGGGGTTGCCCTCGCCCTCGCCAGCCTGGCAGTTGTTGCCCTCGACCAGGGCAATTATGCGTCGTCAGCAGAACTCTCCGCCCAGAGCCTCCAACTGTATCAGCGGTTGGGGGCGAAATCTCTGAGCATTACTGCGACGAACAACCTTGGTTATGCAGTGCTGTTCCAGGGTGATACTGAGCGCGCGGTGACGGTTCAGGCGCAGTGCCTCCGGCTGGCGACGGAAGCGGGAGACAAGCGCGGGATCGCCTACGGTCTGGAAGGTGTCGCAGCGGCGATTGCTCTATTCGATACGACAGCGCGCGGCGCTGAGCAGGCGGCGCGCATGTTCGGAGCAGCGGACGCCCTGCGGGAGACGCTGCAGGTGCCATTGCCTCCAGCCGATGTCGCGCTGAACGAGCGCTCGCTGGCTGCCGCACATCGCGCGCTCGCTGACGATACCTATCACGCTGCGTGGCTGGCGGGACGTGCACTCGTGCTCGAAGACGCCGTCGCCGAGGCGCTTGCCGTGGGTGACTCCCTCGGCAGAGATGAGGGTACGCAGGTTGAGGCAGTCGCTCCCCGGCTACTGAGCCCGCGCGAGCGCGAGGTGGCGCTCCTCGTTGCGAGAGGCAGCACCAACCGCGAGATCGCCGTCGCGCTTGGGATGGCGAACCGCACCGTCGATACGCACGTCAGCAACCTCCTTCGGAAGCTGGGTCTCGCCTCCCGCGCTGACGTGTCAGCCTGGGTGATCGAGCACGATCTGGTTCCCCGCGACACACCCTCATCCTGACGCCAGCCTGCCCTACGTATACGTAGCTCCCCACGGTAACGGCGCAGTAACAGCCCCTGCCTATGCTGGCTCCATCGTCATGTTTGAGATGGGCGAGTGCCGCACGCACAGCGCCCGAGGAGTGCGTATGGCTCAGCGGCATACCTCCTTCCTGCTGCGCTGCTGGTCGCTCGGCGGTGACAGCGAGCGGATCGAGATCGTCCACGTCCAGTCAGGAACGAAAGTCCTCACCCGGTCAGTCGGGGCGGCCATCGAGTGGATCTGCGCGCACGAGGACGCGGCGACTGCGGATGGTCCCGATCCCGATCCGTTGTGCGCGGTCATCAGCGACGAGATCGAACTGGAGGTGCCCCCCGACGTGAGGAGCGAATGACGGTTGCTAGCGGTTCAAACGGTGCGCAGTTCCAGAAAGGGTCTCTCAGATGTTTCATCTCACCAGCGGCACGGCGGATAATCATATTCCCAGTCCCATGCCACGGCTGATCACGCTCGTCTTCATCGTGGCGCTGCTGTCCGCGGCCACCGGGCTGCGCTTCTGGCCGGTGGCAACGGCTTCGGCTGCCGAGGTCGCGCCGCCGTTCGACTGGAGCATGCTCCCTCGACATACGGGAACCAGCCTGATCGACCCGAACGACTTCGCCGCCGCCCGCGAGTACGTTAGACCTGCCAACGGCTACCGCGTCGTCCTGGATGGCTGTCCTGCCTTCACCGATGAGTTGTCAAGCGGATTCGCCGAAGTGACCTTCACGTACACAATCACTGGTGGAGCCTTGACTGAGCCGCAGGTTGTGTCGAAATCCGCCGCGCCAAAGCGTCTCCCGATTGCGGTGGGCGGTGGCTTTGAGGAGATCGACTGCAATGCGTTCAGAATCATTACGACCTTGCAACAGGGGTCGTACACAGTCAGTCTCCAGACCGCGACGGCTAGAGGCTATTCTGCTGTCAGTGTGCCGCAGACGATCGTCGTCAAGGACATCCTGATCATCTCAGTCGGCGACTCCTACGGCTCCGGCGAGGGCGCGCCCGACAGCTTTGTCAAATTCGGTTTGCTTGGATACGCAGAGACGCCGGCAGTCTGGCAGGACCAGCGCTGTCACCGCTCGGCGTGGGCCGGGCCGTCGCAGGCGGCGGCCATCCTCGAACAGAGTGACCCACGCACCTCGGTCACCTTCGTCTCGCTGGCCTGTTCGGGCGCGACGATCAACACGGCGATCGACGACAATCCCGATGATGGAAACGCCAACGGCGATATCAACTGGTCCGCCTACCAGGGCGCCGGCCTGCTGACCGGCTACAGTGGGATCGAGCACGATCGCAGCTACGACCCGGCCAGCTTCCTGCCGCCGCAGATGGAGCAGGCAGCCCGGATCGCCAAAGACCGCGAGATCGATGCGCTGACCATCTCCGGTGGCGGCAACGACATGCACTTCGCGAACGTCATCACCGACTGTGTCCTCAGCGATTGCAGCACGAACACGACGACTGCCAACCGGATCGCCAACGATTTTATCCAGTTGGAGGTCCGCTATCAGGAACTCGCCGATTTCATCAACAACGAGCGCGACACGTCGGACGTGCCGGCGTTGGACATCACCCCTGACCGTGTCTTCATCACTGAATACCCGGACCCAACTCGCGACATGGACGGGGACTGGTGCCAGGTCAACCAGCTCGACGATCCGTTGCTGGCCTTCCCCGTCACCGGCATTACCGCGCAGGAGATGGAGTGGGCGTCTGCCAACCTCGTCAAGCCGATGAACCAGGCGATCCAGAACCACGCGACCTATCATGGCTGGAACTATGTCACCGGGATTGCCGCCGAGTTCTTCGGCGATCCGGCGAACGGAGTGCCAGGTCGCGGCTGGTGCGCGCTGGGCGAGGACGCCAACGGCGAGCCGAACAACTGGGTCAACCGCTCCGTCCAGGCGCTGGGGATGCAAGGGCCAGTCACGATCCCACTCGGGCTCTTCGCCTTCTACGGTGTGCTCGGGCTCGGCCTCTCGATCGTGAGCAGTGGCATCTCGCTCCTGCTAACGCTCGTGTCAACGGCCTTACTGGTCCTCGAACTGAAGGGGACTGCTGGCACGATGCATCCGAACCGGATGGGGCAGATGGTCTATGCGCGCCATATCGCCGCCACCGTCCAGAACCGGTTCAACGCCGTCGTGCCACAGCCGGGTGACACGACTCCACCGACGATCGCTCCAGCCCAGAACATCGCTGTTGAGACGCTGGACGCCGCCGGAGCAATCGTCAACTATCCGATCCCGGCTACGACCGACATCGTTGATGGACAGGGTCTGGCGAGCTGTGCTCCGGTGTCCGGCGGCCTGTTCTTGATCGGAACAACGCCAGTCACCTGCTCGGCCCGGGACTCCTCCGGCAACCAGGCGACACCGGTCAACTTCTCGGTCACGGTTGCGCTCGGCAACGGGGTGCCGACCGTCGAGATCGCCGGCCCAACCAGCGTCGAAGAGGGCGGCGCGGTCACGTTGACCGCGACTGGCTCCGACCCTGAGGGTGGCGAACTGACCTACGCCTGGGACCTCGACGGCGATGGCGAATACGAGACGAGCGGCCAGGAGGCCACCGTCTCGGCTGCGGCGCTCGATGGCCCGACGACACAGTCCGTCGCCGTCCGGGTCACCGACGACGCGGGGGCAACCGCTGGGGCCAGCCTGATAGTCGAGATCCTCAATGCCACGCCGGTCGTCGTCAGCGGCGACACTCAGACGCTCGACGAGGGCAGCCAGTTCGCCGCGACCGGCTCGTTCAGTGACGCCGGAATGCTCGACACTCACAGCGCAACGGTGAACTATGGCGACGGCGGCGGCGACACGCCGCTGACCCTGAACGACGATCGGTCGTTCGCGCTGGATCACACCTACAGCGACAACGGAACGTACGTCGCGACCGTCAGCGTCAGCGACGACGATGGCGCGACCGGGACGGCGGCGGCGACGATCATCGTCAGCAACGTCGCGCCAAGCGTGACGCTCGGCGATGACGCAACCCTGCGCCGTGGCGAAACGCTCGTGAGCAGCGGCTCCTTCACCGATCCCGGCGCCGACGACTGGACGGCGACCGTCGACTACGGCGATGGCTCGCCGACCGAGGCGCTCACCCTCAACGCCGATGGCACGTTCACACTGGCGCACGTCTATACGAGTGCTGGGACGTTCACGGTCAGCGTCTGCGTCAGCGACGACGACAGCGGGAGTGGCTGCGACACACTCATTCTCAATGTCACCCCGTACGCCATCTTCGCCGGCCGCGACGACTGCGGCGCAGGCAGCGCCGACGCGATCCAGTGGAGCGGCAGCAACGCAACACTTTACAGCGATCTGCACTCGAACAGTGGGCTGAAAGTCAGCGGTTCCAGAAACAGCGGCAACGGCAGCGCCAGCTATCGCTGTCAGGTCAAGGTCAGCGGCAGCCAGAACACCTTCACCTCCGGGCCGGACAAGGTGACCGACACGCGCCCCTGGCCGGTGCAGATGGACGCGACCGCCTTCACTTGCGATGTCACGGTGGTCGGCACGCTCGACCTCTCGAAGGACGGTGTCTGGTGGGTTGATGGAACGAAGGCCAGCCAGCAACTCGCGCCACTGACGCTGTGCGCTGCTGAGATCAAGCTCAGTGGCTCGAACATCAGCGGGACAGTCACGCTGGTGGCTGAACAGATCAGCCTGAGTGGCAGCAACATCCGGCTGACGGCACACCAGCACGGCGTGCTGCTCTTCGCGACCGGCGCTGACACGGACGCCATCAAGGTCAGTGGCAGTAAGAACCAACTGGCAGGCGACCTCGTCGCTCGTGCCGGTGGCATCGACCTCTCAGGGTCGGGCAACCAGATCCTCGGCGCGCTCATCGGCTGGACGGTCAAGCTCTCTGGCAGCAACTGGACGATCGATGCACGGGTGACGGTAAGCCCGTAGAGGTGGAGCCCGTCAACGGGTCAGGACAGTAGCACCCAGCGCTGACGAACTCACGCAAGCGACGACGGCCAGGGAGTGAGTCTCCCTGGCCGTCGTCTATACGATGTACGTCTCGGCGTCAGCGCTGGAGGAACGCTGATTGATCGTGCCAGTCTTCGTTACCACGTTCAGCGACTAACTTTCGCAGAGCGCGCACGATACCGCCGATATCATTCTGCTCCAACGGCCTCAGCGTCTTGAGGTCGAAGGTCACGAGAACACGTCGCTCTGCCGCAGCCGCAATCAGGATATCAACATCGGCTACAGAGCGGATCAGCCCATCCTGCCAATCCGCGACAGCAATCACATCGATTCCGGCAGTCTCAAGTCCGCGCCCGACTGCCGATGAGAGGTTCTCATCAAGAATCAGTCGCATCGACTCGGAAGACCTGGATGCCCGGAATGTACT
>Ga0136611_10002668_pt1 | contig 12434 bp, 12 predicted proteins | sample AntDrymUQ2232306_2_FD_106645 | JGI IMG/M metagenome (GOLD analysis project Ga0136611, IMG submission 106645) | Polar desert sand microbial communities from Dry Valleys, Antarctica - metaG UQ223 (23.06) | ecosystem: Environmental > Terrestrial > Soil > Desert | place: Antarctica: Dry Valley... | reverse complement strand
GTACGAAAATGCCGGCACTCGTCACCAGCGCCTTGAATATCGAATCCCCGCGCCCACCCGCTGTCCTGCGCTGCGGGTGACTTGTCGCGGCGCTACTCGCCGGCTGGAGTGCCAATGCCCGCTGTGGCGGCCTTCGCCGGGGCCAGAACTGCATCCGACAGCCCGGCGTAGAACAGGCGAGTGGCCGCCGACTGGCCGTCGCCAAGTGCGTAAGTAACGAACGACTTGATCAGGTTGGCTTTCGTCGGATCACTAGGCACGCCCGCAGTTATCACATAGGTGACGGTCGAGATTGGGTAGGCGTTGGCTCCCTTGGGGGCGTAGTTGATCTTTGCTTCCAGGTTCGCTGCAACCTCGGCCTCGTTCAAGGCTTCGGTCACGCCAGTGGCTTCGTCGGGCCCCACGAATTTTCCTGCCGGGTTCTTGATCTTCACCGCACTCAACGAGTTGCCCTTGGCGAATGAAAGCTCTGCGTAGGCAATAGCTCCATTGGTCGCCTTCACCGCCTTGGTGACCCCGTCGGAGCCTTTGGCTCCTTGGCCAGTAGGCCACTTGACGTCCTTACCGGTGCCGGCCGTCCACACGGTGGGCTCAGCTGAGCTCAGGTACGCAGTAAACGCAGCGGTGGTGCCGGAGCCATCGGAACGGTGAATCACCTGGATTGGCGTCGCCGGCAGAGTCGTGGACGCGTTGTCCGCCTTGATCGCCGCGTCGTCCCACTTGGTGATTGTCCCGGCAAAGATTCCGGCCAGCGCCGCCGGTGAGAGCTGAAGTTCGGTTACCCCGTCGAGGCGGTACTCAATGGCAACGGCACCGGCCGACCACGGAATCTGCAGGACATTGCCGTACTTGGCCTCGGCAGCGGAACGCTCGGTGGCGGTGAGGGCAACGTCGGAACCGGCGAAATCCACAGTGCCCGCTGTGAATTGCTGGATTCCCGCCCCAGAACCCACGCCCTGATAGTTGATCGTGGCGCCGGGGCATGAGGCTGTGTAGTCCTTGACCCATTGTTGGGCGATGTTTTGAACGAACGTCGAACCAGCGCCGGCGATCGAACCGGTGGCGCAATCGATCTTTGCGTCCTTCGCCGTAGACGCCGTGTTGTCGTCCGACCCGCAGGCGCCAACGACCAGACTCAAGACCGTGGCCACAGCAACGGTTACCGGCATTCGTTTCAAAAGTAGGTTGGTCACGCCCACAAGGTATTCGACGGGCGATAACCATCGCACCTAGATTGGGTAACAGTCAGGTAAAAAGGCGCAGACGAAGGCTCGGTGTCGTGGCATCCAGATCGGAAATCCGTGACGAATACATCAACGTGAACGCCGAGAATCTTCGCTTCACAAGCGACACGGCACTCGTTGTCGCCCTGGGCCGCTGGCACCAGAACGCACTGGAAGAGATCTACGCCCGCCACGGCGGATCGGTCTTCGCCCTCTCCTCTCGGATTGTCAACGACCGCGCCCGGGCCGAGGACGTGACGCAAGAGGTCTTCCTGAAGCTTTGGCAGCAGCCCGATCGATTCGATCCTGACCGAGGCAGCCTGCGCTCCTACCTTCTCGCCCTCACCCACGGGCGGTCTGTCGACGTAGTCCGGTCGGAATCGGCCCGGAAACGGCGTGAAGACGCCGACACAGCGCGAATTGACCTGGTGATCGATGGCCTGGAGCGTGAGGTCGTCGATCTCGCCATCGCCGAACAGGTCAAGCAGGCTCTGGAGGCCCTCCCCCAGGCCGAGCGCGATCCCATCGAACTGGCTTACTTCGGCGGGCACACCTATCGGGAAGCAGCGGTTCTCCTCAACCAACCCGAGGGAACCATCAAGACCCGCATTCGCACTGGCTTACGCCGATTGCGGGAGGCGCTGCCTCACGTCATGGAGGACCGATGAGCGCCGCCGCCACCCATGGAGCCATCTCGGAGCTGCTTGGGGCTTACTCGCTCGACGCCGTGGAGCCACAGGAGATTCGAGTGATCGAGGCGCATGTCGCCAACTGCTCGCTGTGTCGGGAGGAATTGGACGCGCATCGACAGGCTGCATCTCTGCTTGGCTCGTTGCCGTCCCAACCACCCGAGCACCTGTGGGCTCGCGTCGAGCAGTCGCTGGATCGCGCCGACCCACCGCCGTTCGCTCTGGACCTCGATCAATTCCGACGTCACCACCAACCCACCTCGAGAAAGTGGATAGGCATCGCTGCCGTTGTCACCGGGTGCCTGTTCGTAGCCGGGCTCGGCCTCGGTCTTGCCCGCAACGCAGGCGATGACGACACCGGTTCCTTGGCTGCGGCCCGCTCGGCTGTCTCGGTGCCGGGTGCTCGCCAATTGGACCTGCGCGGTGCTGACGGCCAGGTTCGCGCCGAGGCTGTTCTACTCCCCGATGGCCAGGGTTATGTTTTGGACGCCGGGCTTCCGGCTCTGCCTGAGGGTCGGACCTATCAGCTGTGGGTGTTCACGACTGACGCGAGCACACCTATTGCCGGCGGCATACTCGGCAACGATTTCGAGGCGAGATCCTTCACATCGGTGGGCGAGCTGAAGGCAGTTGCCATTACCGAGGAGAAAAGCGGAGGGTCAGCCTCGCCCACAAGCACTCCGTTGGCCGTCGGCACGCTCTGACTCGACCGGCCGAAAACGGGCAACGTCAGGCGGTCTTGGTCTCATTGGGGACCTTGCCTCGCTCGAGTTCGGACTGGGTTACCGAGCGGGGTAGCTGATCGACAGCGGTCAGGGGGGTCATAGCTCGGTCGGTGCCCCCCAGATCCCTCAAGCGTCGGGCTTGAGGGAGCACCCGTGACTCCAGTGAGCCAACGAACTCGTTGTACGAGCCCACCGCTCCGCGTAAATGCCGGCCGACCTTGTCGACGTGTCCGGCCAGTTTCACCAACCGCTTGGACAACTCACGACCAAGTGCCGATATCTCCGCCGCGTTGCCTACTTGGGATTCCTGCCGCCAGCCCAACGCCGCCATGCGCAGGAGCGCAATCAGCGTGGAGGGGGTGGCCAGGAGTATGTTCCTTTCCGCCGCCCGCTCCCAAAGCGCCCGGTCGTGCAACAGGGCTGAATCCAAGAGCGCCTCGCCGGGGACGAACAGCACGGTAAACCCGCACGACGGGACGTAATGATCCCAGTAAGCCCGCTTGGCCAGTGCATCGACATGGGCTCGTACGGCTCGGGCGTGTTCCATGAACAGTTGCTTCTGGCGGACGGGCTCGGACGCGGCCTGTGCTTGCTCGTAGGCGGCATAGGGAACCTTGGCATCGACCGCAATTTTCATCGGGCCGGGGAGATTGATTACCAGGTCGGCGCGCACCCACGATTGCTCACCGGCCGCCGAGTGCTGTTCGTCAAAATCGCAATGTTCGACCATGCCGGCCAGTTCCACGACACGACGCAGCTGCACCTCGCCCCAGCGCCCCCGCATCGATGTCGAAGATTTCAGCACGTTCTTGAGCTCCGACGCCTCGGCCTGCACCTTGCTGCTCATCTCGGCAACGTTCTGCATTTGGCGGAACATGTCGCCGTACTCCTGCTTACGATCCTTCTCGCTTAAGGAGATGAAGTTCTCGAGCTTTTGCAGATTCTCCTGGACCGGTTTCACAAGGTGCTCGACGGCCAAGCGCTGTTGATCGAGTTCACCTTTGGCCTCTTGTTGGGCCAGCCGGAAAGAATCCTGCGCTGTTCTGACCAGCTGGTCACCGGCTTCTCGCAATGTAAGTCGCGACAACTTGTCGAACTCGTGGACCATGCGTTCGTCGTTTCTCAACAGCTCACCGAGGCGTCGCTTCTCCTCCCCCAGCTGGGCCTCCAGGGATGCGGCGCGCTCACTAAGCGCCCGCACCTCGACAAGCAGGCCCGATCGTTCACCGTCGAGTTGCCGGCAGCGGGCGCCCAAGTGCTCGGCGTCGGCGGCTTGGCGAGCGCCCCTGGCCTGAAGCTGCAATCGACCTATGACCAGACCCGATATGGCGCCCACTGCGAACACAGTCGCTGCAACTAAAAGTGACACTTGTATTCTCCAGTTTGTTGGAATCGCGCTTGCTCCGGCCGCCCGAAAAAAAACTACTGGGACGGTGTGACATCTCCGACGATCCCGCCCTGGCCGATGTCCGAATTGCATTTCGCCGTGCCTATCTGAGAGCGTGCCTAGGTGCCTGCGGCGAAAGAACTCAGCGAACGCATCGAGGCCAACAGCGATCTGGCTGAGGGAGCCAGGCAAGTTGCGGCCCATTCCGGCGCCTACCGCCAGGCCGTCGCCGACGCCGCCCAGACCATGCGCTCAGCTGGGGCCCGGGTGACCTCCGACGAACTCTCGCGCTGGGAGGAGTTCGCAGCCAAGCATTGGAGCGCACAACTCGAAGTGGTACGCCGCCATGGCTTGCCCACCGGAAGGCATGGCTCGCCGCACGTCATTCGGCGTCAAATGAGGAGGTGCTGGCTGGGCAATCTGGTCGGCTTCCTGGTGCCGTTATGGATCTTTGGGCTCTCATCGTTCTCCCACGGCCTGAGCCTTCCTTTGTTTTGGGCCCTGGCCGTGGCAGCAGACGTCTGTGGGAAGGCAACTTGCCTGCGCGTCGCGCCCGTGGCGCGCGCCGCACTGACCGACCGACGGGTCACCCCGCCTGACCGCCTCGCCGGTCGAGTCCGAGCTGCGCTCACCAAAGCTCGCAATGGTGGAACCCAAGACTGGGCATCCGCCCTCAAGGCCGCCGCCCGGCTGCAGGCTGCCGGCGAGGCGCTCGACATCGGCCGGCACCGGCTCGAGCTCTGCCACCGGAACGGCGCCCGGCTGGTAGCGGCGGCAGCCATCGCTGCAGCTGCCGTGACGTTGAGTTTCGTTTCGATGGACGCAACCAGCGGTGTGATCAAAGATGTTCTGGTCGTCACCGCCATGGGCCTCGTATTGATCGGCGTATTTGGGGCAGGCATGTGGATGACGGCTGCCGCTCATCGTGAAGTCATCGCTCGGTCGCCCTACCCGCGACCTGTCGCCCACCAACGCGTAGCCAAGTGCGTCCGCTATGAGCACGCGCTCTCTCCGGTTGCGGACAGCGCGTTTACGTCTTCGGACTCTCTGCGCGATCACAGCACCGAGGCAATGCGCCGTGTCCGGTCGCTGGCTCAGGCTCTCAGAGTGGTCGATCAACGCGAGAAGGCCCTACGCCGCAGCCGCGCCGAACTCGGAACGCTGCTCGGCATCGACATCGACATCGACATCACCGACAACCCGTCCGAAGATGTGAGGTCCGTGCTCGACACCATCGAGCTGGTCGCGACTCACGCCTCCGATGAACTGACCGCTCGAGCGCAGGTCGAGCCGGCGTCAGACGCTCCCGGAAGGGTCTCGGGATCGGCTGCTTGAAAACGAGCATCGAGGTAGTGCTTCCGGCAATCTCGTAGCCTGACCGCCGTGCTCAACCGCCCGGCCCTGCTGGTGGACATTGCCATGAAGATTCTGCTCTTCTGCCTTCTGGCCCTTGCCCTCCTAAGACCAGATCTTCCACAATTCGCTGATAAAGGCATGGCAGCTCGCGCCGTTTTCTATCCCCTCGTGGCGCTGCTGGTGCCCGTCTCCTACCAGCTCTTCCTTAAACGGCGAATTGCCTTCCCCGTCCTCATCGACATATGCGTGACGCTGCCGTTCTTCCTCGACACGGCGGGCAACGCAGCGAACCTCTATGACACTCTCAGTTACTTCGACGACGTATTGCATTTCGCCAACTGGGTGCCGTGGGTTACTGCGTTCGGGCTGACTCTTGTGTACTGGCCTCTGGGTCGCCTGAATGTGGCGGCGCTGACGATCGGTTTCGGCGCCGTGACCCACATCTTGTGGGAAATGGCAGAGTACGTCGCCTTCATCACCAAGAACGACGACGAACTCGTCGGCATCTACAAGGACACGATCGGTGACTTGGGGCTCTCGCTGACCGGCTCTGTGACGGGCGGCGTTTTGGTGGCCACCGTGTTGTGGTCGGTGGCTCACCGCAACGCCCGCCGTCTTACGGTCTAACTGACTTCCGCCCTCGTTAGGGCTGCGTTCGAGCCCGGTCGACCAGTTCCGCTGCGATGTCGCGCAGCTTTCGGTTCTCTCTCTGCGAAGCCCGACGGAGAAGGTCGAATGCAGCGTCCTCGTCGATCTTCGACTGAACCATCAAGATCCCTTTTGCCTGTTCGATGACGGCGCGGGTACGCATTGCCTGTTCGAGGCCTTGACTGAGCTCATGCAGCCCCCAGTAGGCATGGGCGTTCGCAAGAACGATTGCTGCTTGCTCGGCGAACGCAAAACCATCGTTTTCGCTTAAACCCTAGATCTTGCGCCCTTCAATAGCCCGGTGGGCGTCGTCAAGCTGGTTGCGCAACCATTGACTCACGTCGTTGTCGCGCACAATCTCTTCACACCGTTGCCGCATTGCCCTTCTTCGTTTTGGGTCCATCGTGAGGCCTTCATATAACACTTGGGCCTGCTGCTCGATATCGAAAGGATGCAAGGTCAGAGAGCACTCACCCAGCTCCTCGTAAGCACCCGTGTTCTCTGACAATGCCAGCACTCCGTCGCGCTCGTTGACCAGCAACGCTTCTTTGGCTACGAGGTTCATTCCGTCGTAGATGGCATTGACCAAAAGGACATCGAACAACTTGTAGGCCGCCACCGCCATCGCCATGTTCTCTTCCAGGCGGAGATGAATCGGCTGCCAACCCGGCGTACCGTGTTCGAGGTTGACATCGGCGACGATCCGCTTGATGTCCTGTACGTACTTGCGATACTCCCGCACCTCTTGGCGGCTGGGAGGCAGGATCGCCAAGAAAGTGATCTTCTCCTTGAGCTCGGGGTGGTCCTTAAGCAACACGTCGTAAGCCATGAACCCGCGAATGACGTTCTTGCTGAGGTCAGTCCGGTCGACGCGAAGAATCAAGTGCTCACGTCGATCAGCCAACAAACGCTCCTCATGGCTCCGAACCTCTGGGGAGTCGGCCATGTCATCAAATCTTTGCGCGTCGACGGAGATCGGGTACCAACGGGCCCATGTCGTTCTTCCGTCGTGAGTCACAGCTGAGTTCTGGAAGTCAACTTCCAGTCCCAAAAGCTCCTGGCAGCCAAGCAGGAAGTTGCGTGCGTTGTTGCGCGTGTGAAAGCCAACGACATCGTTGCCGAGTAAGCCATAGAAAAGAGCCGAGCGCATCTCCGGCGGAAGGACCCGCCAGGCATCGGGCTGCGGCCATGGAATGTGCACGAAGTGAAGGAGGAAAGTGTCGGGCGTCAAGCGGCGTAGGCGTTCGCCGACAAGGTAGAAGTGGTAGTCCTGCAGCAACACCAGTGCGTTACCGCCGGCCTTCCTCACCTCCTCGGCAACTGCATCGGCGAAAAGTTCGTTGACGGTCACGTAACCGTTTTCGAAAGCGTCCTTCTCTCGTCTGGTTATAACGGGAGAGCGGGAGAGATCCCAGAGGTAGTGCTGCGTGAACCACAGCAGAGGATTCGCAATCTCTGCGTAGTACTTGTCGTAGGCCACCGGGTCGACGTCGACCATACGCACCTGAAGGGGCATCCCTTCGACGTTGAACGAGTTCCCGCCATTCTCGCCGGCGACAACAGCATCTTCAGCTGTCTTTCTGGCACAGACCCAAATCGCTCCGGGCAATTCGTCGGCAATGCCCGTCAGCGCAGTGACGAGACCGCCGCCACCTCGTTTCATGGTTCGTCGGCCGTCTGCATCACGGTTGTATTCGACCGGACCCCGGTTCGACAGGATTACAACCGGCTGTTGGAACCGACGGTCAGGCAAGTCCCGCACTCCCACCATTCGCGCCGAAGCTCACCTCGCGAATGGTCGGCGGGTCAGCACCCGCTCGACCCACTGTGATGGTCGCCACCTCGACCGCCCTCGCCAGCAAGAGCTCAAGCGTCGCGGCGTCGATCTCTCGGAGCCGGGCACTGTTCTTGCCACCGAGGAATTCGAGCTGTTGTAAGGAGTAAAGAAGACCGGCCATGAAGGAGTCACCGGCGCCAACGGTATCGACAACATCGACCTGGGAAGTTGCAAGTTCCGCCTGGGCCGACGAGGTTACGGCGTACGCACCATTGGGGCCGCGAGTCACGACCACCATTGACGGGCCCAGCGCAAGCCAAGCTGCGGCAATGTCGGCGTAAGACCGGCCTGGATACAGCCATTGCAGGTCCTCGTCGCTGGCCTTGACCACGTCGACGAGACCCACCACCGACTCGACCCGACCACGGGCGTCATCACGGTCACCGAGCAACGCTGGGCGAACATTGGGGTCGTAGGTCAAGGTGACGTCATCCGACTCGCTCTGTTTTGCCAACGAAGCGAGCACCAACTCGGCGCCGGGATCGAGGGCAGTTGCCAAGGACCCGGTGTGCAGTGCAGTCACGTCAGCGCCAATGGGCGCCATAGTCGTCGGTGCCCAATTAATGCTGAAGTCGTAGGTTGCAACACCTTCGGTATTGAGCTTTGCTGTCGCCACACTTGAGCTTGGGGCCATCGGCGCCATTTCGACCACAGGAACTTGATTCTGCGCCAAGTGGGACCGAATCATGGCCCCGTGCGCATCGTTGCCGAGCGTGGTCCCGAGTGTCACCGGCGCACCGAGCCGGGCCAGACCGATTGACACGTTGAGCGGACTACCGCCGACGTGAGGCTCTGGCAGTCGGTCTCCTCGGACGACCAGGTCTACGAGGGACTCACCAACAACGAGGATCAATGGGTTCGTCCTTCTGGTCGGGGTGACGCACTGAGTTGAACGACTGTAGCGGCAGAAGCAGTCGCTAACCTGACTGGCCAGCCCGCGAGACAACGCCGGCCAAAGCATATGCAGGCAAGGACAAAGCAACCCCAGCCAACAATCCCCCACCGCTGCACCCTGAGACCAGATTGCGCAGAGACAAAGTCGACAAGGCCGGAATAGTGACCCGGCGTTACGGCTCAAAGTTGTTGCACCTCGGCGTTGGTCGCTCCCACAAAGGCACGTGGATCTTGATGCTGATCGAGAACCGCAACGTGCGCGTGGTGGACGTCGACAGCTACGAGGCGCTGGGATCATTCACCTTGGATCCAACCAAGAACTACCAGGCCACGGACCCACCGCCGCGAGGGCTACTATTTGGGGGTTCGTCCGTCCATGAAACTCCCAGACATAACAAGTGTGTCGGAGGGGGGACTTGAACCCCCACGTCCTTTCGGACACTAGCCCCTCAAGCTAGCGCGTCTGCCTATTCCGCCACTCCGACAAGAGGCTGCGAAGCCTCGGCCTCAGCAGCAGCGACAACCCTAGCGCGACGGCTAGCGGCCCAGGGGTGCCCTGGTCAGGCTCCTAAAGGCTCCCCACTGCTTCGAAACCACTGGCGACCGCGGGGCGGTAACTGTTGTCGGTGCGTTCAAGAGCTTCGGGCTCCGCGTACCAACCAACGGCCTGGCTCTCTCCCGGCCCCGGCTTCGGTGCTACTCCTTCGGCCACCAACAAGTAACGAAGATCCAGGTGCAGATGATCCAGCCCGGCGTGGTGAACGTCGACGTGAAGCAGCGTTGGCGTCTCCGCGGGATGCCGGCCCCGGATGCCGGTCTCCTCGGTGGTCTCCCGGACTGCGGCGTCCCATGGAGTCTCACCCGGATTGAGATGGCCGCCGGGCCCAACCCAGATCGCGAGGCGTTTGTGCCGGTGCAAGAGAACTCCAAAGTCACTGATGACGACGGCAGTCCCCGTTACGTGAGTCAGGTCGGCGTGCTCGTCGAAAGGATGCGCCAGCCGTCCCAAGTCTGCGAGGAACCGGCGCTGCGTTTCGGCCGTGTGCTCATCGGTCGCACGAAGCCCGGCGACCTGGCGCTCCACCGTTGTGCGCAAGTCGGCCGACGTCATGGCCGCCACCATCGCTCGGCGTTCCACGCCGGAGCGCTTTCATAGCCGTTGGCAATCACACCCTGCACGGCGTCTCGCCGCCAGGCAACGACAGCGTTTTCTCTCCAAAGGGGAAGCACCACTGCCTGATCCCGAAGCATCCGTTCGAGCGATTGCGCTGCTTCGGAGTCGCCGCCGTCGGCGCGCTGGGCCAGAGCAGAGTCAACGTCGCTCCAATGACACGACCAACATGAGGCCTTGGGATCGGATATGACCTGCAACATCAAGTCATAGTCGCCCGAACTCAAGGCACTCTTGGCTCCACCTGCATCGACAGTGCGACCGGTTAGCGCCCCACCGGTTCGCACAACAGCGTTCTCCATTGTCTTCTCGAAAAGTGGCGCCAGCGGCTGACCGATTGGTAACACAAGCGTGAGCGCCCGCCCATTCAAGGAGATGGGCTCCGCCTCGCCCGCCTCCCTCCATGGACCGTCATCGTCGCCTCCGAACCCCGTTGCCAGTCGCGCCTCGTCTCGCAACAGGGCACCCACGAACAGGGAGCGTGGGACCTCAGCGGCAATCCGTCTGCGCTCCGTCTGGCCAATCGCCTTTTGATTGAGACGCAGGATCGCCCAACGACTGGCGTTGTCTGTGCTGTCAACCGTGACGCCTGCGGTGTCACGCAGCTTGGCCGTGCGCACTGTATCGGCGACCGGTGCGACCAGGTCGACTTGCCCGGCGGCTAGTAGCTGGTTGGTCATGACGGCATCGCTGGTCAGTACCAACTGCAACTCGTCGAGGAAGGGGTGACTGGCGTCGCGCCACAATGGATTGGGCACCAACGTGGTTCGAAGTCCCGTCATTACTTCACGAACTACGAATGGCCCGCCGTAGACATCGGGGGCTGGTGGGGTGATTCCTGCATCCCGAGACCAGAGCCGGCGCCAGTCCGGGAGCCGCATCTTGAAAACCGCCACAATTCGTCCATCGCTGTTGGGGCCATCGACGCGTTCGACAAAACGTGCATCCATGGTCCGGCGCAGGTCATCAGCTGTGATGGGCGTCCCGTTGGACCAACGGGCGTCCGTTCGCAGGCGAAACGACGCCGAGCGCCCTGTCCGGTCGGTACGATCCGAGCCGGCCTCGACGATCGACGGTCGCCACGATCCGTCTGGCTGGGCGACGAAGAGGCGTGGATAGACGAGCTGTCGCAACACGTCACCTCCACTTCCTGCGTCGTTCGCCTCGGGTGGACTGGCGACTGCGATGCGTACAACCCCGCCTCGGGGTCTGGCTATCGCCGGCTCTTCGCTTGGGGAAGGGCGCGTCAACGGCGCATCTCTACTGGAGAGAACCCACCAACTGGCGAGTCCCACCATCGAAACCGCTAACGCGACGAGAAGAATGCGTTTCAGGGTCTAGCGGCGAGCCACACGCCGGTGATATCGAAGTTACCGGTGGGTAGCGGCGCCAGTCCTCGCACAGTTGACTTGGCCACCGAGTTGGACGGATAAGCAGCGATAGGAATCACGGGCACTTGTGCCATGACGTCGCGTTCCACAATTTGAAGCTGCACGGCGCGAGCGTTGTGATCGGCAATGTTTTGGGCCGCTACCAGTCCTCTATCCACCCCGTCGTGTTTGAAGGCACTGACATTCGATGCCGAGTTGCTCTTGAACAGTGGAGACAAGAACGCGTCCGGAGATGGATAGGCGGCCGCCCAACTGGTCTGGATGATCTCACGGCCCGGTGAGACGGTCACGCTTCCGAACTGTTCGACGGGTGTAGTGCGCGTAGTCGCCGTAATACCTACAGCGGCGAGGTCGTCGGTGATCTGTTTTACAGCGGCTTCGTTGAACGGGGCCCCGGCAACATCGATGCTGACCGAAGGCGGCGTTGCGCCCGGAAACGCCGCCGCCAATAGGTCGCGTGCCGCCTGGGCGTTGAACGGACATTTGGCGGCACACCCGCCGCCCTGTGAGCCGGGAACACCATCGACAACTATTCCATTGAGGACGCGCGCATCATCGCCGAGCTTGGTCAGAAGGTTGCGACGGTCGATAGCGTGAACGATCGCTTCACGGAAGCGAGCATCGCCGTACTTGGGGTTGTCGAGATTAAATGACAAGTACAAGGAGCGAAGCGAAGGCTTGAAGAGATGGGTGCCAAACCTCTTACCTGCTTCAGCGGATTGATCGGCGGGTATCGGCGTCCAGTCGAGCTTCCCCTCCTGAAACGCTGAATACGCGGCCGCCACATCCGGGTAGAAAGACACGTTCACTGCATCCAGCAACGCCTTGGACTCCGGAGCCCTTATGAGGACCATGGACTCGTCGGCGACGCGAGAGGCAATGGTGAACGGCCCGGTCGTGGTGGTGGAACCGTCAGCCCTGTAGTGAGCGATGCCGAAGGTGGGATTGCCAAGCAGTGCCGACAATTCTGCAAACGGCGCGTCGAGGTCGATGCGCACTATGCCGGGTTCGATGGCCGTGATACCGGATAAACGAGCAGCTGGGTCGGCGTTGAACGGCCCGTAGCCGCTCACTATCGCCAATAAGTCAGACGACGGCGACCCGGAGCTCTTG
>Ga0136611_10002667_pt1 | contig 12434 bp, 12 predicted proteins | sample AntDrymUQ2232306_2_FD_106645 | JGI IMG/M metagenome (GOLD analysis project Ga0136611, IMG submission 106645) | Polar desert sand microbial communities from Dry Valleys, Antarctica - metaG UQ223 (23.06) | ecosystem: Environmental > Terrestrial > Soil > Desert | place: Antarctica: Dry Valley... | reverse complement strand
GGATAGGTGACTTCGCATAGCGCGCAGCCGACGCGTCGGCCTGACCTGCCGTTCGTAAAGGAATTCGCCGGAAATCAGTGGTTCAATCTTTCCTACTGGCCTGAGAACCGCGACCGGGCCGTTGCGATGCTTGAGGATCTCCGCAAGCGGTTGCCGGAGGGATCGCAGGTGTTAGATGTTGGCTGCGCGAACGGATTTATCAGAATGCTCCTGGCCGACATCGATAATCCACCCGAGCAGCATCAAAAGCGACACGGTCCCGAGAAAGAGGACCGACGCGGGAAGGATGCGCAACGCCCGTCGAGAGTAAAAAGCGCGGAGGTCGATTTCGCCACTCCCTGCCCGTTCTCTTAACAAAAGTGTCGTGATCAGGAACCCGCTCAGCACAAAAAAGAAGAGGACGCCCCAGACCTCCCCATGCGCCCCAGCCTGATCTGCCCAGCGAGAATTGCACGAACATGGCCAACGAGCACGAGCAGAATGCACACGCCTCTGAAGCCATCGAGGCGTACTATGTGCCTGTGGGGCGACGTTGGACCATCAATGCCCACTATCGTAGGCCTCAAAAAGGTTTTTATGGCTTCTGCAAGACCACAAGCATGTGGGTCTGCAGCTTCCTTCCGAATCGTCCAGTGAACCTGGCGGTAGAAGCCTCAATTCGATCGACAACGCGGGTGGGTAGAATCGGAAGCACCGTCCGGGTCTGCAGGTACCCGGCGGTAAGCGGATTCGAAAAAAGCTCAATCGTCTTTATTTCAAGCCCGGCGCAAGAAGCCAACGACGGGATTTCATCGGAATGGAGCAGGAATATATGGCCGTCCGCATTTGGCTTGAACTGTACCGATTCAAATTTGGCAGGCTCCGAACAATCAGAGAAGCGCGGCAGGCGGTTGCGAAAATACTCCCCATTCGGCGTCGTTATCACGACGTGGCCGCCCGGCCGCAGCAGGCCTTCGAGCTTGCGAAGAAATCTATTGGGATGGGCTACGTGCTCGATCACTTCGGTCGCGACAATGACATCAAAAGGCTTCTTGAATTCGAGCGAGAATACGTCTCCTGGAGCGTATTCGATGCGCTGCTTCGGGTCCTTAAGGCGAACGTAATCTGCGAGTTCAGTCCGCAAATCGTTCCACGTAACCATGTAGCCTAGCTCAGCTAGGACTAAGGAGAAATTTCCCTGAGCGGCAGCAATATCAATGACGCGTGCTCCGGGAGAAGCAAAGGGCTGGACCGCGGCAACTGTACGGCTCTGGCGTATCAGATAGGAGTTTGTGTATCCCGGGTCCGATCGGTCTCCGTAAAGCTCGAGCAAATCGTACTTGTAACTCGTCTTCCAGGACGGTGCCACGACTCGTCGAGGAGCACTATTTGATGTTCCGTGGGGCGCAAACTGGGTATCCGCTTTGACGAGGAAGTCATCCGGGGGCGGCGCACGACTTATCAACTGAACCATGAGATGGTGTATTTCGCAGAACATAAAAAAGAATTCCGTCCGGCCTGCTTTTGGACGCGGCATGTGCTCTTAGCCCAGCGATACACTGGAATTCGCCACCACCGTCGACTTCAAGTTCAATGAAACTGTCAAAGATCTGCGCCAATTCATCGATAAAGCTCTCAGGTTCAAAACCGGCGCGAGCAATTCCGTAAGGCCAGTACTCAGTGGCCAGATATTCGGTGTTGCTCAGAATTTTCTTGGCCCCTTTGAGAATCGCCGGCTCAGAACCCTGGCAATCGAGCTTCATGAGCCGAACAGGCATTCCTTGACCATTCGCCGCCAGATCCGGTAGTGCGTCGTCGAGAGTCACTGCCTCGACGACGATTACGGACCTGCGAGATTCGGCCTCCAACTCCGGCTGAAGTGAGCTGCCAGAACGGGCTTCGAATCGAACCCGATGATCGCCGTAGTTTGCAGGGGAGAGTTCAAACTGGACCTCACCGGGCTTGTCAAGCGCGGCTCGCTGGAATGTGGTGACCCTTTCAGCGACTCCGTTGAGTCGGAGGTTTTCCGCCAGGAGACCGTAATTCCCCGGATCGGGCTCGAAAGCAACGACCCGGCCCGTGTTGCCAACCGCGCGCGCTAACTGTACAGAAAACCACCCGAGATTGGCCCCGACGTCGACGACCGTATCGCCTTCTGAAACCAGACCGGTCAGGATTTCAGTCTCGAGTTTCTCCCAAATGCCGTTGACGGCTAGCGACCACCCTACAACCGTATCCCGCGAGTCGAACATAAACACGCCATAACCCGTCGCAGCGCATAACCGCGAAACGCATGTGTGGTCACGGATGAGCTCAGCAAACCCTGCCCTCGGACCAAATGTGCCGAGAAATCGCCGACCGCGTTCAAAGTTCGAGGCTGCCAAATGGTGTCTACGCCAACGATGCATTCGATTGGGTATCACGGATCGAAGCAAAGACCGAAGGTTCATGGAAGGTAGGTTGGAATAGGAACGACTAGTGTTGTGAGGCCGAGGCTGCGCATTGCGAATGATATATCGTGTAGGGTAACCGTGAAAACGACGCGCTCGTCAAGTCCAATTGCATTTGCCACTCGGCGCCAGCTCTTGCACGCGGGTGTGCCGACTGTCCGTGTCGTAAATCGCTCCGCCAATAACGTAACCGCGCACACCTAGAGCCGGCGGCAGTAGAGCCAGCGCGCGTAAGAAGGCTTCATGTCCCTTCCATGGCGCCATCGTCGCGATAAGACCTACGCGTACACCGGACGATGCATACTTCACCCCGCTGCCCCTCGCTGAGGCAGCATAACCCCCGCCCGCTTATCCAGTTATCCAACTCGCTTTGCCTGTACAGAAAGACTGAGCCACTTCAGGAGACCAAGGTCCCCGAGCTGCTTGGGCAGACCCCCCTTAGACGGCATGGCTTGTGGTGCGCCGGGGTGCAGAAGGACGTAGATCGGTGATTGAGCAGTTTTCCTGGCCCCGGGTTGTTGAGCGCTGCCTGGCTGCATACCGTTGTGTGTGACCTCCGTACTGGAAAAAGCTTGCGGTCGCGATTATTTCGAGAAGCCAATAACTAGAGGAGCCACCCCAAATGCCCGACTCGCGCCGCACGAGCGTGTCACGGTGCCGGATTTCAACCGCTAATGCGTGACTTCCCAAGGGCAATGTCTTTTCGCGTAGCTTTTCATAGAAAAACAGATACTCTTCACTCTAAATGACATTCTTGGGAGGTTTGCAATCGGCAGTCACGAGACTCATGAATATTGTCGGACGTGATTCGTCTCCCATTCGCTTTCTTCGTCCGGTCTATGAGGCCTTCCTCTGGGTTGCGAGCAGGCGCGAGGGAGTACCTTGGCTGATTAACGGAGAAGTGTTCAGGATCGATCCACGTGAGCGCCGGCGATTAGGGCACGATTACGAGCGCGAGGTGGCCATTCTCCTGAAGGAGAGGATCCGTCTGGGTATGACCTTCGTGGATGTGGGAGCAAATGTGGGCGCTTACGTGTTACAGGCCGCGCGACTTGTTGGCCCTACCGGCCGCGTTATAGCGTTCGAACCAAATCCTCTGGCCCAAGGCGTCCTGAAACGACACGTAGAGATGAATGGCTTTATCGATCGAGTAACAATCGTTCCAGTCGCCGTCGGGTCTGAAATCGGCACGGCGACGCTCTTTGCAGAATCTGCCGATGGGATGACTCGCCTAGAGCGAGCCAACCCCAATTTGACCAAGGCGAGCCCCTTGGCGACGACGGTAGACACCCTTGATCGTTACTTTGATGGGAGCTCAGAGGACCCCGACGCTGTCTTGATTGATGTCGAAGGCTTCGAGACGGCAGTCCTCATAGGTGCCCGCACGATGGTGAAGCGTGCCCGTGAAAACATGCTGATTATTGTCGAAATGCATCCGGCTGCTTGGCAACCCCCGCATGCACGGAGACAAGACATCGAAGCGTTGCTTAATGATCTTGGAGTATTTGCACGTCCGCTGACCGGACAATTGGATGCTTTGGCGGAGCACGGAAACGTAGAATTAGCTCCTTGCGCTCTACGCCCCGTCAAGCCTAAGTAGCCTTCTAAGCCAACAGATTTGGATACTGCCGTCGCTGATGCAGATCCAGTGCATCGAGGACTGGAGGCGACGAGTGTCGTCGACGAGGGAATGTCGTTAACAACAACGTCTCGTTAGGCACGTCGGATGAGGTTGCTGCCACGGACGCGCGCAACGGGATCGACTTCTTGCAGGGCTATGGCTCCGCCATTACGGTTTTGGCGAAGCAGCCGGGGATCCCGTCGTTCGCAGGTGAGTCCTACGCGACGTGAGAAGTTCGTGCCATTAGGAACAGCTCGTCCCCTCCATTGCCGCACTTCTGGACGCTCGACGTTCTAGTCGACGGCGGCTTGCCCAGTGGCGTGCCGTCGTCTCTGAGCAACCGGCAGATCTCGCCCGGCGGACGGTCCGGATCCCGGACATCCTCAAGTGTGTGGGAGCGAATCACGAAGCCGAGTTGCTTGTCCGCGAAAGGATATGGCTCACGATCGCAGATGTCTCGCCGAATCCATGTTTCCTGTCTGAATTGCGGTATCGCTCCTCCCTGTGCTGGGCGCGAACTTCCATAATAACCGCGTGTTTCGTAGGGCTCCGCGTTGAGAACGAAATCCGCGCGATTGAAAGGTCGCCCCAACCCTCCGATTTCGAGCACAAGCGCTGAGGGACCGAGCAAGTCAAGAACTTTGGAGACCTTAGGCTCAAGCACGATTTAAGGTCCCGGCTGAAAGTCGTCCCATGGTGAATACAAAAGTGCAGCACATGCCCTATTTTCGATATGCCGCGAGGCATTGTTCGACGACATGGGGCCAGCTGAACTTTTCAAGAATGCGTCGACGTCCCTCCTGCCCCATTCGGTTTGACACCGTGGGGTTGTCGCGCAAGAATCCAAGCCGTTCGCCCAGTGCCGCGCCATCTTGTGAAGGTACGATGAATCCCGTTACTCCATTGTCGACAATTTCCGGAAGGCTCGCGACGTCGGTGCAAACCGCCGGAGCTCCGCATGCCATTCCTTCGAGCAAAGTCTGCCCGAGCAGCTCTGGCACGGCAGTCTCGTTGCCATACATGTCGCGATAGACACTGGGGAGAACGACGCACATCGCACGTCGATAAGCCTCAACTATCTCCAAGTCGGTGCAGTTATGCCGGAAAGCCACTCGCTTGCCATCGGCAAGGTGATGAAGGCTGGCCTGATACCGATCATCGTACGAGTGCCCGATTACTTCCAACTCCAGGTCCTCGGGCAGTGCTGAAATGAGCCGGTCGATGCCCTTGTGAGGCAGGAGCCGTCCGACGAAGACGACGAGAGGTTCCTTGGGAGTGACATTGTCCGGAGAGAAAAACTCTGCATCCACGCCGCCATATATGACCTCGGAGCCGCGCACACCGGCATGACCGGCAATCCTCTGGCTGTAAGCGCTGATATGGAGATGGCCGTCGAACCATCGATCCGTACGCATATATCCCGAGAATCCCCACCCGCCGCCGCCGAGGTCGGTAGCAAATACTTTTTTTCGAGTAACACGCGCCATGAGCGCCGAAAGCTCTGCAGCCAACGTGTGGGGCTGGTGACAATGCACTATGTCAGCGCCCACGACAGCGCGCGCAAGGCCGGGGTGAATTCGATTGAAGGGCTGACCGCGAACCTTCCAGGACGGCCCCAGAACTTTGACGCGCAATCCCTCTATCGTTGTTAGTTCTCGCGGCGTATCTCCGAAACAGACGAGAGTGGTAGGGCAGACCAGCGCCATATGGCGAGCTAGCTCAAATGTGTACCTCTCGGCTCCGCCAAAAACCCCCGCTTCGCCGAAGAGCGCTGGCGTGATGTGCACGACATGATGCTCGCGTGTCATCCCTTGGGCTTTAGCACCTGCAACTCAAAGGAAAGGAACCACGCCGGGAAGATCCACGCCCATCTTCGCTCGTATTCTTTGGGCCATCGCGCTGCAGCCCGCCAGATGATTTTGTTCAGTAGCGTTGGCGCGAAGATTATGCTCGAGTTCAATCGCCGGAAATGCTTGTTGGTGTAAAAAGAGAACTCGTTTTCGCCCGTAAAATAACGAAAACTTGCGACAGAGAAATAGTGTCGATGTGTGATGTCCGTAAATGCGTTGACAGAGGAGAAGTGGGGTACCGTAATGCGAACTGTTGCCATGTTACGTGACACCCGGTGAATTTCTTCCATCGTTGCAATTACGTCATCCAGATGCTCGACCACGTCAAACGCGCGGACCTCGTCGAAATGGTTGTCCGGCAAAGGCCATGGGAGAACGTCCAGGTCGTGCACCAGATCCGGTTTGGTGCTTGCAACGAGATCGATGTTTACGGCATCGCTCATGTACTTCGCCCCAGATCCGAGATGAAGCTTGTTTCGATCGGTCAAATGTGAGGGCAGTTCAGTCATAGGCGAGTATTGGACGGCAGGTACCAACCATCCTGGGTATCAACTGGGGCAACCCACTCAACTCGCTCCTTGTTCCGGGCGCGCCGTTCGCAGACTGCGAACATCAAGCAGGGCCAAACGTATGATGCGTTCGGGGACGTATTGGGATAGTGGAGGCTGGAGTATGATCGTGCGCATTACGGCGATATACGTGGTCATCACGACAAAACCGATCAATGCGACTCCCAGCAGGCTCTGAGGTTCGAGCCACGTCTGAATAATGGAGCAGAGGACCGCAAGAGGAACCAGGCGGAAAATCCATCGGGAAAGCGGCCGCAGGAAGTCACGGCTGCTTGAACCGGTAATAGATAGCAGAGCAGAATAGTTTGCAGGGAGGCTCACCAAGATCACCCCAACGATCAGCCCAAGGGTCGCGCCAATGATCCCGACTACCGGGATCAGAAGGTAAGCCACAGTCATCGATACCAGCCCGTCGACCAGGTTGACGATAGCGATCCGCCTTTCGCGGCCGAATGCGAATATCGTGTAAATCGCCCCGGTATTCAGATGTCGAAGCAGCAGGGCGACCAACATCAAAAGAGTCAATCCAAATCCGCCGAAGTGCTCCTTTCCCACCCAGGTCCATATAAATGCGTGGTTGATTGCGAGGACAACGCAAAAGACGAGGCCCGTGACAAGCAGCATTCCCTGCAGAAGCGCTGTGGACACGCGGATGATCGCCGCAGGGCTCGCTGACGACCTCATCTCCGCAAGTCCCGGAACGGCGACTTGCATCAGCATCTGCGGCTGGTTCGCAAGCACACTTATCAGCTTCCCGGTAATCGCGTAGGTCACTACGGCTTCGGGCCCCAGCAACTTGCCAATCAGCACCACATCCGTGCCGACCAGAAGCATCTGCGAAACCTGAGCAACGCTCACCCAGCCACCTTGCGCCAGCAGTTTTTTTTCAGCCGATACATCAAATACGCGAAGGCGGCGCGGAATAGCCCAGGGAAACCGAAACTTCAACCTGAGCATCGAGCAGACTGACATACAGGATTGTGTCGCGATCCACCCGGCAGCTAGCGATGCTATCCCATGACCTCTGAGAACGAGCAGGACTGTGACGAACGTGCCCACGCCGAACCCAGCCAGTTGAACCGTTCCAACGAAGCGGGCGTCCTGAAGACCTGCGAGCACCGCCTGCGGAATCCGTAGAGGGAATAGCAGCACATAGAACACAAGAAGCGTTGTCAACGCTGCTCGGGTCGGTTCCCACTCGGTTGGCAAAAGCCGGAGCAGTATTGCCGCTATCAACGCCGCCACCAGAGTCTGTGCGGCGACTATTCTTAGTGTTGTGGCCAGAAAATCTGCGATCGCGGCCTCGCGGATTTCCGGCTCCGCGTTCCCCCCCGCGCTTGCAACTGATCTGGGAATAATCGCGACAATGCCTAAATCAAGAAGGCCGAGATACAGCAAGAGCTGAGCGGCAATGACCCATAGTCCGTACTGCCCTGTTCCTAGGCTTTTAAGGAAAAAGGGCGTCAGCCACAGCCCGGAGACCATAAGAACGATCTGGTTGACGTAACCCAGACCGATACCATCCAGGAACCTGCGCGTTCTACTCACCCCACGCCTTCAATCCCATAATCCATTCGTGGTTAAGGGATAATTCGATTGGTCGGCTGACAAATCCGTCGATCCGAGGCCTTCCAACTTAGAGCCTTCCGCGAGTCATGAGTTTGATTCTCGGGACATCGCGCTGGGGCGGACCTTGAAATCCAAGAGCGGTTAAGAGTAACCTGCGCACTCGCCGAATCCAAGCTTGACCCGTCGCCCCTTGTTTGCCCGATATCGGCCTAACTACTTGACAGTACCAACGATTATGCCTGCCGGCTGCGGAAGTGTCATTTGTCTTGTTCTGCTTTCTGACGCGCACACCAAGCGCGGAGACGCGGCATGAAACGCTCATCTCTTCGCCCATGGCTCATCGTTGCTGGCGGCCTGGACGACCGCGGCGGGATGGACAAAGCAAATCTCGCGTTGGCGCGTTACCTGGTCCGCGATGGTCGCGAAGTGCACATCGTTGCACACAGGGTAGATCAAGAATTGTCGCGGCACAGTAGAGTGACCGTTCATCTGGCGCGATCACCATTGGGATCTTCGTTTCTCGGTGAGCGTCTCCTCGCTTTGACTGGGCGGGCCGTTGCTCGGAGCCTAATTGCTGCTTCTCCAGATACAGTCGTTCTAGCCAATGGTGGCAACCTGGCGTGGCCTGGGATCAACTGGGTTCATAGTGTTCATCGCGCCTGGAACCGCGTCGACAGAGACGCGCCACTCTGGTTCAGAGCAAAAAACCTGATCGCAAAGTCGACCGCACGACGACGCGAGGCACGAGCGTTTGCGGCGTCGAGGACCATCATCGCAAATTCTGAGCGGACACGTGCGGACTTAGCGTGGTTTCCTACTCCGACAAAACTTGATGTGTTTACCGTTTACCTGGGTAGCGATTCGGGCGCACATGAGACTACGAATGCTGAGCGAGCACACGCGAGGAGCGGCCTCTCGCTTCCCCCGTCGCTGCCAGTGGTGCTGTTTGTTGGCGCGCTCAGCTACGACAACAACAAAGGATTAGATATCCTTGTAGACGCGTGGCGTCATTTCGTATCGCGCGAGGGCCGGAGAGCGAAGTTGTTGATCGCGGGTGGTGGTAATGCAGTTGAAGCCTGGCGTGGACGGTTAGCCCGCGACCCCCTTCTTGCTCGTACGGCTTCCATCCTTGGTTATAATTCCGACATTCAAGAGCTCTACGCTGCGGCAGATATCCTCGTCGCGCCATCACGCTACGAGGCGTACGGTCTGGCCGCACACGAAGCCATCTGCACCGGCCTGCCAGTGATCACCGGAACGAATGCCGGGATCGCTGAACTATATCCTCCTGACCTCCATGACCTATTGCTTAAAGACCCTTCTGACATCGCCATGTTGGCATCGCTGCTCGATCGCTGGCACCTCCAGTTGCCAAAGCTTAGATCGCGCTTCGTCTCCTTCGGCACGGCCCTCCGGTCACGCACATGGGATGACATGGCACGCGAGATGGTAGAAATCGCGGAATCACGCTCGAATCGAAGCGTTTGAAGGTCATCTTCGTAGTAGAGAGCGGAACAGACGTCAGGTTGGCCGAAGGGTTTGCCAGAATGTTCGACCTCACGATTCTAGGCCGGAGAATTCCAAACGGCTCGATCGTAAGCCAGCAGCCGAACGCCCAAGTAAAAGTCACAGCGGGCCCGGCCTCTCGAGCCGGTTTCGCGGCATTCGTGATGAAAGAACTGATTTTGCGGCGTCGGGATACCGACCTTGTCATCGTTCAGGGATACGGTGCAGCCGCGCTCGCCGCCAATCTTGTTGCACGCGCTACGAATAAGCGCTGCATAATGCTCGTATGCAGTCCCGTGGAAGCCTACTACCAGGAGCGGAGAGGACGTCACTATCCAGGAAAGCCATTCCGGCAGCGTGAGCTCAGTTTGCTTCGCTTCGTCGCCACAATCAACGCCCGTATCGGACAGGAATATTGCGTTCTCAGCGAATACCTGGCTTCTGTCGTCCGGTCTCACGGGGCATCGATCGGTATACACGTCATTCCGATCTACGGGGTAGATACGGTACGGTTTACGCTGCCAGTCACGGCTCGGACCAAACTCCGTTCCAGGCTTGGAATCGGCACTGACATTCCGCTCATATTCTTCAGCAGCCGTGTGGCGCCCGAAAAGGATAGTGAAACGCTACTCGAGTCGATCCGAGTGCTCCGTGACGCGGGACGACAAGTGCGATTGCTTCACAGAAGTGGCGGATACCGCGAGTTTCTCGAATTAGCGCGGGCAGCGGGTGTCGAGAATCAGGTGATTGCGTCGGACGCGATCAGGCCGGGAGCCAGCCTGGCTCTTGATTACCAGGCGAGTGACCTTTGCGTGCAGGCTAGCCGAGCCGAGGGGTTGGGGTTTTCCGCGTTGGAATCGATGGCCTGCGGAACGGCGGTGATTGCGAGCGCAACGGGAGGCTTGAAAGAAACGGTCATTGACGGCGTGACCGGCTGGTCGTATCCCGTAGGCAATTCCCGCGAGCTCGCAAATCGGATCGCGTACGCCCTCGATCATCCGCGTGAGCGCGCTGAAATTGCCCTTAGAGCTCGTGCATTGGTACTCGACCGGTTCGACGCTCTAAGGGTATTCGAAGCGTTCAGGTCTTTGTCTCTGCGCACCAGATGAGAATGCCGACAGGTTCTTTCGCCAACGAAGTTACCAATCAAACTGATTAAACGATGCGTGTTTGCCTGGTCGCCGACATGCTGGAAGAGCGTTGGCCTAGCATGGATCTATTTGCAGAAATGCTGGCTTATCGTCTGCCCCAAGCCGAGCCAACGATAAAAGTAGAGATGTTCCGGCTGGGGATTAAACATCGAATCGGGACAATTGCCGGCGCAAGCGTTGATATGACAGCCGATCGATTGATTGGACGGCACTTTGACTATCCGAGGGCCCTACGGCGGCGAGTCGAATGCGCTGACATCTACCATATCCTTGACCATACTTACGCTGCCTGCGTCCACTCCCTACGACGAAGCCATACAGTCGTTACGTGCCACGATCTTGACGCATTCGACGTGCTTATGAATCCCTCAGATACAATCGCGGAGATCGCCCTGGCCCGCCTGGCCCGCATAACTTTGAAAGGATTACAACGCGCGAGCCACGTGGTCTGCGATTCCAATGCGATCAAGAAAGTTCTTGCGCAGCGAGGTTGGGTACCAGAAGCTGCGACGATGGTCATTCCCGCAGGAGTTCACCCATCGTGCACCAACTTCCCCTCGGACTACGAGGATCGGGTAGCAGAATCGCTGGTGAACAACCATCAGGGTCCACTCATTCTTCATGTTTCGAGCACAATCTCACGGAAAAGAATCGACATTCTGCTGCAATCTTTTGCGGTCGTTAAGGCCGAACGGCCCGACGCGCGTCTTGTAAGGGCGGGAGGTAATTTTACCGAATCTCAGAGGCGCATGGTCGCTCAGTTGGGACTCGGCGCATCTATCACCGTGCTGCCTTTTTTAGACCGCCCAACGCTCGCAGCCATTTACCGCCGGGCGTCGCTTGTTGTTCTGCCTTCCGAGAAAGAAGGCTTTGGGCTTCCGATTATCGAGGCGATGGCCTGCGGAACGCCGGTGCTTGCAAGTGACATTGAAGTTCTCCGCGAAGTCGGTGGGTCCGCCGCTTCATATGTGCCACCTGGCAAGGCGTACGACTGGGCAGCGGCGATCCTCGGCTTGCTCGACGAACGCGACAACCACGCCGAGCGTTGGTCATGGCGAATTCAGTCGGGCCTGACGCATGCCCGCCAATACTCATGGGCCGACCACGCGCGACGGCTCGCTCAACTTTATCATACCCTTATCAACCAATAGTCCGTGCGAATAGCGTTCCTTACGCCGTCGGGCACAATTGGAGGCGCCGAGAGAGTTCTTCTGGATCTGCTTCGAGGTATTCGTACGCTTGAACCGGATTGGGAGCTTTTCGTCATTGTCGCTGGTGAGGGCGGTCTCGCCGAGGAGGTAACAAAACTTGGAGTCAGATGCGCGATGGTACCGTTCTCCGTCGGTGTCACCCTGCTCGGGGACGCGGACGTTGGCGGACGAAGCGGACAGAAGCCTCATAAAGCCCGGATAGTGGCTGCCCTCCCGTCGGTCGTCCGCTATGTGGCCCAGCTCCGACGGATTCTGAGTCAGTACCGGCCGGCCGTCGTTCACACGAACGGACTGAAGATGCACGCACTCGGCGCCCTGGCGAAGCCCGCGGCGTCCAGCGTTGTGTGGCATATGCACGACTACGCATCGTCCCGGCCCGTCATGGCGCCGGTCCTTCGCCTTCTCTCACGGCGCTGCGCGCTCGGTATCGCGAATTCCCACAGCGTTGCCGCCGATCTCAGAGCAATATGCGGGATCAGGATTCCGATCCGCACTATTATGAACGGTGTAGATCTCATGGCTTTTCGG
>Ga0136611_10002666_pt1 | contig 12434 bp, 12 predicted proteins | sample AntDrymUQ2232306_2_FD_106645 | JGI IMG/M metagenome (GOLD analysis project Ga0136611, IMG submission 106645) | Polar desert sand microbial communities from Dry Valleys, Antarctica - metaG UQ223 (23.06) | ecosystem: Environmental > Terrestrial > Soil > Desert | place: Antarctica: Dry Valley... | reverse complement strand
GTCGAGACGTCACCGCTCACGCTTGGGCTGCCGTTCGACGTATGGACGAGCCCCCGGTTGAGCGCGTACCTGGCCGAGACGACGGGAGTACGCATCGCACCGGGGTGGGTACGCGCACTCTTGGCCCGGCAGCGCTTCCGCAGCGGATGACCCAAGCACACCTTGGGTCACCTGCAAGATCCCGTCGCCCGTACCGCCTGCGAGGAAGCCCTCCAGGTGGTGGGGGAAAAAGGTGCGCGCGTCCGCTGACCAGTACGAGCTGCACTATCAGGATGAGACGCACCTCGACACCAACCCGTACCTGTCGCGGGTGTGGCATCGCATCGGCGTGCAGCCAACGGTGCCCGCGGCGGGAACCAACCGCCGCCTGACGTGCTTTGGCAGTGTCGAGGCGTTCGGTCGCGGGCGGGTCGAGGTGCTGTGCGCCGCACAAGACTCGGCAGCGTTCATCCGGTACCTTGACGCACTGGACGTCCGCTTTCTGGCGACTGGCCGCAGGATCTTCCTCGTCCTCGACAACGGACCGTGCCATACCAGCAAGGCCAGTCGCGCCGCCATGGCCGCGCGCGCCGCGTGGCTGCAGGTAATCTTCCTCGCGCCGTACTGCCCGAATCTGAATCCGAAGGAGCGCGAGTGGCGGTTCCTCAAGCGCGACGTGCGCAGCCACCTCGCCCGCACCCTGCGCGACTTCGACGACGAGATTCTCGCGGGTCTCGATCGCCTGGGCGGCGAGCGGCGTGACCTCGTCGATGACGTGCCCCAGTGGTTCCTCGACGGCCACCGCCGCCCACCGACCGGTCGACCACCTGGCCGCCCCATGGGCAGCACCAACTCCTACCAGCGCACTGTCCGCCGCACGAAGTTAGCAGCGCCTACTTAGACCATAGAGCGGGCAACACAGTGGAGTGTGGCGGCGCGTCGGGCGGACGAGGCCCAATGTATCCGGCGAAGCTGGTGGCGCCGCTGTCAGGGCGCCGTGCCGGACCGTTTGCGGCGGGCGTGTTCACCCTTCCGGCTGACGCTCATGGCCCGGTTCACTGCCCTGAGCGTCCTTGTGACCGTCGCTATTGCCGCCCTCGCGGCGTGGGGAATGCGCGCGCAGGTGGAAGCGTACGTGATCGCGGAGACGGCCCGCGAGGCCGGGGTTCCCTTCCCCCACTCGGCGGCCGAGCGCGCGGCACTGCTCACGCCGCCGCTCGCTGCCCACGTCAACGAGATGCAGCAGTTCATCGTCGCCAGCGTAGTCGGCGGGTTCGCGGTGCTCTATCTCACCCTGTTCGTTGTGGTCCGGGGCGCCGCGCTTCAGCTGGCGCGGCAGAACGCGGCGCTGCGCGACATGGTGAATCGGGACGTGCTCACGGGGATCGCCAATCACCGCGCGCTGCTGGCGCGCCTCAACGGGGAACTGCCGCGCGCCACCCACGCGCGGCAGCCGCTCTCGGTGGTGCTCTTTGACGTGGACCAGTTCAAGCTACTCAACGATACGCACGGCCATCCGGCCGGCGACCGCGCGCTGCGACTCGTCGCCCGTGCCCTCCGGCGCGAGGCGCGGGAAACCGACACCGTCGGCCGGTACGGCGGCGACGAGTTTATGGCCATCCTCCCGGGGGCGGACGCGGCCGGCGCGCAGGAGTTCGCCGGCCGCGTCTTGGCGACGCTGTCCCAGACACACATGTGCGCTGCGCCGGAAGTCGATTTCGAGCCGGCTGGTCACGAGTCGCTGCTGGACGGGGCCGGCCACGCTGGCTCTACTGGCGGAGGCGCTGCGGACGGCGGGCACCGCTGCGAAGGGGAGGCGATCCCGCTCTCGGCCAGCGCCGGCGGCGCCATCTATCCGCTGGATAGCGCGCTGCCGCTCGAGCTCATCGCGCTGGCCGACCGCGCCCTCTCTGACGGTAAGCGCCTGGGTGGCGGGCGGGTGGAGGTGGTGAACCAGACGCTGCGGGACTCGCTGGCGCTCCAGGATTCATCGTTCGGTGTGCTGGACGGGTTGGTCACCGCCGTGGACGCCAAGGATCGCTACACCCGCACCCACTCGGAGCACGTCGCCTCGCTCGCAGCGAGGCTGGCGGAGGAGCTGGGTCTCCCCATTGCGACGCGCGACACGCTCCGCACCGCCGGGCTGCTGCACGATGTGGGCAAGATCGGCATCCCCGACCGCATCCTGCGCAAGCCAGGCCGCCTCACCGACGAGGAACGGCGCATCGTCCAGCAGCACGTTAAGCTGTCCGAGATGATTATCCAGGGCATCCCGCGTGTGGAGGACGTGCTCGACGCCGTCATCCACCACCATGAGCGCTGGGACGGCGGCGGCTACTCGCGCGGCCTGGCCGGCGAGCGCATCCCGCTGCTGGGCCGCATCCTCGCCATCGCGGACGCGTACTCCGCCATGACCCTGGACCGGCCCTACCGCAAGGGCCTCAGCGGGGCGGAAGCGCTAGCCGGGCTGGAGCGCGGTTCGGGGGCGCAGTTTGACCCATCACTCGTGGCACCGTTCGTCGGATGGGCGCGGCAGCAAGCCGGTCCGCTGCCGGGGGTGCCGGCATTACCGGCGGCCGTGGCAACGCCCCTGGCGGCAGCCGCGCGAGCGGCGGCGTAGCGCGATGCGCGGTTGTAGGTCACGGCTATGAGCGCCACCAACCGGAAGGGGAGCGGCCAGACCGCGCACCGGCGGCGTGTACTATGGCTCTCGCTCGCGGCAGTCGGCGCGGCCACGGGCGCGGCAGGTGTCGTGGCACGTGCGCTTTCACTACGCGGTCGGGACGCGACGGGCACACCACTAGCGCTGGCCCAGACTGGGGAGGGCGGCGCAGGGGCCGAAGGCATCAGCCGCCTGCGCGTCTCCACTGCCGGCTGGAAGACCGACTTCTCCCGGCACACCGTCCCCCTTGGAGAGATCATGTCCGGCGGTCCCGGCAAGGATGGTATCCCCCCAATCGATGCGCCGAAGTTCGTCGACGTGCCGGCGGCCGCGCGCTGGCTCAAGGACGTTGAGCCGGTGATCGCGCTGGACGTGGACGGTGCCGCCCGCGCCTACCCGCTACAGATTCTGATCTGGCACGAGATCGTCAACGACGCGCTGGGGGGCGTACCAGTGACCGTCACGTTCTGCCCACTGTGCAACACCGCCATCGTCTTCGATCGGCGGCTGGACGGCCTGGTGTACGACTTCGGCGTCAGCGGCAACCTGCGTCACTCGGACCTGGTGATGTGGGATCGCCAAACGGAGAGCTGGTGGCAGCAGGCCACCGGCGAATGCATCGTAGGAACGCTGGCGGGGAAACGCCTCACCATGCTTACGGCGAGCATCATCTCGTGGCAGGAGTTTCGCGCCACCTGGCCGCGCGGAGAGGTGCTCTCGCGGGAGACGGGGCACAACCGCGCGTACGGCCGCAACCCCTACGTCGGCTACGACGAGGTAGGGAAGCCACCCTTCCTCTACCGCGGCCCCGTAGACGGGCGATTGCCGCCGATGGAGCGCGTCCTGCTCGTCGAGATCCCGGCGGGAGATGGAGGCGCGGCCGGCGCGGGCATTTCGGGCAGCCCAACGGGCGCGGTCTCGGCGGAGAACGTCGCACGCGCCGTCTACCCGTTCAGCGCCCTGTCCCGGCGGCGGGTCGTACACGACGAGCTCGCCGGGCGTCCACTGGTTGCCTTTTGGGCGCCAGGCACCACCTCGGCACTGGACGGGGCTGACATCGCCGCTTCGCGCGACGTGGGCGCCGCGGCGGCGTTTGCGCCAGAGATCGAAGCATCGCCGGGTGACGCGGTGGACGGGACGGGACGCCTGCCCTCGCGTCTCACGTTCCGTCCCGACCCGCGCGCCGCGGGACGCTTTGTCGACGACCAGACCGGCAGCACCTGGAGCATTTCCGGCCGCGCGGTAGCCGGGCCGCTTGAGGGTCGACAGCTCCGCCGCCTGCTGCACGGCAATCACTTCTGGTTCGCCGCGGCGGCTTTCGTGCCGGAGGCTGCCATCCGGCTTGTGTGACGGCTTTTGGGACGGCTGGCGTGTTGACCGGCGTGAATCAACACGCGACCGAGACGAAGGTGCAGCGCCCGTGTTGTATGCGGGATTACCGACACGACGCCGGCGCCGGGTCAGGATGGGGTTGCTGAATGCATGGGGGAAAGTGCGTGGCGCGCGCACGCCTGCGCCGCCGGGCGCGGACCACGGTGCGGGCGCCACGATCAAGGAGCACTACCTCTCAGCGATTGACGTGTTCCAGGACCTGCCGCCAGTCGAACTGGAACAGCTGGCGAAGACGACCACGATGGTCACGTGCGCCCGGGGGCGCACGCTCTTCCGTGCCGGCGACGCGAACGGCACGCTGTTCCTCCTCAAGAAGGGCCGGGTGCAGATCGTGCGCGAGACGGCAGACGGTAAGCGCCTAGTCATGGCCGTCCTGGGGCCGGAGACGTTCTTCGGCGAAATGGCGCTCGTGGGACAGCGCTTCCCGCAGGACTCCACCGCCGAGGTGCTTGACGACGCCGTGGTCTGCGTGATGAGCCGCCTTGACGTGGAGCGTCTGATCCTGGCCCATCCCAAGGTGGGACTGCGCTTCCTCGAGCGGGTGGGCGCGCGCCTGGCAGAGACGCAGGCCATGGTGGAGGACTTTGCCTTCAAGCCCGTCGCCGCCCGCCTGGCGGGCGCGCTGCTTCGCATGGCCGGCCCAGCGACGGCGGCAGTCGAGGTCAGTCACCAGGAACTGGCCGATATGGTGGCCACGTACCGCGAGAATGTGACCGTCGCCTTGCACGACTTCCGCGCGCGGGGCCTGGTGGATCTGGGCCGCCGCAGCGTGGCCGTCCGGGACCGCACCGGTCTCGAAGCGCAGGCCGACGTCGAGCCGTAAGCACCTCCGACATCTGGTACATGGTCTGAACCCGCCGCCTGGTGCCGGGTTCCCACCGCTAGCAGCGGATATGGGTCCGGGGCTCGTGCCTACAGGGGCTTCTACGCAGCTACTTGGCGACGGCGCAGCCACCAGGTAGCGCCAGTGAGGATGAGAAACACGGCCAGAGCCGGCAACAGCGCCAGATCCAGGTTCCTGATCACCACGGTCAGTCCAACGGCCGTGAGCCCCGCGATACGCAATGGCGTGAGCACCCCCACGCAGCACAGCGCCGCCACGATCGAGCCCACTACACCAACGCGAAAGGGTGCATTCATGTGGCTTTAATATACTTACATTCGTATGTGTCGCACGCCGTGGCCTCGTGTAGAGCGGAAGAATCGTCTCGCGTCCGCCGTCACGCTTGACAAACAAAGGAATGTCCCCTGTGGCCAAGCTACCCAAAGACCGGTGTGATCCCGAGCACAGCGTTGCTGCGTTTCCAGTGGCCCGCATTGGCGCCGCGTCGCCGGCACGCGTCGCCGGCGCAGCCTGTACCACCTGTGGACGAACTGGGAAGCTGGTCGAGACAAGGACGGTTCAGGCCCTGCTTGCGCTGCCGCTGACGGAGATGCGTGGGGACACCTACCGTTTCTGCGCGCAGTCCGACTGCCCCACGGTCTACTACAGCTCCGACGGCGCGGGCGGCGCGGGCGGCGCGGGCGATGCGGGCGGCGCGGGCGGCGCGGGCGATGCGGGCGATGCGGCTGGTCAGCCTGGTCAGCACGTATTTCTCGAAGCGGACCTGCGCGAACGGGTGCATCAGAAGCATCCAGCGGATGACGAGGTGTTCGTGTGCTACTGCTTTCGCCACACACCCGGCAGCATCCGCGCCGAGCTGCGGGCCACCGGACACTCCACCGTTGTGCAGCGCGTCACGGCGGGTATCAAGGCAGAGCGCTGCGCCTGCGAGATACGTAACCCCCAGGGAAGCTGCTGCCTGGGTAACGTGCGGGCAGTCATGAAGCAGCTAGCATCCGAGCCTATGACGATGGCCCTCGCCGGTAGCGGCCCATTGGGTCCATCAGCTGGGCGGCCGGAAGTGGGTGGACCAGACGCGCTATCGACGTGGTGAGCAGCTCACGCAGGCACTGACGGACGCCATGTCCGACATCACCCGCGAAGTGAAAGGAACGACGACAGCATGAGTGCTAGGTGCGTCGGACAAATGGAGCCAACACGACCCGCTGTCCAGAAGCAGGACGCCGCCGCGGCAAGTGCGTTGGCGGCGGACCTGGATGCCCGCTTCTTCCGCGGACTCGGTGACCCGACGCGCCTGCGCATCGTGCAGCTGCTGCTGGATGGTGAGCGCACCGTGAGCGAGATAGTGAAGGCGCTTGGGGGGCAGCAGGGGCGCATCTCCAGCCATCTGATGTGTCTGCGCTGGTGCGGCTTTGTGACCACGCGCCGCGAGGGCAAGTGGGTCTACTACTCGGTGACCGATCCCCGGGTGCGGGAGGTGCTGCGTCTTGCGCAGTCAATGCGCCGCGACCGTGCCGAGTCGCTCGCCGCCTGCGCCATCATAGAGCCGGGGGACTAGCATCCGGTTGGCTACCGACGAGGCGCATGGTCAACTCACGCGCGTGACCGGCATCGTCATCCCCTGGGATCCCGTGGCGCTGCGGCTGGGCACGCTCGTGCTCACCTGGCACGGCATCTTCTCTTACCTGGGCATCGTACTCGGCATCTGGTTCGCCGCCTGGCTCGCCATGCTGGTCTCCGTCGTCGGCATCTGGCTCACATCCCGTACACGCGCCGCTCGCGTTCCCAGTCCGCGGACCGGGAGGGACGGCGCATGAGCGGCGGGCTACGTGGGCACAGTGCTGTTCGCGACGTTGGCGCCCCTACCCGCAGGGCGGGCAACGATGCGCAGCTTCATGGCGCTCGCTGTCGAAGAAGGGTTCGGCGGGAACGCCGCGCTGCCCGGTGTCCGGGTTGGCGGGAAGACCGGCACCGCCCAGAGCGTGCCCGGCCTGCCCAACCACTCATGGTTCATCGGCCTGGCGCCAATCGATAAGCCGCGCGTCGCCATCGCCGTGATTGTCGAATTCGGCCGCTTCGGCGCCCTTGAAGCCGCGCCAGTTGCCCGCCAGGTGCTGGACGCGGCGCTGAAGCTGGGATAAGGGGTAAACGTTAGTTCCGCCGGTCCCGCAGTAGGAGCAACGGCATCTTGACACGCAGCTCCTTCCAGCCGTCGGTGACGCGTTCACGGTCGGTTTCGGTCAACTCCTCCTGGCCGTACTGCGTCCGCACGAAGGTCGCTGCGATCGTCTCGGCGGCGCCGTTTGGCTTGCCAATCAGCTGCCGGAGGCGCAGCGCGGAAACCGCGCCCTCCTGATCCAGCGTGCGCTCAAGGTCTCGCGTTAGCGAGCGAGCGTACTCGATTGGCGTCTCAGAAGGTTTGCGCCGCATGCCAAACAGCGCGCCGAGGAACGTCATCTGCCTGTAGGTACGGCGGACAATCTGACGCGTTGGCACCTCACGACCACCAAGGCGGCTCAACATATAGATGGCGGCGCCCAACCCGGAAAACACCAGCAGCAGCGTCAGCACAACGGGGAGCCAGGACGTGCCGCTTTGCTGCGGGGCGACGCCAATAATCAGACCGTTCGCGTCCAGGTCGGGCAATATCCCGGTGAGTGCGTCCGGATCGAACATCTCGCCGCACTCGGTCATGTCTCCGTATTCGTAGCAGTCGGCGTCGTACTGAGACGAGGGGGCAATGGACTGCTCGGGGCGCACAATAGGCGGGCGGTAGCCCGATGGCTCGAACGCCATCCAGCCATAGCCCGGGAAGTAGACCTCAGGCCAGGAATGCGCCTCCTCCTCGGTGACAATGAACTTGCGCGAATTGTTGTCGAACTTGCCTGCCACGTACCCCGTGGCGAGGCGCGCGGGAACACCCTGGAGACGCAGCAGTACCACCATCGACGACGCGAAGTAGTCGCAGTAGCCTTGCTTGAGGTCGAAGAGGAAATATTCCACTGCGTCGCGATCGGGCGGGGCCGGCTTCACATCAAGTGTGTAGGGGTAGCGACGCAAGAACTGCTCAATCGCGACCGCTTTGTCGTAGTTGTTTCGCCGGGAACGCGCTACCTGATTCGAAAGGTCACGCACGCGCTGCGGGACATCCGGTAGCTGCGTGTAGCGTCTAGCCCAATCCGGAATGTCTGTGGCCGAGCCGCGCAGTTCGTCGGCGCTAGCGATGGACGCCATTGCCTCCACCGAGTATTTCATGGATGGAATAGCCGGCTTCTTGGCGCGCAAGGCGGAAAAGTCCTGCACCTGCTGATCACTGCCGCGAGTGAAGACCTTGTAGGGGACGCTCAGCAAGACCGGCTCGTCCGGTGTGTAGATGAGGTCGCTCCGACTCTGGTTGATCTCAAATGTCGCCTTAATCCGCTTGCGCAGGCTAAAGCGCGGGGGCAGCACGGCCTGCTTCTCGGTGCGCGTGACCGGAATCTTGTCACCAGAAAGCCAGTCGTGCCCGGTCCATGTGTCATACGTCGCGCCGCGCCAGTAGTACGGCTCATCCGACTCGACCTGCATCACAACGCGCTGGCTCAGCCGCACCGGGCCGGACAGGACAAGCCGGTCCCGCCCCGCTCCGGCGCCACCCGACTGCGGACTGTTAACGCCGGCAAACAAACGGTTCGAAGCGTTCTCTACCTCGCTCCACTGCTCGCCCATCGAGGCCCAGAACGCGTTGGAGAGCGGGTTCTCCGCCACACGTGGGCCGAAAAACGCCAGAACGGCCAGCAAGCAGATCACGACGAAACTGCTCACGGTAACGTCGAAGAGCAGGCCGCTTGGATAGCTGACGTGGAACCGTTCCCAGCGCACCTGCAGTGTCGTCAGATTGAGGCTCACCGCCAGCAGCAGCAGCGTGACGATAAAGATGAAGAACGGCCCGGACGCCTGCCCCGTGTAGGCCGCGTTGGTGGCCAGCGCTATCCCGGTGGGCAGCGCCGTGATGATGACGTCCCTCAGACGGAAAATGCCCCACGCGCCAAGGAAGCCTTGCAGCCAGGCAACGAAGGCAATGAAGAGCAGAAAGATGGCGTTGTCATTGCTGACCCGTCCGGTAGCACCCACCTGGGTCCAGATGCCGACGCGGCCTCCAAATTCGCCGGCGCTGGCAAAGAACTGCTGGAACGCGCCAATCAGCGGCGGCGCGCCCACTGGCCGCGCGAACCACCCCAGCGTTCCCGCCAGGGTCTGCCCGATGGCGCTCAGGATCTGATCCGGGGGCGGCACGAGCTGCCCGACAACGACGAAGCACAGCAGCATGCCAACCAGCAGCCCTAACAGGACGCCAATCCAGCCGGTAAGTGGCGAGCGTGCCAGCAAGAAGCCGCCGGCCATGCCTGCCAGCGCCAGCGGAAAGAGCATGCTCGTGCCCTCCACCCACCGCGCCTGATCAATCGACCAGACGGTGCTGAGCACCATCGCCAGCAGGAGGAAGACCGCCAGCCAGCCCTCGCGCAGATCCCAGAGGGAGTGCGCCCGCTCAACCGTTTCCGGGCGCGCGAAGCTGCGCACGGCGCTTGCCGCGGCGGAGGAAGGAGCGGGCATCGTCGCCGGAGAGGCTGCCATGGCTTGCTCTAGTCTACGTGTACGTCTGGAAACTCGGATGCCGCCGGCTTACATCACGCGCGCCGCCGCCACTGCGCCTACCTGGCCGCGCCGCTGCTGCTCCCACTCCTTCTTGTCCACCGTGATGGTGCGGAATTCCTGCCCGCGCTGCACCACATGCACCACCATGCCGGACGTGGCAAGCTGCGACGCGAGGCCGGTGGCGGAAACCGGTCCGCCGAACGATGCGGCATCCAGCAGGATGACGCTCGGCGCCGCCGCGCGCGAACGAACGAGTGCCAGGCTGTTGAGCCACGAGCTATCGGCGGATGGCGTGATCACCACCACGGAGAGACCCTTCCCCAGCGTGGCGTTCACATCCGCCATCACCTTCGCCAGCGGAATCCGCCCGTTGGCCGAGGTCAGCGCCAGCTGCTCCAAGAGGCGCCAGAGCTGCCGTACACCCTTGGCGGGACTAATGATGACCTTTTCCGCCCCGTGCGCCACCAGCCCAACGGCCTTGTTCTCCCTGATGGCGTGATGTATGAGCGCCGCCGCCAGCTTGACCGCGTACTCCTCGGTCGACTCTTCCTCCTCGCCGAAATGCACCGCCGCTTCAAGGTCCAGCACGATCCAGAGGTTGCCCGACGGCTCCAGATCAAACTCTTTGGATCGCAGCTCCCCGCTGCGTGCCGAGGATAGCCAGTGGATGCGGTGCAGACTGTCTCCCGGCGCATAGTCCCGAATGCCCGACGCGTCGGTGGTGATGTGCAGCGTGCGCAGGCTGGAGCGTGAGTTGCCCGCGGCCGTGCCCCACGGCAGCGGCAGCCCGGGCACCTCTAGCAGCTGCGGATAAACGACGAAGGAGGTCTCCGTGTTGTACGTAACGCTGCCCTGGAAGATGCCGAAGGGATCCCCGGTCAAGACGCGCAATGGGCCAAGGCGGAACATGCCCCGCCGGCGGCAGACAGCGCGCGCCGTCCAGCGCCGCTCGTCCAGGCCGCCCAGAGTCTCCACCACGCCGGGGTGGTAGTACGGGATCGTTGATTCGTCCCGAACTTCCATCCACAGCGCTGGCAGGCGCCCATCGTTGCGCATCACAAAGTCTTCCTGGACGGTGTCCCCCACAACGCACCACTTGGTGCGCAGCACACGATTGACCGCCACGTTCTGAACCAGCGCACGGGTCCAGATGAATGTGATGATCACCAGCGCCAGGATGGCGTAGAACAAGTAGTAGAGGATCGCCACGCTGGCCACCAGCGCCAGGACCAGGAGGACGGCCGCCAGCGCCGGAAGGGCAGGCTTCTGCAACCGAATCTCGGCCACCGCCGGAGGGAGCACGTCCGGAGTGCTCGCCGCCATCGGTGGCAGCACCCCCATCGCTTGTAGCTGCTCGGCCGCCGACGGCGGCGCGGCGGGTTCGGGTTCGGGCGGACGAGTACGTGCGCCCAGCGCCATCTTTGTCTCTCCGCTCTCTTAACGATTCGGCGTGGGATTCGAGCGGCGCGCTGTATCCGAGAATGAAGCCAGCATGCCCGCGTCCTCGAGGTCGAGTGGCCGGACCATGGCGATCTCATCGCACGCCGCGAACTTGGGGCAGCGGTAGCACTCGTACCACACTTTGAGATGCAGCGTGGACTTGTCCACCTGATAGAAGCCCAGCTTCTCGAAGAAGCCCGGCACCAGCGTAAGCGTGTACACCTTGCTCAGGCCAAGCTCTTGCGCGCGGCTAATGCAGCCTTCAACCAACTGCTTGCCCAGCCCGTGGCCACCCGCGTCCTGCGAGACCGCCAGTCCGCGCACTTCCGCCAGGCCACCCGCCACCAGATGCAGGCCGCACACGCCGAGCAAGCGGTCCGATTCCAGATAAACAAGGTACTCGTCGATGAACTCGGCCAGCTCGGCCTCGGACCGAAAGAGCATGCGGTTCTGCGCCGCAAAGCCGTTGATCAGCGCCTGCATCGCCGGAATGTCCGACGGCCCGGCACGGCGGATTAGCCCGATGGGCACGACGGCGGGGGGCGACTCGACTTCAGTGAGCGGCACGTCCTCCGCAATTATAGAAGCGACATACCAACACCGCTCGTTGTCCGCGGAAGTGGGAGAAAGTTCACATCGTTCATGGATGCCGTCCGTACTATGACAATGACGGAGGCGTGAGGTGTGGGCCACTATTGACTCCGGCTCCACGCCCGGCAGCGCCTTTCAAGCCCTAGCGCCATGACGTGCCCGCCAACGGCCATGACCATCACCGAAGTCAGGGATCAGACCTCAGAGCTGGAGCGACTGCGTAAGCAGCTCGCCCGCCAGGAGACGGTCCTCGCCATCACGCGCTCGTTCGCCAGCGCGCCAACGCTGGACGATCTGCTGCTGACCGTAGGCGAGCAGACCTCTCGGGCAATCAACGCGGATCGCACAACGTTCTTCCTGGTGGAGGAGCGCACCAACACCATTTTCAGCCGCTCCGCCACGGAGCTGGAGATTGGCGTTATCCGCATCCCCATTGGGGTGGGCATGACCGGACACGTGGCAGTAACCGGGGAAGTGCTCAACGTCCCGGACTGCTACATCCATCCCATCTGGTCAAAGGGAAAAGGCCCTGAGCTAGATAAGCTGAACGGCTATCTGACGCGCACCATGCTGGTCATGCCCGTGAAGAGCGGCTCCGGCCGCATCATCGGCGTCTTTCAGATCCTCAACAAGCTTCGGCCAGACGGCACACTCGCCACTCCCCGAGACTCCTCCTGGCCGCTCTTCGATGAGGACGATGTCGAGCTGATGGAGAGCATCGCGGCGTCAGCGGCCATCGCGGTGCAGAATGCGTACCTGGTGGAACAGACCAAGGACATGTTCACCTCCACTGTCCAGGTGCTGGCGACCACCCTGGACCGTCGAAATCCCGACACCGCCGGCCACTCCCAACGCGTCGCCCTCTCGGCAGAGATCCTCGGACGGCGTATG
>Ga0136611_10002665_pt1 | contig 12437 bp, 3 predicted proteins | sample AntDrymUQ2232306_2_FD_106645 | JGI IMG/M metagenome (GOLD analysis project Ga0136611, IMG submission 106645) | Polar desert sand microbial communities from Dry Valleys, Antarctica - metaG UQ223 (23.06) | ecosystem: Environmental > Terrestrial > Soil > Desert | place: Antarctica: Dry Valley... | reverse complement strand
CCTTTACTGTTGCAAAACGTTAATGGGCCGCTGCGATTTACCAGATTAGCTGTGGAAACCTCCGGCGTCAGCGCGGTTATTTTACAAACGCCGCTGCGATTGGCGGGAACGATTTCGCCTAAGCCATTACTGTTCGATGTGCGCGTTGCTTCAAATGCCTTCGATGTCGCGCGCTTGATGCAAGTCGCGCGCAACGTCAATCGCACGGCAGAATTTCAAAACACAAAAATCGGCCTTAGTCGCGCGCGTGGAGAAGTGCATGTGACCGGCGAAATGAAAAGCTGGACGGCGTCCGGCAGGCTTTCTTTTCCATTTGCATCGGTGGACAATCCCAGATTAGGCGCGGGCTCAACGCGCGCTTTAACGACGGATTTTTCGGCGCGAAATAACGGAGCCAATCAATTCCAAATCAGCGCCGATTTCGTGGCCGCAAGCGCGCAAGGTTCTTCAGCGAAATTTGGGAAATTTGGAATTTATGGGAATGTGCGCGGCGCGATAAAATGGAACGGCAACGCGCAACGCCCGCTGTGGCAACTGCGATTGGCAGCCAACTCCGCCCGCGCCGACAGCATACAAGCCGGCGCATGGCGAGCAGAGAATTTAAAGACTCTGCTGCGCGGCGGCCAAAAAATCGGCGCGCAATTGAGCGCGACAAAACTCGCCGGACGCCACGCGCAACTGGGCGTTTTGGGCGCGCGCGATTTGAACGCAACGCTTCATGGCGACTTATCAAAACCAAACGATTTCTCGGCCCGCGTTTCCGCCGCGAGCGCGCTGGGAAGCGGCGCGCGAATGGCGCAACTGCGCGGCGTGACGTGGCAAAGCGGCGCGCTAAAAAGCAATGTAGCGCGGCGCGGCGCGAATGGAACTTTGCAATTGAGCGCCGATAGTTTGCGTGCGAATCAAAATCAAAACGCGGCGCAAATTAAAAGTATTAAAGGATTTGCGAATTGGATTTCGGCGCGCACGAATACGATTTTCTCAACTAAATTCGATGCGCGAGAGGCGAACATTCAAAGCCCGCAAGCCGGAAAATGGCGCATCGCAAAATTTTTAGGGATGGCGCAAGGCCGCACCAATTCAGGCGCGACGAGTTTAAAAACCGACATCGAAGCCCGCGATTTTTCCGGTTCGCAAGCGCGCTACGGCTATTGGAAAGGCGAAGCGTTGCGCGTCGCGGCGAGTACTTCCGATGCGACTCGCAAAGGCTGGAGTGGCGTGATGGCGCTGGGACAAACGGATGTTTCGCGCGTTAACTTCGCGGCTCTTTCGCCTGATATGGCCGCGCGCATCCGCGACGCCGGAGCCGTGACGGGCAAGGCGCGTTTCAGCAATTTGCCGAGCGCAAATCCAATCATCAAAGGCCGCGCGCGATTGACGAAAATCACGCTCAAACAAAACGGGCAGAACGTCGCGCTGCAAAATATCGAAACCCAAATCGCGGTGAGCAAAAATGAGTTTCGTCTGGCCGGCTTGCGCGCCGACAGCAACTTCGGTTTTCTGCAAGCCGACGCGCAAAGCCTGATTTCCGGCGGGCCGCTCAGACTTTCTCTGGTCGCGCCGAATCTGGTTTTGACGAGCGCGCAAATCAATCCTTATCTCGCTGCTTCCGGCATTCAAATGCAAGGAGAGGCGCGGGGGAGATTGCGCGTCACGACACTGGCATCTTCCACTAATCAGGCGCCGGTTTATCAAACGCAATTCGACTTTGCCGCGCCGAAAGCGGGACTTCTTTATGCGCCTAAAAACGGCGCGAATGTTCCGCTGCGTTTGGGCAGCACGCATGTGAGGGGAAAGGGAAATCTGCAATTTGCTTCCGCGAAAAACTGGCGCTTTTCCGGCGACGCCGCGCTTTTTGCGGCTCATCTTGCTAACGGGAAAAACGAAGAAATGGGCAGTCGCGTCGCGGGCTTGCAGATTGTTGCGACGGGAGTTTTGGCGCGCGACGCCAAAGGATTTTCGCCGCAGTTGCAAGGTGAAGCGCGCGCCGCTGAAGTGATTTTTCCTTTCGACGGCGAAACGAAAATTGCGTTAAAAACAGCGCGCGCCGTTTTCAACGCGCAGCCGGACAATTATCAGATCACGCGCTTTGAAGCCGTTGAAGGCGAGAACTCAAAATTAACCGGACATGCTGCGTTGCGCCGCGCGAGTTCTGATCGCTTTGGAGTTTCAGGCCAGGTTTTGGCCGAGCGATTCGACGCGGCTCGCATCCAAAAACTTTTCGAGAATTGGCAGGCGAAAAACTCGCCTGCCGTTTTGCAAAGCGAAAATCGTGATGCCTCCCAGTTGCCGCAATTGGGCGGAACCGTTTTCGCGCGCGCGGATTTTTCCGGCGATTATTTTTTGAATGCGCGAAAAGAAAGTCCTTTGGTGATGGACGAAGTCGCGTTGCAGGCGCGGCTTTATCGCGGGCGCATGGTATGGCTCAAAACTCTGGTTCCCATTGATGTCGCGCGATTGGCGACGACAATTTCATTGCCTGCGCGCGGGCCGATTCCCATTGACCAGCTCGTGATTTGGAGCGGCGGCAGCCGGGTGTCGGCAAAGGGAGTACTTTCTCCGCAGACCAATGAGGCCGGCAATGTGGCGTCGCGTTCGGCTCTGAAAATGGATATGGATGTCTCGGTCAATACACTGCGCGTGAGGGCTTTAAAAAATCTTTCGCCTTTTCGCGCGGCTTTTGAAAGGGCCGAGCAAAGCGGCGATTTGGACGGTTTGTTGAGCGGGCAATTTCGTATTACCGGCGACACGCAGCAGCCGAAAATTGTAGGTCGCGCGGCGCTAAAACTGGCACAGGCGTATGGTTTGGATTTGGAAGCTGCGAGCGCAAATGTGCTTTTGGAAACTGACCGCGCCGATAGCACGCCGGGTTTTCGTTTTGCCTTGACCGACATCGCTGGGCGCGTCGAGGGCACGCGTTTTTCAGGAAATTTGAAAGCCGACAGTGAGCTGAATAATTGGAATTTGGATTTAAAAACGGATGACAAAATCGCCACCAATCGCTTGCTGCGCTTGGCGCAGGCGCGCGATGAGGCCGAGCAGGAAGCAGAGGAAAATCTGGAAAAAGACGGGCCGCCCAAGCCGCAGTTGGGCGGGCTTCTCAATCTTCCTTTACGCGGCGAACTGGGCGCGATTTTGAGTTTGTCTGGCACGCTGCGCGGAGAAGATGGAGCTACTTTGGTTGCCGCGCATGAAGGTAACGTGCTGGTTGAAACCGGAACATTGCGTTGGCGCGGGCGTGAGTTGGGAATTTTGAATGCCGATTTGCGCTTGCAAAACGGCGTGCTGCAAGCGCGGCAATTTGAATTGAATCACAAGTCGCAAAACGGCGATTCGCAGGCGAAATTGCAGGTGAAGGGAGTACTCCCTGTGTCGCTCGATACGCCCGATTTGGACGCGACTTTCACTGTCGAAAACGAAGAGCTTTCTTTTGTGCTGGAAATTCTGGAAGAAATCAATTCCTCGCTTGGAGCCAAAGGTCAAAAGGTCGCGTATCTGGACGCGATATTGAAACGCTTGCAGGAGTTGCCTTCGGACATCGAAGGGCGTTTCGATTTGCAAGCGCAACTGGAGCAAAGCTGGCGCGTACCGGTTGTGGAAGTACGCTCGCTCCAGGCGCGCGAAGTTTCGTTCCGCAATCGCAACGGCATTATGCAGCGTTTGCCCGATGTTTCTGCACGCTTCATTTACGACGGCAACGACAACGGCGCAGTCGCCATTCAAAGCGCCGAACTGCGCTTGCCCGCCGAAGCGCGCGACGCCGATGATGTAGCGAAAAATGCGGATGAAGAAAGCGACGGCGACGATGAAGATTTATTGATTCGCACTTTGCGTCCGGGGCGCATTGTGCCGGGCGGCGAGCTTTCATTGACGGCGGAAATTCTCAACGCCGATTTGGAAAAAATCGCCGAATGGCTGCCGGCTTTGCGCGACGGCGAAGGCGGCGCGGCTTTGAAAGGAAGGCTTTCGGATTTCGTGTTGCAAGTCGCCGGGACGACTGCCAGCCCGACCGTGACGGGTTCGTTGCAGGGCGAAAATTGGCAATACAAACAGTATTCGCTCGACCGCGTGCGACTTGATCGTTTCACAATTAGCGACGGGTTTTTGAAAGTGGAGCCAGGGTTTTTGACGGCTGTCAAAGGCGAGTTTCAATCGGCTGCGGCGTGGGGCAAAGTGCCGTGGACGTGGGGCGACGCGGGCGAAGCGCCGGGCGTCAGTTTGACGCGGCCAATGAAAATTCACTTGCCGGTCGGACGCGAAAACTTCGGGGCGTTGGCGGGCATTTTCGTGCCGCAATTGGTTAATGTCGGAGCCGATGAATTTGCCGGCGAAGTCGAGATCGGCGGCACTTTGAACAGGCCGCGGTTGGCCGGTGAAATGCAAATCAAAAACGGGACGTTTCGCGTGCGGTCGGCGATGGCTGAGTTTGATATTGGCGTCGCAGGCTTGAACGGAAATTTGAAATTTGAAGACGGCAACCGCTTGCAAATCGAAGGCGCGGGGTTGAGCGGCAGTCTCGTTCCGGCCAATGATGTGAAGGCGCCGACGACGGGCAATCCGCCCCTGCCCGCGCGCAAAGCCAGCGACGCGCGGCGCAAGCGCGAAGGCAAGCCGCCGAAATTAGCGGGCAACTTCAATTTGCTGGGAAATGTGGCGTTCAACCTCGACTTGAAACTTTGGGGCGAGCCGCGTCGCGCGCTGTCGGCTCATCGTTATGATTTGCGGATGGCTTTAAATAACGGCTTGTATGCGACCGAAACATTTTCCGGCGCGCGGGAAATCAACGCGGCTGCGATTTGGAAAACAGGGCCGGGAATTCCACAGAATTCACAGCAGCTAAAATGGGCGATTTCCGCTTCCGGTGAAGGCAAGGAAAAAGAAGCGGGACGAATTGTTTCCATTGCAGCATTGCGGTTGTCGCCTGAATTTGCCGTCAGCGCCGATGCGTTTTTCCGCGCGCGTGGCGAGAACTTTTCGGGCGCAGAAGATTTTGTCGCCGCGCCGGCAGGTGTTTTCTCGACCACTTTATTAAGTGCGTTGCGCGCAGCCGAAGGCCAGCCGAGCATGGTGAAATTTCAGGATTTTCGTTTCGCTTGGAAAAACGTCGCGCGCGGCTCTTTGAAGGGAGACTTGACGCTCGATAATGGCGCCGCCGATATTCCTCCTGCGCCGCCTTTTGCCACGCCGCGCGCCAGGCCGCGTTTTTATGAAGGTTTAGTGCAAGACGCCGCTTTGGTGCGTGGAGGGAGTACTCCCTCCACGCGGCTGGCGCGGCAAAATGTCGAAGATGACGCGCGTGAAAAACCGAATTTCGATGCGAATTTTCAAACGCCGCTCCGCGTGGCGGGAAGCATTGCTTTGACACGCGCAGAATTGTTCGGGCCGCCGGCGATGTCGGAAGCAGACGATGACGAAGATGCCGGCGGCGCTTCGCGCGTGAAGGGAATGCTTTCGCGTCTGCCGGACGCGCCGCGCTTTGATGTCAAGCTCGTGGCCGGTCAGGAAGTGCAGTTCGTGTCTTCCAATTTGCGCGCGACCATCAGCGGCGATGTAGAAGTCGGCGGCACGCCGCGCGATCCGGTTGTGTTCGGCACATTATTCACCAAAAGCGGCAGCATCACTTTCCCCAACGCGCGGGCGCGACTGGACAACGGCGAAATTACCATTACCGCGCGGCGCGATCCGAGTGCCGATGTTTTGCGGACGCGCGTTGAAATTGATGCGACCGCGCGAGGCCGTTCGGGACGTTATGAATTCACGATTCGCTTGCGCGGCCCGCTCGACACCGGCGAGGCCAGCACGCAGGATTTGCGCGTGGATATTTCTTCCAACCCCGCGCTCTCGGAAGACGAAGCGTTCGCGCAATTATTGGGAACGGCGGCTTTCAATCGCGGAGGCGAAGAAGGGCAAACTCAGGAAACTTACGCGCGCGCCATTGTCGGTATTTTGTCTGGCCCGCTGTTTTCGGGCATCGAGCGAACACTCGAACGCACTTTCGGCTTGACGACGATTGCCCTCGATTATCGCATTGACGAGCCGCTGGGCATTGAAGTCGGCAAAGCGATTGGCGAGCGATTATTCATTTCCTATCGCCGCGCTTTGTCCAGCCCGTCGGGGCAGAAAACGCCGTTTAACTTGCGCCTGGAATATCGCGTCAAAGGCGATTTTCAGCTGGGCGTGGAAACCGATGAAAACGAAACGCGGCGTTTCACGCTTGAAAAAAGATGGCGCTTTTAAGCGTCGCCGCGCGTTTGAGATTTCCAGGCAATTTCGAGATTTGCGCGCAACGCGGCGTTCATCTTGCTTTCTAACGGCTGAAATTTGTGCTTCTTTCCAGCGTTATGTCTGCTGAGGGAGTACTCCCTCATCTGGGCAGTGATGGGCGCTGCTACTTGGCTTGGAAACAAAATCAACAGCGTATCAGTCGAAGGCCGCAAACCAAAACGGATAATAATGGAAATCAAAGAACGTGGAGCCGGGCCGCACCCTTTTTCTCAGACCTCAGCTTCTTTAACGCCGCGCGCAGAGTACTCCCTTTCCAGCGCAAGCGCACCGGCCACGAATTTTTCCAGGCCGAACTTTTTAGCGACCAGCGGCCCGGCTCCAGGCCACGACTTTGAATCGGAAGGATCGAGCGTTGCCACTTCGGGCGCCATCACTTTTGAAGAAGTCGTCGAGCGATATCACGGCAAAGTTTTCCAATTGATTTTTCGCTACACGGGCGATTACGAGGAATCTTGCGACTTGACGCAGGACACTTTTGTACGGGCTTATCGCGCCTGGAACGAATTCCGAGGCGACTCGCAAATTTACACCTGGTTGTATCGCATCGCTTTGAATTTGTGTCACAACAGCCGAAAAAAGGGCGACCGCAAACGCCGCGTCGAAGGCGTTTCGCTTGATGTTTCACCGAACATGGACGACGACCGCCCCAGCGGTTTGGATGTCGCCGACGCGCGCCCGCAGCCTTCCAAAAGCGTGGAGAACGATGAACTGCGCTCGCGCTTGCATGAAGCTCTGGCTTCGCTTCCCGAAAATTATCGAACCGTGATTGTGTTGCGCGACATCGAAGGATTGTCGTATGAAGAAATCGCGCGCATCACGGACTCGACCTTGGAAGCGATTAAAAGCCGCTTGTTCCGTGCGCGCACCATGCTACGCGAAATGCTCGCGCCATATTTGTTTGGTTCTTCGCCCGAGCCGGAAAGCGATTCGGTTCCTTCAGGCAGCCGCCGCTTTTCTTGGAAGAAAGCTTTGCATCACGACAAGAAACGCCACGAAAAATCGTAGTTTCCCTTTCCAATTTAGCCCTAATTCACAGCACATTCACTTGACGATTTAAGCATGGGATGTGATACACTGCGCGCGATTCCAATCCGGCGTGAAAATTTTCATGCCAGCCACGATGATTTTTTGGCGTTGTTGTTGTTCAATTTCGGCGTTCCTATTTTGGCTTTTATTATGGCGAAAATTTTATCCTCAGTTTCGGCTCCTCCTTTGAAAAATTCATCTCCTTTGTTCTCGCAATGTTTGCGCGCCGTGGTTTTGGGCGGCTGTGTCGTTTTAACCATCAGCGCGCCCGGCTTTGCGCCCTCGCTTCAAGCGGCGCCGTCAGGTAAAGTCGCCGTCATGGTCACAAAGCCTGTGGCATCGCCGACAGCGACGGTAGCCAAACCGCAAAACGCGCCTCAATCGCGTATTGCCGTCAAAGTGCCTGTTCACGCGCCGGTTGCACCGGGCGTTATCAGCTTGCCGGTGATTTCAGTTGCTGCCGGATCGTCTGCGCGCGCAGCGCAAATGGAAGAAGTAGATGCTGAAGATTCAAATGCTGGATATCTGGACTCCGAGGTTTCAGAGGACAGCGAACTTCGTCCTTTAACGCGGTTGGCTGTCGCCGGAGCAGGCGCGGCTGGCGGCAATACGCCCGCTGCGGCTCCGCCTGAAGAAGAGCCAAGAATAGAAGTCCCTATTGAAGACGACGAGGGCGATGACGACGAACCTGAACTGCCGGAAGTGCCGGGCGATGAGGTTGATCCGCCCGACCCTGTCATCACCACCAATCCGGCGAATCCCGCGCCCGCTGTGGAAGGCAACGCGCTCGCGCCCGCGGAAGCCGAAGGCCGCGAAGTTGTGACCGTGCGCGTGGTCGGCAATCGCGCTGTGGACGAAGCGCCGATTTTGTTGGCCGCCAACTTCAGGCCGGGCGCCGCATATTCCACGCGCCAGGCCGAACTGGCCGTACGCAGCATCAACGCGCTCGGTTTTTTCGCCGCCGTCGAGCAGCAGGTCGTTCCCAACCTTCAAGACCCAACCAAAGTGGACGTGATTTTCGTGGTCATCGAAAATCGCATCGTCACCGGCTTTCGCATTGAAGGCAACAAAATTGTTTCGAGCAAAGACATCATCGAAACCATCACCAGCAAAACCGGCGCGGTTTTGCGAAGCACAGTGGTGGACACGGATGTCAAGAAAATCCAGGCATTGTACAGCGAACGCGGCTATGCGGCGCTCGTGACCGACGTGCGCCAGGAAGACGACGGCACGGTTGTTTTCACTGTGCAGGAAGGCGTGATTTCACGCATCGAATTGGATGGTTTGAAAAAAACCGACGAAGGCATCGTTCGCAAAAACATCACCAGCAAGCCCGGCGATCCTTTTAACGAGCGCAAAATTCAGCGCGACCTCAATCGCATTTTTGACACGGGCTTTTTTGAAGACGTGACTTACAAAGTCGCCGACGACCCCGAAGCGCCCGGCTCATTGATTGTGACTGTCAGCTTGAAAGAAAAGCGCACCGGACAAATCTCCTTTGGCGCCGGCTTCGACAGCCGCTCCAAAATCAGCGGCTTTGCCGGTCTTTCCGACATCAACTTCCGAGGAACGGGCAAAAACGTTTCCGCTCAGGTCGAACTGGGTTCACAGCGGTCTTTTGATCTGGGTTTTGGAGACCGCTTTGTCGGCAGCAAAAACGCCAGCTACTTCATCAATGCTTACAGCCGCCGCACTTTCCGCGATCCGCAAACCGTGGAAAAAGTTTTGGGCGGCGGCGGCGGCGGCGGCGATGACGATGACGAGACTTTTAATTATCAGGAAGAGCGCACTGGTATTCGCGTCAATTTCACGCAGCCTATTGATTACGAGCGCGTTCAAAGCTATCTTGTCGGATATCGCAATGAATCGGTCAAATTGTCTTTGATCAACAACAATGACGGCATTCCCGATGATTTGCCGGTCAATTCCTCCGGTCGCATTTCCGCCTTCTCGGTTGGATTTCTCCGCGATGCGCGCGATATCCGCATTGATGCTTCGACTGGCGAGCGCATATTATTCACCGTTGAGCAAGCGGTTCCATTTCTGGGCGACACCAGCTTCACCAAACTCGACTTAAACTTGAGCAAATACATTCCACTGATCGGCGCGGAAAAACGCGGCGAACGGCCCAAGCTGGTTTTGGCCGGTCGCGTTGTGGTCGGTCAGGCTTTGGGCCAGCTTCCAGCCTTCGAGCAGTATTTCGTCGGCGGCTCGCAAACTGTGCGCGGCTATGACGCCGACAGGCAATTCGGCGACAATCAGGTTTACGGCAACTTGGAATTGCGATACCGCTTTCAGCGCAAATTGCAGTTTGTGGCTTTCGCCGATGGTGGCTCGGCTTACGGCGGGCGGTTCTCATCTTCCGATTCGTTTTCCGCACTCTTCGGCGTGGGCGTCGGCGTGCGCTTGCAAACTCCGATTGGCCCGGTTAGTCTGGACATCGCGCGCGGCAGCGACGGCATGAAAACCCATTTCGGCATTCAAAACAATTTTTAAAAGCCGATTGCATTTGTCGGACGAATTCAAAAAACGCCGGGACGCGCCGCTTGCGTCCCGGCGTTTTCGCGCCGGGCAGAGAAAAATGATGGGTCATTTTAATCACTTTTTTAACGCGCCACGCCAGTCAAGAGGAATTTAATAAATCTTTTGCATCAGTCAATTTTGCACCCGTCGTTCCCGCGCAGGCGGGAATCCAGTGCATGACGCAGTAGTGGATTCCCGCCTGCGCGGGAATGACGGACATTTTGCGGGAATGACGAAACGCTCCGCACGACCTGCTCAAAAGGTTTAATGATGGTTTGAGTTGCGCGCACGCTGTGTGGCGCGCTACAATTATTCGGCATGATCGCTTCCAGTCGCTCTTCTTCCCGGCGCCGGTCCGAGACGCGCGACAACAAGAACTCGCGGGGCGGCTCGGCTTCGGCTGCCGCTCGTTACGACGTTCTCGAACGCTCCGGTGAAGGCACCATTTTCGTGGTCTATCGCGTGCGCGATAAAAAGACGCGCGCCATCTGTGCGCTCAAAGCGCTCAAAGGCGCGTATTCGCGCCATTCAAAGTTTGGCCCGGCGATCATGCGCGAAGCCCAGGGCATCGCCACTTTGCGCCATACTCACATCACGTCCGTGATCGAAGCCGACCGCGAAGACGGCACGGTATTTTTAGTCGAAGACTGGATGCCCGGCGGCTCGCTCGAAACCCGCCTGCGCCGCGCGCCTCTGCCGCGCGAAGGGAGTACTCTACTGGCCGCGCAATTGTGCGACGCCCTCGCCGCTATTCATAAAGCCGGTTTTGTGCATGGCGATTTTCGCCCGCGCCAGGTTCTTTACGATGCTGCCGGCCAGCCGCACTTGAACGACATTGGTTTCGCGCCCGCTTTTGAAACCGCGAGCATGAGTTTGGCCGATATTCAATACGACGCCGTTTCATATCTCGCGCCCGAACGATTCGATGGCAAAAATGCTTCGCAGTCCGCCGATTTATACGCTTTAGGCGTGACGCTTTATCGCGCTTTGACCGGGCGCGTGCCTTTCGACGGGCCGTCGGCGGTTTCGATTGCGATGCGCCACCGTAACGATCAACCGCTCAAGCCGACTCAGTTCAACGCCGACTGTCCGCCGCTTTTAGAAGCCGCCGTGTTGCGCCTGCTGGCGAAAAACCCGCGCGAGCGCTACGCCTCAACCGAGCAGCTTTTAGCCGAACTCGCGCCCGGCAAAGGGAGTACTCCCTCCAAGCGCATCGCCCCCACTCCGTCGCCCATCGTTCCTGCTGTGACGGTTGAACTAACGCCAATTACTCCGCCAACGCCGATTGCTGCGCCGCCTCAAGCTATCATTGAAGAACCGCCCGCGCCTGTCGAAGCCGCGCCTGTCCTCCCACCTCAGCCAAAACCAAGTACTCCCTTTGCCGGCGCTGAAGCCGCTGCGCTTCCTCTTGCAGCGGCTACGGGCGCGGCAGCGGCTACGGTTTTGTCACCCAGTAAATTGACTCCTTCAATTGCTCCGCCAGTTCCGGTTGCGCCAAAGCCGCCTGTTGCGCCGGCAATACCAGTTGAATCAGCACCGCCAGTGACACGCGCGCGTCCGGCGGCGCGGCCAAAACCACAGCCCAGGCCAGTGGTTAAGCTCGAACCTAAGACGGCGCCCGTTCCTGTTGTTGAAGTTGCGGACACAAATGGCGGCGGGTTGGATGATGATTTGGATAACGCGGTGCGAGTGCGGCAGGAGAAAATCGCGCGGCGCAAGCATGGGCAGCGCGAAATTTTAGGCGCGTTCCTGGCGTTTTTCTGGCTGTTGATCGCCGCCGGATTATTGTTTGGCGTATGCTACGGCGCCTACCGATTCTGGGTGGAGGAAGCGCCGCCGGAAATTCGCGTGCCGCGTTACGTCGGCCTCAATCAAAATGACGCCGAGCGTGTTTTAGTCAACAGCGGCTTGCAGATGCGCGTGGGCAAGGAAATTTATAATCCCAAAAAACCTGCCGGCATGGTGTTGATCGGCGATCCGCCGCCGGGTAAATTAGTCCGCAAAGGCCGGCTGGTTCTGGTGACGGTTTCGCGCGGCGAAGAACCGGTGCGGATGGTGGATTTCGGCGAGCTGACTTTGGAGCAGGCGCGCACCATTATCAACCGGCACGGCATGAGGCTGGGGCAAATCGCCGAGCAGTATCATGACCGCGTTCCCAAAGGCTATGTTTGCGGCCAGTTTCCCGAACCGGACGAAATGTTCCGCCGCTCCGACCCCATCAATCTGGTTTTGAGTCGCGGGCCGCAACCTTCAAGCGTCGCGCCCGACAAGGACGCGCTGCCGCTCGCGCCGTCCGCGCCGCGCTTGCAAGACGACGATGACCAACCCGCCGCGCCCACTACGGTCGCGCCGACCGAACAAGTCGAGGACACTCTGGTTTCGCGTGGCGCAGTCGTAAGCGTGGCTTTGCCCGCCAACGGCGGCCCGCAGGAAGTGAAAATCGTGGTGCGCGATGCCGAAGGCGAACACACCGATTATCAGCAAACCCACGACGCCGGCGAAGTCATCGAAAAACCGATTCAAGTCATCCGCTCGCAAGGCTCGACGGCTTTGGTGCGAATCTATGTCGGCGGAAAATTGCTGCGCGAACTGCGCGTTTAATG
>Ga0136611_10002664_pt1 | contig 12440 bp, 12 predicted proteins | sample AntDrymUQ2232306_2_FD_106645 | JGI IMG/M metagenome (GOLD analysis project Ga0136611, IMG submission 106645) | Polar desert sand microbial communities from Dry Valleys, Antarctica - metaG UQ223 (23.06) | ecosystem: Environmental > Terrestrial > Soil > Desert | place: Antarctica: Dry Valley... | reverse complement strand
TTACACGACGACCAATTTAACCCCGAAGGAAATTCACGAAAAAGGTTTGTCGGAAGTTGCCAGAATCCGCGCCGAAATGGAAAAAATAAAAACGCAGGTCAATTACAAAGGAACGCTTCAGGATTTTTTTCAATATTTGCGAACCGATCCGAAATTTTTCTACAAAACGCCCGAAGAATTATTAAACGCTTATCGCGCCATCTCGAAACGGATTGACCCGGAACTCGTCAAAGTCTTTCGCACATTTCCGCGAATGCCATACGGCGTAATTCCCATTCCCGACAAAATCGCGCCCGACACGACGACCGCTTATTACAATTCGCCGGCGGCGGACGGTTCGCGTCCCGGTTATTATTATGTGAATTTATACAAACCGGAAACGCGCCCGAAATGGGAAATGATGGCGCTCTCGATTCACGAATCCGTTCCCGGACATCATCTGCAACTTGCTTTACAGCAGGAATTAGGCGAGCTGCCGAACTTCCGCAAATACGGCGGCTACACGGCGTTTATCGAAGGCTGGGGTTTATATTCGGAATCTTTGGGCGAAGAAATGGGTTTATATTCCGACCCGTATGACAAATTCGGACAATTGACCTACGAAATGTGGCGTGCCGTGCGTCTGGTCGTTGATACCGGAATGCATTATTTCAAATGGGACCGGCAGCGCGCGATTGATTTTTTTAAAGCCAACGCCGCGAAAACCGATCAGGATATTGTCAACGAAATTGACCGCTACATTTCCGACCCCGGACAGGCTTTAGCTTATAAAATCGGTGAATTGAAAATAAAGGAATTGCGCCTTCGCGGTAAAAACGAATTGGGCGACAACTTTGACGTTAAGGAATTTCACGATATTGTCCTGCTTGCGGGCGCGGTTCCGCTCGATGTTTTAGAAAAGAACGTTAATGAATGGATTGCGAAAAAGAAGAAGTAATTTTTATAAAGTCAGGCGCGGGAACTACATTTTTCAAGATGTTTTCCACGTCAGCGTGTAAGCGGGCGGAACATTTTTTACGACCAGGCGGCTTCTTTGCGCCTTGCCGTAACGATTCCTCATAAATTCGCGCAGCTTTATCGCCGACGGGAAATAATAACCGTGCGCGTATTGAAACGTGCAGAACGTGCAGCCCTGCTGCATAAATTTATCTATTTCAAGCAGAATTTTTTCGCCGACTTCATTCGGCAGGGAAACGAATGGCAGACAGCAGATGACGAATCCGACTTTGCCGAGACCGGATTTTTGATGAATCGAAAATGTTTCGGTCGCGTTTCCGCAGACGATTTTCAATTCGGGATAATTTTTTCTGAGCGATTTTACCAAACTGCGATCGAGTTCGATACCGAGATAAGACTTTTCGTTCGGGAGTATATCCTGCAAATATTTGGTAATCGCGCCCGTCCCGACGCCGAGTTCAAGGATAATATTTCCCGCGTCCGGCTCGATTCCTTTCACCATTTTCTGAGCGAGTTCGGGCGACGACGGCGTTATCGCGCCAACTTTAGCCGGATTTTTTAGAAATGCCTGCAGGAATTGAATATTTTCGTTCATTACAAACTTTTAGCTCGCCAAAACCGAAACATCGGATTCGTTTTGTAATACTGTGTTTACATCGTTGACGGCAATTTTATAACTACAACCCTCGTTTTGGCAATAGCGGACGGTTCCGTCCTTCTTCGTCGTTTTCTCTAAAAGGAACGGCGCGCTGCATTTCGGACAAGGTTCGGCGATTGGTTTATCCCAGTAAACCGCATCACATTTCGGATAGTTGACACAACCGTAAAACGCCTTGCCGCGCTTTGATTTTTTAACGGCAATCTCGCCGGTTTTGCATTTCGGACAAGCAATTCCGAGCGTTTCACGCTTGACGTAATCGCATTTCGGATAATTCGCGCAGGAAACGAATTCACCGAAACGTCCTTGTCTTCTGACTAATTTCGCGCCGTCCTTCGGGCAGATTTCGTCGAGTTCCACGGGCGGAGCGGTTTGCACGGTCGCGCCGCTTTTCTTGTCAATCTTGCGAATATTTTTACATTCCGGGTAGCCCGTGCAGCCGTAAAAAGTCCCGAAACGTCCGCGTTTGAGAGCCATATCTTTGCCGCAAAGCTCGCAAACCGGAATTTCTTCGGCTTCAGTTTTCACTTCGCCGTTTTCTGCTGACTGCTGACTACTGACTGCCGGCTGCTTTGCCGCAACTTCCCGCGTCGTTTTGCATTCGGGATAATTCGCGCAAGCCAGAAATTGTCCGAAACGTCCGAATTTTATCACCATTCCCGCGCCGCAGGTTTCGCAAATCTCGTCGGTCGGAATCGCCTGTTTTTTGACGTTTTTAATGTTTTCTGTAGCTTCGGACAAATCTTTGGCAAATTTGTCGTAAAAAATCCGAAGCGCGTCGCGCCAATTGAGTTTGCCGTCTTCAATCTCGTCGAGATTCTCTTCCATCCGCGCCGTGTAAGTCGGATTAAACAGGTCATCAAAGTTTTTGACCAGCAAATCGTTGACGGTCATTCCCAAGCCGGTCGGGTGAAAACGTCCTTCGAGTTTTTCGACATATTCGCGGTCTTGAATTGTCGTCATAATCGCGGCGTAAGTCGAAGGTCGTCCGATGCCTTTTTCTTCCAAAACCTTAACCAGAGTCGCTTCCGTATAACGCGGCGGCGGCTCGGTGAAATGCTGTTCGGGCGTGATTTTATTTAATTTTAACCGCTCGCCTTTTTCGACTTGCGGCAGATTTTTTTCTTCGTCCGAATCTTCTTCGTTTTCGGGTTTTTCGTCGCGTCCTTCCTGATAAACTTTCAAAAAGCCGTCGAATTTCTGCACCGAACCCGTCGCGCGAAACATAAATCTGCCCGCTTTTATGTCAATCGTCGTCTGGTCGAAAATCGCGGCGGTCATCTGCGAAGCGACAAATCGTTTCCAAATCAGAGTGTAAAGTTTTAATTCGTCCGCGCTTAAATAATTTCTCAAATTGTCGGGCGTGCGATTCACGTCGGTCGGGCGAATCGCTTCGTGCGCGTCCTGAGCGTCTTTTTTTCCGCGATATATTATCGGTTTTTCAGGTAAATATTTATTGCCGTAACTGCCGCCGATAAAATCTCTGACTTCCGACAAAGCCGTGTCGGAAACGCGCACCGAATCCGAGCGCATATAAGTTATCAAACCGACCGCGCCTTCCTTGCCGACTTCCATCCCTTCATAAAGTCTCTGCGCGGTCGTCATTGTTCTTTTGACGGAAAAGCCGAGTTTTCGAGCCGCTTCCTGCTGTAATTTCGACGTGATAAACGGCGGTGTCGGATTGCGCTTTCGTTCTTTGGTCGTGACCGAATCAACGATGAAATTTTCTTTTCCGGCTTCTTCGACGATTGATTTTGCCGTCGCTTCATCTTTAACGTGAACTTCCGATTTTCTTAAATCCTGGTCAAAGCCGCTTGTCTTGACGGTTAAATCTTCAATTTTATAAAGCCGCGCATCAAAATTCGGCGGCAGTTTCGCCGTCAGATTAGCGATAATTGTCCAGTATTCCGTTTTGACGAATGCCAAAATTTCACGTTCGCGGTCAACCACCATTCGCACGGCGACGGTTTGCACACGTCCCGCGCTTAATTTTCCGCCGATGGTTTTCCACAAAATAGGCGAAACCTTATAACCGACCAATCTATCCAAAATACGCCGTGCCTGCTGCGCGTCAACCAAATCTTTGTTGATTTGTTTCGGTTCTTTGAAAGCGTCCTTAATCGCGTTTTTCGTAATTTCATTGAACATTACGCGGTAAACCTGTTTTGCCGGACGCTTCGGGACGATTTCTTCGGCGAGATGCTGGCAAATCGCTTCGCCTTCGCGGTCGGGGTCAGCCGCCAGATAAATCGTATCGGCTTCCTTCGCCGCACGTTTCAAATCCGACACGACTTTTTTATTGTTGCGCTTCTTTTTGTCGGGAATTACTTCGTAAGTCGGCTCAAAATTATTCTCGATGTCCACGCCGAGTTCCTTCGACGGCAAATCCTTGATATGCCCGATTGACGCGAGAACTAAATAATCGCTGCCGAGATATTTATTGATGGTTTTCGCCTTTGCGGGCGATTCTACTATTACTAAATTTTTTGCCATTTTTGTAAAACTTTATCTGATAAACTGTATTGAGCAAACTCTATCTTGGGCGAGTTTGTCAAATTCGTGATGGTCGGAAGTCAAAACCGCGCCGCCGAGTTGGTTGGCTAAAACGATGGCGATGCAGTCAGCCAAAGATGCTTTGTTTTGTGATTTTATGCGCCCGACTTCCTTCCAAAATTTCTGGTCAAAATCGTTTCGCTCAATAACTCCCGCTTGTTTTAAATCACTAATCGCTTTTTCGGCAGTTTGTTCACCTGATAAACGGTGAAAATCGTAAAAAACTTCGCACAAATTTATTGCGTGAGCAAAACACTTGTTGTTTTTATCAAGCAAAATTTTCTCAACGACAATCGAGCCGGGTTCTTTTCGCAAAAAGGCAATCATCGCACACGCATCAAGAATATAAATCATTTTTCGTAGCTCCGACTTCTGCTATCTTCTAATTCTATTTCTGCTTGCTTTCGTCGCGCAAAATCTTCGCTGCTGGTTGGAACAAAAGCGTATTTACCCCGCAAACTGCGAATAAACTTTTGCCTCTCGGCTTCGGCTTTCATTTGTTTTTGTTGTTCGATAACTTCCGCCAATTTCTGCTGTTCGGCTTCGGAAAGTAATTCTAATTTTTCGATGATTTCCTCTAAAACTGCTGACATCTTTTTTACCTCATTAAATCCTTAGGAAATTATTTTTTGGCATCCATCCTTTATCTTCCATTTCGATTTCTGCTTGTTTTCGCGCAATAAATTCATCAACGCTTGAAAGCGAATTTCGATACTTGCCCATAATCGTTTTTGACAACGCCAAACGTCTTTGCCGCTCTGTTTCGAGCGCGTCCTTACCCGTTTGAAAATTGCCGTTTCGCGCCTCTTCAATCTCAGGCGCGGTTTTGTCTAAAACTTCTCTGACTTTTGCTCTCTCTTCGACGGAAAGTTGTTTCACTTTCGCTAAAACATCTTCTAAAACTGCGGTTGACATAATTTTTCCACCTCAAATTTTCCGCGCATAATTTTTGCCCGGAAGTATGCGAACGAGTTCGCGCATCTCCAAACCTAGCAAAGCCGTATTCAAATCACCAAACGATAATCCGCTTTCTTCGAGCAAAACGTCAATGTGCGTCGCTTCGTCGGGCGAAAGCAGCAACCAGATTGTTCGCTCGTTTTCACTCAGGTTAGCGGGCGCGAGTTCCGGCTGCGGAGGCTTTTCCGACGTTTCCGTTTTGTCAATCTTCGGCGGCAAAATCGCGGCGGAAATTTCCGCCGGAAGTTCGACGACCACATCCTGCCATTGCTGAACGAGTTTCGCGCCCGACTTTATCAAATAATTCGTGCCGAAGGAATTTTTCGACGTGATATTTCCCGGCACCGCCATCACTTCGCGGTTCTGCTCCATTGCGAGCCGCGCCGTAATCAAAGAGCCGCTTCTTTCCGACGCTTCGACAACTAAAATCCCTAAACTCAGCCCGCTTATGATTCTATTTCGATACGGAAAGTTGTCCTTGAGCGGCGGGGTTTCCAATGGAAACTGCGAAACAATTGCGCCGCCCGATTCTAAAATTTCGTCAACGAGTTTGGCGTTTTCCTTCGGATAAACCGTATCGATTCCGGTTCCTAAAACGGCAATTGTTCTGCCTTTGCCGCGAATCGCGCCGCGATGCGCCGCCGTATCGATGCCTCTCGCCAGACCGGAAACGACGCAGATTCCGTTTTCAGCCAAATCACGCGCCAGCATCTCCGAAGCGTTTTCGCCATACGTCGAACAGCGGCGCGAACCGACAACGCCGATGCACGGCGCGTCGAAACACGCCTGCCAATCGCCTTTGACGTAAAGCGTGATCGGCGGGTCGGCGATTTCTCTCAGAAGATACGGATAGCTGCCGTCGTCTAAAATCAAGACATCGCCGCCCAACTCTTTAATTTTTTCAAATTCTTCTTCAGCTTTTTCGTGAAATTCCCGCTTTAAAATGCTCTCGATTGATTCGCCGCGTAATCTTAAAGATTCGAGTTCGCCGCGCGTCGCGTGAAAAACATTGTCTGCCGAACCGAATCTTTCGAGCAGTTTGGTCGCCGCTCGCGGACCGATTTGCGGTGTCATATTAAGAGAAATCCATTCTTTCATATTTTGGATTTTAGATTTTAGATTTTGGATTTTTAATTAGTTAAATTTTTCGAGCGCAAAGTTTTTATCGAAGCTACAATCATTGCAACTATTTCATTTGTATCTTTCATTAAGGCTGAAAGTTTAGTTTCGGAAACGATATTTGATTCAATCAACAACTCAAGCCAGTATAAACTTTCGTCGGCTTCTTCCTCGACAATAGAGAGTTTATGCAAAATATCAGCCTTAGACTTTCCCCGACAAGCCGCGCGGTAATTCGCACCGACTGAGGTTGCCGAACGAAGCAGTTGTTTACCGATTATTTGAGCAGAATTTGTATCTGGAAGCGATTCAAACAAGTCGAATAACGCGCAACGCAATTTGCTTTGTCCGATTTTTAAATTCCTGTTCAGTCATTAAAAACGCTAACAAATCCAAAATCCAAAATCTAAAATCCAAAATTTAATTGGCGGAGGCGTGTCGGAGTCGAACCAACCTGAGCTTGCTCTCACAATCTCACAAACGGTTTTGAAGACCGCGCCATTCACCGGAACAGATGCGCCTCCGATTTTTGAAATAGACCTTTAGAAACTAATTGATTAAAAGGAAATCTGTCAAGTTATTCACTCAATAACAATAAAGCCAACAGCGTCGCCCGTTTTGCCAAATCGTCAATCAAAATATATTCGCTTAAAGTGTGCGCTCCATTTCCGGCAACGCCTAAACCATCCAAGACAGGAACGCCCAATGCGCCGACAAAGTTTCCGTCAGACGCGCCGCCGACCTGGGTTTCGCCTAATTCGTAATCAAAAGTTGCGGCTAATTTCCTTGCTTTTTCGTAAAGATTTACAACTTTTTCAGTGCGCTCCAGCGGCGGGCGATTTATCGCGCCGGAAATTTTTATTGAAACCCGCGCGTCCGAAGATTGCAGTTTTTTTATTGTTTTTTGAATTCTCGCCGCTTCTTCCATCGAAGAAAAACGCAGGTCAATCGAACATTCGGCGTATTCGGGAATGACGTTTGAAGCCGTCCCGCCGGTAATTTGGCAGACATTCGCCGTCGTCGCTTTTTCAGGATTATTAAGCGCGTGAATTTGCGGAATCAGTTTTGATAATTCGAGAATCGCGCTCGCGCCTTTTTCCGGTTCGAGTCCGGCGTGCGCGGGAATGCCGTGAGTTTGCAGCGTGAACATTCCCGTTCCCTTTCGCCCGGTTTTTACTTTTCCGTTCGCCGAAGGCTCGCAAACCAGACAAAATTCCGATTTTACGGCTTCCGCCTCGACAATTGCGCGTCCCGTCGGGCTGCCGATTTCTTCGTCGCACGATAAAAAAATCGTGACGGGACGCGCCGGTTTCAAGTCTGATTCGGCGAAAAACCGTAAAACTTCGAGCATCAAAATGATATTCGCCTTCATATCAAAAATTCCGCAGCCGTAAAATTTTTCGCCTTCGATGCGCGTCGGATTTTTCGTTTTTGTGCCGGACGGATGCACAGTGTCGGTGTGTCCGAGCAGCAGAATCGGCTTTTTACTTTTTTCACTTTTTTCACTTTTTTCACTTCTTTCGCTTCTTTCATCGTCGGAAAAAGCGCGAATCAAAAGATGAGCGCCGTAATTTTTCGCTTCGATTTTTTCGGCGATGACTTCGGGCGAAATTCTTCGCGCCTGCCGTGCCGTCCATTCGACGACAAGAGAACTGCCTTCCTCATCGAAGGATGGCGATTCGATTTCGACGATTTCACGAATCGAATTTAATAAAATTTCCTGCCGGTTTTGAAAATATTCGAAAATTTGTTTTACGTTCATTGATTTGAAAAGCAGATTTAGCGCGTCGTAAGTTTTTAAAATGTTCCCGGTATTTTATCAAAATTTGCTCAAAACCTAACTTTGAAATGAATACTTTCGGTCAAGTCCGAAAGTATTCATTCAGCAAGTCTGATTTTATCGTGAAATTCAAAATATTTTTCCGTAACCGTTTCGGGAACTTCAAAATGCGGATAATGCCCGATGTTTTCGAGTTCGATAATATCAGTTTGATGCGGGACGACTTCGCGGAATCTTTTGACCAGATGCGCGCCCGAAACCTTATCGTCCAAACCGTTAATGAAGCGAAAAGGCTGCTTCATTCTTTGAATCGCGCCGACCCATCGCGGGCGATGTTTTTTGCGCTCGATCATATAACGAATGAGTTTGTGCGCGATTCGTTTGCCGTCGTTGTATTTAAAAACCTCGACAAAATCGTTTAGTTCGGCTTCTGTCGGCTGCGTATTACCGCCGAAAACAGATGCCAGACTTTTTTTGAACTTCGCGTCGGAAATCAATCTGCCGAATAAAAAACCGAGCGGGCTGATTAATAATTTCTGCGCTGTAATCGGGCGATGCGTTTCGGGAAAAAGCGCGCCGTTGAGAAAACAAATCGTTTCAATCGAAAAATTCAGACGGTTTTCTTCAGCGCGGGCGAGCAATTCCTGCGTAATCGTGTTGCCGTAATCGTGCGCGAGAATATGGAGTTTTTCGATTCGCAGACTTTCAATCAAACTTTGCAAAATATCGACTTGGTTAAAAGTCGTGTAATCGTAATCCGTCGGTTTGTCGGAAAATCCGTAGCCAATCATATCAAAAGCCAAAACGGAAAATCTAAGTCCCAGTTTGTCCCAAATTTTATGGTAATCAAACGAAGATGAAGGAAATCCGTGCAAACAAAGCAAAATCTCGGTTGAATTTTTTGGATTTTTATCGAAATGATAAAAAATCCGATTACCTCGGTAATCGAAATAGCTCCCGTTTTGCCGCCAACCATCTAAATTCATTTTTTTAAAATTCATTTTTTTAGCATAAAAGTTTTCCCGCAATTCGACAAAAATGCTAAAATCTTGAAAACCGATACGAAGAAGGGGGAAATAAAAAAATGTTAAGAGGAAGAGAAAGCAGCAACATTGAAGACCGGCGCGGAATGGGCGGCAAAGGGATTGCTGTCGGCGGCGGCGGAATCGGCGTTTTAATTTTAGCATTAGTTGTTTATTTGTGCGGCGGCGACCCGCAGCAATTGCTGGAAAATCTGCCCGGACAAGGACAAGTTCCGACGCAGCAACAGCAGCAGCCACAACAGCAAGCGCCGAATAATCAGCAGGCTAACGACGACCAAAAACGCTTTGCCGCGTCGGTTCTCGGAAGCACCGAAGATGTTTGGAATCAGGTTTTGCAGCAACAGGCACGAACGCGCTACCGCGAGCCGAAACTCGTGCTTTTCAGCGACCGGGTGCAGTCGGCGTGCGGCGTGGCGGGTTCTTCAACCGGACCTTTCTATTGTCCGGGCGACGAAAAACTTTATCTCGATTTCTCCTTTTTCCGCGAATTGAAAACCGAATTTAAAGCGGACGGTGATTTCGCGCAAGCCTACGTTATCGCTCACGAAGTTGGACATCACGTTCAGAATATTTTAGGAACGATGGATAAAGTCAACTCGGCGGGAGAAAACAATAAACTCTCCGTCGCGCTCGAATTACAAGCCGACTGCTACGCCGGAGTTTGGGCGAATTACGCGCAGAAAAAGGGATTAGTCGAAGCCGGTGACGCGGAAGAAGCGATTCGCGCGGCGGCGGCGGTCGGCGACGACGCGATTCAAAAACGGGCGCAGGGTTATGTCGTTCCCGATTCATTTACGCACGGTTCATCACGCGACAGAATGACTTGGTTTACGCGCGGATTTCAAGCGGGCGATATGAGGCAATGCAATACTTTTGGCAGGTAGTTTTTAAGCATCGGTCGGTTTGATTCTTCTCTGTTTCTGAATTTCCGAATTTCCGACGAGTTTGAAAAGCAGGGTTCAACGGTGTGTTTAGCTTTTCTTATAAAATCTTTTTTTCCATATTCAGGTAGTTTCCATAATGAAGTATAAAAAAATGTCTTTAGGCAAAGGAAAGCGTTTTGCCTTATTTTCCTTTTTGAGTTTGTTCGCAGTTTATTCGCCGATTATTTACGCTCAGGATAAAAATTGGCTACAGATTTCGTCTGCTGAGTTTCAATCGGAAACATTGAAGGTTGCCGATACCGTTTTCGAGGCAGTTCGCATTGCCGGGAGTTCGGAAGATTCCGCATCAAAACATAATCCCGGCACAGAGAAGTTTGACCGGGCAGGACGCGAAAAACACGGCATAATCGTTGCTTCAGACGCAAAAGCGACAGCCGAAATTGACGAATTTAAATTTAAAACCAGATACTTTGCCGCGCCGAATATCGAGCCGAACGATAATAAAGTTTTCTTTTCGCCAAAATATACATACGATTCTTTTATTCATCAATCAGAAATTGACCTTAAAGTTAATGCTCGATTGAAAGTCAACGGGTTAAACTATGCGGACGCGAACTTCTCTTTTGCTCCGCAATCAGTATCGGCGAATGGATTTGAAAAAGATTCGTCGGATGACTCACAGCCGTCTGATACGCAAAACGGGAAGCACGCGGAAGGCTTTCGATGGCGACCTGCGCTTCAACAAGCATTTTTGTTTCTTGCCGTGCAGCACGGATACGCGATGACTCAGCCGAAAACGCGCGAGGCGTTGAAAGGGAAATTTTTCCGCGATTACGTCAAATCGGTAAAATCGCTGCACGGATGGGAAGACGGCGGAAGATTTTTTACGAATTACATCGCGCATCCGATGCAAGGCTCGTTTCTCGGTTTTATCCAAATCCAGAACGACCCGAAAGGAATAAAACAGCGTTTCGGCAGTTCGGGCGATTACTGGCGAAGCCGGATGAAAGCGATTGCGTGGTCGGCGGCGTGGAGTACGCAATTTGAAATCGGACCGATCAGCCAGGCGTCAATCGGCAATGTCGGCTTAAAGGGAAAGCAGACTTACATTGATATAGTGATAACGCCGACGCTCGGAACGGCAATGCTCGTTGCCGAAGACGCGCTCGACCGCTTTGTTATCGAACGCATCGAACGCACGACAAACAATTACTATCTCACCATCTTCAGCCGAATGCTTCTCAATCCGACGCGCACCGTCGCCAATCTAATCCGCTTCAAACTTCCCTGGTACCGCGACCGACCACGGGCAAAATAAACAGGTGAGCGATAACTTATTATTTTTGTCAAAGAAAATTCAAAGCCAGTGATGAGTTATACGTTTACAACTGATCTTTTATCGGTTCCTTAATATATTTTAGGTAAACGCCTTTAACAAATTCAATTCATCGGCTGAAACGGCTTTCCGTAAATCTCCTGGAAAACCCAGCCTAAAAATCTGACTTCCGCCGTGCAGAGCGATTCGAGCCAGCAGGTTGTCAGATAAATCCGTTTTTCGATGTCTGACGAAATTTCCTGTGCTTGTTCAACGTGCGATTTTCCTTTTTCCAGTTCATATTTAGCGGCGATTTCTTCGTTGGTTTGTTTGGATTCGCCGAGAGCCTGTAAAGATTCTGAAATCCAGTTTTGCAGTTTCGGTTCCGTATCGTTTTCGCCGAGAGCCTGAAAAACGCCGATAGCAAACCGCGATTCGGCATTTTCAAACGGATAAACTTCGATTTCTTGTGCCGCGTCGTCCGCTTGTTTCCATTGAAAAAGTTCTTCCACGTGTGGATGCCGAACAAGCGCAACGCGCCCATCAAAGGTTAAAAACCATTCGAGCAGACTCGCTAAAGAACCGACGTCAATCTCGCCGTTTGCGGTTTTTCGCAACTTCGGTGGATAATTTTCTTCTTGTGTCGCTTTTGTCATTTGGTATTTTACAGAAAAATCGTGTAATCATTTCATCATTATTCGGATGGAAAAATCAATCATCTTTTAACTTTTTACAATTGCGCGGCGGCTTTCATATAATTTTACATAAACAAACAAAGTGGAAGAACAAATTTCCGACAACATTTTTCAAACGCCGGTTGCCGCCGAAGCGGAAACGCGCGATTTGGGTTTCGGTTCGGTCGTCGCCGGTCAAAGCCGCGAACGGCTTTTGAATCAGGATGGCTCGTTCAACGTCCGGCGCACGGGTTTGAATTTTCTCACGTCGCTCAATCTTTATCACACTTTGCTCTCGATGAGTTGGAAGGTATTTTTAAGCATTCTGCTTTTGCTTTATTTTTTGAGCAACGTCATTTTCGGTTTGCTTTACGCTCTGCTCGGCGCGGAAAGTCTGGTTGACACTTCCAGCACACCGACGAGTAGTTTGATTTTGCGCGGATTTTTCTTCAGCGTTCAGACTTTTGCGACTATCGGCTACGGCACGATTCATCCGGTCG